>Ga0268299_1004810_pt1 | contig 10058 bp, 10 predicted proteins | sample NOBtaG_FD_193484 | JGI IMG/M metagenome (GOLD analysis project Ga0268299, IMG submission 193484) | Activated sludge microbial communities from bioreactor in Nijmegen, Gelderland, Netherland - NOB reactor | ecosystem: Engineered > Bioreactor > Aerobic > Activated sludge | place: Netherlands... | reverse complement strand
GGGCGCACGAGGAGGATCTATGAACTCGTGCCGTAGGCCAGTCCATCGCCAGCGCGCGACCCTTCTTCCCCTTCTTCCCCTTCTTCAGACATGTCTATATGAGAGAGGGGAAGAGGAGAGGAGAGATCTAGAGAGAGGTAGGGGGGAAGAAGGGAAGAAGGGGATCTCTCTCTCTTATCTCTATCTCTCTCATCTACTTACGACTCCAACTTCTTCCGGCCGCAATAGGTACTTCCAGCGCGAAGAAGGCCCGAAAGGCACGTGGGAACAGTCGCCAAGGGCGACTGACTTTATTTCAGGGTGCCGAACGCGGCGCGGTCGCCACCTGGCCCACGACGTTGGCCCCCGTTGCGCCGGTGGCGCAGGGTCGCCCAGTCGTCGCGAGTTGGCCAAGGTTGGCCCCCTTGGCGGCGTCGTTCGCCAGGTGCCGATCGCTTCGAGCGCGCCGAGGGACGATCGCGGAATGACAACCCCCCGCGAATCGGCGGCCATGCATCGCATGGCCGAATCCCTCCTCGAGTTGTTGGCCGCCATTGAGGACGGCCGCGTGCAGCGTGAAGCGGAGCGCGAACGAGATCGGCAGCGTGCGGCGCTCGCGACGACACGCATGCATGCGCCGCAACCCGGAAAGACTGAACCGCTGCTCGTGGACGCCAAGGAAGCGGCGCGTCAACTCGGCATCGGCATCCGAACGCTTCATCGACTCAGCGCACCGCGCGGCCCCATCCCGACTGTCGCCATCGCAAGCCGCGTGCTTTACGCCGCGTCCGACCTGAAGCTCATCGCCGTTCAGCGGCGCCTCGAACAGGACGACTACGGAAAGGACTCCCCCCGATGAAGATCGAACTCCGTCCGCTCGCTGACATCAAGCCCTACGAGGCGAACCCGCGCATCAACGACGACGCGATCGATGCGGTCGCGACATCGCTGAAGCAGTTCGGGTTCCGCCAACCGATCGTGGTCGACACCGACGGCGTGATCGTCTGCGGGCACACGCGCTGGAAGGCGGCGCAGAAGCTCGGCCTCGAGAAGGCACCGGTGCATGTGGCCCGCGATCTCACGCCCGAGCAGATCCGCGCGTACCGCATTGCGGACAACAAGACCGCCGAGCTCGCCGAATGGAACATGGATCTACTCGCGATCGAGCTCGATGCATTGCGGTCGATCGATGTCGATCTCGCATCGCTCGGGTTCGACGCAGATGAGCTCGCGAAGATCTTCGCGGGCGACATGAAGGACGGGCTCGCCGACCCGGACGATGTGCCGTCGCCACCTGATGCTGCGACCACGCAGCCCGGCGACCTGTGGGTTCTTGGTGATCACCGGCTGCTCTGCGGTGACAGCTCGTCAGTTGCGGATCTCGATCGCCTGCTTGATGGCCAACCGATCCATCTCGTCAACACGGACCCGCCGTACAACGTGAAGGTCGAACCGCGCTCGAACAACGCGATCGCCGCAGGCCTCTCATCGTTCGAAGGTACGACCCGGGGGCATCACCAGAAGTTCGACAAGGCGCGGAACCCGGGATCGAAGGCGACTCATCGACAGCTCCGCGCGAAGGACCGTCCGCTCGCGAACGACTTCGTGACTGACGAAGCGTTCGATGAGCTGCTCGATGCGTGGTTCGGCAACATGGCGCGCGTGCTGCTCCCCGGAAGGGGCTTCTACATCTGGGGCGGCTACGCGAACCTCGGGAACTACCCGCCGTTCCTCAAGAAGCACGAGCTGTACTTCTCGCAGGGCATCGTCTGGGACAAGCAGCACCCGGTGCTCACGCGCAAGGACTTCATGGGCGCGTTCGAGATCTGCTTCTACGGTTGGCGCGAAGGCGCCGCGCATCTCTACCTCGGTCCGAACAACGCGACCGACCTCTGGCATGTGAAGAAGGTGAACCCGCAGAGCATGGTGCACTTGACGGAGAAGCCCGTCGAGCTCGCGGTGCGTGCGCTTCAGTACTCGTCGCGCCAGGGTGAGAACGTACTCGATCTGTTTGGCGGCTCAGGCTCGACGCTGATCGCTGCGGAGCAGACCGGCCGACATGCGTTCCTCATGGAGCTCGACGCGCTCTACTGCGATGTGATCGTTCAGAGATGGGAGAAGTTCACTGGCCGCAAGGCCGAGCGGCTCGCACCGCATGCGCCCGCGAAGTCGAAGCGGTGCTCGGCCGTCGCCCCGGAGAAAGCGCCAGCGAAGGCTGGCGCGGGAGTGAGCGCGTGATTGTGACCGAGTCAGGCCGCTGGCAATCCTGCCTCGCGTCTGAACGCGGCGATCGCCGCATCGATGCTGAACGACTCCGTCTTCGAGAGCCGAAGGTCGATGCTGCGCTCGCGCAGAAGTCCGGCGCGCTTCATGAACTCGACCGCCACAAGGCACCGCGTCCATGTTCGGCCAGACGGCGCGACCAGCTCATCGACCACGAACCAGTCGCGTTCATCGTGGTCGATCTCGTCCATGATCGTGATGGCAACCTGCTCGATGTCCTCGACATCGGCAGCGTTCGCGCGTTCCGTTCCGTCGGTGTAGCTAGAGCGCCGCAGGAACTGGCCACCATGGAACGCGTAGGTCGGCGGACCAGTCTCCTCAGCGAATGTGATCGCACGCTCGAGTGCGTCCCACTCCTCGGCGGTATCCGAGTCATGCCGTCGGGCTTCGGCGAGTTCGGTAGCCGCAGCGAGAAGCATCAGCATGGCGTTGTCAGTGCGCGTCATGGATCACGCAGCCTTTCCGTTCGAGATGAAGAGGCCGCGATCGGTCTTGGTGAACCGCGCGTCCTTACCCTTCGCCTTGATCTCGCGGATGAGGGCCGCGTAGAGCGTGGCGTGCGGCGTCTTGCCGCCGGGGCTCGTCCAGAGTCCGCGCTCTGCCATCGCGGTGATCATCGCGGCTGCGGTCATGGGTTCCTTCGCGCCCTCGAGAACCTGTGCGGCCGCGTCGAGCGCGCTCGTGCGCTTCGGCTTTGGCTGCCGCGCCGTCTTCGTTGCCTTCGTCGGCGCGCCGTCGAGCTTCGCGATGCGTTCGCCGATCTCGGCGATCGCGGCCTTGCGCAGCTTCGCGCCGCCTGCCGCGGCCTTCGTGGTGCTCTTCTTGGTCGCGGACTTCGTGCTCTTCGACTTCTTCGTGGCTGTCTTCATGTTGCTGTCCTTCATGCGGGCTGTTGGATGAGACTCGGCGCCGCGCCCGCGTGCGGCTGGAGTCGGTTGAGATTGCTTGGTTGGCGGGGCCTGCGTGACGATGGTCACGGCGCGTCTGCCGAAGCCGATGGCGAGCCGATGGCCGCGTTTGAGATCCGCGAGCAGCGCTTCTTGGCCGCCCAGCGGGATCGAGATGCCGAAGTCGTCGAAGCCGACGAGTGCGTTCGCCGTCTCATGTGCTTCGGCATCGATGTCGGGATTGCATCCGTCAACGAAGGCACAGACGCAGTGGCCGTCCATGCCCTTCATCGCGTCGATGCAGAGATAGAGCCCGTGGTCGTGCGCGAGCATCAGCGGCTTTCCGGTATTGACCGCCGCTTCGACCATCCTGAGAACGAGCGCCTGATCTGGAAAGTGAAGTCGTGGCATGTTGGTGTTTCCTCAGTGCCCGGACTTGGTGCGTCGCTTCCGCTCGGCCTCGCGCCCCGCCTCGTAGGCGGCGATCAGTGCCGCCTCCACGCCCCAGACGCTGACATCGTGGAAGTCGAGGCTGTCGCGCATGCGGTGATCCAGCGTCTCGATGAGGAGTTCGCGCTTGGCGATCTCTCGGATCGCGGCGTCTCGAATGGCATCGGTGGATGGCGTCTTCATGGTGGTTCTCAGTTCGCGTCTGCTGTGTCATCGAGGAAGGCCTCGATCTCTTCGCGGCCCATGCCGCTGATGAATGCGGTGGTGTCGATCAGGTCGGAGCGCACCTTCATCAGGTTGCCGGGGAAGCCCCAGTTGTTCGGTGCGGCGCTCGCGCGCTTGGCGTGCTTCCCGATCTCCGTCATGAGCACATCGAGCAGCCGAGCAATGTCGTTGGTGGTCGCTCGCATGGTCTCTGCGGCAGTTGGTTGGATGCGTGGCATGGCGTTGTCCTTGGTTCGTGGTGCGTGGCGTCAGGCGTTTGCGGCGGCGTCGAACGCCTCGGCGAGAAGGTTGAAGTGGCGGGCTGCCTCTCGCATCGCTGCGAGCGCTCCGATCGCCATCTCGACCTCGGTGGCGCGCGTCTGGAGGATGCCGCAGGTGTTTGGCATTCGACCTGCCTGCAGCGCGCAGGCGGCTTCGTGCAGGTCTCGTCGAGCGGCGTCGATCGCCTCCTCGCATCGCTTTCGTGCATCGGCTTCAATCGCTGCGAACTGGCGCTTGGCGTGCTCGGCTTCGAATCGCGTGGTTTCGTTGATCTGCGTCATGGCGTCGTCCTTCCTTCGTTCCTCGCGTTCGCGCCTCGTCGTTCGGGCATCTCGATCGCGTGGCTCACATCAGGGCATGACTTCGCCAACGCATCAAGGCAACTGGGCGAACACCTCGCCGGAATGCCGCAGATGTTTCGCGACCGGAACGCCCCCCGTGCGCCCCTTTGGCGGAAGGTCCGAGGTGTGCATGGCGACTCGCTGCCAACTGGCCGAACCGTGGCGAAGGAGCGCTGCATGAGCGACACGCCGAAGAAGCGCCCGGGCTCTCTTGACATCTATGACATTGAGCGGCTTCTGCGCGCTTCGGGCTCGCGACATGTGAACGCCGAGCGCGTGCGCGCCGACATCGACGCCGGTGCGCCGATGAACATCGACGGCACGATCAATCTGGTGCACTACGGCGCGTGGCTCGTGCGCCAGGTCCTGGCATCGGAGGCATTGCGTGGCCACTGATGTCCAACGCCTGCGCTCTGGCGAACTCTGCCGCCTGCTCAACTCGACGCCTCTTGGCGAATGCCTCGGCGAGCGACCGTTCCATCGGCATCGCACGCGCGCGGGGCTTCGCATTGCAGCCGACGGCGACCCGCAGCGCATCAATCTGCTGCGCTACCTCGCCTGGCTCTTCGATCAGCGCCACGCCCCCACGACAGCCGGTGAGGGCGCCGAAACATCCGGGGCCGGAGCCGGGGCGGGCTACGAAGCGCACCGCGATCGAATGCGGCTCCGCGCATCGCTCGAGTCGATCTCAGGTCGCGACATCGGTGAGCTGCCCGCGGTTCAGGATGCAACGCGCCGGAACGACTGCGAGCGCAACTTCCGTGGCTTCTGCGAGCGATACCTGCCGCAGACATTCCACCTCAAGTGGTCGCCCGATCACCTGAAGGTGATCGCGAAGATCGAGACGGCCGTGCTTGAGGGCGGACTCTTCGCGATGGCGATGCCGCGCGGATCGGGAAAGACTTCGCTCTGCGAAACGGCATGTCTCTGGGCGCTCCTCTACGGACATCGCGCGTTCGTGGCGCTGATCGGCAGCGACGAGGAACACGCCGCGAACATGCTCGATTCGATCAAGGCCGAACTCGAGAACAGCGATCTCCTACTCGGCGACTTCCCCGAAGTCTGCTTCCCGATTCGCAAACTCGAGGGAATCCACCAACGCGCGTCAGGCCAACTCTTCCGGGGCAAGCAGACGCACATCGGCTGGACCGCACGCGAGCTCGTGCTGCCGACGGTCGAGGGCTCGAGCGCCGCTGGCGGGATCATCCGTGTCGCCGGGATCACTGGTCGCGTGCGCGGCATGAAGTACAAGCGACCTGACGGAGGCGCCGTGCGCCCGTCGCTCGTCCTCATCGATGATCCGCAGACCGACGAATCGGCGCGGAGCCCGTCACAATGTGAGACGCGCGAGCGAATCCTTTCCGGGGCGATCCTTGGCCTCGCTGGCCCAGGCAAGAAGATCGCGGGGCTCATGACACTCACGGTCGTGCGTCCGGATGACCTGGCCGATCGGCTGCTCGACCGCGACAAGCATCCCGCATGGCAGGGCGAACGGACGAAGATGATGTACTCGTTCCCGAGCAACGAGGCGATGTGGTCTCGCTACGCGGAGCTGCGCGCTGCGGGCCTTCGCGCCGACGCAGGGATCGTCGGGGCGACCGCGTTCTACCGCGAGAACAAGCTCGCGATGGATGACGGTGCCGTGATTGCATGGCCGGAGCGCTTCAATCACGACGAAGCGTCAGCCATCCAGCACGCGATGAACCTGCGCCTCCAAGGCGAGGCTGCGTTCTGGGCCGAGTACCAGAACGAACCGCTGCCTGAGACCAACGCGATCGACGACGACCTGCTCACTGCGGACGAGATCGCGGGGAAGACGAACGGTCACGCGCGACGAGAAGTGCCGATCGGATGCACTCGACTCACGATGTTTGTCGACGTCCAGGGCAAGGCGCTCTTCTGGATGGTCGCTGCGTGGGAGGACGACTTCACTGGCTACCTCGTCGACTACGGCACCGAGCCGGATCAGAAGGTGGCACCCGGCGCCCACTTCACTCTGCGCGACCTTCGATTCACTCTCGCCGACATCGCACCTCGCGCCGGCCTCGAAGGCGCCGTCTACGCGGGACTCGAACGCCTGATCGAATCGACTGTCGGCCGTGAATGGCGCCGTGACGACGGTGCGATGGTCCGCATCGACCGATGCTTGATTGACGCGAACTGGGGCGCATCGACCGATGTCGTGTATCAGTTCTGTAGGCAGTCATCGCACGCGGGCATCGTGATGCCGAGTCACGGTCGCTATGTCGGCGCATCGAGCATTCCGTTCAGCGAGTACCGAAGAAGGCGGGGTGACCGCGTCGGTCTCAACTGGCGCGTGCCCACGATCACCGGCAGGCGCGCCGTGCGGCATGTCGTGTTCGACACCAACTTCTGGAAGAGCTTCGTGCACGCGCGGCTCGCGGTGCCGATGGGTGACCCCGGCAATTTGTCGCTGTTCGGTCGGACGCCAGCGACCCATCGACTCCTGGCCGACCATCTACTCGCGGAGTACCGCGTGAGAACCGAGGGACGCGGTCGGACTGTCGACGAGTGGAAGACGCGTGTTGATGGACTCGACAACCACTGGTTTGACTGCGCCGTCGGTGCGGGAGTCGCCGCATCGATGGAGGGCGCGCTGTTGTTCGGCACCGGTGAGTCGATGCGTGCGGCGCGCCCGAGGATCAAGCTGTCGGCGCTGCGGAGGGGGCGATGAAACCGGTCGACGCGAAGGAGCACGCGAAAGACGATCGCGGTATCCGTTGCCCGAAGTGCGGGTGTGGGCACTGGCGTGTCGTCTACACGCGACCTGCCACCGGGGGCCGACTCGTGAGACGGCGGGAGTGTCGATACTGCAGTCGTCGCGTCAGCACGACTGAGCGCACACACTGAGCGACTGGTAAAATCGGCGGACATGAAGGTCGAAAAGAAGAGTCATCCGGTCGATGTGCTCGTGACCGCTTTCAATAACGGTTCGCTGCTCCGGAATCCTGAGTATCAACGAGGCGAGGCGTGGTCGGATACTCAGAAGGCGGGATTCGTTGATTCACTTTTCCGCGGCTACCCCGTGCCCGCGCTCTTTCTTCGCGAAGTGCAGAGCCAAGGATTGGAAGCGCGCCCTGTGTCGAAGTGGGAGATCGTCGACGGTCAGCAACGGCTCACGGCGCTCAGGGACTTTTCCGCCGGGAATCTGAAACTCGATCCACTCTCAGGACGGGGACGGCTGAAGGTGCCAAAGAGCATTGCTATGCGACCCGCGCCTTGGGCCGATCGGAGCTATTTCGATCTCAGCCCCGAGCTTCAGGACCAGTTCAATCAGACGGAAATCGCGGTCTTCATCGTTGGGCCAGAGGCAGACGACGACGAAATTCGAGACCTGTTCATCCGACTTCAATCAGGTACAGCACTGTCGCGGCAGCAGATTCGCGATGCGTGGCCGGGGAATCTCGGGCCATTCGTCGAGTATCTCGCCGGGAAGCTCAATCGAGCACCCGCTGTTCAGCTGTTTGAACTGGCCGACAAACGCGGTCTCAAGATTGACGACGAAGATGCTCGAGATCACAGAGTTGCGGATCGACAACTGTGCTCTCAATTGCTCCGAATCTTTGTGGAGCGGGAGCGTGATCCTCACTCGTTCCCAAGTGTGTCAGCGAACGATCTCGATGAGCTGTACCACGAACTAACAGATTTCGACATCAAGGGGGAAACGGCGCGCCAGTTCCTGGAGTGTCTGAAGCGCGCTGGTGAGGTGTTTAGCATCGCACGCCAGCAGCCTCGTGTCAGTAAGAGAAAGTTCCGGCGGCTTGAGGTGTCGGCGGTCATGATGGTCTTACAGGATCTCGCAAGGAATGTCGGCGTCAAGCTCGACAAAGTGCAACTTGCCAAGCAGATTGCCAACGCGGACAGCAAGAATCTCCCAACCGGAAAGACGACGCGAGGCGGCGCGCTACGCGAGTTCTACACGGCGTGGAGGGACACGGTCACCCGCGACATCGTGCGCCTAGATGAACAGCGCGCGTTTGACCTCGACCAGCAGCGCAGTGTGCGGGTGCGTGACCAAGGCATGTGTGGAGTCTGCGGCGACGCAGTCATGGATGAGGATGCGGAGTTCGACCACTGGCCCGTTCCTTGGCGTGATGGCGGCCAAACCGTGATCGACAACTGTCGGCTGGTACACAAGGCGTGTCACCCACGAGGCCGTCCTCACGACAGCGGCTAAGGCAGAACGGACATGTCTACGGGTGTAACGATCTGCCTCGCCCGATCGAGATGCCGACAAGTTCACGAAGCCACGGCGTAAGTCTCCAGTAGCGGCCCCGCGCATTCGCGCGACACGGCCGCGACGGGAGTCGTCGTGGCCGAAGACCTCGAACAGAAGATCCGTGACGCAGCCGCAGGGCCTGCCCGCGCCTCGAACGAGACGGGTGCGGTCGAGCAGCAGCCACTTGGCGAGCTGATCGATGCCGATCGGTATCTCGCGTCGAAGGAAGCCGCGGCGAATCCCCGCAAGGCACTGCGCTTCACGAAGTTGGTGCCGCCAGGAGCGGCCGGCTGATGGGCTTCTTCCTGACCATGCTGGGACGGCTCGCGGGTAGCGACCGCGCGCGTGCCACTTCTGCCCCCGGAACATCTGGCCGACACCGCGTGATCCTTCGCGCAGGCTTCGATGCCGCGAAGACGACTGACGACAACCGTCGTCACTGGGCCGAGGCTGATCATCTCTCCGCCGATGCGGCCGCAACTCCTGAAGTGCGGCGCATTCTCCGTGCGCGCTCGCGCTACGAGGCCGCGAACAACAGCTACGCGAAGGGAATCGTCTCGACGCTTGCGAACGACTGCGTCGGCACCGGCCCCCGGCTTCAGATGCTGACTGACAATCCGGCCGCCAACGCCGCGATCGAAGCGGCGTTCATGCAGTGGGCGAAGGCGATCGATCTCGCCGGAAAGCTCCGCACGATGCGGATGGCGAAGGCCGTGGATGGCGAAGCGTTCGCGCTCCTCACCACGAATCCCGAGATCCAGAGCGAAGTCATGCTCGATCTGCGGCTGATCGAAGCCGACCAGGTCACGACTCCGTCGATGCGTCTCTGGCAGCTCCCGAACAACGGCGCCGTTGATGGCATCGAGTTCGACGAGTACGGCAACCCGACGTACTTCCATGTGCTGCGTGCACATCCCGGCGCGCTCTTCGGCCTTCCCCCCGGAGTCAGCGAGTTCGATCGCGTGCCTGCCTCCGGCATGGTGCATGTCTACCGCGTCGATCGGCCCGGGCAGTCGCGCGGCATCCCTGAGATCACGCCTGCACTCCCTCTCTTCGCGCAGCTCCGTCGATACACGCTCGCGGTGCTCGGCGCCGCTGAGACTGCAGCGGACTTCGCTGGCATCCTCTACACGGACGCGCCTGCAGCAGGCGAAGCCGAGTCGATCGAGCCGATGGACACGGTCGAACTCGAGAGCCGAGCGCTCGTCACCATGCCTGCGGGCTGGAAGATGGGCCAGGTCGACGCGAAGCAGCCGTCGACGACCTACGGCGAGTTCAAGCGCGAGATCCTCAACGAGATCGCGCGCTGCCTGAACATGCCGTTCAATGTCGCGGCAGGAAACAGCGCCTCCTACAACTACGCCTCCGGCCGCCTTGATCACCAGACCTACT
>Ga0268299_1004809_pt1 | contig 10060 bp, 9 predicted proteins | sample NOBtaG_FD_193484 | JGI IMG/M metagenome (GOLD analysis project Ga0268299, IMG submission 193484) | Activated sludge microbial communities from bioreactor in Nijmegen, Gelderland, Netherland - NOB reactor | ecosystem: Engineered > Bioreactor > Aerobic > Activated sludge | place: Netherlands... | reverse complement strand
CGTCTCGGCGCCGGGCATGACGGCGCTTCCCGGCGCCACGTGGCCCGTCACGGTCACCTCGCCGACGATCGCGGCCGGGAGCTCGGTCCTCGGCTCCGGCATGCACGTCTCGACCGGTGCCACATTGGGTGCGTCGAACTACGGCACGGTCACCGTCCGCGTCGAGAGCTCCGACCCGGCGCTCGTGCGCGTCGCCCCGGACGCGAACACGCTCGCCACGGCCGCCATCGACGTGCCGATGACCGCACCAAGCACCTTCGTGCCGTTCTACGTGGCGGCCCTCGAGGGGGTCACGGGCACCGCGACCGTCACCGTCTCGGCGCCGGGCTTCACCAGCGCCACCTACTCGGTGGTCGTGCGTGGACTGGGGATCGAACTGATCTCGTGGCCGAGCACCATCCTCTCGACCGCGGGCAACTACCTGCTGCAGGCCCGCGTGGGCTACCTCAATGCGGCCGGGACCACGGTGGAGGGCGAATACCCGCTGCGCTTCGGCGCTACGCCCATCCCGGTGACCATCACCAACTCGGCGAGCGCCGTGGCGCGCCTCATCACGTCCGCCGGCGCCACGCAATCCGCCAGCACCAGCGTGTCCGCCGGGTCCTCGCGCATCCCCACGAGCCTCGCGAGCGGTGCCGTGGAGTTCGACCCGCTGAGTGGGGGCAGCACGACTCTCAGCGTCTCGGCGCCCGGTGTGCTCTCGGTGCCGTCGGCCACGCAGACCGTCACCGTGGACCTCCCGCCCATCAACGTCTCCGCGATCGCCATCGGAGCGGGCCTCGAGGTCGCCAACACCACGGCCGCGCTCTCCGTGGCGCCGTCACCGACGACCACAGTGACCATCACCGTGTCCGACAGCACCCTGATCCGCGTGAACGGGGCCGGGAGCCATCAGTTCGGGACCGCCGGGACCGGACTGGGCCACCAGATCAGTGCCCTTGAAGGCGTGACGGGCACGGCGACCGTCACCATCTCGGCCGTGGGCTACCAGTCCGCGAGCTACACGGTCACGGTGCGCCCGATGGCCATCCAGCTCGGCGCGGTCCCGGCCACCACGAGCGTCGGCGGCGGGTCCGTCGTTCAGGCATTCATCGGCACGCCCAACGCCGCGGGGACGGCGATGGAGTACACGGCGGCCACTCGGCAGGGAGCGCCGCCGCTGGTCATCACCTTCGCCACCAGCGATGCGACTCGACTGGTGTTCGACGCGCCCGGCGGGCAGAACGCGTCGCCGACCGTGACGCTGGCCGCCGCGTCCAGCGCCGCGACCCCGGCGACGATCTCGCTGCGGGGCCTGTCGGCAGGCGCAGCGACCATCAGTGTGAGCGCGCCCAACGCGCTCACCCTGCCCACCGGCTCGCGGACGGTGACCGTCACACCCTGACGCGCGGTCGGTCACGGGCGCGCCGATGCCGGCGCGGGGTGTGGTAGCGGCGCCTTCATTGCGGGGTATATTGGGCGGATTGCTCCTCCTCCCCCTAACCCTCAGGTTCCCCCCGAATGGCAGAAAACAGAGACGAATGGGGCTCAAAACTCGGCGTGATCCTCGCCGTGGCGGGCTCTGCGGTCGGGTTGGGTAACTTCCTCCGCTTCCCGGGCCAGGCGGCCGCGAACGGTGGTGGTGCCTTCCTGATCCCGTACTTCTGCGCCCTCTTCCTGCTCGGCATCCCGATCGGGTGGGCCGAATGGACCATGGGCCGCTACGGCGGCAAGAAGGGCCTGCACGGCGCACCGATGGTCATGGGGGCGATCGGCAAGGGCAGCCTCGCGCGCTACCTCGGCGTGCTCGGCGTCCTCATCCCGCTCGGCGTCTCGACGTACTATGTCTTCCTCGAGACCTGGACCTTCGCGTACTTCCTCAAGTACCTGACGGGCGGGATTGGAATCGACGCGAGCGCCAGCATCGTGGAGCAGACGGCGCAGTCGGGCACGTTCTACGCGATGATCACCGGCGCGGACGGCGACGGGTCGCTCTTCACAGGTGACTCCAAGTTCACGGTGCTGAGCTGGGTGGCCGTCTTCGCGGTCAACATCTACTTCGTGTTTCGCGGCCTCTCGAAGGGCATCGAGAAGTTCGTGTCGTACGCCATGCCGGTGATGGCAGTCTGCGCGCTGATCGTACTCATCCGCGTGCTGACCCTCGGCACGCCCGACGCGTCCAAGCCCGACCAGAACGTCATCAACGGGCTCGGCTACATGTGGAACCCGGATTTCTCGGCCCTCGGCAACTTCAAGACCTGGCTCGCGGCCGCCGGTCAGATCTTCTTCTCGCTCTCCGTAGGGTTCGGCGTGATCATCAACTACGCCTCCTATATGAAGAAGAAGGATGACGTGGCGCTCTCCGGGCTCACCGCCAGCGCGACCAACGAGCTCTTCGAGGTCGGCTTCGGCGGCATGATCACGCTCACCGCGGCCTTCGTGTTCCTCGGCCTGAGCGGCACGGCCGGCGCCGTGGCGACCGGATCCTTCGGTCTGGGCTTCAACACCCTGCCGGTGGTGTTCGCGCAGATGGGCGCCTTCGAGAACGTCATCGGCGCGCTGTGGTTCTTCATGCTCTGGCTGGCGGCCATCACCAGCTCGCTCTCGATGTACTCGCCGGCGGTGGCGCACCTCAAGGAGGCGACCAACTGGTCACACGCGAAGTCGACCAGCGTCATCGCGGTGATCGGAACCATCGGTGCGGTGCTCACGCTCTGGTACACGGCGGGTGGTGCGTTCTGGAGCACGGTGGACTTCTGGGTCGGCACGTACCTGATCTTCCTCCTGGCCATGGTGCAGATCATCTACTTCGGCTGGGTGTTCGGCATCGATCGCGGCTGGAAGGAGCTGCACCAGGGTGCCTCCATCCAGGTGCCGCCGATCTTCAAGTTCATCATGAAGTACGTGGCGCCGGCATATCTCATCATCGTGTTCGTCGGCTTCACCGTGCAGAGTCTGAAGGACGAGATCGTGAAGTCCTGGGCCAGCACCGGAGCCCGAGCGGGTGTGCTGACGGTGCTCGCGATCCTGGTCTACCTCGTGGTGGTCACCCGGGTGGCCGAGAAGCGCCTCCGCGCCGCCGGCGTGGACATCGACGACAACAAGCCGGAGGACTGAGTCATGACCACCTTGGGTTGGATCTTTATGACCTGCTCGCTCGTGATGGTGTGGGGTGGCAGCTTCTGGTGCTTCAAGAAGGTCCTCGAGACCCCGGCCGAGGAGAAGGCACCCCCGGGCTTCGGCCCGTGAGCTGAATGCGGTTGACTGCGAACCACACGCCGGGCGCACCTGAAGGTGCGCCCGGCGTCGCAAGTGACCTCGTCCTCCGCTGGGCGGTCGTGGTCGCCCTCATGATCGTGGCGCTGCTGGGCGTGCTCCACCTGCCCACGGCGTTCAGTGGTGATGCCGCACTCTATCAGACCGGTGCGCGTACGCTCGACGAGGGCGGGGCACTGTACCGCGACCACTGGGACCTCAAGTCGCCCGGCATCTATATGGTGCATTGGGCGGCGGGCACACTCTTCGGGTTCGGCGAGGAGGGTGTGCATCTCTTCGAGTTGTTGCTGCTGCTCGCGCTCTGCGTGGCGCAGGTGCGGTTGCTCGCACCGCGCCTGACCCCGCGCTGGCTCGCGGCCGTGGCACCGCTCGCCGGCGTCGGTACCTACTACGCCGTCGCCTCCGAGTGGCACCTCACGCAACCGGCGGTGCTCTTGAGTGAGCCGCTATTCGCGGTGCTGGCGGTGCTCGCCGCCGATCGTGCCACCGCATGGCGCTGGGCGGGTGCCGGGGCGGCCGCGGCCGTCGCGTTCCTGCTCAAACCGTACTCCGCCGGCATCGTCCTCGCCCTGCTCGTCGCGTCCGCGATGCTGCGGCTGCGGCTCGACCGCGAGCCACCCACGGTCTGGCTCCGGCGACGGCTCGCGCCCTTCGTCGGTGCGGCTGCGGTGCTGGTCGTGCTCACGCTGCTGCACCTGCGGGCCGTCGGCGGGCTCGCGGACTTCCTGTGGACACACAGCGAGTGGCGGACACTGGCCACGCAGGTCCGCGGCGACTTCCCGGTGATGCGCGCCGTCTGGGCCGTGCAGACGTTCGTCGGCAACTTCGGGCCATGGTTGGTGCTGCTCCCGGCGGCCCTCATGGGTTGGCGTGGGGTGCAGGCGGAGCGGCTGTTCGTGCTCGCTGCCGTCTGGCTCGGTGCCGCGCTGGTCGTCACGAGCATCGAGCCCTTCGCGGCCTGGGAGTTCGATTTCCTCGCCCTCAAGGTGCCCGTCGCGCTGCTCGCGGCGCGCGGACTGCACGGACTGCATGCCTGGTGGCTGGCCCGCGGGTACCCCAGCGGTCGCCGCCTGACGCTGGCCACCATCGGCGCCGTCACGGTCGCACTCGTCGCCTTGGGTGGGGAGGCACTCGTCGAGCGGGCGCACACGCTCGCGCGGTTCGTGCCGCTGAGCCGCGCGGATGCACATGAGTACCGGTTGACGCACGACGAGCGCTACGCACGGCTCTGGTCCGAGACGGCCTTCCTCCGCGATCCGGCGTCGCGCCCGGGACCCGTGTACGTCTTCGGCGACCCGCTGCGGCACCTCCACGCGGAGCGACCGGCCGCGTCGCCCATCCATGGATGGGCCTGGGAGCTGCAACCGCAGGCGATGTGGGAGCGCGTGGTCCGCGACCTCGAGGCCGCCGGCTCCGCGTACATCTATGTGTCGCACGAGTACGGGCGGCTCATCACCGCGCGCGCCCCGCGCATGCAGGACCTCCTCGCGCGCCGCTATCGCCCGCACCGCGAGGGTCCCGACGGACGCTGGTACGAGCGCACCGACTGATGGCTTCCCGCGCGCGCTGCCGTGGGCGAGGGGAGACCGGTGCTCCCTGAACTCGACCTGGGGTCCACGCCGCTCGCGCTGGGGTCCGCGGCACTCGCCGGTTTCGCGGTGGGCATCGTCCCGGTCGGTGTGGCCGAGGTCTTCGCCATCGCCATCGGTGCGGTGGTGCCGCGGTCGCTCGCGGTCGCGATGCTCCTCTGCTTCACGCTCGCGCACGTGGCGTCCAAGTGGGTCTGGTACTGGGTCGGCACCGCCGCGGGGCGGATCTCGCATCCGCTGCCGCGCCGCATGATCGACCGCACGCGCGTGTTCCTCGACGCGCGACCCGGTTACGGCCCCGCGACACTCGCGGCGGGCGCCGTCGCGAGCCTGCCGCCGTTCCACCTCACCGCCATCGCCGCCGGCATCCTGCGCATGCCGCTGCGCCAGTTCCTGCTGATCTGCTTCGCCGGTCGCTTGCTGCGCTTCGGGTTGCTCGCCTCAGTCCCCGCGCTCGCGCGCCTCTGGTTCGACTGAACCCCTCCCCGCGGCGGGCCGCATCAGCCCCTCCAGGAAGAACGCCGCGAGTTCTGCGCGCCCACCCAGGCCCGACTTGTGGTACACCGCGACGGCGTGCTGCCGGACCGTGCGTTCGCTGCGCCCGGTCGAGCCCGCGATCTGTTTGTGGCCCGCGCCACGCAGCAGCGCGAACGCCACCTCGCGCTCGGCGGGCGTCAGCCCCCAGCGCGTGAACTGCTCATCGATCGCGTCGCCCAGGCCGCTGAGCGCCGACTCGGCCCGCGCCTGCCAGGCATCTCGCTCCGCCGCGCGCGCGGCCGTCTCGGCGCGTGAGCGCATCAGGCCGGCCGCCGCACCGCGCCAGCGGCCCCACAGGAACAGCGCGAGGCCGGCGCTGACCGACATGAGGGCGAGTTCGACGAGCACGTGCGGGGAGAGCCAGCGCTCGGGGGCGTCGAGGTAGAGGTCGATCGCCCCGCCGATCGCCACCAGGGACAGCACCGCCGCGACCAGCGCCTGCACCAGGCGATCGTCCGCGAGCGGGGATGCGTCGTCGTCGGGCCTGTCCATGCCAACTCCTTGCCGCGCAGTGGCTTGTCACGAGGTTCCGGCATCCGCCGGAGATGCCCCGGCGGACGCTGATCGTGCTACCGGGTCAAACGTCGGATGGTGCGGGTGACGTGGCTGGTCGAATCGTCCCGCTCGAGGCCGCGGGTCCACCGCCGGCCGATCACACACCGGAGACCTGCCATGCTCAGCAATCTACTCCCGTCGCCGCTGCACCCGGCCATCGTGCACCTGCCGATCGCACTCACCATCCTCGTTCCGCTCTTCGCCGTCGGCGCACTGGTCGCGATCCGGCGCGGCGCTCGCCCACTTGTCGCCTGGGGCATCACCACCGCATTGCTCTCGGCGCTGGCCGGGAGTGCCTGGGTCTCGCTCGAGACGGGCGAGCAGCAGGAGGACGTGGTCGAGGCGGTCGTCCCGGAGCGCGCGTTCGAGTCGCACGAAGAAGCCGCCGAGGCGTTCCTCCTCCTCAGCGTCGCGGTGCTCGGCGTCGCCTCCGTCGGCCTGCTGCGCAATCGCGCCGGCAGCGCGGCCCGTGTCGTCGCGACGGTCGGCACGCTGGCGCTCGTCGTCGGCGGCTATCGCGTAGGGCACTCGGGTGGTGCGCTCGTCTACACCCATGGGGCGGCCAGCGCGTACACCTCGGGCACGGCCGGCCCCGCCGCCGAGGGCCCCGCACGCACCGCGGATCCCGACGACGACCGGTGATGCCGGGCGGTCTTGACGCCGCCGTCGGAAACCGGGATGTTCGCGCCGATGCCAGCCTCCTCTTGGTGGATCGGCGCGGTCATCGCCGCCCTCGTCGCTGGCTTGCTCGCACGCTTCGTCTGGCGCCGCTGGACCCGCGCGGCGGCCCTCCGCGCGATGCTGCGCTTCCGTGCGCGCGTGGACCGCTTCAAGCTCACCGGCAAGCGCTACATCAGAGAGGCGCTGCTCGCCGACGACGCCATCGCCGCCGCCGTGCGCGCGCATGCGGCGGAGCATGGACTCTCCTACGACAGGACGTGGGCGCGCGTGCGCGGGTACATCGATGAGATCGTGCCCGCGTTCAACCTCTTGATGTACTACCAGTTCGGATACGCCGCGTCCAAGGCCTCGCTGGAGCTGTTCTACAAGACGTCGGTGAAGGTGCGTGACCCGCAGGCCTTCGAACGCCTGCCGCGCGAGAGCATCGTCATCTACCTGATGAACCACCGCTCCAACGCGGACTACGTCCTCGCCGGCTACGCCCTCGCCGGGCAGGTGGCGATCTCATACGCGGTCGGGGAATGGGCGCGTGTGTTCCCGCTCGAGTACCTGTTCAAGTCGTTCGGGTCGTACTTCATCCGTCGCCGCTACCGCGAGCCGCTGTACCACACCGTGCTGGAGCGCTACGTGCAGCTCATCACGCGGAACGGGGTCACGCAGGGGCTCTTCCCCGAGGGCGGCCTCTCGCGCGACGGTCACCTGCGACCCGCGAAGATCGGCCTGCTCGACTACATGCTCGGCGTCGCACGCGAGCCCGGCTTCGCCGAGCGCATGTACGTGGTGCCGGTCGCGATCAACTACGACCGGGTGTTGGAGGACCGCAGCCTGCTGCGGGAACTCCGCGCGACCGCCGGTGGCCCCACCCCCGGCCGCTGGACGCAGTTCCGCGAGGTGCTGAACTACGCGGTCTCCAACTTCGGTCGCCTCTCCACGCGCCGCTGGAAGCGCTACGGCCGGGCGGCCGTGGTGGTGGGCGAACCGGTGCCGGTGGCGCCGTGGTTGGCGGACGTCGCGCGCGAGGGCGTGTCCCTGTTCGACCGCCCACGCCCGGACCGGCTCGCCGAGGTGCAGCGCTTCACGGATTCGATGATGCAGCGCATCGGTGCGATCATTCCTGTGACCGCCGTGCCGCTGGTCTGCGCGGCCCTGCAGACGTTCGATGCGGAGTACGTGCCCGAGCCGCGGCTCTTCGCGCGGATCGAGGAACTCCGCGACGCCCTGGTGCATCAGGGCGCGGAGGTGGTGGAGCCCGCCCGTGAGGTCGCCGAGACCTTCGAGCGCGCCTACCGTATGCTCGCGATGCGTCGCGTGCTGACGAAGCAGGGCGACGCGTACGTGATCCTTCCCCGCGGCAGGGAGCTGATCAGCTACTACGCCAACGGCATCGCCCACCTGTGCGGCGGCTTCGAGGCCGAAGTCCGATCCCGGGACGCCCTGCCCGCGGACGCATTGGTGGGCGCGTAGCGGCCAGCCCGCGTCGCCGTTCACCCGACCAGTTGACCCTCCCAAGAAGCTGGACTAGCTTAGAAGGCTCTGTTCCGTGCCGCCCGTCCGGGCGATCCACGTAGTGGCAGATGGTCGAACAACTCCAAGGGTGCAATGCCGACGATCAATCAGCTCGTCAGGCAGAGCCGTCGCGAAGTCGTCAAGAAGGACAAGGCGCCGGCTCTGAAGCAGAATCCGTTCAAGCGTGGGGTGTGCACGCGTGTCTACACCACCACCCCCAAGAAGCCGAACTCCGCGCTCCGCAAGGTCGCGCGTGTCCGCCTCGTCAACGGCTTCGAAGTCACCGCCTACATCCCGGGCGAGGGCCACAACCTGCAGGAGCACTCCATCGTGCTCATCCGCGGTGGCCGTGTGAAGGACCTTCCGGGTGTGCGCTACCACATCGTGCGCGGCAAGCTCGACGCCTCCGGCGTCAATGGGCGCAATCGCAGCCGCTCCAAGTACGGGACCAAGAAGCCGAAGGCGGGTGCCCCGGCTGGAGGTAAGAAGTAATGAGCCGCCGCAAGAGTGCCGTGAAGCGCAGCATCCTCCCCGATGCCCGCTACGACAGCCAGACCGTCAGCAAGTTCATCAACGTCCTGATGTACCAGGGCAAGAAGTCCACCGCCGAGCGCATCTTCTACTCGGCCATGGACATCGTCGAGGCCAAGGCCGCGCAGCCGGGCGTGAACGTCTTCAAGCAGGCGCTCACCAACCTCAAGCCGGTCGTCGAGGTCAAGTCCCGCCGCGTCGGCGGTGCCACGTACCAGGTGCCCGTCGAGGTGCGTCCGGAGCGCCGCACCGCGCTCGCCATGCGCTGGCTGATCAGCTACTCGCGTGACCGCAACGAGAAGTCGATGGCGGAGAAGCTCGCCGCCGAGACGCTCGCCGCGGCGAAGGGTGAGGGCAATGCCATCAAGAAGCGCGAGGACACGCACAAGATGGCCGAGGCCAACAAGGCGTTCGCGCACTATCGCTGGTAGGACGTCCGCCGTGCGCGGGGTGTCGTGACAGCGGGGGCGGCCGGTGGCCGCCCCCGCTGTCGTTCCGATCTGCCCTCAGCGCAGCACCGTGAGGTAGCCGCCCTCGTTGGTGACGAACGCGCGGCGGCCGTCGGCGCTGAAGCCGATGCGGCGCGGGATCCCGCCCACGAACACCGACTGCCGCACATCGAGCGTCGCCGGGTCGATCGCGAAGACGCGTCCCGTGCCCGGCGAGGTCATCAGCAGCGTCGAGGCATCGGGCGTGAGCCGCATGCCGAACGGCGTCATGGCTTGGCCGTTGCCCAGCTGGAGGGAATCCAGCGGGGCGAGCGTGTTCGCGTCGAGGGCCAGCACCTTCTCGGGGAACTCGATCGCGACGAAGACGCGCGAGCCGTCGGCGGAGTGCACCGCCTCCTGCACGTGACCGTTGAGCGAGCGCACCGCCGTCACGGCCAGGGTGTTGCCGTCGAGCCGGGCGACGGCCTGGCCCCCGGTGACGATGTAGCTGCCGTCGCTGGTGCGGCGGGAGATGCCGCGCATCACGCTTCCCACCGTGGCGCTGTCGCGGACGACCGTGGTGCCGCGCCGGATGCGCCGCACCATGCCGTCGAAGGAGAGCAGCAGGTACGAGCTGTCCCCCGGTTCCATGAGGATGCGGTGATGCCGCGCCCCGGCGGCTACCGAATCGACCACCGCGCCGCTGGTCATGTCCACCTGGTACACGCGGGCGCCATCGAGCAGCGTCACGTAGGCCACGGACCCGTCCGCGGTGAAGGTGGCGTCGATGGCGTTGAAGCCGAGCACGACGCTCCCGGCCGTGACCGCGCTCGCTGTGTTCACGCGGGTGGCGTTCAGGCGGTCGAGTTGGAGCACCAGTGCCGCGCCGCTACTCGAGACCCCCAGACCGAACGGTCGGCCCTGGAGGCCACTCACCTGGCCGGCCAAGACTCCTTGGAAGGTGCTGGTGTCGGTCGG
>Ga0268299_1004807_pt1 | contig 10065 bp, 7 predicted proteins | sample NOBtaG_FD_193484 | JGI IMG/M metagenome (GOLD analysis project Ga0268299, IMG submission 193484) | Activated sludge microbial communities from bioreactor in Nijmegen, Gelderland, Netherland - NOB reactor | ecosystem: Engineered > Bioreactor > Aerobic > Activated sludge | place: Netherlands... | reverse complement strand
GTTTACGCGGCTGGCGGCGACGTTTAATCTCTCCTCGCTCGACTGCTACATTTTTTTATTAGCCCTCGCGCCGGAACTTGACCGACGCTATGAACGTTTTTACGCCTATTTGCAGGATGATATTTCGCAGCGCCGCCCAACGGTTCATCTGATGATGAATTTTCTGGGGAACGGTCTTGAGGAGCGATTCGCGGTGTGGGATCGCCTGCTGCTGAGCCAACCGCTGCGTCAATTTCATCTGGTTGAATGTTTTCCCGATTCCAGCCGTCCGAATCCGGCCTTTATGGGATATTACCTGAAGGTCGATCATCGCATTACGGCGCATTTACTGGGTGACGATACACCAGATGAACGGCTGAAGCAGACCGTTAAGCATGAGCCGTATAACCCGGAAGTGCCGCTGCCCGATCTGGCGCTTGAGCCGATTCAAGCCGTTTTCCCCGAAGCGCCGCTGCTCTATTTTCAGGGTGCGGCGGGTATGGGGCAGGCGGAAGTGGCGGCGGCGCTGTGTGCGGGCTGCGAACTGCCACTGGTGCGCGTGGATTTAGCCAGACTCATGGCGCTGGATATGCCCGCTGATGTGGCATGGTCGCTGGCGCTGCGCGAGGCTTATCTCGCCGGGGCCGCGCTGATGCTCGACAGTTGGGAAAGCCTGACGGCAGAGCAGAAACAGCCGCCGGAAACATGGTGGTCAGCGCTGCTGGACTATCCGCTGCCTGTTTTTATCTGTGGACGAGGCGATTGGGAGCCTACCGACCTGGAGCGCCAGCGGCGTATGCTGCGGCTGAACTTCAGTATTCCTGATTATGACCACCGTCTGAAAACGTGGCAGCAGCAGACCCGCGCCCACCATGCCCAGATCAGCAAGGCAGATTTGCAGGAACTGGCGAATAAATTTCGCTTTACGCGCGCCCAGATCGCCCGCACGGTGCAGTCGGCGGCGGATCGAGCCGTTTCACGTGGCGAACGGATGAATAAAGCTGATCTTTATGCCGGGGCGCAGGCACATTCGACGCTGAAATTGGCGAATCTGGCAACGCGCATCACCCCACGCTATGGCTGGGAAAACCTGGTTTTGCCCGCCGATCAACTGTCACAGCTTCGCGAACTGACTGACCGTGTGCTTTACAGTCATATTGTCCACGATCAATGGGGATTTGGCGGCAAGATCGCGCGGACGCGAGGTGTCAGCACGCTTTTCGCAGGGGAAAGCGGCACAGGCAAAACGCTCGCCGCCGAGGTGATCGCGCGTGATCTGGGGCTGGTGCTGTACAAGATTGACCTGTCGGCGGTGGTCAGCAAATATATCGGCGAGACGGAAAAAAATCTGAACGTGATTTTTACCGAAGCCTATTCCAGCAACGCGATTTTGTTTTTTGACGAGGCCGACGCGCTTTTCGGCAAACGTTCGGAAGTGAAGGATGCGCGTGACCGATATGCCAATATTGAAATCGCTTATCTGCTGCAACAGGTCGAAAATTATGATGGAATCGTCATCCTGGCGACGAATTTTCGGCAAAATATTGACGAGGCATTTACACGACGGCTGGATTTTCTGATCGATTTTCCGTTTCCTGACGGGCCATATCGTCAAAAAATCTGGGCGGCGCATTTTCCGCCGGAAGTGCCTGTCGCACCGGATGTCGATCTGGTAGAGATCGGGGAGCGCTACCGGCTGGCTGGCGGCAATATCCGCAATGCGGCGCTGGCGGCAGCGTATCTGGCAGCGGCGGATGGCGGCGTCATCACGGTGGGTCATATCCGCAGCGCGATCCGGCGGGAAAACCAGAAGATGGGGCGGCTGATGAGTGCGGAGTAGAGAAAGAGCTGAGTGAAAAGTGCTGAGTGATGGGTGATGAGTAAACGCGAGGTAAGTGGCGAATAGGGTGAGGAGGCGGGCAGGGATTTTTATCCGAGAGGGCAGTTCTCAGACCTGCGCCTACAGACGCCATTTTCGATAATGTTCTTAAAAGCTGACAAGCTGACAAGCTGACATGCTGAACGCTAACAACTAAAAGCTAAGAGCTAAAAAAATATGCTGCACGATTTGGACAAAACGCTTGAAAAATTGATTATGAAAGAGGGCAACATCCCCAGCGGCGAGATCGACGTGACCTTCGACCAGCCAACCGGGGAATGGGCATCGCGCCTCAGCCGTCCGACGCTGAACTGCTGGTGTTTTGACCTGCGCGAAAATCTGAAGCTGCGCAGCGTGGAGCGCAATGTCGAACGGATGGGAAACGGCAATTCAGCGCGCACGACCTTTGCGCCGCGCCGGATTGACCTGATGTATTTGGTGACGGCCTGGACGCGCAAAGCCGAGGATGAGCATCAATTGTTATGGCGGGCGCTGGTGGCGCTCAAGCGATTTATTACGCTCGACCCGGCGAAGTGCGAAGGTGATTTGCGCTATCAGACGCTGCCGATGCCGCTGACTGTCGCGGATATGACGGCGGCGAATGTGAATCTGGTGGATTTGTGGAGCGTGCTGGAAAACCAGATGCGGCTGGGCTTTATTGTGACGGTGACGCTGGAGCTGGATACCAAAGTGACCTTTGAAACGCCGCTGGTGCTGGATGCGACGCTGCGCGTTGGCGAACCCTGGGATATGAAGGGCGAGCGCACCAGAGATTTGAAGATTCGGCGCAGAGCCGATTCGTCTGAAAATTCTATCGAATCAGAAGGGGGAGACGAGTAGCGCGTGAGTTTGAGGTGTCCTAGAATAGAACTAAAAACCCGTTTCAATTAATGAAGCAAGGAGCTATAGAATGCCCAATTATCTTTCGCCCGGTGTCTATATGGAAGAGGTCGATAGGGGTACAAAGCCTATCGAAGCAGTCGGTACAGCGGTTGCGGCCTTCGTCGGCTACACGGCAAGAGCCGTTGACACGCGCAATGGGGAAGAAATTTCGCTGCTTGGCAAGCCCACGCTGGTGACAAACTGGAGCCAGTATGTCCAGAAATTTGGCGGCTTTATTGAAGGGGCATTTTTGCCGGACTCCGTTTATGGTTATTTTGCTAACGGCGGCAGCATTTGCTACATCGTCAGCCTCAAGACACTCGGCTCGTCGGCAGACCCCAGTAAATCGGTTGCGGCGGAAGCCAGCGTGACCGCGGAAAGCGACAAGGCCACGAAACTGCTGGATTTTAAGGCCAAGCAGGGCGGGGCAGATGGCAACAAGATCGCCGTCGAGATTCGACCCGCGCCGCAGCTTGAAGCGCCAGAAGGCGACGAAGCCAGCAAGGGAACGGGCGAACCACAATTTACCGTGACGATTAAGGTAGACGGGCAGCCACGTGAGACTTACCCTAACATCACGATGGGGAAGGGCGGCAAAAATCTGCAAACAGCGCTGCAAAAATCGCAGCTTGTGACGGTGAGCATCAATGCCTCTGCCAAAGCAGAACTCGCGCCTGCCGCCGGGACCTATAACCTGGCGGGTGGCAAAGTCAGTGAAACGAAAATTACGCTCAAGGATTACCAGGGCAGCACCGCCGAACGTAAGGGTTTGGGCGGGTTGGAGCCGCTGGATGATGTGACGATGATCTGCGCGCCCGATCTGATGTCGAGCTACATCGCGGGCGAGATCGATATGAAAGGCGTCCAGGCGGTGCAGCAGTCGATGATCGATTACTGCGAATTGGTGCGTTACTGCTTCGCGATCCTCGACACCCCGCCGCATCTGATGCCGCAGGAAGTCAAAGAATGGCGCGATCAGGTCAATTATGACACCACCCGCGCCGCGCTGTATTATCCCTGGATTGAAATCGCGGATATGACGGGCGCAAATGGTCGCACACGCCTTGTTCCGCCATCGGGACATATGGCGGGGATTTATGCGCGCACCGATTCGACGCGCGGCGTCCACAAAGCGCCCGCGAATGAGGTTGTCCGCACAGCGCTGGGGCTGGAAGTGATCGTCACAAAGGGCGAACATGACCTCCTGAATCCGAAAGGCATCAACGTGATTCGCACATTCCCAGGACGTGGGATTCGCGTTTGGGGTGCGCGCACACTTTCTAGCGACCCTTCATGGCGCTATATTAACGTTCGCCGCCTTTTCAGCATGATCGAGGAAAGCATCGAGCGTGGCACTCAGTGGGTCGTGTTCGAACCCAACGACCCATTCCTATGGGGGCGTGTCCAACGAGACGTAAAAGCCTTCCTGACCGTGATCTGGCGCACAGGCGCGCTTTTTGGGCTTTCGCCGGACGACGCTTTTTATGTCAAGTGCGACGAGGAAACCAACCCGCCGGAACAGCGCGATCTGGGGCAGATGGTGGTCGAGATTGGCCTTGCGCCTGTCAAACCTGCTGAGTTTGTGATTTTCCGCGTTAGCCAATGGTCTGGTGACGATCAGTAACGCACAGCCGAAACTGAAAACGAGGGCGCAAGCACGCTGCGCCCCTACAGAACGAGGGTGACTCGCCAAGTCGCCCCTACAGCGCGTTTAATTAAATGAGATTTGAGGGAATAAACGATGGCAACTCGTGATACCGATCCGTTAGTAGGTTTTCATTTTCAACTCGACCTGGGCGGCAAAGTCACCGGCTATTTTACGGAAGTCGGCGGCCTGGGGTCTGAAAACGAAATTGTCGAACACAAAGTGGTACAGGATGGGCGCGAAATCGTCCAGAAAATTCCGGGCCGTTTGAAATGGGGCGACATCACCCTGAAGCGCGGCATCACCAGCCTGATGGACATCTGGGATTGGCGGAAGTCCGTCGAAAAAGGCGATATTACGACTGCGCGCATGAACGGCTCGATCATCATGCTTGACCAGGAATTGAAGCCGGTGGCGCGCTGGGATTTCGTGCGCGGCTGGCCTTCGAAAGTCAGCGGGCCGCAGTTGCAATCGGACTCGAATGCGTTCGGGGTCGAAGAATTGACGATTGTCCATGAAGGTATCGAGCGTATCAAGTAAGAAGCGGACGTGCCGTTTAAGGGATGGTTCCGTGTCGGGACGAGGATATTGCGTTCACGAAAATCCTCGTCCCCCAGGCGAGAAGCAGCGGATAAAAATTTAAACGGCTTTTTAAGGGATGGGCATGGCATTGCAGACGGAATACAAATTTACGCTGCCCAAAGGCTATGTTGATGATAGCGGCGTACTTCATCGCGAGGGGACGATGCGGATCGCGACGGCAATGGACGAGATTGCGCCGCTGCGTGACCCCCGTGTGCGCAACAATGAGGCCTATCTGGTCGTGATTTTGCTTTCGCAGGTCATCACGCGGCTGGGGACGCTCACGCGGGTGACGCCGAATATGGTGGAGCGGTTTTTTGCGGTGGACATCGCCTATCTACAGGAGTTGTACCAGCAGATTAATGATGTCGATGCGCGGATCGTGACGGTGGTGTGTCCCAATTGTCATCACCCGTTTCAGGTCGAGATTCCTGTTTCATCGGAATCGTAACCCTAAACCACTCCCCCAACCGCTCCCCAGGTCGTCGAGCGGGGAGGCGAGTGCGAGGAAACAGGTATGGCAGATAATCGTCAAAACCAACCCGCAAACGATCAGGCCAAGAGTCAGGATTTTGAATCGCTGGTGCGGCGTGTGACCGAACGGGTGTGGGAATTGTGGCGGCAAGATTTGCGGCGCAACCGAGAACGACGTGCCGACCCGCCGAGGAAATAATCTATGGTCAGTAATTTGCTCGAATTTCACAGTGGATTTCGGTTTACTGTCGCGATTGATAAGGTCAATTACGCGGCCTTCAGCGAGTTTCGGCTGCCCAGTTTGCAGGTCGAGACGATGGATATTAAAGAAGGCGGTCAAAACCAGTATATCCACAAGCTGCCTGTGCGCGTGAATGTTGGAACGGCGTCGCTGAAACAGGGAATCACGCGAGATTTCACGCTGCTCAACTGGTATTTGCAGGTTTTGAAGGGCGATATGGCGGGGGCATCGCGCCAGGTGACGGTGGTGATGTTTGATGTCCGGCGGATTCCGCTAATTGTGTGGAATTTTCGCGATGCCTACCCGGTGAAGTGGAGCGGGCCGTCGCTGAAATCGGACACCAGCGCCGTCGCTATTGAAGAAATCGAGTTTGTGCATCATGGATTCGAAGTCACCAAAGCGCCGTCCGTGAGCGATGTGCTGCCGGGGTAGTGTGGATTGAAGCCTGACTTACGCTTTCGAGCGGGCGGATTTTTATTGTAGGGATGGATTATGAAGCGTGGACAGCGATTCCAGACATTAGGAATGCGGATGATGAACTTTGGGCGGACGCTGATGCGCAATTATGTCGCGCCGGAAAGCGGAATCGCGCCAGAAACCCCTCCGCACGACGATTCGCCCACATCCCCTGTTCAGCCTGAGCCGTATATTCAACGTGAGTCATATGCTCAGCCTGAACCCTATGCTCAGCCTGAATCGTATGCTCAGCCTGAACCCTATGCTCAGCCTGAGCCATACATCCCGCTGGAGCAATATTTTGAGTCATACATCCCTACGGAAGTGGACTCGCCTGAAACGAGCCAGCACCCAGATGTACAGCGCGATTTTGAAGCGCCCCATTTTGAATCGGAAACCCGACAAACCCCGCCCGCACGATCCGAGCTTGACCCGCGTTTGCTCAATATTTTAGCGGCGCACGAGGAGCAAGACGCCAAGCGCGCCCGCATTCGCGAGGAAAAAAAGGCGGCATTTTCAGCCTCCGAATCGAGTGGTGATGCTGATATTCAACGTGACCCCGCTGTGCCGTCCAAACGACGCCGGGGGAGCGCATCGTTTGATTATGTCGAAACGTCGCCGTTGAAACTGCCGGAGGACGCCCCGCCGCGCCAGCCGCCGCCAATTCCGCGCCTGGAGGAAGATGAGGATCAGGCTGACACGCTGCCCGTGAATGAGCTGCAAGAGCCGAGTCAATTTGACGACTCGATGATGGATTTTGACCTTGCCGCCGAAAATACCGGCTGGCATGAACCGACGCCGCAATTCTCCGAGCCGCCCCGTAATGTGGTGCAGCGCACACCTGAAGCGCCGAATTGGGAGTATCCCGCCGACACACCGTCTGACTTTGAAATCTGGCACGGCGACGATGTGCCGCCTGAGGAATGGCATCGGGAAACCGACGAATTTGAGGTCGCGAATTTTCCGCCTGTGGACGATGTGCAGCCGGATTATCCTGCCGCGCCGCCGGAGAATGCTCCGCCTGTGATTCCGCGTAAAGGCACACCGCCCGTGCAGCGTAACATTCAGCGCGAAGTGCCGCCTGAGGAATGGCATCGGGAAACCGACAAATTTGAGGTCGCGAATTTTTCGCCTGTGGATGACGTGCAGCCGGAAAATTCTGTCATGTTACCGGATTATCCTGCCGCGCCATCGGAAACTGCACCACCTGTGATTCCGCGTAAAGGCGCACCGCCGCCCGTGCAGCGTAACATTCAGCGCGAAGTGCCGCCTGAATCCATATGGCATCGCGAGACAGACGAATATGCAATGATGCCACCGCTGAACGTGGATGATGAACCGCTGCCAGAACCGCCAATTTTGCCATCGGAATCGCTGCGGGATGTGCCGAATTTTGAAGCGCGCCCCAGGCCGAAGGCGAAAAATCAGCCCGCGATTCAACGAATGCCAAATGCCGACGTAGACGACGAGGGAGCGACGCAGCCGCTGGACATGGACGCGATCCGCGCGGCTATTGAAGCGACGAGCCGTAAACCGACGCCGCCCGCGACACCCCCTGCGATTCAGCGGATGCCGGATAACCTCGATGATGTAGACGCGGTAGACGATGAGGGAGCAACACAGCCGTTGGACATGGACGCGATCCGCGCGGCTATCGAAGCGACGAGCCGCAAACCGCCGCCGCCGATTCAGCGCTCACCGGAAGTTACGCAATCTCAAGCGCCGCCACCGCCGCGACCCGAATCCCGCCATGATCCTGAGCGCGATGTCTCGACGAGGCGGATCGAACGGGTCGAACGGGTCGAACGGATCGAGCGTATCCCGCCGCGACAGGCTGAACCGCCGCCGGACGCGCCGCCATCCACACCGCCTTCAAATTCTATTGGGAATTTTCCGACGAATCGCGTTCAACGGGCGCAGCCGCCAGGAACACTCCCGGAGGCACGACCCGCCGCACTGTTTGAGCCGCCCACCGACCCGGCGCGGCCTGGGACACCGATTCAACGAGCGCAGCCTTATCATGCGCCGCCCGATTCAACGCCATCGCCGCACAGCGCGCAAAATACGCCGCCCGTTCAGCACACGCAGCGCCATCAGGCTGAGCTGCCGCAGCCCAATCCCTTGATTCAGCGACAGCAAACGACTCCGCGACAGCAAGTGTCTCAACCGCAGCAAACGACTCCGCATCAAGCTGCTCCGCCGACTCAGCAGGCGATTATCCCGCAGGAGCAGGATACGTCGCCGCAGCGCATCCAATCTATCCCCCAGTTCGACGCCGATCTTCAGGGCGACGACGAGGACACCGACAGGGTGCATGAGCAGCCGATGGATTTGTTTCAGGCGATGATGCAGGCGGGGATGATCCCGAATATCCAGCGCATGGAGGCGGATGATTCGCCGCAAAACAACGCGGATGATTTGCTCGATTTTTTAAATAATGCCCCGCCGCCGCCCGATTTTGGCGATCAGGGAACGATTCATCGCTCGCCAGCCGATTCGGACGGGTTTGCACATTACGAGTCGGGACAGGTGATGCGCGCCGAAACCACTTCGACACCGGAATCTGCGCCACCTACAGCGCCGGATTCATCGGCAGCGCCGGACGTGGACATCGATAAACTGGCACGTGAAGTTTACAGCCGGCTGCGCAACCGCCTGCGGATTGAGCGTGAACGCGGCGACAAGTAGAAAACTAGGCAAGTAGAAAACTAGGCAAATAGAAAACTAGGCAAATAGAAAACTAGGCAAATAGGATACGCAGGCCAGTAGACAGTAGACAAGCAGCAGAAAAGAGGCGTGAGGATGTCAAATGTGACTCGTGGCGGATTGAAACCCGCGACGTTGACGAACCTGGTGACTAACGAAGCGGTGGAATTTATGTTCAACCCGTTTGAATACAGCATCACCAAAAGCAACTCGTGGACGCCGAATTCGGTGGTCGGCCTCAATTTGCCGAAACTGCAATTTCATGAGGGGCAGGCGCAGACATTGAGCCTTTCGCTGCATTTCGACAGTCAGGCACGCGGGACGGATGTGCGCGAATACAGCGCGCCGCTGTGGAAAATGATGATGATCGATACCAACCGCCGCAACTCGGAATCGGGGAAAAGCGAACCGCCGCCCGTCAAATTCAAATGGAATCGGCTGGAATTTAAAGCCGTCATCACCAGCATGACGGAAAAAATCACCCTGTTCAGCGACGTGGGGGTGCCGCTGCGCTGCAATGTCGAGGTCAGTTTGCAGCAGTATATCGACCAATCGGATATTCCGCCGCAGATCGCGCAGCAGGCCGCAGGTCAGAAAGCGCAGGAATCGACGACGGCGGTGCAGGGAGATCGGATCGACAATATCGCCGCACAAAACGGTGGCGATCCTTCAAAACAGCGCCAGATTGCGGCAGACAACAATATCGACAACCCGCTGAACGTACCGCCTGGAACCAATTTACGAGTCAGCCGCTAAGGGATAGCCCATGACGGATAATAGTAACGGCTCACCGCGCGCACAAAGCATTATCGTCAAAGTGAATGGCAGCGCTTTGAAGCGGGCGATGCTGGACGATTTATTTGAAGCTGAAGTTGAAACGACGCTGTATCTCCCCAGCATGTTCACCCTGCGCTTTCATGATGATGCCAATCTGACTTTGATGGACAGCTCGACGTTTAATGTGGGCGACCCGGTTGAGATCGAATTGAGCGATTCGGTTAAAAATACAATGGTCAATGTCATGAAAGGCGAAATTACCGCCATCGAGCCGGAATTTGGAGAAAATCATCAATCGATCCTGACTGTGCGCGGCTATGACCGCCGTCACCGCCTGAACCGAGGCACGAAAACCCGCGTTTTTGTGCAGTCAACCGATGATGATATTGCGAAAAAAATCGCTGGTGAAGCCGGGTTGAGCGTTCAGGTGGACTCCAGCGGGCA
>Ga0268299_1004805_pt1 | contig 10067 bp, 8 predicted proteins | sample NOBtaG_FD_193484 | JGI IMG/M metagenome (GOLD analysis project Ga0268299, IMG submission 193484) | Activated sludge microbial communities from bioreactor in Nijmegen, Gelderland, Netherland - NOB reactor | ecosystem: Engineered > Bioreactor > Aerobic > Activated sludge | place: Netherlands... | reverse complement strand
CTGTTTGAGTGTGGCCATGTTTGGTCTCTCCGAGGGGATCGTGAGAGAACCTTAAAAACATGCCCCAAACCATTGAGAAACATCACATATTCCGATATGCGAATCCCCTGCCCGATAGGGGGAGAGGTTGGGTGAGGGGGTTGCGGGGTGATCTCGCAACTTTCGAAGCCCCCCTCACCTAGCCTCTCCCCCTAGCGGGGGAGAGGAGCATGAACTGAGCCCGCTCCGTAGCAGCGAAGCTGGGGAGGGGGATGAGCAGGCGAGCATCACCCGCCATAAAACACATTGTCGCCGAGGTCCTTCATCTCGAGGATGGCGCCGTCGGCACGGCCCACCGGCGGCTTGTGCAGGTGTGCTTCGACGACCTCGCCGACCACGACGTGATGATCGCCCTGCTCGACGATCGAGGTGACGCGGCATTCGACGGCACCGGGCGCCGCATCGAGGATCGGCGCGCCGGTCGAGCCCTTGCGGAATGTCTGGCCGCTCAGCTTGCCGTCGGCCAGCACGGCCGGCTTGAAGAAGGTGAAGGCCAGCCCCTTGTGGTCCTTGCCCAGCATGTTGAGCGCGAACGTGCCGGCGGCCTTGATCGTCTGGTAGGCGCCCGAGTCGGTCTTGACGCCGACCACGACCAGCGGCGGCGCGAAGGCGCTTTGCGTCACCCAGTTCACGGTCGCCGCGGACACATTGCCCTTACCGTCGTCGGCCGTCAGGACGTAGATCCCGTAAGGGATCATGCGCAGAACGGTCTTCTTCGCGTCGGCGTTCATCTGCTTCCTCCTCGTCGCTGTGCCGCGTTCAGCTTCGTTTCGCTGTGTTGATCCATTCGTTCTTTGCCGCGCCGATCAGGCTGATGACCAACTGGCATTGCGTCGCAATCGGATAGGCGTAAGCCGCTAGAGCTTTCCCCGCAGCACTGTCGGAAGGATAGTGCAGCCCCAAGACTTCGCGGTTGCGGGCCACACGCTCCGCCAGCTGCATGAGCGGGACGTTCTCGTTGGCCGGCACGACCATCACATCCTCTAACAGTCTCGCCAGGAGATATGCCTCCGTCGCATGTCCACTCGGGAAGGCAGCATGTCCTGGCGGATCGATTGGCGGCATCAGGTGGCGATCCAGCTGCGAGGGCCGCGGGCGCTGGAAGTTGAACTTGTAGTAGGTGGCGATGAATTGCCCGATCTGAAGGGCAACTTGGCCCAACTCGAAGGTGCGCGGGTGCGAAGCCCGATTGAACATCAGCAGTCCCGACCAATAGCGAAGAATTCCTGTCCTCTGAGCGAGAGCCTCCGACATGACGCCGGGACGATAAGAGATCAGGCTATGCAGCTCCTTCCATTCCTTGGCAATCTCGTACCTCCCGGCGACGGTCGTCGGATCGGGAAGCAGCGCCCCGAGACCGCTCGCGTAACCGTCCCAGGTATGGGAAGTGCCACCTCCGTCCACGTACGTCGCTTTGACGAACTGGCTAAGGGCGACCAGGCCCAAATGATTCGGCGACCAAGCATTGGCGGGGAAGTAGGTACTCTGGGTCGCGCGGTTCCAGCCGCCGCTGCCAAAGGGCGGCCATTTGCGGCCGCGAAAGCTCGGCTCGAACGTGGTGAATGCCGCGGTTCCATCCGCTGGCCAAGCGATCGACGCCGTGAGCTCCGGCGACACGCCAATCGGTCGGGTTGCGCTCGTGAATCCCCGGAGTGCAGCAACACCCGCCGCGTCGGCGGCGTCGGCGGCATCGGCGGCATCGGCGGCATCGGCCGCGTCAGTTGGTCGAATCGATGACATGATGGATCTCCCCCCTTTGGACTTCGCCGTTAGCTTCTAGTCGGGCAGCTCCGCTTGCCGCAGATGAGCCATGTACCGCTCGGCGAGCGCGGCATGTCGAAATGGCTGCCGCGTGGCGGCGTAAGCGCTCAGACTGAATTTTGGCTCCAGGGTCATCAGCCTTCGGGCGATCGCCCGGGCCTCTTCGAGCTCACCGGCACCGGCGTGGGCGGCCGCGAGCAATCGCAGGTTCGCCGTGTAGGATGCATTGATGCTGGTCGCCATGCGACCCCACTTCACGGCATTGGCGAAGCCGCCGTCGGCGTAATGGGCCAAGTTGAGGAACGTGTAAAAGTAGACCGAATCGTGATCGAACGGGGACAGGCGTAGCGCATGCTCGGCATGCTGCACCGCCCCCGCTCCGTCACCGACATAGCTCAGCGTGCCGCTTCTCAGCAACCAGGCCAAGGCACAGTTCGGCGCGCATTCGATCGCGCGATCCAGATAGATCAAGGCGGTCGCCGAGTCGTGCGACAGGAATGACTTCAGATGCCCATATGTCGCCAGCGCCAGGGCATTCTTGCGATCGAGCTCGATCGCCCTCGAGGCGAACTCGACGGCGCGGGCTGCATCGCCACCGGGGTCGGTTGACCACCCTTGCCCGACATTGATGCTGTGCCAGCGCGCCGCCCAGGCGGCCGGCATGGCGAACTTCGGATCCTCAGCCATTGCCCGCTCCAGCAACTGACGGGCTTCGACAAAGGTTTCGGCCTTCAGCTGGTGCAGAATATCGAGAGCCTTCAGGGTGCAATCGTAGGCAGAAAAGCTCTCTGGCCGACGGCGCATCGCGCCAACGAGCTCGGCGCTTCGCACTGATGGCGCAATGCCGGATACGATGCTGTTGACGATGCGGTCCTGGGCATCGAATAGCTCGTCAGGCGAGACCTCCAGCCGCTCGCTCCACAGGCTGGTGCCGGAATCGGCATGGCTTAGATGTACCGCGACGCGAATTTGCCGTGCCGACCGGCGCACGCTGCCAGCAAGCACGTAGCGTACGCCGAGCGTGCGGGCGACCTCGCGTGGATCGGCAAGCCGTCCGCGATACATCAACGTCGAGCCGCGAGAGATGACCAGTAGCTCCTTCAGCCCCCCCAGCGACACGATGATGTCCTCGACAATCCCGTCGGCAAAGTAGTCGTCCGACGCATCCCCGCCGAGATTCTGCAGAGGCAACACCGCGATCGACGGCAGCATTGCGCTCGCGATCCGCATCGGGGCCGGAGCGGCGATGGTGTCTGCATCCAGCGAGAAAGCCCGGACCGGATGCTCGATGTTCTTCAAGCTCAGGAAGCCGAGGTCGCGCGCGCGGCTGCCCACCGCACCGCGCAGAAGCGCATAGGCGACCTCCGAGATAACAATGCTGCCCGGGTCCGCATGCTCCAGCAAGCGAGCAGCCACATTGACCCCGTCGCCGTAAATGTCACCCGGAGTCACCATCACGTCTCCGACATGCACGGCGACTCGCATCGACAACGGCGACTCGCCCGCAACTGCAGTCGGATCGGGAGTCCGCAACACCCGCTGGACCTCCTCGGCCCATTCGACGGCGTCGAACACGCTGGGGAACTCAACCAGGACCCCATCGCCCATCGTCTTGACAATCGTGCCGCGATGGCGCTCGGCCGCGGGTTGAAGGACATGCTGCAAGGCGGACATCCATCGGCGAAGCGTACCGCTCTCGTCCGCGCCCATCAGCAGCGAGTAACCTGCTACGTCGGCAAAAAGGATAGCGGAAAGGCGCCGCTCAATTGGCGCGGATCCTGCCTTGGAACCAGGCACCTGATCACAAGTCGCCATAGGACCTTCCGGACGCAGCGAAGATCGCTTGGAATCCTCAGCTAGAATATGGCCACCGGCCACACCCTTTTGGCAAGTCCCTTGTGCCTCTGGGGTGAACATGGTCGATTGCAGCCGGGCCGCGCTTGTCGCGATCGGCATCGCGAGCGGTAGCGGCCGCTGCCAACGAGGAGGTAGCTATGGCAGAGCGCAGGCTCGTCAGAAGTTACGTGGTGATCGACAAGCCAGACCGTACCTTGGTCCACTGGTACCGATCAGGCGATCAGTCGCTGGTAAGCCACGTGAGGGAGTTCCTCAAGAAGAACGGCATCGAGGCCACCGACATTCTGCCGCCGCTCAGATGGGAGCCCGTGATCGAAGGGCTGGATCCGGAGAAAGTGCCGACCGACACCCTCGAGATCGCCTTCCAGCACTACTATGACAAGAATACCCAATCGTTGACAAAGCTGCACATCAATTCGGATCTCGCCATTGCCCCGCTGGATAGTTGGTGCCCGATCGAATCACCGGATGCTGGCTACCTGACCAGCAAGCAGGCCCTCGAGCTGATCAATGCCGGAGCCTTGGGACCGGGCGACGGTCGCAATGTCAACGTGGTGGTGATCGATCAGGGACTCGATATGGATGCCCTTGGCGGCAACTATCGCGGCGGCTGGAAACAGGGAACCATTCTCCCCGGCACGACCAAAGGTGGGCATGGCATGATGGTGGCGCGCAATGTCCTGGCCGTTGCGCCAAAGGCCAACATTTTCGATTGCCCACTGATCCCAGAGAGCATTGCCGACTTGCCCACGTTCCTCGTCGGCGCGCAGGGCGCCTTCACGCGCATTCTTGCGACAATCGTGATTCTGAAGCTGTTGCTGCCGTCGTCGTTCGGCGGCCCCTGGATTCTGGTGAATTCCTGGGCTGTCTATGACGGCCGGGACGATCTCTCTCCGCCCAACGATTACGTCAACAACTCAGGGCATGACTTCAACAAGATCATGGACGTGGTCGATGGCCTATTGCACGATGTGGTGTTCGCCGCTGGAAATTGCGGTCAGATTTGCCCGAAGGATCGCTGTGGCCCGGACAATCGCGGGCCGGGTGTAAGCATTCTGGGCGCCAACTCTCATTCAAAGGTTCTGACGGTCGGCGCCGTTCGCGCCGACGGGATCTGGATCGGCTACTCCTCGCAAGGGCCGGGGCAATCCAATCTGGCGCTGGAGAAACCGGACCTCTGCGCCCCAAGCCAGTTCAGCGAGGTGAACGACGCGGCCATCGTCAATACGGGCACTTCAACCGCGGCTGCGCTCGCGGCAGGCACCATTGCCGGCTTGCGAAGCTTGGCTGCCTACGCCCCCCTGACCGTGCCGCCGGACAAGCTGCGCGACGAATTGCGCCGACGGGCCAGCAACAATGGAACCTGGGAATCCAATCTTGGCTACGGCGTGCTCAAAGCGGTTTAGAGCCTGTCGCCTAATCCTTCGGAATGCCGATCGTCCTGGCAAGCGCGCTCCAGCGCTCCGTCTCGCTCTCGACGAACGCGGTGAAGGCAAGCCGGCTGATCAGGTCGACACGCGCGCCCTGCTCGGCCCAGATGCGCCCGACATCGGCCGATGCAAGAGCAGCCTGCACGGCGGCGTGCAGAGCATCGAGCGCCGCCGCGGGCGTCGCCTTGGGCGCGAACAGGCCGTACCAGCTGCTGACCCGGAAATCGGCAAGGCCCGCCTCGCCGAAGGTCGGCACATCGGGCAGGACGCGCTGGCGATTGGTCGAGGCGACGGCCAGGACGCGCAAGCGTCCCGACTGGACATACGACACCACCGTGCTGAGCGGCGTGACCAGGGCATCGATCGTGCCCGACACCACGTCCTGCAGCGCCTGGCCGCCGCCGCGATATGGCACATGGGTGAGCCTGATGCCGGCGCGCTGCTGCAGCAGCTCGATGGCAAGGTGGGGGATGGTGCCGAGGCCCGACGACCCGATCGTGATGGTCTCCGGCGACATTCGCGCCGCCGCCAGGAATCCCCCGAGATCCTTGGCTTGCATGGTCGTTGGATTGACCACCAGGGCGACCGGCACGCGGGCAAGCAGGCTCACCGCCGCGAAGTCGCGCGTCAGGTTGAAGCCGCCTTCGTCGTAGACGATGGGCGCAAAGGTGAGGCCGGTATTCCCGACCAGCAAGGTGCAGCCGTCGGGCGCGGCGCGTGCCGCGATCATGCCGCCCAGCGTGCCGCCGGCACCACCGCGATTGTCCACCACGACCGCATGGCCGAGGGCATGGCCGACCTGGGCGGCGACAGGACGGGCGAAGATGTCGTTCGAGCCGCCGGGCGGGAACGGCACGATCCAGGACATCGACCGCGACGGCCGCCAGTCGTCGGCACGGGCCGGCGAAGCGGCGGCCCACAGGACGAGGCCCCCCAGGACGGCGCAGCGGCGGGAAAGAGTCATCGGCTACCCCTGCTGAACGGCCGCGGCCTTGGCTATGGAGGCCCCAGCGGTGATTGCGGCCAGATGCGAACGCCCTGATTCGGCTTGTTGGGCGTCGGACGTCGAAGGTCGGTCATGTCGGCGGGCGGCCTCCCTGCCCCGTCAGTCTAGTCGAGGGGTCCCCGAGCCGCCATGTTCTCCTTCGCCTTCCGCCGGGCGGCACGCTATTGTTGCCGCCATCGGCCCGGAGACGGCCGATCGAGACAAGGTGTGTCGGGAGGAAATTTCAGGAGGCATTCATGCGTCGTTCAACAGGCATGGCCATCGCCGTGGCGATGGCCGCCGGCATTGCTGCGTGGTCGAGTGGTGCGTTCGCCCAAGCCAAGATCGTCGACGGGCCGGAGGTCAAATGGAAGCTCGCGGCCTGGGGCAAGCCGCGCGCGGCCACCCAGAACATCGAGACGCTGCGCAAGTTCCTCGATGAACGTACCGGCGGAAAGTTCAAGATCCAGATCGGCTACGAGAGCTTCGGCCAACCCAAGGAACTGCTCGACCTTCTGAAGGTCGGCAGCCTGGAGATGACCAACATCTGCGCGTCCTACCATCCCGAGAAGCTGCCCGCGTTCTCGGCGCTCGACCTGCCGTTCCTGCCGATCCCCGACCTCGATACGCAGGAGAAGGTGCATCTCGCGTTCTACAAGCATCCGGCGATCGTCAAGGAGTTCGCCGGCTGGAACGCCATCCCGTACCTCTCGGCGGTGCTGCCGACCAACGAGTTCGTCGGCCGCGGCAAGGCGCCGAAGAAGATCGAGGATTTCAAGGGCATGCGGGTGCGGGCTCTGGCCGGCATCGGCGCGGCCATGACCAAGCTCGGCGCCGTCCCGACCTCGGTGGACGCGACCGAGGTCTATACCTCGCTCGAGCGCGGTACCGTCGACGCCGCCGCCTTCCCGACCACCTACGCCCACCAGTCGTACCGCACGTACGAGGTCGGCAAGTGGTACACGGAGAACATGAATCTCGGCAACGTCGCCTGCCCGACCCTGATCCACACCGAGCGCTGGGCGGCGCTGCCGCAACAGTACAAGGACCTGATGATCGAGGCCGTGCCGCTGGCGCACCAGGCTCTCAAGGTCGCCTACCGGGCGGCGGACGAGAAGAACATCCCGCTGTTCAAGAAGAAGCTCGAGTTCATCAAGTACTCCCCCGAGGAGCTGGCGGCCTTCCGCAAGGCCGGCGGCGAGCCGGTATGGGAGGAGTGGATCAAGCAGCGCGACAGCCAGGGCCTCCCCGCCCGCGAGCTGCTGAACTTCCTGCTGACGCAGGCCGGCGCTGCTCCGAAGTCCTAAGTGCCCCCTCCATTCATGCTCCTCTGCCCCGCGAGGGCGGGACATTCGCATGTAGAGCGATCATCTTTATTCCACCTCCCCAGCTACGCTGGGGAGGTGTCGTGCCTGCCCTCAGCGAAGCCGAAGGGTCTTCGACGACGGGATCATGAGCAGCGTGATTGTGGCTCATGACCCCTCCGTCAGCGTAAGACGCTGACACCTCCCCAGCGAAGCTGGGGAGGTCCTCTGTACTCACGCCGCGGCGTCGAGGATGAAGGTCACGATCTCCGGAAAGGCCGTCAAGAAGCCGATGGTGATGACGTCGGCAATGATGAAGGGCCAGATGCCGCGGAAGATGTCGGCGACCGAGATGTCGGGCCGGACGCCGTTGACCACGAAGACCACCAGCCCGACCGGTGGCGACAGCGTGGCGATACCGTTCAGCTTCACAAGGATGATGCCGAACCAGATCGGGTCGTAGCCCAGCGCCTCGATCACGGGGAAGACCACCGGCAGGGTCAGCAGGAACATGCCGACGCCTTCGAGGATGGTGCCGAGGATCAGGTAGATCGCGTAGATCGACAGCAGGATCAAGAGCGGCGACACGTTGAGCGAGGTCACCCAGGCGGCGAGCTGCTCGGGCAGGCCGGCGAAGCCCAGGAAGCGCACGAAGATCAGAACCCCCCACACCACGGTGAAGATCACCGCAGTGAGACGCGCCGTCTCGAGCAGGGCGCCGCGCAGCTCGGCCCACTTCATGCGATGGGCGAGGGCGATGACCAAGACGCACATGGCGCCGAGCGCACCTGCTTCGGTCGGCGTCGCCCAGCCGAACAGCATGCTGTAGAAGATTATGCCGATCACCAGAACGATCGGCAGCGTGCCGGGCAGGGACTGGAAGCGCTGCGGCCAAGTGTATCCGCGTATCGGCCTGCCGTACTCCGGGTTTCGCCAGCACATCACCAGGATGATGGCGGTGTAGACGAACGCCGAGAAGATGCCGGGCGCAAAGCCCGCGACCAGCAGCTTGCCGACCGACTGCTCGGTGATGATGCCATAGATCACCAGCAGGGCACTGGGCGGGATCAGCGAGTCGAGGGTCGCGCCGGCGGCGACGACGCCGGCCGCGAGGCGCTTGTTGTAGCCCGCCTTGAGCATCTCCGGGATGGCGACCTTGGCGAACACGGCGGCCGCCGCGGTGTTGGCGCCCGACACGGCGGAGAAGCCGGCGACGGCATAGACGGTGGCGATGGCGAGCCCGCCGGGCAGCCAGCCGAGCCATCGTCGCGCCGCCTCGAAGGCGGCCTGGGTGATGCCCGCGTAGTAGGCCAGATAGCCGATCAGGATGAACATCGGCAGCACGCTCAGGGTGTAGTTCACCACCGAGGCATGGGGCACGACGCCCGCAGTACGCAGGCCGGGCCCGAAGCCCGACAGCACCGCGAGCCCGAAGGCACCGATGATCGCCGCCGCGAAGGCGATTCGCACGCCCAGCACGCAGAGCAGGATGAGAAGGCCGCAGCCGATGATGCCGAGGGTAAGCGGCTCGATGCTCATGACCGCTTCTCCTCGCGACCCAGGGCTTCCTCGATCTCGTGCTGTGCCTGGACCTCGATGGTCTCGATCACCGGCACGGCAATCGGCACTGCCTGGGGATGGCGGACCAGCCGGAGATAGTCGATCGACTGGATCGCCAGCCTGACCCACAGCACGCCCAGCACCACCGGCACCAGGAGCTTGGTCGGCCAGATCGGCAGCTTGATGTCGATGGTCGAATCGCCGAGTTGCCAGGCCCGCAGGAAGTTTTCCCACGTCGTCTCGACCAGCACGGTGATCACCACGAGGGCGATCAGCACCGCGAACAACTCCATCGCCCACATGAAGCGCATGGAGAAACCGCGCAGCAGCAGGTCCATCCGGATATGGGCGCCGACCCGCTGGGCGTAGGAAATGCCCAGGAAGGCGAACAGCGCGCTGGCCTGCTCCATGTAGTCGATATACCCGTGGATGGCGGTGTTGAAGGCGGTCCGCCCGATGACCTGGAACACGCCGACGAACATCAGGAAGAAGATCGCCGCCGCCGCGACGAGATTCATGCCGTCTTCCAGGCGCGACCACAGCCGATGCGCTGCCGCTATCGCGGCGGTGCCGTCTCCTTGCATCTTGCCTCCCAGAGCCTGATCGTTGGTGTCGCCGGCTTTTGCGGCAGGCTAACCTCGGTAAGGCCTGGGTTCAATCGTGGCCGGGACGTTCTTCTCGTTCACCTCGGGGAGGTGAGAATGCGCTGGGAGTACGCCACTCCAGTGGCGCCAGCTTTTCAGCTCTCCTCCCCAGCTTCGCTGCTACGGAGTGGACACATCTCGAATCCCTCCGCCGCAGGACAGGCGGTCGAGCTTTCACTCATGTTGTCCTCCCTGCGCGCAGCGCGGGGAGGTGCCCCCGCAGGGGGCGGAGGGGTCATGAGCCAAGGGTCTCGGGATGAGTCTCCGATCAGCGTCGTCACTATGATGAGCGTTCTGGCAAAGCGTGTGTTGCTCTCGACCCCTCCGCCCCCTGCGGGGGCACCTCCCCGCGCAGCGCGAGGAGGACAGCATGATGCTTGAATTCGGCAGCGCAGGACGGCGGAGAGGTTTCAGATGTGTCCACTCCGTAGCAGCTTCGCTGGGGAGGAGAGTTCAGCCCGTCGGCAATTCCAGCATGGTGGCGCGC
>Ga0268299_1004804_pt1 | contig 10068 bp, 12 predicted proteins | sample NOBtaG_FD_193484 | JGI IMG/M metagenome (GOLD analysis project Ga0268299, IMG submission 193484) | Activated sludge microbial communities from bioreactor in Nijmegen, Gelderland, Netherland - NOB reactor | ecosystem: Engineered > Bioreactor > Aerobic > Activated sludge | place: Netherlands... | reverse complement strand
CGGTTCGGCGAGGATAGCAGATTGCGTCTGCACGCTGGTAGCGAGGAGCCTGCGACCAGCATGTCTCATCAGACGTGTTGACATTGTTTTTCCGTGCGCTTCAGCTTCACCGTCGCATCTTCCGCGCTCCCCCGAGATCTTGCATTGCCATCGCATGCCCACCGGCACATTTCCTGGTTCCAGCCCTGTACGCATGCAACCCTGCTGCCCGCGTAGATTGCGAGCATGAGCGGGCGCATCGGCATCTTCGTGCTGTGGCTGCTGCATTTCCTGCCGCTTCCCATGCTGGCAGCGCTCGGGCGCGGCGTGGGCATGCTGGCCTACCTCTTCGTGGGCAAGCGCCGCAGCATCGCCGCCACCAACCTGGCCTTGTGTTTTCCGGACATGCCTGCGGTGCAACGCTCGCGCCTGTTGCGCCGTCACTTCCAATGCTTCGGGCGCGCGCTGGTCGAGTCCAGCATCGCCTGGTGGGGTTCGCCGCAGCGGCTGCGCCGCGTGATCAGCATCGAGGGACAAGAGCATATCGACGCGCTGCAAGGCGCGCGCTTCATCGCGCTTGTCCCGCACTTCGTCGGCATCGAACTGGAAGGAATCCGCATGGCACTCGACTACCGCGGTGTGGCCGTGTACGTGCGCCAGCGCGATACGTACGTGGACGCCTTCCTCAAGCGCAGACGCGAACGCTTCGGCAGCGTGCGCATGGTCGCCCGGCAGGAGGGCGTCAAGCCGATCCTGCGTGCACTGCAGAACGGTCAGGCACTGCAGCTATCGCCGGACATGGATCTCGGCCCCAAGGACGCGATGTTCGTTCCGTTCTTCGGCGTGCAGGCGGCCACCGTCACCGCATTGCCCCGCATGGCGCGTCTGGCGCAGGCGCGCATCGTCCCGTTGGTCATCCGGCAACTTCAGGGGGGGCGCGGCTATGTCGCCCGCTTCCACCCGCCCTGGGAGAACTATCCGGGCGAATCGCTGGAGGCGGACACGCGGCGAATGAACGCCTTCATCGAGGAACGCATCCGCGAGATGCCCGAGCAATATCTGTGGACGCATCGCCGCTTCAAGACGCGGCCACCCGGCGAGGCCTCGCCGTATGCGCGCCGATGAGCTTCGCCAACCCGGATTCGGATGCCATCTGCGCTCGCCTTCGAAACGTGAAGACAGTGGCGGTGGTCGGCCTGTCACCGAACGAGAACCGGCCCAGCTTCCGCATCGCGCGCGCATTGCAGCGGACCGGCATGCGTATCGTGCCGGTGCGGCCGCTGGTGCAGGAGGTCCTCGGGGAACGCGCCTACTCCGCCTTGTCCCAAGTGCCGTATTCAGTGGACTTGGTCGATGTGTTCCGCGCCGCAGAGCACCTGGATGCGATCGTGGACGAGTGCATCGCGCTGCAGATACCGGCCCTGTGGATTCAGGACGGAATCATCAACGAGCCCGCAGCCGAACGCGCCCGCGGTGCGGGCATCTGGGTGGTCATGAACCGCTGCATCTGGCGCGACCTGAACGGCATCTGCCGCGCACGATCCTCCGGTTAAACCTCGACTACGGCGCGCAGCTGTTGCGCACGGACCACACAGCAGGCGAAGGCAGACGCAGGAAAGCGATTTGTGCCTCTTGAGCAGATAGAATACGCCACCGACCGCGCGCGATCCCCGAACCATCCAGCCATGCGCATCCGCTTCACCAAGATGCAAGGTGTGGGCAACGACTTCGTCGTGCTCGATGCCATCAGCCAGCCGATCGCCCTGGATGCGCCCATGGTGCGCCGCCTGGCCGACCGTCATTTCGGCGTGGGCTGCGACCAGATCCTGGTGATCGAGCGCGCCCTCTCCGCCGAGATTGACTTCACGTACCGCATCTTCAACGCCGACGGCGAGGAGGTCGAGCATTGCGGCAACGGCGCGCGCTGCTTCCTGCGCTTTGTTCTCGAGAAGGGCCTGACGACCAAGCGCGAGATCCGTGTCCAGACCCTGTCTGGCGTGATCGTCCCGCGGCTCGAGGCCGACGGCCAGGTGACGGTGGACATGGGGGAGCCGATCTTCGAGCCGGCGCGGGTTCCGTTCATCGCCGAACGGCGTGCCGCGACTTACGCGTTGGAAGTGGACGGCCAGAGCGTACAGATCAGCGTGCTGTCGATGGGCAATCCGCACGCGGTGCAGGTCGTGGACGACGTGGACCTGGCGCCGGTGGCTACGCAAGGGCCGCGCATCGAACATCACCCGCGCTTTCCGCAGCGGGTCAACGCGGGTTACGTACAGGTGATCGACCGCGACCGCATCCGCCTGCGCGTCTTCGAACGCGGTGCCGGCGAGACACTGGCATGCGGCACGGGGGCGTGCGCCGCGGTCGTGGCCGGGATCCAGCGTGGCCTGCTCGATCGGGCGGTGCGAGTTGAAACCCGCGGCGGGTTACTGACGATCGCGTGGGAAGGGGCGGGCCAGCCGGTGTACATGACCGGTCCGGCGGAAACGGTTTTCGAGGGAGAGATCGAGCTTTGAGCATGGGGATGAGACAGGAAGAGGTTGCCAAGTACCTGAAGGACCATCCGGAGTTCTTCGACGACTATGCCGAACTGCTCAGTTCAGTTCAGGTCCGCCATCCATACGGCGGACGTGCAATCCCGCTATCGGAGCGGCAGGTGCTGGCGCTGCGCGAGCGCAGCCGTGCGCTGGAGGGCAAGCTGCGCGAACTGGTGCAGTTCGGAGAGGAGAACGACACCACCAGCGACCGGGTGCATCGCCTGAGCCTTGCTCTGCTCGCCGCGCCGGATCTGGCCGGACTGATCCAGGCCACCGACATCAGCTTGCGGGAAGACTTCACCGTCCCCGAAGTGGCGTTGCGGCTGTGGGGGTCGAGCCAGATCGACGCCGGCCCCGAGTTCGAAGCGGTGAGCGACGAGGCGCGCGTGTTCGCCGAAGCGCTCGGCACGCCGTATTTCTGCGATCGCCCGATGTTCGAGTCGGCCGCCTGGTTCTCCGCACAGGCGGCGGACCTGCGCTCGCTGGTCTACCTGCCGCTGCGCGTCGATCGCCCGATCGGCCTGCTTGCGCTGGGCAGCCCCGACCCGCGCCGCTTCACGCCGGAGATGGGAACGCTGTACCTGGTACGACTCGCGGAGCTAATCAGCATGGCCCTGCGTCGGCAGCTGGAGTACTGACGCGCCCGTGCAGGCAAGCGCGCCCATCGATGTCCTCCCTCGCAACCGCGTCCGCGCGGACGCCTTCCTCGCGCACCTGCGCAGCGAGCGGCGGCTGAGCCCGCACACGCTATTGGCATACGGCCGCGACATCGAGCAGTTGCTCGCGCTCGCTGGGGACGCGGACCTCGGTGAGATCGACGTGGCCATCGGCCGGCGCATGCTGTCGCGGCTGCACGCAGCCGGTGCGCTGCGCGGCCGCTCGCTCGCCCGCATGCTATGTGCGTGGCGCTCGCTGTACAGATACCTCATGCGCGACCACGGCTTCGCGCGCAATCCGTTCAATGGCATGCGCGCTCCGAAAAGCGCCAGGACGCTACCCAAGGCGCTCTCGCCTGACGAGGCAGCCAAGTTGCTGGAGTTCTCCTCGAACGAACCGCTGGATCTGCGCGATCGCGCGATGTTCGAGCTGCTCTACTCCTCGGGTCTGCGCTTGAGCGAACTCACCGCGCTGCGCCCCGGGGACGTGAGTTTCGAGGAGGAGACCGTGCGGGTGACCGGCAAAGGCAACAAGGCGCGGATCGTCCCGGTAGGACGCGTGGCGCTCGAGGCGCTCCGGCACTGGCTGCCGGTGCGCGCGGCGCTGCACGCAGACAAGGATCAGAACGCCCTGTTTCCCGGCCGCAGCGGACGCCCCATCTCGCCGCGCACCGTACAGCAGCGCCTGCGCATGCGTGGCCTGCGTCAGAGCCTGACCGGGCCGGTGCATCCGCACATGCTGCGCCATTCCTTCGCCTCGCACGTCCTGCAATCCAGCGGCGACCTGCGCGCGGTGCAGGAGATGCTCGGGCATGCCAGCATCTCCTCGACGCAGGTATACACTCACCTTGATTTCCAGCACCTCGCCAAGGTCTACGACGCGGCCCATCCGCGCGCCAAGAAAAAGGGCTGAACATTGAGTTCCGCCACCAACGTGTTCCTCAAGCCGGGACGCGACAAATCGCTGTTGCGCCGGCACCCGTGGGTTTTCTCCGGCGCCATAGACCGCATCGACGCCACCCCGGCGGGAGGCGACAGCGTGTGCGTGCGCTCGCACGGAGGCGCTTTCCTCGGCTGGGGCGTGTACAGCCCGCAGTCGCAGATCGCGGTACGGCTCTGGAGCTGGGAGCAGGCGCAGCCCATCAGTGTCGCCCTGCTACGCACGCGACTGACGCAGGCGCTTGCCCTGCGAAGGACATGCGGCGATCACGAGGCATTGCGCCTGGTGCACGCCGAATCGGACGGCCTGCCCGGCCTGATCGTAGACCGCTACGGCGATACGCTGGTGCTGCAGGCTTCCAGCGCCGGGGCTGCTCGCTGGAGCGAGGCAGCTGCGGATGTTCTGCTGGAGTTGACCGGTTGCACCCGGGTGTACGAACGCTCCGATGCAGACGTCATGGCCCTGGAGGGCATCCCGGTGCGAAGCGGGCCGCTGCGCGGCGATGTCCCTTCCGCGCGGATGCACGTGAAGGAGAACGGACTGTCGTTTGGGATCGATATCGCCGGCGGGCACAAGACCGGGTTCTATCTCGATCAGCGCGACAACCGTGCGCTGGTACGCACCCTCGCGGCGGGCCGGAAGGTGCTCGACTGCTTCTGCTACAGCGGAGGGTTCACGGTGAACGCCCTGGCGGGCGGCGCCGAGCACGTCACCGCGGTCGACGCGTCCGCCGAGGCACTGACAGCGGCGCGCGAGAACGTCGAGCGCAACGCGCTGGATGAACAGCGCGCGGAGTGGGTGGAGGGCGACGCCTTCCAGTACCTGCGCAAGCTGCGCGATCAGGGACGCAGCTTCGGGCTGATCGTGCTCGACCCACCCAAGTTCGCGCCCACCGCCGCCCATGCAGAGCGTGCCGCGCGCGGATACAAGGACATCAACCTGCTGGCCTTGAAGCTGCTCGTTCCAGGCGGCCTGCTCGCGACCTTCTCCTGCTCCGGCGGCGTCTCGCGCGAGCTGTTTCAGAAGATCGTCGCCGGCGCTGCCAGCGATGCGCACGTGGACGCCCAGATCCTGCGTTGGCTGTCTGCCACGCCCGACCATCCGGTGGCACTCGCATTTCCGGAGGGCGAGTACCTGAAAGGACTGTTGTGCCGGGTACCCGGATGAGGGAGATGTGACATGAGCACCACCCGCTTCATCGTCGTGCGTCACGGCGAGACGGCCTGGAACGCGCAGGGGCGCATTCAAGGGCACTTGGACAGCCCGCTCAACGAGGAGGGACTGGCGCAGGCGCTCCTGGTAGGCGAGCGTCTCGCACGCGAGCACATCGACACGATCTATTGCAGCGACCTGGGCAGGGTGCTGCAGACGGTGCAACCGCTGATCGACCGCATCGGCATGGATGCGATTGCGGAGGCGCGACTGCGCGAACGACACCTGGGAATCTTTCAGGGCCTCACCAGCGCCGAGTGCCGGGCGCGCCATCCCGAGGACTACGCCCGTTTCCACGGGCGCGATGTCGAGCACGTCGTGCCCGGTGGAGAGAGCATCCGACAGGTCTACGCCCGGGTGGCCGCGTTCTTCGACGCCAAGGCGCGTGAGCACGCGGGCCGCAGTCTTGCCGTGGTCACCCACGGCGGAATCCTCGATGCGCTCTATCGGCACGTCACCGGCACGCCGCTGGAGAAGATTCGTGACTTCACCATCTACAACGCCAGCCTGAACTGGATGCGGTTCGAGGACGGGCGCTGGAAACTCGACCAGTGGGGGGACATCTCCCATCTGACTCGGGACGCCGCGCTGGACGAATTCTAGGAAGCTCTGATCAAGTTTCCTTGGCTGCGCCGAACGCCTCTCCGGTCCCGCCTAACGCAATTGCTTTGCATCACGGAACAACTGGGCTAGACTTCTGCGCACGCGGCGATTGGGTGAAACGGCCCAAGACGCCGGCATTCGACCACTGCACGGGGTTTCAAACACAACCGTCCATCGATGCTGCTCTGCCTGCAACGCCTGCTGCTCGTGATCGCCCTGCTGTTCTCGCAGCAGGTGGCGTTCGCGCATGCGCAGGAACACCAGCTGAAGGGAACGGCATCGGACCAGCGTGCGTGCCAACAGTGCGCCATGGTTGCACAACTGGGCAGCACACCGACGGCGCCTGCAGCCAGTTTCGACAATGGCCTGGGCTTTCCCGTACCCGAGTACTCGGCTGGCTCGATCCACACGCCCGGGGCGTTTGCCCCATTCCGCTCCCGCGCACCGCCCGCTTCGCTCTGATCTGAACCCGTCTTGACGTCCGTGCCCACGCGCGGTACGGGATTTTTTCGGTATCGAGGAGCGAAATTCGATGTTCAAGCCCCGTTTCACGGCGGCAGCTCTGCTGCTCGCCATGGGCGCGCCTGTTGGCGCGCACGCGCAAAGCGCCAGCGAGTTGGAGGCGATCCGCAATCAGATCGACGAACTCAGGAATAACTACGAAAACACCATTCGAGCGCTGGAACAACGCCTGAAAGACGCGGAGTCTGCCGCAGCCCAGGCCGACGCCAAGGCCACGCAGGCGCAGGAACAGGCGAAAGGCGCCGCCGCTGCAGCGGCGGACGCAGTACCGGCACAGCCGCAAGTCAGCGCGCCAACCGGGAATGCCCCGGCATCCATGCTCAGCACGTTCAATCCCGGCATATCCCTGATCCTGCAAGGTTCTTATCGGCACTTCAGCGAGGATCCCGCCGAGCGCGGGGTTACCGGCTACATCCCAGCCGGAGAGTTCGACCTGGGCGAACGTGGCTTCAGTCTGGACGAGAGCGAGATCACTGTCTCTGCCAACGTCGATCATCTGTTCTACGCGCAAGCCACCTTCGCACTGGAAGATGGCGGCATCGAGGTGGAAGAGGCGTTCGCACAGACACCCGCTCTGGGACACGGCGTGACGTTGAAGTTCGGTCGCTTCTTCTCGGGCATCGGGTACGAGAACCAGTTGCATCCGCACGCGCGAGATTTTCTGGATCCGGCGCTTCCCCAGAACGTGCTGCTGGGTGGCAATTTCGTCATGGACGCACTGCAGGTGAGCTGGATCGCACCCCTTCCCATCCTGGTCGAACTGGGCGGCGAACTCGGCATGCCGGCCGAGTTCCCGTTCGAGGACACCGACAGCAACAAGAACGGCATCACCGGGGGCACGCTGTTCGCACGCGTGGGCGGCGACATCGGCCTGAGTCACAGCTATCGCTTCGGCGGCTGGTACCTGCGCGCCGAGAACCGCATCGAGGATGCCTCGATTCTCGACTTGGACGAGCGCTTCGACACCGGAACCAGCACCTTGTCAGACGGCCACACGAAGATGTGGGGACTGAACTTCGTCTACAAATGGGCTCCTGACGGCAATCCCCAGTACCGCAACTTCAAGTTCACCGCGGAATGGATGCAACGCGAGCTCGACGGCGATCTGACCACCGACCTGGGGGGGGCAGCCGACACCGGCTCCTTCAAGGCCACACAGTCGGGCTGGTACCTGCAGGGGGTCTACCAGTTCCTGCCGCAGTGGCGGTTTGGCGTGCGCTACGACCAGCTCGACGAGGGCTCCTACGACCTCGCCTCCAACATCGACGGACTCGTTGAGCCGGCCGATTTCACGCCGCGACGCTGGGCGGCGATGCTCGATTGGAACCCATCCGAGTACAGCCGCATCCGTCTGCAGTACGCGCAGGACAAGACGCAGGACGGCGTCACCGACGACCAGATATTCCTGCAATACATCTTCAGCCTGGGCGCACATGGCGCCCACAAGTTCTGAGGTCCGCACACCGGACGCACGAAGGAGATTCCAAAGATGAAGCGTTTTATCGCATTGCTGAGCGGCTTGCTGATGCTTGCAGCGGCTGCTCCTGCGCTGGCGAAAGTCAAGGTGTTCGCCTGCCAGTCGGAATGGGCTGCACTCGCCACCGAGATCGGCGGCGAGCGCGTCGAGGTGTTCGCCGCCACGACCGGACTTCAGGACGTACACCGCATCCAGGCGCGGCCGAGCCTGATCGCGCGCGCGCGCAGTGCCGACCTGCTGATCTGCTCGGGTGCGGATCTCGAGGCGGGCTGGCTGCCGCTGATCCTGCAGCAGGCGGGCAACACCAGGATCCAACCCGGCCAGCCGGGCCACATCGAGGCAGCCGATTTCGCACATCTGCTCGAGGTGCCGACGATCGTGGACCGCTCGATGGGCGACGTGCATCCGCGTGGCAATCCGCATCTGCACTGGGAGCCGAACAACATCCGGACGGTTGCGACGGTGCTGGCCGAACGGCTGGCTCAAATCGACCCAGCCGGGAGCGACGTCTACCGGTCGCGTCAAGCCGACTTCAGCGCACGCTGGTCGCAGGCGGTAACGCAATGGCAGCAAAAGGCCGCATCCCTGCGCGGCACCAACGTGATCGAGCACCACCGCGCCCTCACTTATCTCTTCGACTGGCTCGGCATGCCAGTGGTGGGCACCCTCGAACCGAAACCCGGCGTCGAACCGACCTCTTCGCATCTGACCAGCCTCGTGCAGCGCCAGCAGTCGATGCCGGCCAAGCTGATCGTGCGCACGGTGGTGAACAACCCCAAGGCAGCGCAATGGCTGTCGCAGCAAACCAAGGTGCCGGTGGTCGAAGTGCCCTACTCCGTCGGCAGCACGCCTGCGGCCAAGGATCTGTTCTCGATGTACGAGGATGCGATCGGTCGCCTGCTCGCTGCGGTGAATTCCTGAGCCTGCCGTGCCATACCTTGCGGAGGAAAAAATGAAGACCCTCGTCATCGCAACCATGGCAGTGCTCGCACTGCTGTGCAACGCGGCCGGGGCCGCCGAATCGGCGGCCGATGCGGCAGAGCATCGCGCCTTCGACGCTGACCATCAGGCGTGGCAGCAGGAGCATGCCGCCTGGTCCGCGGAGCACCGGCGGCTCGAGGCCGCCATCAAGAAACTGGAGTGGCTCATGGCGCAGCACGAGGCGGAAATGGCGGGCCACGCGCAGGTCATGCAGATTCATGCGCGTGCCATCGACGCCCACCGTGCGCGGGTTGCGGACGCCCACGACGATCATGCTGCCTACCAGCAGTCGCACGAGCGCTACCGTGCCGCGCATGCACGCTACGACAAGACCCACGAAGCGATCGGGCGCATCATCGAGCAGATCGAGCAGTTGCCGGTGCCTGCGGCGCATTAGAATCGCAGCTGCCGGACCAGAGGGCCCGGGGCGACTGCCTCGGGCCCTTCATTCATGAACGACGACAACCACACGCTGCTCGAAACAGTCAATTTGCAGGCGGGCTACAGCGCTCCGGTGATGAATCCCGTGTCGCTGCGCATCCGCGCGGGCGAAGTCATCGGCATTCGCGGTCCGAATGGGTGCGGCAAGTCCACGCTGCTGTACGCACTTACCGGCGCGTGCACGGTGTTCGCCGGCAGCGTGAAGCGGCGCCCGGGTGTGCGCGTGGCGCACCAACATCAGAATCCTCTGGCGCTGGAGAACGTACCGCTGTCGGCAGGTGAGTTGCTGCGCCTCACCGGCGCTTCCGCCGGCGGCCTGCCGGGGTGGATCGTCCCGCTGCTGCCGCGCCGGCTCGACCGCCTCAGCGGCGGTCAGCTGCAGTTCCTGCAGGTATGGGCGTGCCTGCGCGCGCCGATCGACCTGGTGCTGCTCGACGAGCCGACGAACAACGTCGATCATGCCGGCATCGAGTGCCTGCTGGCCGAAATCCAGCGGCTGCGCGGAAAGGTCGCGATGCTCGTGGTGAGCCACGAACCGCACTTCATCGAATCGGTGAGCGATCGCATCCTCGATATGCAGCCCATCAGGGTAGATGCGATTTGAGCCAGGCCCTGCTCGATCCGCTGTTTCGCATTCCTTTCCTCACCGGGATGGCATTCGCGCTGTCGCTGCCGTTGCTCGGCATGTACCTGCGCCTGCGCGAGGAGTGGCTGGCAGCA
>Ga0268299_1004803_pt1 | contig 10069 bp, 8 predicted proteins | sample NOBtaG_FD_193484 | JGI IMG/M metagenome (GOLD analysis project Ga0268299, IMG submission 193484) | Activated sludge microbial communities from bioreactor in Nijmegen, Gelderland, Netherland - NOB reactor | ecosystem: Engineered > Bioreactor > Aerobic > Activated sludge | place: Netherlands... | reverse complement strand
TTATCATGATCGTCGGCGGGCTGTGGTTTTACTGGGTCTATTGGGACTGGGCCAACGATATGTACGTTGTGGGGGATGAAAGCATTCGCCTCATTCACAAGCGTCCGCTGTGGCTGCAAGATGCGATTGACCAATTGGTGCTGAGCAGAATCGACAATGTAATCTCCGATAAATCCGGCCTGATAAATGCAATTTTCAACCGGGGTAACGTCCTGCTCTACCTGGTTGGGGATGATAAAAAGCAGGCGAAAATCTTCGAAAAAGTTCATGATCCCAGTCGCATTCAGGCTGAGATTTCAGATCGTCGCGCCAAAGCACTGGCAAAAGCCAAACAGGCTGACTCGCAGCGCCAGCACCAGACCATTACCGAATATCTGGACGTTTATCACGAACGCATTGCCGATATGGCGCAAAAAAATACCGCTGGGCAAGCTGCACAAGCACCGACTCAGCAAGCACCGACTCAGCAAGCGCCGCCTCAACAAACGCCACCGGTATCCCCACCGCCTGCGACTGAGCCTCCTCCCCCTGTCAATCGAGATGGCACAAGGCCACCGCGTGTCCCCCGTGTCCGCCGCGATTAATTTAATCTTGACCGACACGAAGGCGCTCATTATTATATGAGAAAATTCCTGAAGAATTGAGAGAATCTGAATGACTGTACTGCCCATTATCCAGCCGGATAATCCAATTTTGCGCAAGAAAGCTCATCGCGTCACCAGCTTTGACGCGAAATTTCAAAAATTAGTCGATGACATGGTGGAAACCCTCATCGAAGCGCCTGGTGTCGGCCTAGCTGCGCCTCAGGTTGCCGTCAGCCAGCGCTTGATCGTCGTGCGACTGCAAGATGACGAGGAAAGCCGCAAAGAATATGGCGATCAGGCCGGGGTGCTGTATGTGGTCGCCAACCCTGAATTTGTCAAGCTGAGTCGAAATCTGGTCGAAGGCGTCGAAGCCTGCCTCTCGATTCCCGGCTATTTTGGCAAAGTGGATCGTCACGAAACCGCGATTATCAAGGGACTAGATCGCTACGGCAAGCCGATTCGCATCAAAGCTAACGGTTGGCTGGCGCGTGTATTCCAGCATGAGATTGACCATCTCGACGGACGCCTGTACATCGATATTGCCAAAGATGTCTGGCAAGCCCGACCCGAAGATGAAGAAACACCCGCCGAATAACCTCCTCTTTCTGGATATTCCAGCATCCAGACTGAAATTTGGGTAAAATAAATCCGCTCGAAGGATCATGTTTGTCTCGCACAAGCCTTTTGAGCGGATTGTATTTGGCTCTGCCGAGGTTATACCTCCTCGGCAGAAGCTCTCATCTTATCAGAGCAATTTCTTAGCCCTGCGACAGCATCATCGAGCTTGAAACGTCCTGTAGCGCTAATGCACGATAGAAGCGATTCAATTCGCTGCGCAGTTGACCACATTCCACTGCTTCACCCGCAACGCTTGAAGCGGGAAGCTGCGTGATGGTCGAGGTGTCGGTACCAGCCGGGAACGTGCCACCCAGATACGACTGATCGAACGTCGCATTATCCTGCGACAGTGATGAGGTCACGCCCTGCGCCCACTGGTCATTCCAGCTTTCACCTGGTTCAATATAATTCGTTGTCATACCGCTGGCATCCGCAGTCGCTTCCGCCACTGGCCCCGTCGAGGACATATTATTCATGTTATCGAACAACGGCTGGAACTGACCATAGTTAAATGTATTCAGGTCAGCCATCGGGGTTGTGCTGGTTACGCTGCTGCGGACATCATTGAAGCCGAGATAGCGTTGAGCGACATACAAACTCAGAATGAGGTCGGAGTCGCACGTCACGCCCCCGGTTGTACTATCCTGGGCCTGCACAAAAACACCCACTCCGGCAGTCATCACCAACAGAGACAGTAACAAAACGACACGTACAAACTTGGTACCCATAACTTATACTCCTCGCGTCTAATACGATAAAAGGTTTATCTGTGATTATTTTCTAACCATCACAGACTGTCATAAATATAGACATGATTTCTAACAAGCCAATGGGCTGACTGACTGTTTTTCGATTAGGCTGAAAGGCCAGAGAAGTGTGGGTGTATTACTGAAGCCTGTACTGTCTGGGAGATGTGCTATCCGAGCCGGATGATGAAGCTGCTGCGCGGCGGCAAAACCGGAATCGGGATATAAGAATCGAAGCCGCCATTTGCATTGACCGTCGGCGCACTCACTTCAGCTTCGCCAAACAACAGTTCTGCCGATGCTGCCCGATTCAACGGCCCTTCGGACAAGTTCAATTCGTAATCATCAATTTCGCGGTGATTGAGGTTGATGAGAATCAGCAGCGTTTCGTCCGGCGTGTGACGGATGAAGCTGTAAATTGGGCGTTCGCTGCTCTCCACGATCAAAAATTCGCCAATCTGTAAAGCGGGATGCTGGCTGCGCAGGTTGATCAGGCTGCGATAATGATTCAGAAGCGAATCAGGGTCATCCGTCTGCGCGGCGACATTGGCGGTTTCATAACTTGAATCGAGCGACTCCCAGGGCGTTGCGCTTGAAAATCCCGCATTTTCCGCATTGTCCGTCCACTGCATCGGCGTTCGGATGCGCTCGTCCGGCTTCGCGCCGTTCATGCCGATCTCCTCGCCATAGTAGATAAACGGCACACCGGGATTAGTCAGGAGAATCGTCGCGGCAACTTTGGCGGATCCGAGATCATCACGAAAGGCGTTCATGACCCGGTTCTGGTCATGATTCGTCAGAAATGCGGCGTATTGCCCTGGCGGATAAAGCTCCAATGCCTGAGTCTGAACAGCAGTGATTGCATCTTTGCTGCGCCGCCGAACGCCATCAACAATCGTCGTCGCCAGATCGAATTCAAAAGCCAGATTGACCTGATTCGGCACATATTTGGAAACAATGCTGCTGCCGCTCCAGATTTCGCCAACCGTGAGCGCATCTGGGCTGACACTATGGACAAAATCGTTGAAGCCGCGCATCCATTCCAGCGTCGAGGGCGTATTTTCCTGGTTTTCGCCTTCCTCGATGATGTACTTAACCGCATCCAGCCGGAATCCATCCACGCCCATGTCATCCAGCCAGAATTTTACGACATTGTGGATTTCGTCGTTTACTGCCGGATTGTAGTAATTGAGATCGGGCATTTCGCTGGAGAACAGCCCGTAATAATAGCGACTGCCGAGGGGATGCCACACCTGCTGACCGCTTGGGCCGCCATAGCCTGGATCGGTATCCGACCAGATGTAATAATCCGCATAGGCCGGGTCGCCATCTGCCGACATCACGAACCAGGGGTGCTGGCTGGAAGTGTGATTAATCACCAGATCGACAATCACAGCGATTCCGCGCGCATGGGCTTCCGCCATCAACTGCTGAAAATCCTCGTTCGTGCCGTAATCCTCGTTGATTTTTCCGTAATCGCTCACGTCATAGCCGTGATAGCTGGGCGACTCCATCACAGGCATCAACCACAGACCTGTGACGCCCAAATCTGTGGTCGTAGCCGGGTCGCCGTCGTTGAGATAATCCAATTTTTCGATGATCCCTTGGAGATCGCCGATGCCGTCGCCGTCGCTGTCATAGAAGCTGCGCACGAAAATTTCATAAAAGACACGCTCGTTCCACCAATGCGCCGCAGGCACGGCGTCCTGAGCGTGGAGGCTGACATTTGTGAAAAGCAGGATGAGCAGCAAAACGGGTAATCTTTTCATAGTATGAATCAGATCGCAATTGGGTGCAGCACACTGCACCCCTACAAAGTGGTCTATCGATCTATGGTTATTAGCCCAGTGAATCCCAGACTTCGAGCTTGGCCTGGACGCGCCGAATCACATCATCGGTGAAATCGGTAGTGGAGCTTTGTCCGCCCAGGTCAGGTGTGCGAACACCACCATACACAGCTTCCATGACCGATTCATAAATCGCGCGGCTGGCGTTCGTCGCCACATCGGTGCGGATGTAACGCAGAATCGCGCCTGCCGCCAGAATCATCGCCATCGGGTTGGCGATATTTTTGCCCTGCAAGCTGGGAGCTGTACCGTGCGGCGCTTCGGTCAGCGCAATTTTCACATCAAAATTTTCGTCGAGGCTGAAGATGATCGATTCCGCGCCTGCAATCGTGCCGAACATTTTTAAGACCAGATCGCTGAGGGTGTCCCCATCGCGGTTCAGTGCAGGGATCACCAGCGGCTCCCCCGTCGTCTCCAACAGCAGCGCATAAGTCGCGTCAATCAACTGCGGGTCATAGGCGACTTCAGGATGACGCTTATGTGCCTCATCCATTTCCTCTTTGAACATCCCTTCATAAACCGGGCTGACGGTATATTTCGGGCCGCCAAAAACGGTGGAATTCGTGCGTTTGGCATAGCGAAAGGTGAACTCGGCTACGGCGCGGCAGATACGGCGGGATAAACGCTGCGTGCTGTAAGCCACTTCGTCCAACCCGCTCCCTTCGCGCCATTCTTTCGCGCCGTAAGGGCCATCCACTGCCATGCGGACGACGGCAATGGGCGCATGAACGCCCGCTAACGGCCTGACCGAGGGAATACGCCGTCCAGTGCGCAAAATGACCTGCCCATTGATGAGTTCGCGCAGCAGCGCATTCGGGCTGCCCACGTCGTCAGGATCACTCGGAGTAATCGTCGCCGCTTTGATACCCAAACCCGTTTCTTTGAGGCGATTGGCAGCGTCATGTACGACGCCATTTTTCGTTTTACGGCGGTTCTCCAACGAAAGATCAAACATTTCCAGCTTGACGGGGCAGCGAGTCACATCAGGATTGAGAACGCGCAGGGCTTCGTCGAGAAGTTCCTGTCCCGTTTGGTCGCCTTGCAGGACGACGATTGTTCGGTCAGGCATAGATACTTTCCTTTTTGTATTCAAATTCGCTCAGATAACGCCTATTGTAATCGCATATTGCTGATTGTCGTAATCGCATATTGTTGATTGACAATCCATCAGGAAGGCCGCTGCCTACTGTCGATCAATAGATGGCGCAGATTGTCGGCGCTGGTCAACCGCAGCGATAAATTCTTTGTGCTGCCGATCCCACATCATTTTCAGATCGTTACTATAGCCTCCAATGGCCCAGGGAGCATTGCGCCCCACATAATTGAGCATTTCATTGACGACATTTTCTTTGGCCTGTACGCTCATAATCGTCCCGCGCCGATCCAGAATCACAGCCTCATAGGTTTTGCCTGTTGGGATAAAATTTGTGCGATGCTGGGTCGCTTTTTTATAATACCAGACCACATCATTCAAACGGGTTGCCGCCAGCGACGATTTGGTTGCCCGTAAAAGCCAGTGCTGCGTCACATTCAAATGACCCACTTTTTCCACCGGCCCCTGCATTTCGGCATGAATTTGATTGGCAATCGCTTCAGGGCTGCCAAACGCCTTCAGTTTACGCATAATCGGGTGGCTTGCCATGTTGTTACTGCGTCGGGCGGATAGAAAAATCCCGTACAGGCAGCCTAAAAAGATAATCACGCCGATGCCTAGCCCAATATAGCCATTCGTCTTAAAATCGCCCGCGTCCAGCATGAAGGGCAAAAATACATCTTTCAGATCAGGGTATTCGGCTTCAAGATCGCGAATCACTTCTCGCTGGATGTCGGCTGGCATCGGTACAAGCGCGCCGGTATAGGTGGTCGGGAGATTCACAAGCGCAATTCCAGGCGATTTGACCAGCAGCAGCACGTCGTTTAACATCAGCGCGATATAACTGAATTCGACGGTTTCCTGACCATAATTGGTACTGACATACTGATAACCCGTATCCAGCGCCTCATCCCCCTCCAAAGTGATGTAATAATCTGGCACATCTTTTAAGTCTTGGATCACAGCGACGGATTTTTTATCCGTTGGGAACGGCCCCAGAAACAAATTACGATAATAATTGAGAAAATAAATGCCCGCTCCGACGACGATCAACGCGCCAAGAAAGCTCCAAAGCAGCAGGTTTCGATTCGAGCGGCGAATAATATCGGTGACAAAATTTGAGGTCATGATTTCCCCCACCCATGATAAATGTGTCCATTTGTATTGTAAGGGGATTTAGAAAACGATGCCTTGAGTATTACGACCCCCAGCCACCACCGCCGGGAGTCTCGATAATGACTTGATCGCCAGGGTTAACAGGTGTGGTGTATTTGCCGCCGACGATTTCCTCGCTGCCATTTCGGATGATCCGATTGACGCCTTTTGTGCCGCGCGAGCCGCCATTCAGCCCATATGGGCCAACCGTTCGCCGTTCGCTATTGATGGTCGCCGTCGCAGGTGAGAGAAATTCGTAAACCCGCTTCACGCCGTCGCCGCCACGAAATTTTCCCTCGCCGCCGGAATTTTCGCGCAGGCTGTATTCCAGAACGCGCACCGGCAGCGCATATTCCACCGCTTCGACAGGCGTATTGCGGGTGTTGGTCATGTGGGTATGCCGCCCACTGATGCCGTCGCCTAACGGCCCTGCGCCATGTCCTCCGGCAATCGTCTCATAATAGACGAATTGTTTTCCATTTACGATGCCGCCAAACGTAAAATTATTCATGGTTCCCTGGCTAGCGGCGGGGATGCGCCCCGGCAGGGCTTGCGCCAGCGCGCCGAGAACTGCATCGGTGATACGCTGTCCAGTTTCAGTGTTGCCGACGACGACTGCCGCCGGAAAATCCGGGTTGAGCAGGCTATGTTCGGGCGTGGTGACGGTCACAGGCTGAAAACAACCATGATTGACTGGCACATCATCCTGCGCCAACAGCCGGACACAATACCAGGTCGCCGAACGGACAATCGCCTCCACCGCGTTCATATTGCCTGCCACCTGCGGCGCGCTCCCGGCAAAATCGACGGTCATTTTTACGCCTTCAACCGTGATTGTCGCCCGAATCGGGATGCGATACTCGCGCTGTCCGTCGCCTTCGAGCGCATCCTCAAAGCTGTAAACGCCATCAGGAATATCAGCAATGACGGCTTCGGTCATGCGGCGCGAGTAGTCCATCAGCGCGGCGGCATGTTCGTGGACACGCTCGACGCCGTGTTCAGCCATCAGCGCCAGCAGACGCTTTTCACCGACACGATGCGACGCTAACTGCGCTTCCAGATCGCCGAGCCGTTCTTCTGGCCCGCGACTGTTCGCCGTAATGAGCGCCAGTGCGCCTTCGTTGATCCAACCGCTGTAGATAAGCTTAATTGGGGGGATAATCAGCCCTTCCTGATAAAGCTCGGTGCTGAGGGGCAGCGACCCCGGCGACATCCCCCCGACATCAGCGTGATGCGCGCGGCTGGCAACAAAATAAGCAACTTCCCCACCCGCAAAAACAGGTGACACCATCGTAATATCCGGCAGATGCGTCCCGCCCCGATAGGGGTCATTCAGCACGATGACATCCCCCGGCTGAAACGATTCAAACTCTCGAATCGCGCACTCCACCGAGGCGGGCATACTGCCCAGATGCACCGGGATATGCGCGGCCTGCGCCACCATACGCGCCTGTGAATCGAAAATCGCGCAGCTAAAATCGAGGCGTTCTTTGATGTTGGGGCTGAAGCTGGCGCGCTGTAATGTCACCCCCATATCTTCGGCGACGGAAGCGAATAAATTTTTAAAGACTTCGAGGGAGATGGCGTCTACAGACATTTTAAAAATTCTCCAATATTCGCTTGCGCATTCCGGTTTTCTGCGCCATTGATAATTTCCAGCCAAACTATTCCTAACTCATCATATCACGCGCCGGATAGTACCGCGTCCAAATCGCCGCTGGTTTTGCGCAGGCCATCCATCAACGCGGTGGTGTCCGTCCCCCAGACGTACATTTTCGCGTCCAGATCACGCATCTGGCGCAAATCATCCACGTTGCGCGGCATGGTCGCCCAGAATTTGTCATGCGCCTGGGCAGCGGCGGCGGCTTGCCCCAACGTGTCGGCATATTTCAGGCGCTTATTTTCCGGCTCAAGCGGCATCCGAATTCCCAAATCCGCCGGGCCGACGAAAATGCCATCAACACCCGGAATCGACGCGATCTCGTCCATGTTGGCGACGGCTTCCGGCGTTTCGATCTGGACGACAAGAAAGGTTTCCTGCAACGCATGAGCCACCAGCGGATCGCGCGATGTCGGAATGTCGAGCAAAAAATTCGCTTCCAGGCCGCCGCCGTGCAGCCCACGATCCCCAACAGGCGGAAATTTCACTTTGCGCACCAGGTCGCGCGCCTCGTCGGGAGTCGAGACGTGCGGGACGACCAACCCGGCAGCGCCATCCTCGAAGTAACGATAGAGCAGCGCCTTCTCGCGCGTGGCAGGGCGCAGCAGACAGTCAATATCGTAAAGGTGAAAAAATGCCAGCAGCGCCTGGACTTCGCGGGCATCCATCGGGCGATGTTCAAGGTCAAGCCAGATGCCATCATAGCCCAGGTGTGCAGCGTAGGCGACGAAAGGCGGCAGAAAATGTCCTAACTGGGCAACACGGGCTGGCTGCCCCGCGCGGATTTTGGCGAGAATTTTACTGTTGCGCATATCGATAGCTCCCTCATAAATTTAAAGATTGTTTCCAATATTCACGGCGACCACACAGGTCGAAAATCGCTGGCGGGACTCTGAGACAGATTTTCCACGTCTCTGTTCGCCAGATTCAAAACATAAACTTCATTATTACGGCTGCGGTTGGAGACAAAAGCTAAACGGCTGCCATCCGGCGACCAGGCAGGATGATATTCAGCCGCGCGGCTTTGGGTCACGTTGGTCAATTTTTGTGTCGCCATCTCCAGCAGGTAAATCTCGACATTGCCATCCCGATTGGAAAGAAAAGCCAATCGCGAACTATCCGGCGACCAGATCGGGCTGTAATCATTCGAGGCGAAGTTGGTCATATTTCGCTGCTCTCCCGACTGCGTATCCAGCACGTAAATTTCCTGGTTGCCGTCGCGCCGCGAGACAAATGCCAGATAACGACCATCTGGCGACCAGATCGGAAAGTCATCCCACGTGCCATCATAACTGACGCGCTCAATCGCCTGAACCGTCATATCCCACCGGAAAATCTGGCGCTGACCCCCGCGCTGGGACACATAAGCAATTTTTTTGCTGTCCGGCGACCAGGCTGGAAAATCATCACGGCTAAAAAAGTTGGTCGTGTTAATCAGTTGACGATCACCCACTGCCAGAATATAGATTTCATTATTGGTGCTGCGCCCTGAGACAAATGCCAACCAGCGACCATCCGGCGACCAGCGCGGATCATAATCCGAAGACGAATTGTCGCTCACATTTGTGGTTTTGCCATAAATCCAATCAACAACATAAACTTCCGTGTTTCCACTTCGGCTGGTGACATAGGCCAGATATGCGCCATCCGACGACCAGTTGGGCGCGTAATCTGAACCTTCGTCGTTGGTGACATTCACCAGCAGTTGATGCCAGACATCCAACACGTAAATTTCGTTATTGCCACTTCGTTCAGACACAAACGCCAGCAGATCACCGTGCCGCGTCCAGCCGATTGCGGGCATCACAAACGCCAACGCCGCGTAGAGAGGCAGGCTTGCCAGCATCAAGCGCGCAATGCAGCTAAAAAACAGCATGGAAGATGCCATCAGGATGGTCGCCACGCCGGGAGCGCCGGGACGATCTCGGCATCGGTCAGCAAACGCACATTCTGTCCATCGCTATCGACGAGATATAACCCCCATTTTTTATTCTGATTTGCGAGAAAAACGATTTGCTTGCTGTCCGGTGACCAGACCAGGTAATCGTAGCGAGTCCCATCGAAATGGCTGGTCAGGCTGCGAACCTCATCACTTTCCAGATCGACAATATAAATGTCATCGTTGGCATCGGCTACAGACACAAATGCCAACCAGCGACCATCCGGCGACCAAGCGGGCGCAAAATTATCCTTGTCATTATCCGTGAGCAAGCGAATTTGGCTGGTTTCGATTGAGGCGATGTAAATGCGGCGGTTCGCGCCACCACGAGAGACAAACGCAATATATTTGCTGTCTGGCGACCAGACGGGCGCGGTGTCCCAGCGGTCATTATCCGTTAATTGTTGTAAACCGCCGCTCGTGGCGT
>Ga0268299_1004802_pt1 | contig 10069 bp, 7 predicted proteins | sample NOBtaG_FD_193484 | JGI IMG/M metagenome (GOLD analysis project Ga0268299, IMG submission 193484) | Activated sludge microbial communities from bioreactor in Nijmegen, Gelderland, Netherland - NOB reactor | ecosystem: Engineered > Bioreactor > Aerobic > Activated sludge | place: Netherlands... | reverse complement strand
GCCACAAACCGCATGCCACCATCGTAATAAATAGATTCCGCCATTGCAGCGGCAAGGAAATGCGGTTGCCTCCCATCGGAATGTAGAGATAATCGCGCAGCCAATTGGAGAGCGACATATGCCATCTGCGCCAGAAGTCCAATAAGTCGTGGGCGAAGAAAGGCAGGTTGAAATTTTCCGGAAGCCTGATGCCCAGCCAGAGAGCTGAGCCGCGTCCGATGTCCGTGTAGCCGGAGAAATCGCAGTACACTTGAATGCAAAAACCGGCAGCGGCGATCCAGGCGTCGGATGCGGACATCGCCGCGCTCGATGCGAAGGGTCCTGAGATGATGTAACCGAGCGGATCGGCTATGGCGACTTTTTTGAAAAGACCTTGAACGATGAGAGTGGCGCCCTCGGTAAACTGTGCTGCCGTCAGCGGATCCGGGCAGCGCAACTTGTCCATGAAGTCTTTGTAGCGTTTGATGGGCCCGGCAATTTGCGACGGGAAAAAAGACGCGAAGGCAGCGAATTCAGTGAATGATCTAAGCGCCTTGTCACCACGATACACATCAACCAAGTAGTGGACGAATTCAAAGACGAAAAAGGAAATGCCGAGAGGCAGAATGACGTCCAGAACCGGCTTGTCCCACGGAACAGGCGGCGCAATCTGAAGCAGGGGAGCCACTTTTGCAATGGAGAAATTGTACGAGGCGACGACATTCTCGATGATGAAATTGGCGTACTTGTAATAGATGAGCGTGCCTAAATTGACGATCACGCCGAAGGCGAAAATGCTTTTGTGCAGGAGCGATTTTTTGCTCGTGTAATTCGCTTCTTTCGACTTGACGGCAATCGAGGCGTCCACGCTGTCTTCAATCGCTTCGCCGGCCGGGCGCGTTTTGTCCATGGCAATAGCCACGATGAAGTTGATCAGCGTCAAGCCCAGCAGCAACAGTCCATAAGCCGGCAGCCAGCTCATATAGAAGAAGTAGCTGGCAAGCACGACCAGGGCCAGGCGTGCACCGCCGGTAGTGCGCCAGTAAAGGAAGGTCACTATCGGCAGAAAAACCAGATATTGGAGGCTGCTGAAGATCAAATTTTTTGGTCCCTGACTTCCTGCGCCCTGCACCCGAAATCAAACGCCAATCCGGCTAATCAGAAATCAGTAGCGAGGCAGAGGTAAGTATACAAGTGGGAAGAAAGTGTTTTATGCCAAGTCATTAATGTTGGACGCCGACCGCAGGCAGGACCGGTCGGGCCTTAGTTAGAACTTGCTTATTCTTGATGTTTTGAAAAGGAAAACACTTCCATATTTGCACTGTATATAGATTTGATTAGCAACCATTAATCATCCGGGCGTGCCCTTGTTATTAATAGATTAGTAGTGATCATGTAATATTCTGAGACTACAAATAGATACCCGTCGATTGACGCAGTTTGTTCCGAGTTGAAAAAACTAGGCGCTTACAAATCATTCCTGGCGGGCGAATTTTGTTTGTCGACTCGTTTGTCCGTCATTCAATAACTGGAGGTTGCCTGTGCCTTCCCATCTGAGCCGCGAAGAGCTGAAGAAGAAGCGTGATAAGTACATAATCCCGTCCGTCAAGCAGCTTTATGCCGACGCGCCGAATTTCGTGCGTGGCGAAAAGCAATTTTTGTACGACGAGAAGGGCAAAGAATACCTGGATATGTTTGCCGGTATCGTTACTGTCAGCGTTGGGCACTGCCATCCGAAAGTCGTGGCAAGAACGGTCGAGCAGGTCAAGACTCTGCAGCACACGTCCACATCTTTCATGACCGAGCCCATGGTCGAGCTGGCTGAGAAGCTGGCGGACATCACGCCCGGCAATCTCTCCAAATCATTCATCACCAACTCCGGTACCGAAGCCAACGAAGCCGCCATCAAGCTGGCTCGCCTGGCAAGCGGACGCAATGAAGTGATTGCTCTCGAGCATTCCTATCATGGCGAATCGCATCTGGCTAACGCGCTTACCGGCAATCACAACTACCGCCCCCAATTGCAACCCGCTGCCGGCATTTTCTTTGCCGCCAACGCATATTGCTATCGCTGCCCGTTCCAGAAGCATCCGACAAGCTGCCATCTGGAGTGCGCCAAAGACGTCGAGCGCGTCATTCAAACTCAAACATCCGGCAAACCCGCCGTCATGATTGCCGAGCCGATTCAAGGCGTCGGCGGTGCCATCACGCCGCCGGACGAGTACTTCAAGGAAGTGAAAAAGATTCTCGAAAATTACGGAGTCTTGTTCATCGCCGACGAAGTTCAAACCGGTTTCGGACGCACCGGCAAGCATATGTTCGGCATCTCCAACTGGGGAGTTCAACCGGACTTCATCACCATGGCAAAAGGACTCGGCAATGGTTTCCCCATCGGCGCGTTCATCACCACGCCGGAAATTGCTGATGCCAATCAAAGACCGCAGATCAATACATTTGGCGGTAATCCTGTATCAGCCGCCACTGCATCTGCGGTTATCGATGTAATCAAAGAAGAGAAGATTATGGATAACGCCAAAGCAATGGGCGACTATCTCTTCGAAGGATTGAACGATCTGAAGAAGTCCTTCCCATTCATGGCGGACATCCGCGGCAAAGGCTTGATGGTCGGCATCGAGCTTGCTGACGAAAACAAGACACCGATGGTGGCGGAAACCCAGAAGATCGTCGAGGCAGCCAAGGATGACGGCGTCATTCTCGGCAAGGGCGGACTGTGGGGCAACGTCATCAGGCTCAAGCCGCCGATGATCATCAACAAAGGCGATATCGATACCACTCTCAAATCCATGCGCAAAGCAATGGAAGGCGTGGCAAAAGTAGCAGTCACTAAGTAATTAGACTCATCAACAGAAATATTAGAGGATTAGAAATGTCGAATACAGTTCGTTGCGGTTTGATTCAAACGAAAAACGCAATCGTCTCGCCCAATGGCGGCACCGATCAAAAGACGATTGAAAAAATCAAAGACGCCATGCTGGAGAAAACTCTCAAGCTGACGAAAGAAGCGCATGAGAAGGGAGTGAAAATTCTTTGCTTCCAGGAATTGTTCAATGGACCGTACTTCTGCGCCGAACAGCAGCCCTGCTGGTACGACCTGGCTGAAGAAGTGCCGAACGGACCGACCATCAAAAAGCTGCAAGGCCTGGCGAAAGAATACGACATGGTGATTGTGGTGCCGGTCTATGAAAAAGAACAGACCGGTGTCTACTACAACACCGCCGCCGTCATCGATGCCGATGGAAAATATCTCGGCAAGTATCGCAAGACACACATCCCGCAAGTCAACCCTGGATTCTGGGAGAAGTTCTACTTCCGTCCGGGCAACCTCGGATATCCCGTATTCCACACCAAATACGGTATCGTCGGCGTGTACATCTGCTACGACCGCCACTTCCCGGAAGGTGCAAGAGCGCTCGGTCTGGCCGGCGCCGAAATCGTCTTCAATCCTTCGGCGACAGTTGCCGGTCTGTCCGAATATCTCTGGAAATTGGAACAGCCTGCACACGCTGCGGCCAACGGCTATTTCGTCGGCGCCATCAACCGCGTCGGCACTGAAGAGCCGTGGAGCATCGGCGAATTCTACGGCTCCAGCTACTTCTGCAATCCGAAAGGGCAGATCGTAGCCCAGGCATCGCGCGATAAAGAAGAGCTGCTGGTTGCTGATTTGAATCTGGATGAGATCAGAGAAGTCCGCCACACCTGGCAGTTCTACCGCGATCGCAGACCGGAAACATACGAATCGCTGGTCAAACTATAAATCGATTGTTCTTGTGGGCGGCGCTTTGCGTCGCCCCAACAATTTTTCTGCGTAAAGTCACTGCAAAAGAGAGCAAGCAATGGCCGAACATTACAAACCAGTCAAATACAAAGCGTGGGAAATGAATCTGGAAGAGCGTTTCCAGGAAGTATTTCCCCCTTTGAGCGAAAGAGAAGCGGTGCTTGAAGCAAACCGCTGCCTCTATTGCTACGATGCACCGTGCATGGTGGCCTGCCCGACCCACATCGACATCCCGACTTTCATCCGCAAGATTTCCACCGGCAACGTTACCGGTTCCGCCCGCACCATCATGGAAGCCAACTTGATGGGGGCATCTTGCGCCAGAGTGTGCCCTGTGCAAGAACTTTGCGAGGGTGCATGCGTGCTCGAGCATGACGAAAAACCGATCATGATTGGACGCTTGCAGCGCTATGCAATGGACTACGCCGACGAGAAGAAGATCAAATTCTTCAACAAAGGCAAGTCGCTCGGCAAAAAGATCGCCGTTGTCGGTGCCGGACCTGCTGGTTTGACCTGCGCCGGCGAGCTTGCCAAATTCGGCTTCGATGTCACCTGCTACGAGAGAAAAATGTGGCCGGGCGGCTTGAGTACATACGGCATCGTCGTCTTCCGCGAACCGGTAGAAGTGGCGCGCGCCGAAGCGAAGAAGATCGAAGACCTGGGCGTGACGATGAAGACAGGCGTCACCATAGGCGAAGACATTCAGTTCGATCAATTGCTGAAAGACAACGACGCTGTTTTCGTCAGCATCGGTCTCGGCAGTGTTCCCAACATGGACATTCCGGGCGAGGAAATGGAAGGCGTCGTCGATGGTCTGGAATTCATCGAAGAGACGAAAGTCAAGCCGCTGGCAGACATCAAATACGGCAACCGTATTTGTGTCATCGGCGCCGGCAACACGGCAATCGACTGCGCCACCATCGCTCGCCGCCTCGGTTCCGAACGCGTGACGATGATCTACCGCCGCTCGGAAGCGGAAATGCCTGCCTATCATTTCGAATATCAATTCGCTCTGGGCGAAGGCGTAAGCTTCAGCTTCCTCACTCAGCCGGTGGAAGTGCTCGGCAAAGACGGCAAAGTCGACGGGTTGAAGTGCGTGCGCATGGACCTCGGCGAGCCCGATGAATCCGGCAGGCGTGTTGCAGTTCCCGTGCCGAATTCCGAATTCGTGGTGCCTTGCGACATGGTCATCAAAGCAATCGGTCAGCTCAAGCATACGCCGTTCATCGCCAAACTCGGCGAGTACGGCATCAAAACCGTCAAAGGATACATCGCAGTCGATGCGAAAACCAATCGTACCGCGCACGAAAAAATCTTTGCCGGGGGCGACTGCATCCGCAGCAAAGGCGAAGCTTCCACCGTCATGGCCACCCAGGACGGCAAGATCGCAGCGCGTGCTATCTACGAGCAATTGACCGGCAACCCGATCCCCGAAGGAACGCTGAAGAAGTCAACCGATATGACTATCGATCCGGCGATGGAAAAAGGCTACGCGCTTTGCGAGCACAAGCCGCGCGTGCACGCTGCCGTGACGACGAAGTAATTACACCCGATGAGCCGGGTGGCGCATGGCGCCGCCCTTCCAAGGAGTTTGCAAATGGCTGATCTTTCGATCGATTTCAATGGCATCAAGTCACCGAATCCATTTTGGTTGGCTTCTGCCCCGCCCTCCAACAGCGGCTATCAGGTGCAGAAAGCATTTGAGGCAGGTTGGGGAGGCGCTGTGTGGAAAACAGTTGGCGCGCCCGTTTTGAACGTCTGCAATCGCTACGGGACAATCGATTATAAAGGTCGCAAAATCATCGGTTTGAACAACGTCGAATTGATTTCGGATCGTCCTCTGGAAGTCAATTTGAAAGAGATGGCGGAGGCGAAAAGAAACTTCCCGAATCACGCTGTCATCGCATCAGTGATGGTCGAGTCGAAAAAAGAAGCCTGGCAAGAAATCATCAAACGCATCGAAGACACGGGCGTTGATGGCTTCGAGCTCAATTTCGGATGCCCGCACGGTATGTCGGAGCGCGGCATGGGCTCGGCAATGGGACAAGTGCCGGAATACACTTGCATGGTCACCGAGTGGGTAATGGAAGTTGCCACCAGACCCGTAATCGTGAAACTGACTCCCAACGTCACCGACATCGTGCAGCCTGCGCGTGCTGCAGTGAAAGCAAAAGCTTCGGCGCTTTCATTGATCAACACCATCAACAGTATCATGGGTGTCGACCTTGATTCATTCGAGATCAAACCTAACGTCGGCGGCAAGGGTGGACACGGCGGTTATGCCGGTCCAGCCGTTAAACCCATCGCGCTGCACTTGCTCTCATCCGTTGCTTCCGATCCCGAATTTCAGCAAGCACGCATTCCTATTTCCGGAATGGGCGGTATTGAAACATGGCAAGACGCCGTCGAATTCATGCTCCTGGGCGCAACCAGCGTGCAAGTTTGCACCGCTGTGATGCACTTCGGATTCCGCATCGTCGACGACATGATAGACGGTATGTCCAACTGGATGGACGAGCGTGGATTCAAAAATTGCACCGATTTCATCGGCAAATCGCTGCCGCGCATCAGCAATTTCGGCGATTTCGATCTGGGCTTCCAGTCGGTTGCCCGCATCGATCACAACAAATGCATTCAATGCAATTTGTGCTTCATCGCCTGCAATGACACTGCTCACCAGTGCATCGACCTCAAGGATATGAAACTTACAGATGAGGTGACTGAAAGACTCTGGCCGGTCGTGCGCGAAGAAGACTGCGTCGGCTGCGCTTTATGCGCCAGTGTTTGCCCTGTCGATGACTGCATAACAATGACCGAGATCGACACCGGCAGACCGCACATCACCTGGAATCAACTGATTAAGGAAAAGCCGGAAGTTCTGCAGTGGGACAAGATGATCGAATACCGCGAGAAGAACCACATCCATATTCACTAGATTCTTATCTGGCGATGTCCGCGAGCGAACTCTTCTGCTTTTTTCTCGCTGATGCCGGCGGTATCGGCAAATTCCTTCCACCGTGCAACGGACTCCTGAACTTCTCGCACAATCTCTCTGGAGCTGCCACGTTTCAGCATAACGTTCTTCTCGCAGGCTAAAAAATCGTCGATAGTGAAATTGTCGCGTTTTCCATTGATAGACATTTGATGCTGATTTGTCCAGTCACCCTGCGCGTTCCAGCTATACATGACGTCGAATGCCGGCGACAAAGACCAATTACCAGAGCGATTCATAAGGAATGCGATATTTTTCGTGTGATCATCCTGGTTGCGCGCAAGTATGTTGAATACCATTCGGCGGAATTGCTGTTTTACCGCTTCGATTCCCAACTCCAGTCGACGGATAACGAGCATTGCCTGCTCGTATGAATAAGCACCTGGGCTATTGAAGTCATAATGTGCGATGCCACAAAGTGATTGCATGTGTATTTTGTCGCCGGAATCGGTTCGATCGAATCGCTTGGTCATAAAATGATTGCGGTCGTTCTCTTTCAAAATTCGACACTCTGTCATCTCGATGCCCGCCGCTTTCGCCATTAGATAATATGCAAATTCAACGAGCCCGTATCCGGAAGGATCAGCCAGCTCTTTATCTCTGTTGTCGGAAACACCATCAAATTTGAGCAACCAATAGGTAAAGCCTTCAGGCGCGATAACTTGTCCCGATCTGATTTCATTGGTTTTTTGGTTCCAAGCAATGAGAGCTTTAGCACGAGCTCCCCCGGCTGAAGAACTCACTCTTACAATGTCGAGCATCGCCGCTTCTTTTTCGCTTTGTGAGCCAGATAGAGAGGCTGCAAATTGCTCTTTCTGCGTTAGTATTCGGCTGGCAAGTTCAACTAGCTCAGGCACTTCTACATTTTTCGAATCGTTTATTGTGATCTTCGGTGGCGCAAATTCGAGAGCGCCCATGCCACGTTGCCCGGTGTAGCACAAGCGCTCAACAGCATCAAAAGTTTCCGGTGTACGCCCCTGTACTGCCAACCATGCGTCGATTACTGCGTTTCCAAACTTATCCGGCAGTGAATCTGCAAGCATGCCGGGAAGTCCATGAAAAGTTTGTCGTGGCAGACCAGCGAAAGAGAATACTTCGCGCGAGAGTCGCATCGTCAAAGGTGATATCTGAATGCCACTAGATGAAAATTGGTCTGTATACTGAAATTCAGCAATGCCACCAGGCTGAGCGAGGTTGACGGCACCAATGGTAGTGCCCCATAGCTTAACCCAAGCAGTGCTCATTCATCACCCCACTTCCAGCCACGATCATCCTGTGTATTTCGACGCGGTTTGCGTGCACGCTGACGGCGTTCGCGCTGCAGAAGAGCCTGCTTAATTGGGCTATTGGATTGTGATGGAATAAGGGTTTCCAGTGCAGCAGTTAGATTGAGAGCCCTCAATAGACGAAGGAAGCTGACAATATCAGCAGGCATACCCTTTTCTATTCGAACGAGTGTAGGGCGAGAAATGCCGGCTTCTTCAGCAACCTCAGCCTGGGTAAGGTTGCGGTTAAGTCGTAGTTGAGAAAGCCGTTGACCAATCTCTTTCAAGATCGCCTCATCAGTAAGATATGGCTCTATTTTCATAGTGTATGTTGTAGCTGACGCAAAGTGTAAAATATGGCTTTATGGATAAGCACGTTTAACACTATACTATACGTAGATTAAAGATATGTCTAGCTTACACAATCGTCCTAGAACGAGGTTAATGATAATCATGGTTTACACTATAGTGCTACAGAGCCGAGCCATTAGCTGCGCAGATTTGCAGACTCAATGAAGAATTATCTGGTCAACGCCGGTGTCTTCCATCTTGCGAGCGTCTCCGGCGATGACTCGGGTCATCGACTTTGCGGCGACCAGTCCTTTTGGTATTTCGAATTCAGTGGCAGGAAACTCTTTTAGCGCGATTGCCTTTGTGTTTAAAAACTCTCGCCTCAGTCCATCCTGACTGACGTTCGTCATCCAATCTCTGCCGGACAGCTCCTGCTCGAACGAAACGGGAATTCTCATTTGAGTAGGGATTCTCAGTGCCGAATGCAAAAATTTGACTGTCTGCTGCGGCGCATAAGCAGGATTGTCGAGAATCTTCAGTTCGACCGACTCCCATCTGAGTTTTGTAATTGAGAAGCCGGAAACTTTTTCTACGCTTCTTAACGCGACGGGCGGCAGTAAATTTGGTCTTTGTGGCAGGACCATGTGTGAATACAAACCTTGATCGCAAAATTCACTGAAAGGCTGGGAAAAACTGTATTTGTCATCAGTTCTATACGCAGTAACTTGCCATCTTGGAGCGCGAGCAATCACGACAAAGCGAAACTTTCCTTTCCCTTCCAGTCGCACCGCCTGTGGTGACAGAAGAACTCTTATCTTGTTTAAATAAACGTGAGTTTGCTGAAGTTCGATACACTTTATTGTGTTGGATTTTGCAGATGCGCTCGATAAACAACACAGAGCAATTACCATGGACAATAAGCTGAGCCAATATGGCAAAAGGCGATTTTTTGCAGAGGATTCAGTAACAACATGCATCTTGTCCATTGCTAGTATTATAGTGTTTTGCATCAAACAAATTACTGTCCGGATAAGTTTCAAAGATTAAGCCCGATGTCCGTTTTGCCCAAAACGTCTGCCTTCAATGCCTTTCTGGCTGCCGCCTCAATAGTTGCGCCCTTGATTTTCACTGTGCCTGCCTTGGCTGAGGGGGAAAATCCATCGCACTCGACGAAGGAGTCGGCCAAGCGAGGCTTGCTGATCAAAAAGGTTTTTCCAATGCCGGATGTTTTTAATTGGAACAACCACGAGGTTGCATTCAAAGAAAGTTGGATGGAGAAGAATCCGAGCGGTCACTACAATCTGCTTTGTTTTCAGCTCATTGTGAACAACAGCGCGACGGAAGAGCTGGCGCTTCAAAGCAAAACGAACAAGTCGATGGAGTTTCGTGAAGAAGGAAACAAGGGAAAGACTCTCATCATCGGCACTACGGTGTTTTATCCATTTCGCAGTTTCAAACGCATTGGACGCGGGAGAGGATTGGGAGAAGTCATTCACTATGTCGAAATCAAAGATCCGCGAACTCGCAAAGTCTCGTTTCGCATTCACACGATGGACCATGAAACCGATACTTCCAAACCCACGGATTTGGTAATAGTTTTCGATGAACTTCGTTAGCGAGACGATTTCAAATAAAAGACGTTTGTGTTTGCCCAATTGTCTCCGATTGATAACGGGATGAATGATTATGCATCAAGAGAAATTTTAATGAAATTCGCTATGCGTCATCTATTCACTCGGTACGTTA
>Ga0268299_1004800_pt1 | contig 10075 bp, 7 predicted proteins | sample NOBtaG_FD_193484 | JGI IMG/M metagenome (GOLD analysis project Ga0268299, IMG submission 193484) | Activated sludge microbial communities from bioreactor in Nijmegen, Gelderland, Netherland - NOB reactor | ecosystem: Engineered > Bioreactor > Aerobic > Activated sludge | place: Netherlands... | reverse complement strand
CAGGGTCGGCCCGGTCGAACTGGGTGCTGTGGTGCACCACCATCCCGTGACGCCGGGAGGCCGAGCACCCGTCCACCGTGACCTCGACGATCCGGCCGGAGATCGAGTCGAGCTGCCACATGATGGCCGCGCTCCGATGGCTGGCCACGCCCCCGGTGGACAGGCAGGCCGCGAGCAGGCGGCTGCGCCAGGTGTCGGGATGGGCCCGGTGACGGACCACGCCAGGTTGGACGTCGACCAGCTCGCCCGCCGTCCGGCGCCTCCGGATGGTCGACTCCGCCATGCCCAACGCGAGCAACTGCGCTACCTGCAGCACCCCGTGCTGCGACGCGGCCAGGGCCGCCATGTCCGTTTCCCCGCGAGCCATGAGGCTCTCTCCTTCGCTCCGGCCCGTGGGCCGGTCCGTTTGTACCGGGGGAAGCGTTCTGGAGCCTCTTCTGGTGTCCCAAGCCGTCACGGGTGGCGGCTGCGGACAGGAGTTCGTGGTGGCTCGGTTCTGGTGTCCCGGGTCGTCATGGGTGACGGCCCGAGACAGGAGAAGCGTCAGGCGTCGGCGGGGGCGCCGTCGGGTTCGGGCACCGCCACGTCGTCGGTGGGCTCGTCCTCGGTGGCCTGGGCCTCGGTGGCCTGGGCCTCAGCCTCAGGCTCAGCCTGCGGGGCGGCTTCGGCCGGCGCGTCCTCGACTGCTGAGGCCTCGGCGACCGCAGGCTCCTCGGGGGCCACGGGCTCGTCGGCTGCGGGCTCGTCGGCCACAGCAGCGGGCTCAGCGACCGGAGCCTCAGCCTCGGGGGCTTCGGCGGCCGGCGCGTCCTCTATCCCAGCCGGGACCTCGGCGGCGTCGACCTGCATCGGGGTGTCGGCAGCCGGCGCCTCGGCGCTGGCGGCCTCAGCCGGAGCCCCGGCGGGTGCGGCATCGGCCGGAGCGGGGGAGCGCTGGGCGCCGCCACCACCTTGGCCACCGCCGGCTCCACCACCGCCACCGGGGCGGCGGGCGCCGCCACCCTCGCGGCGGGGACCCCGCTTGCGGGCCGCCTTGGCCGCCTCGGCCGGGTCTATGCCGAACAGGGTGGCGATGGCGGGGATCCGATCGGCCAGGCGGCGCACCGCCGTGAGCAGATCAGCCGACGGCTCGGCCGGGATGCCGACCGGCGTGACCGCACCCCGCACCGGCGAGTAGGCCAGGGCGTCGATGACGGTGGCCCAACGTTCCTGGGCCGTGTCGGGGGCCAGGGCGGCCGACGCCTGCCCGGCCAACGTGGTGGCCAGCTCCGCCGGCAGTGGCGCACCGGCCTTCACCGGGCGGGAGCTGAGCCGCAGGGCCCGCACCACCCGGCCATCGGTGACGGCCGACTCCAGATCGTCGAGCCAGGCCGAGTGGTCGGCCTCGACCCGCTCGTCGAGCGCGGCCCGGAGCTGCTCGGCGATCTGGCGGCTCTCCTCGTCCCGCGCCAGGTCGTTGCCGGCCACCACGACCGAACGGAGATCCCGCAGGTCCAGGTCGGCCTTCATGGCCAGGGCGGCGTCGGCCCGGTCGCGCCATTCGGCCAGGCGGGCCTTGGCCAGGTTGCGCTCGGCGATGGCCAGGATCGGGGCGGCGTCGATCTCGGGCTTGCCCGCCTCCTTCGCCTCCACGTTCTGCTTCTCGATGGCGGCCCGCACGCCCGGCATGCCGTCGCGGATGAGCTGCTCGACGATCGGCTTGTGCTCGTCGGCCACCTCGGCCAGCAGGGCGTCACGGTGGGTCCGGCGGGGGCGGAGCCGCTTGGGCTTCGGCCGAAGGTCTTCCGGGGGCGGGCCGGACCGCTCGCGGCGGTGGTCGTCTTCCCGGCGGGGGCGGCGATCGCCCCGGGGCCGGTCGCCGTCCCGACCGCGTCGCTCGCCGCCCCGGCGGGGGCGATCGTCGCGACGGACGCGCTGGGTGGTGACGAGCTCGTCGTCCCGGATGGGGCGGGACTTGAGCTCCAGGAGGTCGGTGCGCTCCTTCTTGCCTTTGGGAGCGAACACCTCCACGACCTCGATGCCGTCGACGTGGAACTCGGCTTCAACCCGCACCACATCGCCGACCTTGGCCCCGGCGTACAACAACGACCCGACCAGCTCGCCCTTGGGCTGGCGGGCGCCCGCGGCGCGCCAGGTCCACAGCCCGTCCTCACGAGAGCTGGTCAGCTCTACCTCGATCCTGCGACCCATACGACCAAGAACCCTATCTGCGTCAAGAGGCTCCCCGGAGCGTGCCCGGAATGCCATGAAACCGAAACGTGGACCGGTGGTCCCGGCCCGCGGTCAGCGAAGCGGCTGGACCTGTAGTCTGCCCCCGCAGCGGCCGCGAAACGCAAGCTGGGACACCCAACCTCGCGTGTTCAGCTCTGCTCGGACTCCATCGCCCGCAGGGTCACGTAGGCGTCGTTGGCCCGCGCCGCGGCCCGCACCTCGCGGGCGCTGGCGTCGATGTAGCGCTGGGTGGTGGCCAGCGACTCGTGCCCCAGCAGCCGCTGGAGCTCCACCCCGCTGGCGCCGTTGCGGGCCAGGCTGGTGGCGAACGTGTGGCGCAGGGCGTGCACCAGCGCCCCCCGGGGCACGCTGGTGCGTATCCCCGCCTCCCGGTAGAGCTGCTCCACCAGGTACTGCAGCCCGCCTCGCTGGAGGGGCCGGTTCCGGTTGTCGACGAACAGGGCGGCGGTGGCCGCCAGCCGCCCGGGGAACCTGCGCAACCGGCTCTCCAGGTACTCCACCAGGATCGACTCCACCTCGGGCTCGAGGGGCACCGTACGCTCCTTGTTCCCCTTGCCCCGGACGCCGATCACCCGGTCGCCGGCCGGCCCGTCGATGGAGCGGATGGTGAGGCCGAGCAGTTCCGACAGCCGCAGACCGCAGGTGAGCAGCGTGACGATCACGGCGAAGTCCCGTTCCGGCCACGGATCCCGCGCCCCCTGGCGGCCGCGCGCGGCCGAGCGCAGCAGGCGCTCCACGCTGTCACCCCCGGCGATGGCCTTGGGCCGGCTGCGGGGCAACCGGGGCTTCTCCACCGCCGCCATGGGGCTGCCCGGCACCACCTGCTCGGCCACCAGGAACGAGAACAGCTGGTTCCAGGTGGACCAGGTACGGGCGATCGTGGCTTCGGACTGGTGAGCGATGGCGGCGAACGCCCGGCGCAGGGCCCGCACGTCGAGGTCGGCCACCGTGACCTCGGCCCGGGGCCGGCCCAGCACGGCGGCCAGCTCGCCGGCGATCGTGTCGAGGTCGCGCCGGTAGGCGGCCAGGGTGTGGGGGGAGTGCTTCTTCGGCATCCGGGCCAGGAAGAACTCCTCGATCGCCTCGTCGAGCAGCATCGGTGTCCCCAAACCTAGCGCGCCGGTCGGATCCGTGACCGCGATCCGTGACCGGTCCACGGCGCCAGCTAGCGTTGACCGTGCGTGAACCGTGAGGAGGCACCGCCCATGATCGACGAGCTCACCACCTCGCTGGCCCGGCTCCGGTTCGACAACCGCTTCACACGGGAGCTCCCGGCCGACCCGGTGGAGGGCGGGCGCACCCGACCGGTCACCCGCGCCGCCTACTCCCGGGTGCGGCCCCTCACCGTGCCCGACCCCCGCATCATCGCCTGGTCGCCGGAGATGTCGGACCAGCTCGGCCTCGGCGATGACGTCTGGACCTCGGCCGAGGCGGCCGAGGTGTTCAGCGGCAACCGCCTCCTTCCCGGCAGCGATCCCCATGCCGCCAACTACGGCGGTCACCAGTTCGGTCAGTGGGCCGGCCAGCTGGGCGACGGGCGGGCCATCGCCCTGGGGGAGGTGATCGACCGGGACGGCCACCACCAGACGCTCCAGCTCAAGGGGGCCGGCCCCACGCCCTACTCCCGCCGGGCCGACGGGCTGGCCGTGCTGCGCTCGTCGATCCGGGAGTTCCTGTGCAGCGAGGCCATGCACCACCTGGGGGTGCCCACCACCCGCGCCCTCAGCCTGGCCCTGACCGGCAGCCAGGTGATGCGGGACATGCTCTACGACGGCAACCCCCGGCTGGAGCCGGGCGCCGTGGTGTGCCGGGTTGCGCCCTCGTTCATCCGGTTCGGCAACTTCCAGCTCTTCGCCGCCCGCAACGAGATCGAGGAGCTGCGGCTGCTGGCCGATTTCACCATCCGCCACCACTTCGCCCACCTGCTCCCGCCGGGGGCGGCGGCGGGCCAGGCGCCCACCCCCGACGTGTACGCCGCCTGGTTCGCCGAGGTGTGCCACCTGAGCGCGGCGATGGTGGTCGAATGGATGCGGGTCGGCTTCGTCCACGGGGTGATGAACACCGACAACATGTCGATCCACGGCCTCACCATCGACTACGGCCCCTACGGCTGGCTCGACGACTACGACCCCGACTGGACGCCCAACACCACCGACGCCGCCGGCCGCCGCTACCGGTTCGGCCATCAGCCCGCCGTGGTGCAGTGGAACCTCCTGCAGCTGGCCAACGCCGTGTACCCCCTGGTGGGTGAGGCCGGCCCGTTGGAGGACGCCCTCAACGGGTTCGGCGAGGACTACACCGGGCGCTACCGCGCGATGCTGCGGAACAAGCTCGGCCTGCTCACCGATCGCGGCGACGACGACGACGCCCTCCTCCACGGCATGCTCGAGGTGCTGCGGGCGACCGAGACCGACATGACGATCTTCCACCGGCGCCTCGGCGAGCTCCCGACCGCCGAGCTGGCTCGCCTGGGTGCCGATCCGGACTCCCTGGGTGCCCCCGACGCGCTGGGCGACGCCTGGTACAGCCCCCACACGGTCACCGCCGAGACCAGGGCCGGCATCGCCGCCTGGCTCACCGCTTACGCCGTGCGCCTGGTCGAAGAGGCTCGGCCCGATGCCGAACGGCGAGCGGCGATGGAGCGGGTCAACCCCCGCTACGTGCTGCGCAACTACCTGGCCCAGGAAGCGATCGACGCCGCCGAGCAGGGCGACACCAGCCTGATCGGCGCCTTGGCCGAGGTCCTGCGCCGGCCCTACGAGGACCAGCCCGGCCGGGAGCGGTTCGCGGCGAAGCGCCCCGACTGGGCCCGCAGCCGGCCCGGTTGCTCGATGCTGTCCTGCAGTTCCTGACGACGATCCCCCGGTTCTGCTGTGACCGTTGCCACCGCAGAGCCGACCATGCTGCCCCGACACGGCTGATCATCCCCTGAGCCGACCTACCCAGAGCCCATCTGACCAGGGATTATGCCTAGTGCTGGGCCATCGACGGCAATGATTGCATCGGTACCATCAATGTTGTTCAAGACGGAACACGGCGCGTGTGGTTCCGGGCGACGAGATGGAAAGGTGCCACAGGTGCGGGATATCGGGGCGGGCAGCGGGGAGATCGTTCCCCTTCCAGCAGGTTCGGGCGTCAGCGTGTCGGTGGTGATCCCCACGCTCAACGAGGCGAAGAACCTGCCCCACGTGCTGCCGAGGATCCCGAGCTGGGTTCACGAGGTCGTGCTGATAGACGGTGGATCCACCGACGGCACGGCCGAGGTGGCCAAGGAGCTGTGGCCCGAGGCCGTAATCGTTCAGGACCTGACCCCGGGCAAGGGCGCCGCCCTGCGGCGGGGTTTCGAGGTGGCCACCGGCGACATCATCGTGATGATCGACGCCGACGGCTCGATGAACCCGGGTGAGATCCGGGCCTTCGTGGGGGCGCTGGTGGGCGGTGCCGACTTCGCCAAGGGCTCCCGGTTCTGCCACGGCGGCGGAACCGCCGACATGGAGTGGTACCGCCGGCTCGGCAACGCCACCCTGACCTGGATGGTGCGGGCCGCGTTCGGCGGGCGCTACTCGGACCTGTGCTACGGCTACAACGCCTTCTGGCGCCAGACGATCCATTCACTCGACCTCCGGGCCGACGGTTTCGAGATCGAGACGCTCATGAACATCCGGGCTCTCCGGGCCGGGCTGACCGTCACCGAGGTGCCGAGCTACGAGGCCCGTCGCATCCATGGCACGAGCAACCTGAACACGGTGAAGGACGGCTTCCGGGTGCTCCGCACGATCGTGCAGGAGCGGTTCGTCACCCGCTTCGATCCGGTGCCGGTCACGATCGACCTCCGGGACCAGACCCTTCCCGGCGCCCCGGAGGGCGACGAGATCCGGTCGCTCGCCGGTTGACGTCCGTGGCGGTCACCGTTTCGGTCGTCATCTGCGCCCACACCTTCGACCGCTTCGACGACATCCGGGCCGCGGTCGCCTCGGTGCGGGCCCAGACCCGCCCGGCCGATGAGCTGCTGCTGGTCATCGACCACAACGATGAGCTGCTCGACGCCTTGGGCGACCTCGACGCCAAGGTGGTGCCGAACACCGGGCCCAAAGGGTTGTCCGGGGGGCGCAACACCGGGACCGAGCTGGCGTCGGGTGACGTGGTGGCCTATCTCGACGACGATGCCGTCGCCAGCAGGGACTGGCTGGCCCACCTGGTGGCTCCCTTCGAGGACGATCCGCATGTGGTGGCGGTCGGCGGATGGGCCCATCCGGCGTGGGACACCGCGGAACCGGCGTGGTTCCCTCCCGAGTTCTACTGGGTGATCGGGTGCAGCCACCGGGGCCTGCCCACCAGCCGGGCCCGGGTCCGCAACGTGATCGGGTGCAACATGGCCTACCGGCGCCGGGCCGTGATCGATGCCGGCGGTTTCGACACCGGGCTCGGCCGCACCGCAGACCGCCCCCTCGGGTGCGAGGAGACCGAGCTGTGCATACGCATGCACCAGCTCGACCGCGAGGCCGTGATCCTGCTCGAGCCCCGGGCCACGATCACCCACCGGGTGCCCGAGGGAAGGACGCGCTGGCGGTACTTCCTCAGCCGGTGCCGGGCCGAGGGCAACTCGAAGGCCCACGTGAGCTCGCTCGTGGGGCAGGGCGACGGCCTCGGCAGCGAACGGGCCTACGTGGCCCGGGTCCTGCCCCTGGCCGTGCTGCGTTCGCTGGCTCGGCTGCCGCGGGAGCCGAAGGCCAGCTCAGGGCGTATCCTGGCCGTCGTGGCCGGGCTCGCCGCCACCACGGGCGGCTACCTCGAGCACTCCCTGAAACACCGGACCTAGCCCACCGGAACCCACGTGACAGCCTCAACCGAGCCATCACCCGTATGGAGCCGGACCGGTGCCGCTCTGCGGGGCCTCGCGGCGTTGCCGCTGATCCAGAGTGGCCTGTCGCTGGTGATGAGCTCGGTGGTCGCCTCGGCCCTGGGATTCCTGTTCTGGTTGCTGGCCGCCCGCCAGTACGACTCGGCCGACCTCGGCGTCGGGTCGGCCGTGATCACGGCCATGATCCTGCTGGCCGACGTGAGCCATCTGGGCCTGCGGACCGGCCTGGTGCGGTTCGTGCCCACCGCCGGGCCCGACACCAGGGCGCTGATCGCCCGTTCGTACGGGATGTCGATGGCGGTGGCCGGGCTCGGCGCCGTGGTGTTCGTGTTGGGGCTCGGGTGGTGGATGCCCGAGTTGGCCGTGCTGCGGTCCTGGGGATTCGGGCTGCTGTTCGTGGCCGCCACGATGTGCTGGGTGGTGTTCCAGCTGGAGGACAGCGTGCTGCTGGCGCTCCGGCTGGCCCACTGGGTGCCGGTCGAGAACGGGGTCTTCGGGGCGCTGAAGATCGTGCTGCTGTTCCCTCTCGCCGGGCTGGCCGGCCAGTCGGCCCAGCTCGGCGTCTACCTGGCCTGGTCGCTGCCGGTGTTCGCCGTGGTGGCCGTGGTCACCGTGGCCGTCGCCTCGGCCGTGGCCCGGATCGAGACCGCTCAGGCGGCGGCGGGCACGCGGCGCCCGGGTGGTCTGCGGGGCCTGCTGGCGATGCAGTTGCCGATGCGCCAGGTCCTGTCGTACTCGCTGGTCGACTGGGCCGCCACGATGAGCCGGAGCGCCGTGATCGGCGTCCTGCCGATGCTGGTCCTGGCCACCCGGGGCGGGAGTGTGGCCGCGTACTGGTCGATCGCCTGGACCATCGCCTTCAGCGTCTACATGCTCAGCGCCAACGTGGGCGACGCCCTGCTGGCCGAGGCCTCCTACGACCAGGACAACGTCGACCGCCACACCCTGCAGAGCGGCCTGTTGAGCATGGCCATCTCGGCCCCGGTGGTGGTGGTCGCCATCGTCGCCACGCCATGGGTGCTGCGGGCCTTCGGCCAGGAGTACTCGGAGGGAGCGTCCACCGCCCTGCGCCTCCTTCTGCTCGGTTCGATCCCGAACGTGGTCACCCGCACCTACGTGGGCCGCCTCCGGGCCGAGGGACGCATGGCCGCCGTCTTCGCCTACGAGGCCACCATCTCGGTGGGCGTGCTCCTGCTGGGCTGGGCCCTGCTCCACGCCATGGGCATCGCCGGCGTGGCGGTGGCCTGGCTGAGCGTGCTGGCCCTGGCCGCGGTCTACGCCCTGGCGGTGGAGTTGGTCGGCTGGTGGGGGCCCCGTCTCGGGCCCCGGGGAGCGGGGCGCATGCGGTCTCTGCTCCGGCTGGTCGAGCGGATCGAGCGCCGCCGCCCTCGCCCCGCCCTGGACCAGTCGGTGCACGCCACGCTGGCCACCCGATACGCCACCCGGCCGGCCTGGCGTCGCCTCGAGCTGAGCCCCCACAGCCAGACGGTGCAGGTGTCGGGCCATGAGGGCCGGCCCCCGCTCCGGATGGAGTTGGCGATCACACCCTGGGGTGCCGAGGTGCTGGGTCGTCGGGTGGCAGCCATCGCGGCGCTGGGCGACATGACGGGCCTGCCGTCGTTCCGGGCCCTGGTTCCGTTCCCCATCGAGCACCACACCGCCACCGACCCCCACTTCCTCATCGAGTCGGGCCTGTCGGGCACACCCGGCACGGCGCTGGTCGGTGCCAGGGGCGCCGGCCGATCGGCCGACGATCTCGTCCAGGCCATCCACGACCCGCTCACCGCCGTGCATCAGGCCACCGCCGGTTGGCTCACCTTCGGTCCCGACGAGCTCGACATGTGGGTGTCGCAACCGCTGCGCCACCTGGGCGAGGCCGCCGGGCTCCCGGCGGAGGACGTGGTGAGCCTCGGTCGCGTGTTGTGCGACGGCCTGGCCGGGCAACGGGTGCCGTCGGCCCGCATCCATGGGAACCTCGGCCTGAGCCGGGCCCTGTTCGATCCGTCGGGCCGTCTCACCGGTCTGGTGGATTGGGAGTGGAGCGCCCAGGGGCCGGTCTTCCTCGACTGGTGTTCCCTGGCCCTCAGCGCCCGTGCGGTACAATCCGACTCCGACATCGGCGGGACCGCCCGTGAGATGCTGGAGGACCCTGAGGTGTTCCGAACCCACCCGGGGCTGGCCCGCCAGGCGCTGCCCGACATGGACAGTCGTGTACTGGTGTTGTTCACCTGGCTCCACACGATCGTGCCCCAGCTGCGCTCGGCTCCGGAGCACGGGTGGGGCCGGTACTGGATGATACGCAACGTCGACCAGGTGCTCGATTACCACCGCCGTCACCTGGCGGTGACCGGCTCGTGACCACGGCCCCCGAACCCGTCACAGACCGGCCCGGGGTGGTGACGGTCGGCGAGATGTTGCGCGCCCTCGGCACGGTGCGGGGCATGATGCGCTTCGTCGCCGGCTTCGGGGTGGTGACCGCGGTGGCGCTGGCCGCCGGGTTCGGCAACGTCGGCGGGCTGCTGGCCCTCGTCCAGCTGTGCGGCCTGGTGGGGGCGCCGTTGGCCATGATCCTGGACCGTCACGTGCGGTCGGCCAGCGTGGTGGTGGCCCTCTCGATCGCCCTGTCGATGGCGCTGTCGGCCCTGGCCGTCCAGGTGCTGATCTGGTTCTCGGTGGCCTACCGGGTGTTGCTGGTGATCACCGCCACCGCCTACGGGCTCGGCCTGGCCAGCCTGCTCGTCGGCGAGCCGGAACCCGACGATCTGCCCCTGCTCGATCGATGACGGCCACCCGCCCCCGCCGGAGCCCGGTCTCGGCCGAGGCCCGCTGGCCCCTGCCGGAGTCGGCGTCGGGCTGGCTCGGCGCGAGCCTGGCGGTGGTGGCCGTGATCGCCGGCTGCGTGGGGGCCCGGTTCACCCAGTCGGCCGACGTCGACGGGTACGGCATCATCCGGGCCCTGCCGCCGCTGTACTGGACCGGGAT
>Ga0268299_1004799_pt1 | contig 10081 bp, 7 predicted proteins | sample NOBtaG_FD_193484 | JGI IMG/M metagenome (GOLD analysis project Ga0268299, IMG submission 193484) | Activated sludge microbial communities from bioreactor in Nijmegen, Gelderland, Netherland - NOB reactor | ecosystem: Engineered > Bioreactor > Aerobic > Activated sludge | place: Netherlands... | reverse complement strand
GGCCCGTTGCAGTCCCCCAACTTCCGCCCGTGCCGACCCCCCACGACGCATGACGCTCGAGCTTCCACCCGTATCTGAGGTGGCCCCGCGCCTGCGCGCGCTCGCCGAGCGCTGGGCTGGGGTCGACGCCAACGAGCGCGCCTCCTTCCAGACCTGGTTCCTGCAGTTCTGCGAGGCGCTCGGTGTCCCCGGCCCTACGACGCCGACGGATGAGTATCGGTTCGAGCTCCCTGTGAAGGTCGTCGACCGTGAAGGGGAGCTGGCGACCAACTTCATCGATGCGTGGCATGCCGGGCACTTCGCGCTGGAGGCGAAGATGTCCGACCTCTCCAAGCCGAATGACTCGCTGCTCCGGAAGGCCTTCGGACAGGTGCGGAACTACGTCTCGCACGTTTCGGGTACGGCACCGCCGTATCTGATGGTGGTCGACGTCCCGCGCACCCTCATCCTGTGGGACCGGTGGAGCGGGAGCTACGGCGATTTCGGCGCGGGACGCCGGATCGCCCTCGGCAGCCTGCACGAGCGCGCGGACGACATCGCGCTGCTGCAGGATGTGTTCGCCCGACCGGCGGCTCGTGATCCGCGCGGGAGGGCGCAGCTGGTGACCAAGGAGATCGCTGCTCGGCTCGCGAAGCTCGCGGCGGCCCTTGAGGACCGCGGCCTCGACCAAGAACGCGTCGCGCGCTTCCTTATGCGCTGCGTATTCTCGTGCTTCGCCGAGGACGTGGGTCTCCTGCCGGAGCAGCTGTTCCGGAAGACGCTTGAGGCGGCGCGCAGCTCGGGCGACCCGGCGCGCCTCAAGGCGGCGCTCGAACTTCTCTGGAAGACGATGGACGAGGGTGGGATGTTCGGCGCGGAGATGCTGCATCGATTCAACGGGCATTTCTTCAAGACGCGCGAGGCGCTACCGCTCGAGCCCGCCGACATCACGCTTCTGATCGAGGCGACGGCCTTCGACTGGTCGCGCGTGGAGCCGAGCATCTTCGGCACGTTGCTGGTGCGAGCACTCGACCCCGAGGAACGGCATCGGCTCGGTGCGGAGTATACGCCACGCGAGTACATCGAGCGCCTGGTGGAGCCGACCGTGGTGGAGCCGATCCGCGAGAAGTGGGTCGCGGTGCAGGCGACGGTGGTGCAGTTGGAGGAGGCGGGCAAGAAGAGGGAGCGCGAGCAGGCGGTGAAGGTTCTGCTCGACTTCCATTCATGGATGCGATCACTGCGCTTCCTCGACCCGGCGTGCGGGAGCGGCAACTTCCTCTACGTGACGATGGCGGCGGTGAAGCGCATCGAGCACGAGGTGCTGAACGAGGTGCAGCGCGTGAGCGGCGGCCAGGGCGGGCTGGTGCTCGACGAAGTGCATCCGCGGCAGTTCTACGGGATCGAGATCAAGCCGTGGGCGCGCGAGATCGCGGAGCTGACGCTCTGGATCGGCTATCACCAGTTCTGGCGCGAGACGCATGGTGGGCGGACGCCGCCTGATCCAATCCTCGAGGACACGGGGACGATCGAGTGTCGGGATGCGATCCTGGCGTACGACGAGATTGTGCATCGGCCGGAGAAGGATCGGCCAGATCCGACGCCGCGGATCGTGTCGCCGGTGACTGGCGAGCTCGTACCGGATCCGGCGGCGAAGTTGCCGTACTATGAGTATGTGGGGGCGCGGAAGGCGGAGTGGCCGGAGGCGGAGTTCATTGTGGGGAATCCGCCGTATCTCGGCCAATCACGCATGCGAGAAGCGTTCGGCGAAGGCTATGTCGATGCATTGCGCTCGGCGTACACCGACGTTCCTCGCTCCGTCGACCTAGTCATGTATTGGTGGACTCGTGCGTCGCTTCTGGTGGCTGAGGGCCGCGTACTTCGTTCGGGTCTCATCACGACAAACTCGATCTCACAGAAGTTGAATCGCGCGATGATCGAGCGAGCGCTTCATGCAGGTGCCAGTATCGAGTGGGCGATCGCGAACCATCCGTGGTCTTCCGAATCGGACTCTGCGGCAGTACGCGTCGCGATGACGGTGGTAGTTGGCAAGAGCGCCAATCCCCGCATCGCCTGGACGGAATCCGACGACGAAAAGCTTCGTGTTCGCAGCGTCGCTCGAGTGAACGCTGACCTCACCGCCGGAGCGGACGTGGCCGCCGCGGCGAAAACCACGCTCTTGGCGACGGCCGGCCTCGCGCACGACGGAGTGAAGCTTCACGGGAAGGGGTTTTTGCTTTCCCCAGCGGAGTTTGCCGCTTTGAGTCCGAGTCTTGGCTCGTCTGCGGCGCTCGTTCGTCCGATCTTCAACGGTCGCGACTTGGCGCACCGCTCCCGTGGTTTGCGCGTTATTGATTTCGGGCTTCTTGACCTGAGTCAGGCTCAAGAGCACCCCATATTGCTCAATCTCGCTTCAGATCGGGTGCGCCCCGAGCGCGAGGCAAACCGACGCGCTGTCTACCGTGACTTCTGGTGGCGATTCGGGGAGCCTCGTCGCGATCTCCGCGCTGCGATGATTGGGCTCGAGAGAGTCATCGCCACCGTCGATACCGCCAGGCATCGCTTCTTCCGGTTCTTGGAATCAAACGTGCTCGTGGACGACAAAGTCGTCGTAGTTGCGTCGTCCTCCGCAGCGTTGCTGGCGATCCTGTCGTCAGCCCAGCATATCTGCTGGGCTGACGCAGCAGGTGGTCGAATGGGCGTTGGAGATGATCCGGTCTACTCGAAGTCAATGTGCTTCGACCCGTTCCCGTTTCCTCGCCTTGACGAGGCCTCGGCGCGGAAGCTCGGCGAGCTTGGCGAGCGCCTGCACTTGCTGCGAGAAGATGCTCTCTCTCGCGACGAGCGCGTCACAATTACTGGCATCTACAACATCATCGAGAAGCTCCGCAGCAACACTCCCCTCACCCCCGCCGAACGCACCATCCACGAACACGCTGCCTGCGGCATCCTCCGCGACCTCCACGACGAAATCGACCGCCTCGTCGCCGAGGCCTACGGCTGGCCTTGGCCTATGGAGAAGGACGAGATCCTCGAACGGCTCGTCGCCCTGCACGACGAGCGCGTCGAGGAGGAGAAGCGCGGGCTCATCCGCTGGCTCCGCCCCGACTACCAGATCCCGCGTTTCGCGCCCGAGCAGGCGGCGGCCACGCTCGGGCTCGACGAGATGCCGGCGGCCAAGCCGAAGCGCGGTAAGAAGGCGAAGGGCGGTGAGGCGTCGGCTGCTCCTGCGACGAAAGCACCGTGGCCCCCGACGGCCGTCGAGCAGATCGCGGCGATCACGTCCGCCCTCACGCAGCGTCCGCAGAGTGCGGACGGCCTCACCGCCGCATTCGCGGGCGCGTCCTCGGCCTTGGTCGCGCGGCACCTGGAGACACTCGCGCTCATGGGCGAGATCGCACTCTCGGCTGACGGTCGGTATCACCCGGTGAGGCGCGCGGCCTGAAACGCCGCCCTCTCCGGCGCAATCCGTCCCCGCGCCGCCGACGTAATCTGGACGTGCCCCAACCCCTCTTCCGCCTCAACGCCCTCCTCACGCTCCCCTTCGGCCTCGCCGCACTCTTCGCCCCAGCAAAGACCTTCGCCAGCTTCGGCATCACCTTGGACGCCGGCGGCTCCCTCGTCGCACGAGGCTACGCCGCCAGCCTCATCGCCCTGGGCCTCCTCGTGCTCGGCCTCCGCGACCAACGCGACCCCGCCGTGGTCGACGTGCTGCTCTGGGCACTCCTCTGCTTCAACGCCGCCGAGTCGGTGATCCAGCTCGCAGCCGGAGTCACGGGAACAGCGACGCCCGCCGTCTTCGTGACGGCGGGCGTCCACAGCGTCATGTCGGTGTTGCTGCTGCTCAGCCTACGGCGCGCACGCCGCGCCCGTCGCAGTCACTGAGTACGTCCCGCATCGTTACCGGTTGGCATCCAGGATCCGCTTGCGATCGATCCACGTCTGGCCGTCGGTGATCCAGGTGGCCGCCGGTTCGCCCTTGAGGTAGTGCGCGAACCATTGGATGATGCGGCGCTGGTAGTCGACGGCGTTCTCCTTCTTGCCGAGCCCGTGGCCCTCGCCGGGATACAGCAACATCACCGCGTGTTTGCCGGCGCGGCGGGCATAGTTGTAGAGCTCGACCCCCTGCCGCATGTCCACCACGGGATCGTCGCCCCCGATCTCGATGAGCAGACTCTTGGCCGGCATCTCGTGGATCTTGTTGAGGGGTGAGTTCTTCATCATCGCCGGCATGTCCTCCCAGGGCGGGACCTGCATGCGGAACTGACCCGTCTCCCAGTGATCGAACTCGGGCACGGAACCCCAGTGCATCTGGCCGGCGAAGCTGATCATGTCGGAGATGCCGGCGCCCATCACGGCGGTCTGGAACAGTCGGCTGTGTGTGGCGAGGTACGCGGCCTCGTAGCCGCCCTGCGAGTGGCCCGCATGCCCCACACGCGCCGGGTCCACCAGCCCGCGCGCGAGCACCGCGCGCACGGCCGGCTCCACGGCGTGCAGCGTGGAGAGACCGGGCTCCCGCGGCCGGAACACGATGTCCGGCATGAGCACGAAGTAGCCCTGCTGGGTGAAGATGTTCGCGTTGTAGTAGTCCTCCTCGCGCGGGGCGATGTAGCGGTGCAGGCCCTGGGAGAGGAGTTCGTAGGTGTACACGATCATCGGGTACTTCCGGCCCGGCGTGTAGTTCGCGGGATAGTACAGGATCGCCTGCAACGGACGACCGATGCTGCTGGTGAAGTCCATGAGCTCCGCCCTGCCCCAGGCGTAGTCGGACTGGAACGTGTTGGTCGCCGTCTTGGCGACGGGGTCGGCCAGGTCGGCGCCCGCCACGAACACGTTGGGTGACTCGTCGAAGCGCTGGCGCGAGAACGCGTAGCGCTCCGCACTGTCGGCCTTGGTGAGCGCGGTGATGATGGCATCCCCCAGTTGCAGGCGCTCCACCCGGCCGTTCACGAGGCGTGCATACCCGCTCTGCTTGCTGCGGCGGCCGAACAACGTCAGGGGCACGGGGGCGGCGAGATCCACGGCACGTTCGGCCGGCGTGGCATTGAACGCCGCGAACGAATGCAGGCGGTGCGCGAGCCCGGTGGCCGCGCCGTTGGTGAGTCGCGTGCCGCCGGAGCCGTCGAGTGCGAGCGACCACACGTCGGTCATGTCGTACACGAGCATCCGCGTGCCGTCCTTCGTCCACGTGGGCCCACCGATGCTCGGCAGCACGTCCACCGGATGGTCGTCGTCGCGGTTCACGAAGTCCGCGCGCCGCGACGCGGTGAGGGTCGCGGTGAGATTGGTGCGCTTGCCGGTCGCGATCTCGTGGGTCCAGTAGTCGCGGCCGTCGAACCAGGCCAGCAGGCGGCCGGTCGGGTCACCACCGAAGAAGTAGCGCACCTTCTCCAGCACTTTGGTGCGGCGCGCCCCCGCCACGTCGATGACGTACACATCGATGTCCGGCCGCCCGAACTTGTGGCCCCAGGCGTACGGTGTGCGGTCGGTCTCGGTCACGTGCCGGTCGCCCTCGAGCACGACGGCGGATTCCCCGGCGTCCTCCGTGAGCGGCGTGACGGTGGATGCGGCGAGCGGCCAGACGGCAAGGCGCGTCGCCCGGAGGTCGGCCTGCTCGGTCGACCGCTGGTGCGGGATGACGCGGACGTCGTTGGGATGCCAGATCTCGACGTCGGAGACCTTCTCGCTGCTCTTCTTGGGCACGGCGGCCGTGTCGATGCGCTCGCGTACGCCGACGAACAGCGCCGACCCGTCGCGCGCCCACACGGGGCGCCGCGCCTCGGAGATGCGCAGCGTCGCGGGGATGCCGGCCGCCTGCGCGGCGGGATCGAAGCGCTGCGGCGCGCTGCCAGCGGCACTCGCGGTGTTCACGGCACGCCACGCAATGATGGCATGCGTGGTGTCGGTGAAGGCCTTGTCCGCGTGGGACCGCAGCACGGCGAGGTCGGCGGACTTGGCGCGCCAGCTCAGCGACCGGTACAGCCCCGGCGCGGTCTCGAGCACCCGCGTGGCCCCGATGGCCCCATCGAACAACTGCACACTGCTGCCGGCGCCACCTTCGCCGTTGACGGTGAAGGCCAACAGCGCCCCCACCGGCGCCCACTGCTGCTCCGCGACCCCGCTGAACAACAGGCGCGCACCGGTGCCCAGGTCGTGCAGCACCACGTCCGACGTGCGCTTGCCGTCGGCCGGATACCGCGTGAGCGCGACGTAGCGCCCGTCGGCGCTGAATGCGAAGGCCGAGACGTCCGGCAGCGTGAAGGTCTCGCCGCTGCGGAGGTCGCGCGCGGCGAAGCTGGTGCGGACGGGCTTCTTCTCCTTCTCCAGGCGCTCGCGCTCCTTGGGGGAGACGCGCACGAGGTAGCCCACCCAACGCGAGTCGGGCGTGAAGACGGGAGTGGCGCCGTAGGCGACGACCACCGTGGTGTCGCGTGCGCCGCCACGCAGGCGGAGTTCGTGCTCCTCGTTCACACGGTTGATGTTCACCGCGAGCCAGGCGCCGTCGGGGGAGAGCCGGAATCCGGCGAGTGTCTCCCACTTGCCGTAGTCGGCCGGCGTGAGGGTGGGCTTGGTCTGGGCGTGGAGTGGCGCTGCAAGGCAGAGCAGCGCGAGCAGGGCGAGCCGGATCACGGGAATCCCGGGGAAGGAAGTTGGGCGGAACCTAGCGGGCGGCAGCCGTTTGTCACCCCGGACCGTGCAAGCGTTGGCACGGTGCGAACCCGGTTGCACGTCCCGCAGCGGTCAGGCGTCGGCCGACACGCGTGCTAAGCGGTTGTCCACGAACGGGTTCGCGTCGCGGTGCCACGCGGGCGCCGCACGGCATCATCGATGCGATTGAGCGAGCGGGAAGCCCGTTGCTCCGCCCCCTCTCCAGCTCGGAGTCCGTCGTGACGCTGCATCGTCGCATCGCGTGGTTCGCGCCACTCGCATTCATCTGGGCCGCACCGGCTACACCGGCCGCCGCGCAGCAGGGCCCGGCCAGCGGTCCGCTGGTCGCCGAGCTGCAGGCCGGGGTCGTGCGGCTCCCAGTGGCACCTGTGGCTCCTGTGGCATCTCTGGCACCTCTGGCACCTCTGGCACCTCTGGCACCTCTGGCACCTCTGGCACCTCTGGCACCTGCGGCCGCAGGCATGGTGGACGCCGACACCGTGCGCCGCCGGACACGTCCGAAGGCGATCGAGTACTCCGCATGGTACGAGCGGCGCGCAACGGTGCACCGGATCGCCTCGTGGACCACGGTGCCGTTGTTCGCCGCGGAGTATGTCACGGGGCAGGAGCTCTTCGCTCACGGCCCGGAGTCGGCGGACTGGGCCAAGGACAGCCACGGCGCCATCGCGGGATCACTCGCCGGGCTGTTCGCGGTGAACACCGTGACCGGCGTCTGGAATCTCTGGGACGCGCACCATGACCCGAACGGGCGCAAGTGGCGCACGCTGCACTCGATCCTCATGCTCGCCGCCGACGCGGGATTCGCCTACGCCGGCTCACTCGCCGACGACGCGGAGGACTCGGCCGACATCCGCCGCAAACACAAACGGGTCGCCATCACCTCGGGGTCGATCGCGCTCGCGAGTTACGTGATGATGCTCCCTCCCCTTCGCCGAGACTGACATGTCCGCCTTCCTGGCCACCGTGACGGCCGCGCTCACGAGCGCCGTACAGCCGTTCGCCGACCTCTACGCGGCGTCCGTGCCGCTGCAGGCCGGCACCTCGTTCCTGCACTTCGCCGGGCTGCTGACGGGTGGCGGCTTTGCGATCGCGAGCGACCGCATGCTGCTGCGGGCGGCACGCGAGCGCGACGGCGGCGCACAACGCGCGCTGCTCCGCGAGCTCGACAGTGTCCATCGGCCGGTGCTGGTCGGTCTCGCGGTGGTCTTCGTGACCGGCCTGATGCTCACCGCTGCGGACATCGAGAGCTTCATCGGCTCGCCGTCGTTCTGGTTCAAGATGGGGCTCATCACGCTGCTGCTCGCCAACGGCTGGTGGCTGGGCCACAACGCCGAGATGATGCGGCGGCGGCCGGACCGCTCGGCGCGCTACTGGCAGCTGCTGCTCGCCAGCTCGGTGCTCAGCCTGCTGCTGTGGTTCGCGGTCACCTTGGCTGGCGTCCTCCTCACCACGGCCTGAGCCGACCATGTCCTCACTTGGATCCTGCACCGGCGCCTGCGGACGGCGCGACTTCCTGCAGCAGGGCGCCGCACTGCTCGCCCTCACGCTGTTCTTCGGCCGCGATGCGGCGGCCATGCCCGTACGCATGGGTGCGGCACTGCGCCGGGACGGCGCGACGGTCACGTACCCGATCCCGGCCGCGGACGGCGTCATGGTCGATCGCGACCAGGATGTCATCCTCGCCCGCAGCGGCAACCGGGTCATCGCGTTCTCGCTGATCTGCCCGCACCAGAACACGGCACTGCGCTGGCAGGAGAAGGCGGGTGAGTTCCAGTGCCCCAAGCACAAGTCCCGCTACCGCACGGACGGCACGTTCATCGCCGGACGTGCGACTCGGGCGATGGATCGCTTCGCCATCACCCGCGCCGGCGAGACGGTGGTGGTGGACGTGGACCGCGTGTTCGAAGCCGACGCGCAGGCGGCCGACTGGGCCGCTGCCGTCGTGACGCTCTGAGTGCCCTCACTCCCAACCGGACGGACCCATGCCCCATGACCCTGCGAACCACCGCCCCGCCTGCCGCGGTCGATGCGGCGGGCACAGCGATGCGATGGACCGTCGCCGCTTCCTCAGTGCGGCGGCTGCCGCGTCGGTCACGCTCGCGCTTGTGGCCTGCGGCGACCACCAGATCGGCGGCGTCACAGGCCCACTGCCCGGTGGCCCGACCGGCGGCAGCACGATCACGGTGCGGCTCGCCGACTTCGCAGCGCTCGCGACGGTGGGTGGCGTGGCGCGCGTGACGTCCACGGGCACACCGATCGCCGTCCATCGCAGTGCCGCGAACACGTTCGAGGCCTTCGCGATGGGCTGCCCGCACGCCGGCACCACGGTCTCGATCACGGCGACGGGGTTCACCTGCCCCAACCACAACGCGAAGTTCGGGAAGGACGGTGCGTGGCTCAGCGGGCAGCGCACCACGGCACTCGTGGCGATCCCGGTGACCTACGACGCCGCCGCGGGCACACTCACACTCGCCGCACCGGCGGCAGGACCCGGCGGTGGTGGCGACGATGACGACGATGATGACCTGCGCGTGCCCTAGGGTGCGTGGCGGGGTGGGGTCGGCTCGGGCTCGCCGTCGGCGAGTCCGAGCCGGCGCAGCTTGTACCACAACGCGCGCACGCTGATGCCCAGCCGTTCGGCGGCGCGCGTCTTGTTGTCGCCGGTGGCGAGCAGGGCCTCGCGGATCGCGTGGCGCTCGGCGGCGGCGACCACCTCGGCGAGCGGCGGGACCTCGCGCACCTTCGGCAGGCCGCGCGGCGTGGCGAGTGGCGGCGCGAGGAGCTCGGCGAGTTGAAGGCCGTCGAGCACACCGTCGTCGGAGAGCAGCACCGCGCGCTCGAGCACGTTGTGCAGCTCGCGGACGTTGCCCGGCCAGTCGTAGTCGCGCAGTGTGACGAGTGCGTCGGCCGTGAGGCGCATGGGCCGGCCGATGCGGCGCGCGAACCGCGCCACGGCGTCCTCGGCGAGCAGCGGGAGGTCGTCGCGCCGGGCGCGCAGCGGCGGCAGCGTGATGGGCACGACCGCGAGCCGGTAGAACAGGTCGGCACGGAAGGTGCCCGCCTTGGCCATCGCCTCGAGGTCGCGATGGGTGGCCGCGATGATGCGCGCATCCACGCGGTGCGGATGGCCGCCGCCGAGACGTTCGACCACGCCCTGCTCGATGACCCGCAGGAGCTTGGCCTGCATCTCGAGCGGCAGGTCGCCGATCTCGTCGAGGAACAACGTGCCGCCGTCCGCGAGCTCGAACTTGCCTTCGCGGTCGGCGTAGGCGCCGGTGAAGGCCCCGCGCATCACGCCGAAGAGCTCGGCCTCGAGCAGCGCGGCCGGGATGGCGGCGCAGTTGAGGGCGACGAAGAGGGCGTCGGCGCGACCGGAGGCCGCGTGCACCGCACGGGCCGCGAGTTCCTTGCCGGTGCCGGTCTCGCCGCGCAGCAG
>Ga0268299_1004798_pt1 | contig 10082 bp, 8 predicted proteins | sample NOBtaG_FD_193484 | JGI IMG/M metagenome (GOLD analysis project Ga0268299, IMG submission 193484) | Activated sludge microbial communities from bioreactor in Nijmegen, Gelderland, Netherland - NOB reactor | ecosystem: Engineered > Bioreactor > Aerobic > Activated sludge | place: Netherlands... | reverse complement strand
ATGGTGTTTGGGCGGGAGGTGCTGCCACGCCATTATGTCGCAGTGCTTCCACTGGCGCTGGTTTTAGCAGGCGCAGGGTTGGGATCGCTCGTCAAAATTTTGGACGAACCGCGCGAAAAGTGGATTTTGACTGCCCTGGTGATCGCCGTTTCGTTCTTCGCGATTTTTCCATTCATGCAAACCGCTTACAACGACCCCGCCGCGCTGCCCCTCTCCGCCGAAGAACGCCGCCAATTTATCACCGACCACAGCAGCGGATTCGGCCTTCGTGATGCGGTTGAGGCCTTCCCCGATACGATTGAGCAAAAAAATATTCCGATTGTCGCCAGCATGTTTCAAGATAGCTGCCTGCGCGCTAATTTTTATGCCGCCCCTGGCCTGGAAATGATCTGCGCCAACGCGCCGGGGTTGCCGCAAATCGAAGATGCACTTTCGGCGTATGGCTCCGTTTACGTGCTGGTCGATCATGCGCCGCTGATTGGCATTGATGTTCAAACGTTGGATGTGAAGGCGACTCGCATTGCAAATTATCCGCGCCCTGGCGAGACGGATGATTCGGCAACGGTGGTGCTGTGGCGGCTGGAACGATAAAAAATTATTTCTCGCCCCAGTGTACCGCCATTGTCCCCAACATGAAGGTCTGGTATTCGACGTTGCGCACACCTGAATCGCGCATGAGCGTCGCCAACTCCTGCGGCGTTTTGAAGGCTTGCGTCGAACTCGGCAGATATTGATAAGCATCGGGGTTGCCGCTGATAATCCGTCCCAGTGTCGGGATGACATAACGCAGGTGAATCTCGATGAACGGGCGCGTCCAATTATCCGGCGGTGGGGACGTGTCGAGGACGACGATTCGCCCGCCGGGTTTGAGGACGCGAAGCTGCTCTTTTAACGTGCGTGGGATGTCGATCACGTTGCGCATGAGATAGCCGGACGTGACGGCGTTAAACGTGTTATCGGGGAAAGGGAGCTGCAAAGCGTCCGCGCCGCACCAATCCATCTGGTCGCCCATCGGCAATTTTTTGCCGACGATCATCATGCCCAGCGAAAAATCCGCGCCGACGACGTGAACCCCTGCCACAGCTTTGATCGCCTCAAAGCCGATGTCGCCTGTGCCTGTTGCCAGATCGAGCAGTTGACCGCCTGCGGGTAATCTGGCCTGCTGGACGACAAAGCGCCGCCAGCGCATATCCTGCCCGCCCGTCATCAGGCGATTCATGAGGTTGTAGCGCCCTGCAATCCGGTCAAACATATTTTGGACGTAAGCGGCGCGTTCTTTGCCTTTAAGATGTGCCATATGGGTTTAATTCGTTTGTTCCAAATATCACATATGATTATAATCGAAATAGCACGTTATCGCCAGAAAGGATAAAAAAATGTCCTTACGTTTTCACGAAATTGGAGAAACCAACCACCGCATCCTGAACCCCTTCACCGACGACCAGTTGATGCTGCTGGCGGAAATTTGCCATGTCGATTCCGGCACACGCCAGCTTGACCTGTGCTGCGGCAAGGGCGAGATGCTGTGCCGGTGGGCAGCGGCCTATGGCTTGATCGGCGTTGGTGTGGATATTAGTCGAGTATTTCTGGATGCCGCCTATGAACGAGCGCGTGAGCTGCAAGTCAGTGAAAAAATCGTGTTCGTAGAAGGCGATGCCGCTGATTATCCCGAAGATCATCACCAATTTGACATCGTAAGCTGCATCGGCGCGACCTGGATTGGCGGCGGGCTGGTCGGTACGTTGAAATTGATGCTCCCAGCGCTGAAGGATAAAAACAGCCTCTTGCTGGTCGGCGAACCGTTCTGGATTGACGAGCCGCCCGCCGAGGCATATGACATGATCGCCGACGGAGACCGCGAATTATTTACGACGCTGACGGGGATGTATGAGCGATTCGAATCGCTGAATTTGGAACTGGTCGAGATACTGCTGGCGGATCATCAGGGCTGGGATCGCTACGTGTCAATGCAGTGGATGGCGATTTCCGATTGGCTGCGGCGGCACCCCGACGATTCGGACGCCGAGGCGCTGCGGGCTTGGATCGAAAATTCAAAGCGCGAATATTTTACTTATGGACGGCGCTATTTTGGCTGGGGCGTTTTTGTGCTGCGCCAAAGATAGCTACCCCTTATCCCCAGCCCTTCTACCCTTGTGGGAGAAGGGGGAAAAGACAGGTTTAAGTCCCTCGCCCCAGGTGGGAGAGGGATTTAGGGTGAGGGGCAAAGCGTCAATAGGTCTAATCGAAATACGTGTCGCCATTCCACAACAGCGATTTTGCCGCCTCATCATTCAATTCGACGCCGATGCCGGGGCGTTCAGAAAGTGCCATAAAGCCATTCTCAACAAAAGGCTTGTCGCCGTCGCACAAATCATTCCACCAGGGAATATCGAGCGCGTGAAATTCGAGCAGCAGGAAATTCGGCACCGCCGCCATGACGTGGCAGGCCGCCATCATCCCCAGCGGCGACGAGACGTTGTGCGGCGCAATCGGGATGTAGTGCGCGTCGGCAATATCGGCGATGCGCTTGCCTTCGGCGATGCCGCCCGCTTTCGCCAGGTCAGGCATAATCACGTCCGTCGCTTTCTTGGCGAACATTTCCAAAAATTCAAATCGCGTATATTGATTTTCGCCTGTGCAGATGACCGTGCTGCTGGTGGCGCGCACCTGTGCCAGCGCGTCGAGATTTTCAGCAGGAACGGGTTCCTCTAACCACAGCAGGCGTAAAGGCTCGACGGCTTTGGCTAACGTGATCGCCGAGGGCAGGTCAAATTGCCCGTGACAGTCAATTGCCAGATCGATTTCATAGCCAACCGCCTCGCGAATGCCTTCAACCAGGCCAATGACATGCGTCATTTCCTTCGCGCCAACCGTCCAGTTATACGCATCGAGTTTGCCCGTGCCGGAATTATCCACATCAAATTTGACCGCGCTGAAGCCCATATCGACGACTTCCATTGCTTTTTGCGCATACGCCTGTGCGTCGTCAGTTTCGCCCGCATGGCAGTCGGCGTAAAGGCGAATCGTGTCGCGGAATTTGCCGCCCAGCAGTTTATAAACTGGCACACCCAACGCCTTGCCGACAATATCGTAAAGCGCGTTATCGATGCCCGTCAGCGCGAAGATCAGCGGGGCGGTGCTGGAGCCGCCGTAGCGACCTCCACGCCGCAGTTTTTCGTAAATCATGTTGATATTAAACGGGTCTTCGCCGATCAAGCGCGGCTTCATCGCCAGAATCGCCTCTTTGGTGGCAAAGCCGGAAAATCCTGGGCCGCCGGAGTTGCATTCCCCTGTGCCGACGATACCCTCATCGGTGTAAATCCGCACGAACGTCCACACACTGCCGCCGCTGTGCGGTTCTTGACGCCCGATCACGCAAGCCTGTACATCTGTAATTTTCATAATTTTTTAGCTCCACAGCCGATCATGCGAACGTTCGTTATCCCAGAAGGATGAATCTTCAAAATAGCCGCCCGCCGAATCCATGCGTTCACGGATCGCCGCCTCGTTGATGTCGCCAAAGCCCAGCCCCGGCGCTTCCGGCACAGGCGCGAAGCCATCGACAATCATTGGTTTTGCGATGCCGTCGATCAGGTCATCCCACCAGGGGAGGTCAACGGAGTGATTTTCCAACACATAGAAATTTTCGGTTGCCGCCGCGCAGTGGATGTTCGCCAGGAACGAAATCGGCGAACCCGCGAAGTGCATCGCCATTGCGACGCCGTGTTCCTGCGCCAGATCGCCAATTTTTTTGGTTTCCATGATGCCGCCGGAGGTTGCCAGGTCGGGGTGGATGACGGAAACGCCGCGCGCTTCCAGCAGGGGCTTAAAACCTTCTTTGAGATAAATATCCTCACCCGTGCAGATGGGCGTGGCGACAGATTGCGACAGACGCACGTACTGGTCGGTGAACTGCCAGGGGATCATGTCCTCGTACCACGCCAGCGTGAACGGATCGAGCGCGCGGCCTAAACGGATGCACGATTCGAGGTTGATGTGTCCGAAATGATCGACAGCCAGCGGCACTTCGTAGCCGATAATCTCGCGCACCTGCCGGACATATTCCACTAAATAATCAATGCCGACCTGCGTAATCTGGATTCCGGTAAAGGGGTGCATGATTTCGCGCGTTTCAAGCATATTCGGCGGCGAGGACAGCGCGCCGGGGACATCCCCCAGCAAGCCGATTCCCACGTCCATTTTCAAAAATTTGAAGCCGCGCTCCATGCGTTTTTTCAGGCGTTCGCCCATCTGCTTACCATCGACTACCGAATCGGTATCGCAGTAGCACAGCACTTTGTCGCGGAATTTGCCGCCTGCAAGCTGATAGGCCGGGACGCCGTAGGCTTTGCCAGCGAGGTCGAACAGCGCCATTTCGATGCCGCAGACACCGCCGCCCTGCCGCGCATGGTGTCCAAACTGCTTGATTTTGCGGAAAACTTTGTCGATGTTGCAGGGGTTTTCACCGATCAGGCGATTTTTGAGCATCAGCGCGTAGCTGGGGCTGGCCCAATCACGTACCTCGCCGTAGCCGCTGATCCCCTGGTTGGTGTCTAGCCGGAGGATCGAGGCATCCATCGGCAACCCCTTGAGGTTACAGATGCGTATATCGGTGATTTTAAGTTCGGAAGGACGGGAATGGGTATTAACGTTTGCTTCTAAAGGTTTCTTTTCGCTCATGAATTGTCCATTTTTTTGAGTAGGCTATATTGTAGTTGGGATGATAACCAAAGGGCAGAATGTGAGCAAAAATTGCCTGTAGAATCTAAAAGGGCGCACACGATGCGCCCTACGAAAGTTCCCATGTATTCCAACAGCTTACTAGCGAATAAACGTATCTACCATCGTGTCAATTCGGCTTTCCAATCCGGCTTGAGCTTACGCATTTCGCCTGCGTCGTCGCGCTCGGTGATGCCACAGGCGATATAATTCTGGTGAAGCTGCGCCAGCATCGCGCGGTCTAGCTCAACACCCAGCCCCGGCTCACGTGGGACGCGAATCGTGCCGTCCTCAAACTGAATTTTTCCGCCGACGAGAATTTCCTCCGGCTGCCAGGGATAATGCGTATCCAGGTCGTAAGTCAGGTGCGGCGTGGCGGCAGCAAGATGTACCATTGCGATCAGCGAAATTCCAACGTGGCTGTTGGAGTGCATCGAAAGCCCGCGCCCGAACGTCCGGCAAATGGCGGCGAGTTCCTGGCAAGCGCGCAGTCCACCCCAGTAATGATGGTCGGCTAAAATGATGTCCTCGGAGTGAACCGCGATACTGTTGGGCAGGTCATCAAACGAAGTCGTACACATATTGGTCGCCAGCGGAATATCGACGGCCTTGCGCAATTTCGACATATTTTCCTGACCGCGCACCGGGTCTTCATAATATTCCAGAATCCCGCGCATTTTTTCGCCGCAGCGTATCGCCGTTTCCAGCGACCAGACCGCGTTGGGGTCGATTCTCAGCGGCGTGTCCGGGCCAAAGGCTTCGCGCAGCGCGAACATGGTTGCGACTTCAATATCCGGCTCAAGCGCGCCCGCTTTCAATTTCAACGAACGAAAGCCATACTCTTCGCACATCGCTTTGGCCTGCGCGACCAATCCTTCGGGCGTAATTGCTTCGGCCTGCCGCGCCGCTGCCCAGCCTGTCGCCGTTGGGTCGATTTCAAAGCCGAGTTCACCGCCCGCGCCCTTATATTTGTAAAACAGATAGGCGGCAAACGGTACACGCTCACGAAACACCCCGCCGAGCAAATCGACAACTGGACGCCCCAGGCTCTTGCCCATGATGTCGTAGCAGGCGACCTCTAAGGCGCTGAAAAGATGCACGAATAAGCGCTGATCCCAGGGGTTTGTGCCGCGAAAATCTTTATCCGCCACCCGAAACTGCTGATCGAGCGCCGCGTAGAGCGCGTTGAGTTGAAACGGGTCTTTGCCAATAACAAATTCTTTTGCGGCTTCCAGAAGCGTTGTAATTTTTGCGCTGCCGGGGATTTCGCCCAGGCCGGAGATACCGTCATCCGTGACCAGCTCGACAATCGTGCGCAGGGCATACGGCTGGTGCAAGCCGACGGAATTCAGCAGCGGCGGGTCGGTGAGGGCAATGGGTGTCACGTGCATGTCAACAATTTTCATTTTCAATGTCCTCTATTCTCAAAAACAAAAACATTTATCAACCGAGTATACCCAGAAAATCGCCCAAAGCTGATTGACGGATCGCTATAATTGGCTATAATCAATTTTCAACGATCTGTTCCCACCAACGAGGACTCCACATGGCTGGCCTGACGATCCACAATTGACCTGAACCCAGGTATCCCCTCACGTGGATCGTTTCTCAACGTCTTTGACATTCCTATTTGATTAAACGCGCCGCAGGGCTGCCTGTGGCGTTTTTGATTCTATTTCTGCTTTTGACTTTCAAATCGATTATCCGTAAGGGCGCAGCGCGCTGCGCCCTTACAAGTTGTTGTATGTCGAGGATTTCCATGCAGCGTTTTGATAACATCACCAAGGTCACCTTTATCACATTTTGTACGCGCTTTCACCTGTACATCCACGCCTATGCGCTCATTTTACAGGGGCGCGGCATGAGCCTTTTGCAGATCAGCAGCATCGAGTCGCTGGTCATCACCACACTTTTTGTCGCCGAAGTGCCTACGGGCGTCATCGCGGATCGCATTGGTCGCAAATGGTCGATTTTTATGTCGGTTTTGCTGATGATGATGGGCGAATTCATTTTTTTGTTCAGCCGAAGCTACCCCACGCTTTTACTGATCGCCCTATTCACGGGGACAGGTTTTGCCTTTGCTTCTGGGGCAACCGAATCGCTGATTTATGACAGCCTGCCGCCGGAAAACCGCGAAGAAACAATGAAGCGCGCGATGGGGCGGGTAAGCAGCGTCGGACAGATCGCGTTTTTTATCGCGCCTATCGTCGGTGCTCTCATCCTCGGCGATCTGGCCGAAGCGCGTGTTACCATTGCGATTGCATTGACCGTGACTTCGCTGTTCATCGGCGTCCTCATGACGCTGACGCTGCGTGAACCGCCGACGCCCTGGCACGCCGAAAAGCCGGACACACTAGGGATTTTCAGAAATGGCGTGGCGGAACTGCGTGGCAATCGAAAATTGCGGCGGATCGTGCTGCTGTCGGTTTTCACGGCGACCTTTACAGGCCCATTGGTGACGACTTTTGCAGCGCCGTACCTGAATCAAAATAATGTGCCTGTTTTTGCGATTGGTTTAGCCCTCTCACTGGGGAGTCTGCTGGCAGCATTCACGCAGCGTTATGCTTATCAGGTTGAGAAATGGCTCGGCCCGCGCTGGGGGTTGACGCTGATTACGCTGCTGCCGGGGTTCTCGTATCTGATTTTGACCGTTGTTTCCGGCCCAATCGCCTCCTGGCTGGTGATTACGTTCATGTACGGCACGAATGACATGAAAACGCCGCTCCTCTCAGCCTATCAGAATGCACAGATTGCCAGCCGCAGCCGCGCGACAGTGCTTTCGCTCATCAATATGTTTTTGAATATTTTTGTCGCCGTCATGGGACCGATTTATGCAGCGCTGGCGACTCAATCGATGTCGCTGGCGTTCGTGGTGATGGGTGGAGTCATTTTAGTGGCGGGGACGCTGCTGAGAGTGGACAAATTGGTCACGTCGAAGGCAGAGGCGTGAGGTTATGTAGAGGCGCAGCGCCCTGCGCCCCTACGAAATTCTGGCGTTTTATTCGTTTGGTAGTCGCGCTTCAATCACGACCCAATCACCCTGAAGGCGTCGCGTATACGGCTCTAAGCCCGTTGTGCGGAGTGCCGTTTCCACGTCATTGGCTTGATCGAGGATGATGCCGCTAAAAATCGCCTTTCCGCCGGGGCGCACCACCTCGCCAAGATGTTTATCGCACATCTGGATAATAATTCGCGCCAGAATATTAACGACAGCCAGGTCAAAGCGTCGAGCCGAGCCGACCACGCTTTCCAGGCTGCCCAACTGCGCCGTGATTTTTTCGGCGACGCCATTTTGTTCGATATTTTCCTGCGTGGCCTGCACCGCAATCGGATCAATATCCAGCGCCAGGACATGCCCCGCGCCGAGTTTGGCGGCAGCAATTGCCAGGATGCCAGAGCCGCAGCCGAGATCAAGCACCTGCGCGCCAGGGAGAGTCAAATCTTCGAGCGCTTCCAGGCAAAGCTGGGTGGTGGGGTGTGTGCCTGTGCCGAATGCCATGCCAGGATCAAGCGAGATGTCCAAGCGTTCGTTGGTATCGGCAAGCTCGACCCAGCGTGGACGGATGAATAATTTTCGCCCGATAGGAATCGGGTGATAATGCGCTTTCCAGGCTTCCGCCCAATCTTCATCGGCGACCTGTTTATAAGCGGGCTTCGGCATGGGATACATCATGTTCATATAGCCGAGCGCCGATTCCAGCCGTGCGCGGGTTTCTTCGGCGCGGTCATCGGCGGGGAAATAGGCGCGAACCGTCAAATACTGCGGCGGCGGGAGTTCATCCTCATCCAGCTTATCGGGCGGGATGCCTTCGTGTTCAATCGATACGCCTTGATGCCCATAGCGCTGAAGCAGTTCGGCGACGGCCTCTGCCGCTTCGCCATCGACACTGAGCGAGACTTCAATCCAATTCATGTCGCGCTCAACTTTGCTCACCAGCGAAAAAATCCATCACTTTTTCGAAGAATCCGCGACCATTGCCCTGTGGCTGGATTTCGCTGCCGAGCGTTTTGGCAAGCTGCTCAAACAGGCGGCGCTGTTCTTCGGTGAGATTGGTCGGCACTTCGACCTGAATATAAACGAGCTGGTCGCCCCGGCCAGAATTTGAACCGTCGCTGCGTAAACGCGGGATACCCTTGCCGCGCAGCCGGAAAACCTTGCCGGTCTGCGTACCAGAAGGGACACTCAGTTCGGCTGGCCCATCGACGGTTGGGACATTGATTTTGTCGCCCAATGCAGCCTGAGCCACGTTGATATTGATGTCGAGAATCACATCATTGTTTCGGCGTTTGAAAAAAGCGTGATCCTGAACGTGAACAATGACGTAAAGGTTGCCTTTGGGCGCGCCTGACTCGCCGGAATCACCCTCGCCGCGTACCTGAATTTGCAAACCTTCGCGCACGCCGGGCGGAATCTGGACATTTAGAGTCGTGCGCTTGCGGACACGACCATCACCCCGGCAGTTGTGGCAGGGCGTTTGAATCGTTTCGCCGCGTCCGTTGCAGCGCGGGCAGGTTGCCACCCGCACCATTGACCCCAGGAAGGTTTGCTGCACCTGGCGCACTTCACCTGTGCCATTACACTGTGGACAGCGCACCGTTGATGTCCCCGGCTCTGCGCCGTTGCCCTCACAGATTTCGCAGGTATCCAGCCGTTCAAGCTCGATGTCTTTTTCAACGCCAAAGATCGATTCTTCAAACGTCACCGTCACTTCGACCTTGCGATCTACACCGGGACGTGGCCCACGACGGCCTCCAGCGGAACGCGCGCCGCCGACGTTGTTGAAAAATTCCTCGAAAATTTCATCAAAGCCTGCAAAACCGCCAAACCCGCCAAAGCCACTTGCGCCGCCGTTACCCTGTACCCCGGCGTGACCAAAACGATCATAACGTGATCGCTTGTCGTCATCGGAGAGGACTTCGTAGGCTTCATTAATTTCTTTAAATTTGGCCTCGGCGTCGGCATGTTTGCTCACATCTGGGTGATATTCACGCGCCAGCTTGCGGAATGCCTGCTTGATGTCTGATTTATTGGCGGTGCGGGGTACACCTAACAATTCATAGTAGTCTTTTGCCATCGTGGGATCCATTTTTCTTACTCAGGAGTCTCGCTTATTATACTGCACAACCTACTGCCTAACGGGAATAACTATAACAACTGGTACAACTTTTGTGGGCATCGTGAATTTTAACTTGAAAAGGCAGGTCAAAAAATCAACCTGCCTTGTGATCCCCTATCGTTTGTCCGCGTTCAAATCAGGCTTCGGTGAACTCAGCGTCCACCACATCCTCGTCGCCTTTTTTGCCCTGCTGGTTATTGTCGCCGCTGCCACCGTCTGAGGCAGGAGCGCCAGCCCCGGCAGGCT
>Ga0268299_1004797_pt1 | contig 10085 bp, 10 predicted proteins | sample NOBtaG_FD_193484 | JGI IMG/M metagenome (GOLD analysis project Ga0268299, IMG submission 193484) | Activated sludge microbial communities from bioreactor in Nijmegen, Gelderland, Netherland - NOB reactor | ecosystem: Engineered > Bioreactor > Aerobic > Activated sludge | place: Netherlands... | reverse complement strand
ACGCCAACGGCAACCTGATCGGGGAGACGACAGGCGCGAACCACCGCGACTACGCCTGGCTGGGCAGCCTGCCGGTGGCGATCCTGGAGGGGACGAACCAGTACTACATCCACCCTGACCATCTCGACACCCCCAGGGTGATGACGAATGCGGCGACCACGATCGTGTGGCGGTGGGATTCCGATCCGTTCGGCTATGTGTTCGTAAGCTGACCGGATTGCCGGGTAACCATGTTTACCTCTGGGACGACACAACGATGCAGTGCTGCGGCCGAGTCCCGGGAGCGGATCCTCTAAAGGACTGCAAAGAGGCTGGGCCTCCAGGGGATCACTGTATTCCGGTGGCGGGAAGCGAAGGTCAGGAAGTAAGTGTGATGCGCTGCTGCAACAACCGCGCGCGGCGCGGCCGTTACATGCCGTTCTTCAATGACTGCCTAACAACCGCGGAAGACTGTCTGCGTCAGACAGGACTGCCGGCGCCTAGTATTCCAGGCGGGAATCGCACCGGCACGTGTTCATCTTGCTTTCTCCCTAATGATCCTCCGGTCATCGCGCCATGAGGCCTTACCTTAAGTTGCTGGCTGTGTCGTGGGGGTTGCTTGGCGCCGCAATGCTCATCGACGGTGTATTGGAAGTGATATCGTGGAGTAGAGACAGCGACCTGAGCGGAAGCAGTTTGCGTTGGTGGCATTCCACTTACATGCTTCCTGGGGTCTTAGCAATCTTACTGGCGGTCATGATTCGCACCGAAAACGCGCTAACCAAACCGGTTGGATTGTTCACGGGCTCCGCATTCGCCCTTTACGTCATATACGTGATGCTGATAACACCCCAGGCACACCTGATCCGACCCACACTCGGATTGCAGCTCTTCGTCCTAGCGTTGTCGCTTGCGACGATCCTAGTGCTGCTCGTTCGTTCCAAGTAATGATGCGCGGAATTTAAAGCATAAGGTGGGCGCAGAAGCCTGGCTACGACTCCAAAGGCAATCGCACGAACCTGAGCATTGGCGCGAGCAGCTACCCGTACACGGTCCAGAGCAGCAGCAACCGCGCGACGCAGACGGGTGGGCCGGGTGGAAACAAGAGCTTCGGCTTCGACGCCGCCGGCAATACCACCAGCGCGGGCAGCTTAGGCTTCGCCTACGATGCGCGCGGCCGGATGATCTCGGCGACCACCTGGGGTCCCCATTGCCTTCTCGTCCACGAGTGCAGCGCGTAGTTGTGCTATCTGTCGGGGGTGGCGAAGAAGCTTTCCCTTCATAGACTGCGTTTTAAATCCATCCTGCCGTGCAGGATGCGCGAGATTTCGATGCTTGTGTCCGTCAGCCTATAAGCAATGACATGCTCGCCGGCCGGCAGAAAACGGTGGCGGTCGGACACGGCTGGACGCGTAAAGCCGATCTGCGGATTGCCCCGCAGCAAGCGCAGAGCTTCGTCGAGCACAGCCGCGTAGGCGCTCAGTTGCGCCTCGCCCCAGGTCTCCAGCGTGTATTGCAGAATGTCCGTCAGGTCCGATTCGGCCTGCGGCGCGAGAACGAGCTCGCGCTCAGGGTTTGACATCAGGATTGACTTTCTTGCCACTGCGCGCGTTCTCACGGGCTTTCGCGGTGGCGCGGGTCAGAAGATCCGCGCTGTAGGGCTTCCCCTCGCCTTTGTCGAGTTGGTCATCGCCTGCTTTGAGCGCGCGCTGAAGCGCGGCGACTTTCTCGTCCTCATCATGCATTCGCCGAATCGCGTCGCGCACCACTTCCGAAGCGTTTGCGTAGAAACCAGTCTCCACCTTCCGCAAGAGAAACTGCTCCATTTCCGGGGATAGGTTGATGTGCATCGCGCACCTCCAAATCTCAACACGCACAACACTAACACAACATGTATCTAATGCAAACATATCATGTACATATCCTTGTATCAGGTGCCTTTGCTGACGTAAGCAGTGGCACCTGCCCTATCCCTCACCCCCCACGATCCGCCCCACCACCTCGCACACCCGATCCTGCTGGGCATCGGTGAGCATCGGGAACATCGGCAGCGACAGCACCTCGGCCGCCGCCGCGTCGGAGTGCGGCAGCGAAGCCGGCGTGCCGCGCGCGGCGTACACGTCCTGGCGGTGCAGGGGGATCGGGTAGTAGATCATCGCGCCGATCTTCTCGGCTTCGAGCGCGGCCTTGATCGCGTCGCGCCTGGGATGGCGCAGGGTGTACTGGTGGTAGACGTGCGTACCCTCACCGTGCTCGTGCGGGGTGACCACGCCGCTGCCGGCCAGGCGTCGGTTGTAGCCGTGCGCCTTCTCGCGTCGCAGTGCATTGAGGCGGTCGATGTGCGCGAACTTCACGCGCAGGATCGCCGCCTGCATCTCGTCGAGCCGGCAGTTGTAGCCGATCACGTGGTGATGGTAGCGCGCGCGGCTGCCGTGATTGCGCAGCACGCGGATCTCCTCGGCCAGGCGTGCGTCCTTGGTCACTACCATGCCGCCGTCTCCATACGCACCCAGGTTCTTGCTCGGGTAGAACGAGAAGCAGCCGGCCACGCCCCAGCTCGCGCAGCGCTTTCCCGCGAAGTCGGCGCCGATCGATTGCGCGCAGTCTTCCACCAGCGCGATACCGCGGCGCTCGCACAGCGCCGTCAGGCGCGTGAGATCCGCGCACTGTCCGAATAGATGCACGGCGACGATCGCCTTGGTGCGTGGCGTGATCGCCCGCTCCGCCGCATCCACATCGATGTTGAAGGTGCGCGGATCCACATCCACGAACACTGGCGTGGCGCCGGTGTAGTCCACCGGCTCGCTGGTGCCGATGAAGGTGAAGGACGGCACGATCACCTCGTCGCCGGGCCCGATGCCCAGGGCGCGCAGCACCAAATGGATGGCGTCGGTGCCGTTGGCCACGCCGATGCCGTGCTCGACACCGCAGTACTGCGCGATCTCACGCTCGAGCGCAGTGGCCTGCGGGCCGAGCACGAACTGGCCTGCCTGCAGCACGCCCAGCAGCGATTGCGTGAGCTGCGGTTCGAACAGCGCGTACTCGGCCTTCAGGTCGAGCATCGGGATCGGCTCTGGTGCGCTCATAGGCTGCTCTCCTGCGTGCCGGTGACGGCATTGAGCGTGACGTTTATCTGGCTGCAGATCTTCAGCGCGACTTCCAGGGCGCGGCGGCCGTCCTCGCCGGACACCGCCGGCTCGCCGCCCTCGCGCACGGCCTGCACGAACGCCGTGATCTCGGCCAGCAGGGGGTCCGCCTTCTGAAACTGCTGCTCGCCGGGCAGGATGCGTGGCATGCCGTCCGGCCCCACGCCCTCGCCGAGCTTGCGCACGCTGCGCACGTGGAACTTCTCGCAGTCGATCGACAGGTACTGATCGGGCTGGAAGATGCGCAGCTTGCGCACCGACTGCTGGCTCACGCGGCTGGATGAAACGTTGGCCACGCACCCGTTCTCGAACTCGATGCGGGCGTTGGCGATGTCCACCGCATCGGTGAGCACGGCGAAGCCGCTGGAGCGCACGTCGGAGATGTCGCTGCGCACCAGGCTCAGGATCAGGTCTATGTCGTGGATCATCAGGTCGAGCACGACGTTGACGTCGGTGCCGCGCGGCTTGAACACCGCCAGTCTTTCCGACTCGATGAACAGCGGCCGCGTGATCTGCTCGCGCACCGCCAGGATGGCAGGATTGAAGCGCTCCAGGTGGCCAACCTGGAACACCCGGCCGTTCGTCTTCGCCAGCTGGACCAGCGCTTGCGCTTCGTCGACGGTGCGCGTGACCGGCTTCTCCACGAGGATGTGCACGCCGGCTTCCAGGCAGGCGCGCGCGACGTCGAAGTGGCCCTCGGTCGGCACGACGATGGAGGCGACATCGATGCGTCCGAGCAGATCCCGGTAATCGGCGTACGCCGTGCTGTTCACGCGCGTGGCAACCTCCTGCGCGCGGCTGGCATCCACGTCGGCCACGCCCACCAACTCGACGCCGTCGAGCGCCGCATACTTCTGCGCATGGAAGTTGCCGAGATAGCCGGCGCCGATTACGGCGGCACGCAGGGGTGGGGGCATGGATAGCAGCGGATCGTGATGGAGGTTCTCGATGCGGGCGAGCAGCCTCGCGTGCAGGCGCGTAGCATAACCGAAGGCGCGCAGCCGCAGTTCACGGAGGAATGGCCATGAGCGAACAGGACACGTCACAGGAATCGATCCGGCAGGCCGCCAGCGAGTCGGTCGCCTCGGGCGAGGGCATCCGCGAGCGTGTACGCGAGCTGACCCTGCAGGCGCTGCAGGCGCGCCGACTCGACCTGCACGGCATGCGCGAGGTGATGGGTGCGATGACCGAGGGCATCAGCCTGGGTGCTCAAAAGCGCGGGGGCGACGTGCGCGAGGCGCTGTCGGAGGCCTTCGCTGGCATGGACCAGGCGGTGAGCAAGGCTGCGCAGGCCTCCAGCCTGGCACTCAAGGAGATGTCCGAGCGCGGGCGGGAGTTCACCGATACCGAACTCAAGCAGGGCCTGGAGCGCATGCGGGCGATGGAAGGCGGTCTGCTCTCTGCCGTGCGCGAGGTGTCCAAGGCGACCGGCGGCGCGGTGAAGAAAGAGTGGGAGCATCTGTCGGCACACGCGCAACACGCCGGCACCGACACCGGGCGCGTGGTATCGCAGACGGTACGCGACTTCTCCGCGCGCATGACCAGCGCGATGGGAGATGGTGCCGTCGCGGGAATGGATGCGGCGCGTCAGTTCGCGGAGCGCTTCGCCGCGCTGACCAGCGGCATCCTCGCGGGCATGTCCGAGGCGTTGCGCAAGGATCGCGACGACAAGACCTGAGGCCACCACCTGCGAGCGTCGCGACGTCTGGCCGGCCCGGGTATTGAGGCCCGTCCCGGGCGGCTTGACGGATAATGCGGCGATGCTCAGCGACGCCCTTCACGCGATACGCGACCTGCCCCGCTTGCACGAGATTGCCTCGGTCCTGATCCGCCATGGATTCGGCGATCTGGTGGGGCGCGCCGGCATCACCGGGGCCTTGGAGCGGGCCGGGCAGGCGTTGCGCAAGACCCCGTCCGAGCCTGTACTGAAGCTCAGCGCGGCCGCGCGTGCGCGCCTGGCACTGGGGGAGCTGGGACCCACCTTCGTCAAGCTGGGTCAGGTTCTGGCCACCCGCGTGGACCTGTTGCCCCCGGATTGGATCGCCGAGTTCGAGCGCCTGCAGAGCGAGGTTCCGCCCGTGCCGTTCGACATCCTGCTGCCGCAGCTGCAGGAGGCGCTGGGCGCGTCGCCGCTGACCTTGTTTCGGGACGTGCAACCCACCCCCCTGGGGTCCGCGTCGATCGCCCAGGTGCACGCGGCCCGTCTTCAGGACGGCACGCCAGTGGTGCTCAAGGTCATGCGCCCGGGCATCCGCCCCAAGATCGAAGCCGACGTGCGTCTCCTGGCCGGTATCGCCGCCCTGGTGGAGGCGGAGATGCCCGAGGTGCGCCGTTTCCAGCCGGTGCGCATGGTGGCGGAGTTCAGCCGCTCGATCCAGCGCGAACTGGACCTGTCTTTGGAGGCGCGTTCGCAACAGCGTTTCGCCGAGAACTTCGCGGGTGATCCGAACGTGGTGATCCCGCGCATCTATTGGGATTACACGCGGCACAACGTCAACGTGCAGGAGCGCATCGAGGGCGTTCCCGGCACCGACTTGGCGGGCGTGGACGCTGCGGGACTGGACCGTCGCGAGTTGGCGCGCCGGGGCGCCGACGCGGTACTCAAGATGATCCTGGAGCACGGCTACTTCCACGCCGATCCGCATCCGGGCAACGTGTTCTACCTTCCCGGCAACCGTCTGGCGATCATCGACTTCGGCATGGTCGGCCGGCTCACCGCGGATCGCCGCCGCCAGATCGTGGACATGTTGTCGGGCCTGACGCGGCGCGACGAGGGCGATGTCGTGGAAGTGCTGTTGGAGTGGGTCCGCGACGGCGAGGTGGACGAGACGCAGCTTGCGAGCGATATCGCCGAGCTGATCTTCGACTACGACAACCTTCCGCTGAAGGACGTACGCCTGGCAGGACTGCTGCAAGAGGTCGCGGCGATCGTGCGTCGGCACTCGATCGTGCTGCCTTCCGACCTCGCCATGCTGTTCAAGGCACTGATCTCCCTGGAAGGGCTGGGACGTCGCCTCGATCCCGAGTTCCAGCTGGTCTCGCACATGACGCCGTTCCTGCAGCGCCTGATCACGCGGCGCTACCAGCCCCGTGCGCTCATGCAGAGCGGACGCCGGCATCTGCTGGAACTGGCCAGCATGGCGGGCCGTGCCCCCCGCGACTTGCGCCAGTTGATCAAGTCCGTGCGTCGCGGGCATTTCAAGCTGGAGATGGACCTCAAGCGACTCGATCGCTTCGGCCACCAGCTCGATCGCAGCGCCAATCGCCTGACCGTCGGCATCGTCACCGCCGCCCTCATCGTGGGGTCCTCCATCGTGATGACCGTCCAGGGCGGTCCCACGATATTCGGATTGCCGCTGTTCGGTTTCCTCGGATTCACCCTGGCCTTCCTGGGCGGCGTCTGGCTTCTGCTGTCCATTTTGCGATCCGGGCGCGGCTGAGCGCCGATACTGCGCCACCATGAAATTCCGGAGCACTCGACCGCTTGGGTATAATCCTGTGTTTTTCCAAGCATTCGCGAGGGACAAGATGCCGATCTACGAATACCGCTGCCGCGGCTGCGGATTTGAGAAGGAGTATCTGCAGAAGCTGAGCGATCCTGCCATCTCCGATTGCCCGTCGTGCGGCAAGGCCGAGATGGTCAAGCTCGTGTCCGCCGCCGGATTCCAGTTGAAGGGCAGCGGTTGGTACGTCACGGACTTCAAGAACGGTTCCAAGCCGGGTGCCGGGGCGGGCAAGGCCGAGGGCAAGGACGAGGGCAAATCGGAGAGCAAGGACGCTTCGAAGGCCGAGTCGACGCCCGATTCGAAGGCCGAGTCGAAGCCCGAGTCGAAGCCCGAGTCGAAGGCAGCTTCGGGTGACGCAGCCCCGGCTGGCAGTACCGGCGCCAGCCCGGCCTGACGCGAACGCGCTCAGCGCCTGCTCCCCCACCTCGCCCGGCGACCGAATCCGTGAAGAAGTACTTCATCACCGGGTTGTTGATCTGGATCCCTCTGGCGATCACGCTCTGGGTGCTGAACGTGATCGTAAGCACGATGGATCAGACTCTGCTGCTGCTGCCCGAGATGTTGCAGCCGCGCAGCCTGTTCGGGTTGCACATACCGGGAATGGGGGTGCTGCTTTCACTCGGCGTCGTGCTGCTCACCGGCCTGCTCGCTGCCAACATCATCGGCCAGCGCATGCTCGGGCTATGGGAGGGGACGCTCGGACGCATCCCGGTGGTCAAATCCATCTACCACAGCGTCAAGCAGGTCTCGGACACACTGTTCTCGAGCAGCGGCCAGGCTTTTCGCAAGGCGGTGCTGGTGGAGTACCCACGCAGCGGCATGCATACCATCGCGTTCGTCACCGGTGTCCCTGGAGGCGATGTGGCCAGCCACTTGCTCGAGGACTATGTCAGCCTCTACGTGCCGACCACGCCCAACCCGACATCGGGCTACTTCGTGATGGTCCGCCGCGACGAGATCGTCGAACTCGACATGTCGGTCGATGCCGCGTTGAAGTACGTCGTTTCCATGGGCGTCGCGCCGCCCCCTGCAGCCGCGGTGCGCCGGAGCGCGCCCGCTCTGCCCTGAATGAATTGACCGCCGGCGCGGCCGATGCGCCGGGCTTCGAAATTTTCTGAACTCAAAAGACCAACGATGCGTACCGAGTATTGCGGATTGATCGACACACGATTCCTGGGCCAGACCGTGACGCTGTTCGGATGGGTGCATCGGCGCCGCGACCATGGCGGGGTGATCTTCATCGACTTGCGCGACCGCGAGGGGCTGGTGCAGGTGGTGATCGATCCCGACACCCCCGAGACGTTCAGCACCGCGGATCGGGTGCGCAACGAGTACGTCGTGCGCGTGGTCGGCCGTGTGCGCGAGCGTCCCGCGGGCACGGTCAATCCGAACCTGACCAGCGGCGCGATCGAAGTCCTGGCCAAGGACATCGAGATCCTCAACGCCTCGCTCACCCCCCCGTTCCAGCTGGACGAGGAAACGCTGAGCGAGAACGTGCGCCTCGAGCACCGCGTGATCGACCTTCGGCGGCCGGAGATGCAGCGCAACCTGCGACTGCGTTACCGCGTGGCGATGGCCGTGCGCCGCTACCTCGATGCGCAGGGTTTCATCGACGTCGAAACACCGATGCTGACGAAGTCGACGCCCGAGGGTGCGCGCGATTTCCTCGTGCCCAGCCGCATGCAGGCAGGGCAGTTCTATGCCCTGCCGCAGTCGCCTCAGCTGTTCAAGCAGCTGCTCATGATCGCGGGCTTCGATCGCTACTACCAGATTACCAAGTGTTTCCGCGACGAGGACCTGCGCGCCGACCGTCAGCCGGAGTTCACCCAGATCGACATGGAGACATCCTTCCTGGGGGTCGAAGAGATCACCGCGCTGATGGAGAAGATGATCGTCTCGATGTTCAAGGAGGTGATGGCGATCGACCTGCCCACGCCCTTCCCCCGAATGCCCTTCGCCGAGGCGATGTCGCGGTATGGGTCGGACAAGCCGGACCTGCGCGTGTCGCTGGAACTGACCGAACTCACCGACGTGATGAAGGAGGTCGATTTCAAGGTCTTCAGCAACGCGGCGACCATGCCAGGCGGGCGCGTTGCCGCACTGAGAATTCCCGGCGGCGGCGAGCTGACCCGCGGAGAGATCGACGGCTACACGCAGTTCGTCACGATATATGGCGCCAAGGGCCTCGCCTACGTCAAGGTCAACGACGCGGCCAAGGGACGGGAGGGTCTGCAATCGCCGATCGTGAAGAACCTTTCGGATGCCGCGCTCGCCCAGGTGCTCGAGCGCACCGGCGCTTGCAATGGCGACCTGATCTTCTTCGGTGCCGACAGGGCGAAGGTCGTCAACGAGTCGCTGGGGGCGTTGCGCGCCAGGATCGGACACGAGAAGGGCTTCGCCGAGGCCGGCTGGAAGCCGCTGTGGGTGCTCGACTTCCCGATGTTCGAGTGGAACGACGACGAAAAACGCTGGGATTCGCTGCATCACCCCTTCACTTCGCCGGCGGACGGTCACGAGGACTTCCTCGACAGCGATCCGGGCCAGGCCTTGTCGAAGGCCTACGACATGGTGCTCAACGGTTGGGAAATCGGCGGCGGCTCGGTGCGTATCCATCGCCAGGAGGTCCAATCCAAGGTGTTCAGCGCACTCAACATCAAGGAAGAGGAGGCGCGCGTGAAATTCGGCTTCCTGCTCGATGCCCTTCAATACGGTGCGCCTCCGCACGGGGGCATCGCCTTCGGCCTGGACCGCATCGTCACGCTGATGAGCGGCGCCACCTCGATCCGCGACGTGATCGCCTTCCCCAAGACGCAGCGCGGCCAATGCCTGCTCACGCAGGCGCCCAGCGACGTGGACGAGAAGCAGTTGCGCGAACTGCACATCCGGGTGCGCACGCCTGAGAAGAGCTGAAACTGTTTTTCACCACGAAGGACACGAAGAAAGACGTGCTGATCCCGAAGCCATGAAGTTCTTCGTGTCTTCGCGCCTTCGTGGTGAACGTGGTTCTTCCCGTCCTCGCGGGTCACGAGGTTGAAGTGGCGACACCCTACAAGATCCCGCGCTCGGTCCTGGTGGTGATCCACACGCCCGACCTGCAGGTGCTGCTGCTCGAGCGCGCCGACCGACCCGGATTCTGGCAATCGGTCACGGGCAGCCAGGAAGCGGGCGAGACCCTGGAACAGACGGCCGTGCGCGAGATCTTCGAGGAGACGGGGCTGGATGCGCACTGCCATGAACTGCGGGATTGGCAGTTGCAGTACGAGTTCGAAATCTTTCCACACTGGCGTTGGCGCTACGCACCGGGCGTCACGCACAATCTAGAGCACGTGTTCGGGCTGCGTCTGCCCGCGCCGCTGCCCATCTGTCTCGCACCGCGTGAACATCTGGCGTTCCAGTGGCTCCCGTGGGACGATGCGGCAAGCAGGTGCTTTTCCTGGAGCAACGCGGAGGCTAT
>Ga0268299_1004796_pt1 | contig 10086 bp, 6 predicted proteins | sample NOBtaG_FD_193484 | JGI IMG/M metagenome (GOLD analysis project Ga0268299, IMG submission 193484) | Activated sludge microbial communities from bioreactor in Nijmegen, Gelderland, Netherland - NOB reactor | ecosystem: Engineered > Bioreactor > Aerobic > Activated sludge | place: Netherlands... | reverse complement strand
AGTCGGGGTCGGCCCGTCGGACGTCGGGGTCGCCCTCTGCGGGTGGGTCGAAGACCAGCGTCGTTCTCCGGTGGGACGTGAAGGGTTCTTCCATGAGGCGCTCTCCTTGCGTGATGCCGTGTGGGCTGTCTCGTCGCGGTCTGGCCCGCGGACGGGGACTGAGCGCAGCGTGCAGTGGCTGTGCCAGGCGTGACCCGGATCGGGCGCTGGGGCGGGGGAGGGTCGACTCCGGCGCGTAGCGCCACGGTCTCGTCGCGTCGCGCGCTCCGTCGTGCCGAGTCTTGTCGCGCCCGGAGGGCGATGCTACAGCGAGCCGCAACTCATGCGGCTGCTTGGTATCCTCTCCTCTCCCGAAGCCACGGCGCGTTTCGTCGTGACGGCGTTCTTCGCGATCGCGTTTCTGCAGTCGGCGCTCGACAAGATCGTCGATCGCGAGGGGAACCTGGGGTGGTTGACCGGGCACTTCAAGGACAGCCCGTTGGCGAGCCGGGTGCCGCTGCTGCTCACGCTCATCACCTTCCTGGAACTGGCCGCGGGTGGACTCTGCGCCTTGGCGGTCCTGGTGACCGACTTCAGCCGCGGCGGTTGGACGATCGCGGCCGTCGGCGTCAGTCTATCCGCCCTCGCCCTACTGGCGCTGTTCTTCGGCCAGCGCCTGGCCAAGGACTACGCCGGCGCCGCCGTCCTGGCCGCCTACCTGGCGGTCGCCGCCGTCGGCCTCGCGCTGTTCTAGCGCGTGGCAAGGCGGCCGGGCGTCGCGCGACGGCCTCGCCCGTTCATTCCGTCACCCAGGTCTCGCCCTGGTTCAGCAGGGCCGCGAGATCGCCGTCACCCTGCTTCGCCTTCGCGCTCGCGATCTGCTCGGCGGCGACCTCTTCGTAGGTCGGCCGCTGCACGGCGCGCAGGACGCCGATCGGCGTCGGGAACTCCGGACCCTGCAGACTGCTGAGGAGGAAGCAGAGCACGGGATCCTGTTCGTCGTGAACCAGCACGTCGGCTTCGGTGACTCCGTCTCGTCCCAACTGCACCACCTGGAGCTTGTGGCCGCGGAGTGCGATACCGCGGTCGCGATTGCGGCCGAACAGCATCGGCTTGCCGTTCTCGAGCAACAGGACGTGGTCGGCCTTGGTGTCCTTGTCGGTCAGGCTGTTGAAGGCACCGTCGTTGAAGATGTTGCAGTTCTGGAGAATCTCGACGAAGGCCGAGCCGCGGTGCTCCCAGGCGCGGCGTGTGACCTCCTGCAGGTGCTTGGCCTCGACGTCGAGGCTGCGGGCGACGAAGGTCGCGTCGGCGCCGAGTGCGACCGACACCGGGCTGAAGGGGTGGTCGACCGATCCGAGCGGCGTGGACTTGGTGACCTTGCCGAACTCCGAGGTCGGCGAGTACTGCCCCTTGGTGAGGCCGTAGATGCGGTTGTTGAAGAGCAGGATGTTGAGGTCGAGGTTGCGCCGCAGGGCGTGGATCAGGTGATTGCCGCCGATGCTCAGGGCGTCGCCGTCGCCGGTGACGACCCACACCGACAGCTCGGGGCGCGACACCTTCAGGCCGGTCGCGATCGCCGGCGCGCGCCCGTGGATGGTGTGGAAGCCGTACGTGTTCATGTAGTACGGAAACCGGCTCGAGCAGCCGATGCCGGAGATGAAGACGAAGTTCTCGCGCGGCACGCCGAGCTCCGGCACGACCTTCTGAACCTGGGCGAGGATGGCGTAGTCCCCGCAGCCGGGGCACCAGCGGACGTCCTGGTCGGTGACGAAGTCCTTCTTGCTGAGTTTCGGGGTGGCGGTGGCAGTCGACATCGGTCAAGCCTCGAGCATTCGTTGGATTCGCTGGGCGATCTCGCTCGCCTTGAAGGGGAGTCCCTGCATCTTGTTGAGGCCGACGGCGTCGACCAGGTACTCCGCCCGGAGGACGCGGACCAACTGGCCCAGGTTCATCTCGGGAACGAGTACGCGCGTGAAGCGACGGAGCACGTCCCCCAGGTCGGGGGGCAGGGGGTTGAGGTGCCGCAAGTGGACGTGTGAGACCGCCTGTCCCCTCTTCTGCGCCTGGTTCACGGCTTCGCGGATCGAGCCGAACGTGCTCCCCCAGCCGACGACCACGAGGTCTCCGGAAGCGGGGCCGTGAACCGCGGTTGCGGGGATGTCCTGCGTGATCCCGGCGATTTTGCGGGCGCGCACGCGTACCATCTGCTCGTGGTTCGAGGGCGCGTAGCTGACGTTGCCCGTCAGGTACTCCTTCTCGAGCCCGCCGATGCGATGCTCGAGGTCGGGGGTGCCGGGTCTCACCCAGGGGCGGGCGAGCGTCTCCGGATCGCGCAGGTAGGGGAAGAACCCCTGCGGGTCGGTGCGAAACTCGACCTCGATGCCGGGCAGTGAAGCCGGATCGGGGATCAGCCAGGGCTCGGCGCCGTTGGCGAGGTAGCCGTCGGTGAGCAGGATGACGGGGGTCATGTACTTCACGGCGATGCGCGCCGCTTCGTAGGCCGCGTCGAAGCAGTCGGCCGGGGTGCAGGCGGCGATCACCGGAACGGGCGATTCGCTGTTGCGGCCGTAGAGGGCCATGAGCAGATCGGCCTGCTCGGTCTTGGTCGGCAGGCCGGTGCTGGGGCCGCCGCGCTGCACGTCGACGATGACGAGCGGCAGCTCCACGCTGACCGCGAGATTGATCGTTTCCGCCTTGAGGCACATGCCCGGCCCGCTGGTGGTCGTGATCGCGAGGGAGCCTCCGAAGGCGGCCCCGAGCGCCGAGCCGATGCCGGCGATCTCGTCCTCGGCCTGGAACGTGTACACGCCGAAGTTCTTGAGCGCGGCGAGCTCGTGGAGGATGTCGCTCGCCGGCGTAATCGGGTAGCTGCCCAGAAACAGTGGCAGGCCGCTGCGCTTGCCGGCGGCGACGAGGCCGAGAGCGGTGGCGGTGTTGCCGGTGATGTTGCGGTACGTTCCGGCCGCGATCTGGGCCGCCTTGACCGTGTAGGAGGTGTGGAACATCTCCGTGGTCTCGCCGTAGTTCCAGCCCGCCTTGAGGGCGCGGATGTTGGCGTCTCCCAGCTCGGGGCTCTTCTTGAAGCGCTGCTGGATCCACTTGACCGTCGGCTCCATGGGGCGATGGAACAGCCAGGAGGCGAGACCCAATGCGAAGAAGTTGCGGCAACGCATCACGGTGCGCGCCGGCAGGTTCATCTCGTGCAGCGCGTTGGTCGTGAGCTTGGTGATGTCGACCTCGAACAGGCGGAAGCCGGAGAGAGAGCCGTCCGTCAGCGGGTTCGACGGGTATTCGGCCTTCTTGAGGTTCTGCTCGTTGAAGGCCGCCTTGTCGACGATCAGGATGCCGTTGGGCTTGAGGTCTCCGAGGTTGACCTTGAGGGCGGCCGGGTTCATCGCGAAGAGGACGTCGGGCGCGTCGCCCGGCGTGAAGATCTCGCGACTGGAGAAGTTGAGCTGGAAGCCGCTCACGCCGGCGAGCGTGCCTGCAGGCGCGCGGATCTCGGCGGGAAAGTCGGGCAGCGTGCTGAGGTCGTTGCCCGCGATCGCGGTCTCCGTCGTGAACTGCATGCCGGCGACCTGCATGCCGTCGCCGGAGTCTCCCGCAAACCGAATGACGACGCTCTCGCGCTCTTCGATCGACTTCGCCGAGATCTCGCCCTCGGCGGCTTCAGGGGATGCAGCCATGATTCCGAATCTTCCTCCCGGGTCCGAGCCCTTCTTCGTCGGAGCGAACCGTTCCGGCGGCCGCTCGCGCCACTAGTCGCGTATACCGGCGCGCGGGCGCTCATTCAATTGGCGCGCCTCCGACGGCTCTTCGCGACTCACCTTCTGCGCCACGATCTCGAAGGGGCGCGAGCGTGGCAGGTCGGCGCGGGTGTGGACGTCGACGACCATGCCGATCTCGCGCGCGAGTTGCTCGACGCCCCGCTTCTCCGTCTCGACCAGGAAGCGGGCGACGTCGGGGCGAGTGCTCACTGCCAGGCGATCTGCTTCGGGGTTGCGCAGAGCTTCGCGCTTGAGCAGGCGGAGGATCTCGTAGCCCAGCGTCTGCACCGCCTTGACTCGACCCGTGCCCTCGCAGGCGGGGCAGGGGGAGCAGAGGATCTCCGGTAGGCTCTCGCGCATGCGCTTGCGCGTCATCTCGACCAAGCCGAGCGGGGAGATGCTGAGGATGTTCGTGCGCGCCTTGTCCTTCGAGAGGCACTCGCCCAAGGCGTCGAAGACGCGGCGTCGGTGCGCGGCCTTTTGCATGTCGATGAAGTCGATGATGATCAGCCCGCCGATGTTCCTGAGGCGAAGCTGGTCGACGATCGCGCGGATGGCCTCGAGGTTGGTGTCGAGCGCGGTCTCGTCCGGGTCGGACCGCCCGACGTAGCGGCCGGTGTTCACGTCGATTGCCGTCAACGCCTCGGTCTGGTCGATGGCGATGTAACCGCCGGACTTCAGTCGCACGATCCGTTGCAGCGCGCGGGTGATCTGCGACTCGAGATTGAAACGCTCGAAGATGGGTTCCATCCCCTCGTAGAGGCTCACCCGCGAGGCGAGGCGCGGCATCACGGTCTCGAGGAAGGAGACGATGCGGTGATGGTCTCGGGCGTTGTCGACCACGACGCGCTGCACGTCGGTGGTGAAGAAGTCCCGCATGATCCGCAGGATCAGGTCCATGTCGTAGTGCAGCAGCGCGGGGGCTCCGACGGCCTCGGCCTTCGTCGCGATCCGGCTCCACAGGCGGGACAGGAAGCGGACGTCGGCGGCGATCTCGCGCTTGGTCAGGCCCTCTGCCGAGGTTCGGACGATCACCCCTCCCGTTTCCGGCCGCAGCGCTGCGACGATCTCGCGCAATCGATCGCGCTCGCGCTGACTCTCGATCCGGCGCGACACCCCCACCTCGTGCGCCCGCGGAAGGTAGACCAGGGCGCGTCCGGCAAGGGCGATCTGCGCCGTCAGGCGCGCCCCCTTGCCTCCGATGGGCTCCTTCGCCACCTGCACGACGACTTCGTTGTCCTTGCGCAGTACCTCCTCGATGGGGGGCCGCTTGTGCGATCCGTTGCCGCTGGCGAGCTGCAATCCTGGCTCGACGTCCTCCTCGGCGGAAGACGGCACGGACCCGCCGAAGTAGTCGGAGGCGTGGAGGAAGCCGGCCTTGTCCAAGCCGATGTCGACGAAGGCCGCCTGCATTCCGGGTAGGACGCGGGTGACACGCCCCTTGTAGATGTTGCCGGCGACTCCCTTCGCCCTGGTGCGTTCGATGAAGACCTCGAGCAGGGCGGTACCCTCCACGAGCGCGACGCGCGCCTCCTGCGGCGTCGAGTTGATGACGATCTGGCGCACGGTCTCTTCAGATCTCGGCGGAGAGGCTGCCCAGGCTCTCGCCCGCCTCGGGGCGGAAGAACGTCTCGAGCTTGTGGACGCGGAGTCGAACCGCATCGGTCCGGGGCCGCCCGAGCAGGGCCGTTACCAACTCCCCGGGCTTGATGGTGCCGCGGGGGCCGAACAGCAGGGTCACGAGCAACGTGCGCTCGCCCGTCCGCTGAAGTTGCGACACGTAGGGACGCGCATCGACCGAGCGGTCCCCCCCCTTGGCGTGCTTGTGGATGCGGAACTCCTCGGACTGGAGGAAGCGCGCGACGCGATCGTCCAGGTCGGCCACCTCGGTCTCCTCGTCGAGTTGGACGGCATACCGGAACCCGAGGATCGAGCCCTCGATGCTGGCGGCTCGCGGGCCGACCTCGCGAGCCTCGAGGATCGAGAGCCCGGGGGGCAACTCGGCGTCGAGTCGAGCGGCGACCTCGGTGGCCGGCAGCCGCTCGGTGAGCTCGATGTCGAGATACTCGCAGTCGCTGTCCACGCCCAGAGTCAGCGCTGGACCAAAGGAGAAGCGCGGCAGCGGATGGTAGCCCTGCGAGTGCGCTACCGGCAGGTTTGCGCGCCGGGCGGCGCGGAAGAACACCGTGCCGAGCTCGAGGTGGCCGATGAAGCGCGCCAGGTCGAGCTTGCTGTATCGGATCCGAACCCGGCATCGCACCTGGTCGTGCTGCGTCGCGCGGGGGACGAGGGCCGAGGATCCGGCGTTGAGCCACTCCTCGGCGTTGCCATCGGCGCGAGCCTTGCCGGCCTCCGATGCGTGAGCAGAGGGGATGCGGCCGGTGTGCGCTTCTGCCGCGGCCGCCGTGGACCCAGATTGGTCGATGGAGTCGGCTGGACGCAGGTCGATCCCCTGCTTCTTCGCTTCTGCAAGGTGCCAACCCCGCGGCTCCCAGGCGCCCTCTGCGGTGCCAGGGACCGTGTCTCGCGCCCACGCATCGACGGTGGGGCCGCGATGCTCGCCGCCCTTGGCGCCGCGCAGGTGATAGGTGACGTTCCGGATGGCCTTGAAGTCGCAAGCTCCGCAGTACGTGCAGCGCTCGATGCTGCAGTCGGGCGTCAAGGTGCGCTCGAAGGCGAGCGCGAGCTCGCGCTGCAGGAACTTCTTGGTGACGCCGCTGCCGAGATGGTCCCAGGGGAGGACCTCGTCGAGCAGCCGCCGGCGCAGATAATTGTCGGGGTCGATTCCGCACCGTCGCCAGGCCTCTTCCCACAGGTCCATGCGCAGCATCTCGCTCCAGCCGTCGAAGCGGCAGCCGAGCGAGTAGGCGGTCGACAGCAGTCGCCCGAGGCGGCGGTCGCCGCGGGAGAAGATCCCTTCCAGGTAGGATTCGCGTGCGTCATGCCACTTGAACTTCACGCGGCGGCGGGCGAGCTCGCGCTTGAGGAATTGCTGCCGCGCTTCGATCTCCTCGATCGGAATCTGCGCCGCCCACTGGAACGGCGTCTGCGGCTTAGGCACGAAGTTCGACACGCTGGCCGTGACCTCGCGCTTGAATCCGCCCGCGGCGGCAACGCGCGCGGACAGTTCCGCGATCCCGCGCAGATCGTCTTCGGTCTCGCTCGGCAGGCCGAGCATGAAGTAGAGCTTTAGGTGGCGCCAGCCGAGATCGAAGATCTGCTTGGCGGCGTTGATCAATTCGGCTTCGGTGTACTCCTTCTGGATGATGTCGCGCATGCGCTGCGTGCCCGCCTCGGGGGCGAGAGTGAATCCCGTCTTGCGGACGCGTTTGATCTGTTCGAGCAATGGCGCGGCGAGGGCGTCGACCCGCGTCGAAGGCAGAGAGACTGCGATTTTGCGAGAAGCGAACCGGTTCATCACCTCGGTGATCACCGGGTTGACGCAACTGTAGTCACCGGTGCTGAGACTGAGGAGCGAGAGCTCGTCGCACCCCGTCGCCTTGACCGCCACCTCGGCCTGTTCGAGGACTCTGGCGGGATCGCGCTCCCGGAGCGGACGGTAGATGTAGCCCGCCTGGCAGAAGCGGCACCCCTTCACGCAGCCGCGCATGACCTCGAGTGACGGACGGTCGTGCACGATGCTGACGGTGGGAACGACGTAGGTTTCCTGGGTCGGGACGTCGTTGAGATCCCGCAGGGTCCGCTTCTCCACGACCGTCTGCTCTCCCAGCGAAGCGATGGCGAGCAGCCGGCCCTGGTCGTCGTAGTCGGGGCGAAACAGGGCAGGGACGTAGACGCCGCGGATCCGGCCGAGCGCCCGCAGCAGGTCGCCTCGCTCCCGTCCGTCCCAGGCGAGATAGGTATCGCAGATCTCGTGGACCGCTTCCTCCCCGTCTCCCAACAGGACGGCGTCGAGAAAGTCCGCAAGGGGCTCGGGATTGAAGGCGCAGGGTCCTCCGGCGATCACGAGCGGGTCGCGCGCACCCCTCTCGGCGGCGTGCAGGGGGATGCCCCCGAGATCCAGCATCAGGAGGAGATTGGTGTAGGTCAGCTCGTACTGCAGGCTGAAGCCCAAAATGTCGAAGTCGGCCAAAGGTGTGAACGTCTCGAGGGAGACCAGCGGAAGCCCTGCTCGGCGCAAGGCGGCCTCCATGTCCGGCCATGGCGCGTAGCTCCGCTCGGCGTAGACGTCGCGCCGCCGGTTGAGGATGTCGTACAGGAGTTGCAGCCCGGGGTGTGACTGCGCGATCTCGTAGACCTCGGGGAAGGCCAGCGCGAACCGCAACGCCACGTCCTTTGGGTTCTTTCGGACGGCGCCGCGCTCGTTGCCCAGGTAACGCCCGGGCTTCATCACGCCGTCGAGGAGGCGCTCGTACTTCTGTCGGAGTTGCGTCACGGAATCTCCTCCCTCCGGCGTCGGATCGGGGGATCATAGGGGCCGGCTTCGAACAGCGCAAGCTACTGACCGAGCGACAGAAACTTGACTTGTTCGCCACCCGCAGATAGCCTTCGCGGAAATTTTCTGACGCGGGGCGGGGTTGTTGCCATGAGCGCAGCAGTAAGCCTTCTGAATACCAAGGTTCTCGTACTGAACCGGTCGTACCTGCCGATCCACATCACCTCGGTCAAGCGGGCCTTCTCGCTCCTCTACCAGGGGGTGGCCCACGCCGTCGACCAGCAGTACAAGACCTTCGATTTCGAATCCTGGGCCGATCTCGCTCTGAGCGAGCACGACGAGCGCATCGGCTTGATCAATCGGGCGATCCGCGTTCCCCGGGTGATCCTATTGCTGGCATACGACCGAGTGCCCAAGCGTCATGTGCGGTTCAGTCGTTTCAACATCTACTCCAGGGATCGCAACACCTGCCAGTACTGCGGCCAGGTGTTCGCCCGCGTCGATCTGAACCTCGACCATGTGGTGCCGCGCTCGCAAGGCGGGACGTCCCGGTGGGACAACGTGGTCTGTTCTTGCCACTCGTGCAATCGACGCAAGGGTGGGCGCACGCCCGATCAGGCCGGAATGCGGTTGCTCCGCCACCCGAAGCGGCCGGACTGGGCGGTTTTCATGGCGGAGACCTTCAGCCCTCAGCGCTACAAGGAGTGGTTCCCGTTCTTCTCGATGGCCGACGTCTCCTATTGGAACGTGGAACTCGAACAGGACTGATCGGCCCTCGCGCCACTCTCCCGGGATCGCTGATTGACACCCCGGGATGCCGGTGAAATACTCCGGCGCGTGATGGGGGTGGTGGTGTTGTATGCGGATCAAGCAGCTCGATCTTCACGGCTTTAAGTCCTTCGTCGACCGCACCGTTCTGTCGTTCTCACCCGGCGTCTCGTCGATCGTCGGGCCGAACGGGTGCGGCAAGTCCAATGTGGTCGACGCCATCCGTTGGGCGCTCGGCGAACAGAGCCCCAAGCATCTCCGTGGCGGCGCCATGGAGGACGTGATCTTCAAGGGGAACGATCGACGAGCCCCCCTCGGAATGGCCGAGGTGACGCTGACCTTCGAGAACGACCCGTCGGCGGCATCACCGGAAGACGAGGATCTGGCGCTGTCCGCGCTGCCGGCGCACGTCTTGGGGCAGTCGGAGATCGCGGTCACGCGGCGTTACTTCCGCTCGGGCGAGTCGGAATACCTGATCAACAAGCAGCCCTGCCGGCTGCGGGACATCACCGAGCTCTTCCTCGGCACCGGTGCGGGGACGAAGGCTTACTCGATTATCGAGCAAGGCCGCGTCGAGCAGCTCATCAATGCCAAGCCCGAGGATCGGCGTTGGTTCATCGAGGAGGCCGCGGGGACGACTCTGTATCGCACGCGCAAGGTCGCAGCGGAGCGCAAGATGGAGCGCACGCGCGAGAACCTGCTGCGCGTCAGCGACATCCTCCGGGAGGTGGAGCGTCAGATCCAGTACCTGAACCGCCAGGCCAAGAAGGCCGAGCAGTATCGCACGATCCAGGGGGAGATCCGCGCGATCGACCTGACACTCTCTCGCGCCCAGTGGCGTAATCTCCATCGGGAGATGGGGCAGCTCGATGAAACGGTTGCAGCGATCGCCCAGGCGCTCGCCACGGATTCCGCATCGCTCGACGATGCGAACGCCGAGCGCGCCCGAGCGCAGGAGGCAGTGACGGCAGCGGACCATCACCTCGCGAAGCTGCGCGAGGACGCCGCGCGCGTGCGCGCAGAGGGCGAGTCGTTGCGCCAGCGGCGCGAATGGATCCATCAGCAGATCCAGGAGCGGCTCCGGCGCAGTGAGCGGCTGGCGGCGGAGGCGGCTGGGTTGCGCGCTCGACTGGACGCTCTCGGTGACGAGGCCGAGCGGATCGAGCGCGAACG
>Ga0268299_1004795_pt1 | contig 10086 bp, 7 predicted proteins | sample NOBtaG_FD_193484 | JGI IMG/M metagenome (GOLD analysis project Ga0268299, IMG submission 193484) | Activated sludge microbial communities from bioreactor in Nijmegen, Gelderland, Netherland - NOB reactor | ecosystem: Engineered > Bioreactor > Aerobic > Activated sludge | place: Netherlands... | reverse complement strand
CAAGCTGGCAGTCGACCCGGTCTACTTCGGCGAAGGATCACTGGGAAGCAGCTTTCAGAGAAACAATCAGACATCTCCCGCCCGAATCGTCCTTGTTCGGTCCGGTGCGACGGAGCCACTGGGCCTGGACTCCGACGAAGACGGCGTAGCGGACAACTCCGACAACTGCACGTTGGCGCCGAACTCCGGCCAGTGTGACTCGGACCAGGACGGTTATGGCAACCACTGCGACGGCGACCTCACCAACGATGGCATCACGAATGCCGAGGACGGCGTGATCCTCCGCAACCTGCTCGGTGCGGGGACGCCCGGTCCCCTGTTCAACATCGGCGACCTCAACTGCAACGGGTTCGTCAATGCCCAGGACACGGCGCTGTTCCGGCAGATGCTCGGGCAGCCGGCGGGGCCGGCGGGGCTGGCCCCGTGACGGGATCCCGGATAGCACAGCTCATCACCGGTGCGCATCACCCAATCGGGTGATACATGGGCATCCGTTTCCGGGAACAAGGTGGCCCTTGCCCTGGGCGTCCGTTCGGGCGACGCTTTGGGCGGGGTAATCATTCCGGGGGGAATGCCATGAACCTTGTCTACAAGCACGAGAATGCGCTCAAGTACCTGGCAATAGCCATTTCCCTGCCGCTCTGGGCCGCGCTCGTGGTAGCGACCAAAGGCCTGGCCCTGATCTGGGTGGTGCCCGCCGTCATCATCTATCTGTTCGCCCAGTCGGCATTCATTTCGCATATCAAGGGTACTGGCGTTAAGGTTTCAGCCGAGCAGTATCCCGACGTCTATCGACACCTGCAGCAGGGTTGCCAGAAGCTGGGCCTGGACGCGGTCCCGGACGGCTACGTACTGCGTACGAACACGTTCAATGCCCTGGCCACTCGGTTCCTCGGCCGCAGTTTCGTGGTGCTGTACGCCGAGGTCCTGGATGCGCTCCAGGATCATCCGGACTCAATCGCATTCTACGTGGGCCATGAGCTGGGGCACCTGAAGCGTCGCCACCTGCAGTGGCACCTGGTTCTTCTGCCAGCGTCGGTCTTGCCCTTGCTCGGGGCCGGGTACCGTCGTGCCCAGGAATACACCTGCGACCGGCACGGGCTCGCGTGCAGTCCAAACCTGGCCGTCGCCCAGATGGGTTTGCTGGCGATTGGAACGAGCGGATCGCGACTGGGGAGCACCAGTGTGGCGAGCTACATGGCGCAGGTTGAGGCCACCCGATCGTTCTGGATGTCGTTTCACGAACTCATCGGAGATTACCCGTGGCTGACGAAGCGGGTTGCAGAGATCACCTCGGCCGCGGGCGGGTCGGCAACAACCCCTCCGCGGCGGAATCCCTTCGCCTGGATCCTGGCGGCGTTCATTCCGCGCTTTGGATCAGTGGCCGGCGGCGCATCTCCACTGATAGCCATCGCCATTCTCGGCGTGCTGGCTGCCATTGCGATCCCTGCATACCAGGACTACGTCATACGCAGCCAGGTAACAGAGGGATTGAACCTGGCCAGCAGTTACAAGGCCGCAGTAGCCGCCGCAGCGGCTGCGAGTGAAGACGGGTTTGAGGGAATAGACAACAATAGCCTGGAATTGCCGATGCAGGTTGATGCCCGGTACGTCGAGTCCATCGAGGTTTCACTGGGGGCGGTGGTCATCACCTACGGCGCCAGCGCAGCGCCGGCCCTGAAGGGCCAGGTGCTCACGCAGGTGCCAGGCATTGGGGCCGATGGTGGCATTGTGTGGGCGTGCGGCCGCAGTGCCCCTCCGGCCGGCGTGGAATTTTCGGTTGCCGACTACGCCCAATACACCTCCGTGCCCGACAAGTACTTGCCGCAATCCTGTCGGGATTTGGGTTAGCGGGGCAGCACGGCGCAAACCCGCTGCCTGCGCCGCAAATCTGGGTGATTGCTCAATACATCGGCCGCTGTGCTGTCGACTTTACGTAATTGATGGCATCTCTCGCCCGGATGATGGCTTTCCGCGGCAACCGGTGGATAATTGAAGTTGCACGGACAGGCATGGGTCGCCTGAACGGGCCAGGAACCAACAGAACTGGTTGTGGTTCCCGTGCGTAGCCGACGGGGGGAAGCTATGGCGCGCCCACTGATGCTGCTGTCTTGTTGCCTGTACCTGGGTTCGCCAGCCCTGGCGTCGCCGGTCTTCCTCGCGGACGGGGCAACCCTCAGGACGGGAGTCAGTTCGTATCTCGTGTTCGACGTGTCCCCGGGCAATTCGCGTCCCCCCGTCATTGATCATGCGAGCCAGGAGTATTCCCGACCCGACGGGGCGGAGGGGGGTGACCCGCCGGGGTTCTGGTCCCATTCGGTGACTGCCACATCCCATGCGGCGAGTGGCGACCTGTTTGCCAGTGCCTCCGCCACAGCCGCCCTTAGCACCAATCGGTCTTCCGATTTTTCGTTCAATGGCGCTGGAAGTGTCTCGGCCAGCTGGGACGACAACGTTGGTTCCGATGCCCGTGCTTACTCATTGGGGACGAACGAGTTGAGCTGGGGGCTCGTATTCGAACTGGAGTCGTCGTACGACTATGTTCTCGACTACGTGCTGACCTGTTGCTATTCAACTCTCACCCTGCGTCAGTACATCGAGGCGACTGATTCCGAGCGCAGGATATTCGCTGTAGAGCCCGTGAATTCGATTCCGCCCATGCCGACACTGGGGCAGATCAGCGGTCGTCTGGACCCTGGGCGCTACAGCTTCCTCGCCTTTGCCAGGGCGAACCTGACGGATTCGATGACCATCGGCCCGCCGGGAGTCAACGACACGTCGCTTGAGTTCACCATGCAGCTCACGCCAGTGCCGCTCCCGACGTCAATATGGCTGTTGGGCACCGCACTTGCCGGTATGGCGGGCGCGAAATGGCGCCGGATTCGATCGAAGGCGTAACGCGCCAGATCATCCAGCCAGATGGCGGGCCACGAATCCGCCACGCCTCCTGCGCCGCAATAAGCCACCGGTCCGGGCTCCGGTCTGCGCAGGTCCCCGCCGTGCCGCTATAGTGCCCCCACGTTGCGACGGGCCGACGGCCCCCCGTGGATGACTGGCCATAAGCTCCCGTTTCCTCCTGCCGCTGCTGTTGTGCCTGCTGGTCGCGACCGCCGCGACGGCCGAGCGGCGCGCAGCGGCTCGAGGAGTCGGTCACCCTGCTGGACGGGATGATCCGGCAGGCGCGCAACATCGCGCTCGGCCTGCGTCCGCCGTTGCTGGACGAGGCCGGGCTGGCGCCCGCGCTCGACTACCATCTCAAGGGGCTTGCCCGGCGGACGGGCCTGGCCATCGGGTTCGACGCGATACCGGGCATCGAGCGCATTCCCACGGGGCTCAACACGACCGTGTTCCGCGTCGTCCAGGAATCGGTGAGCAACGTGCTGCGCCACGCCCAGGCGACTCAGAAGGCCAGTGCGTTGCCGGCGCCATTCCGGCGGGAGGTGGCTGTGCGCGGTGCCTCGTGCACGGCGAGAAACTGGCGGGGCGGGGGGATTCTGGCGCTGGGCGACGGGATCGCGGGCGCGGGGTGCCGGGAAACGCTGGTGGCCGGTGTCCGGCCCGCCCGGGAGCCGGCTTCCGGCAGGGGCTTTGAATGGCCTATTCTCGGCCGGGAAGCTAGGGGGCGACGGTCTCCTCCGGGGCGAAGCGCACGCGGATCCGGCTGGTCACCGGTCCGGCCGCCCCGCCGTCCTCATCGCCCGCGAAGCGCCACCGGCGCACGGCGGCCACCGCGGCGTCGTCGAAGATGCCCGGCGGGTCGGCGCCGATGACCTGCACGTCGGCCGTCCGGCCCGACGGTTCCACCGTGAAGGTCACTTCGACCCAGCCCGCCAGCCGGCGGGAGGCGGCATTGCGCGGGTAAGCGGGCTCGACGTAGCGGCGGACGGTGAGGCTCGAGAACGGGACGCTCGGGGTGGCAACGGCCGGGGAGGCCGGTGTGGCCGCTGCCGCAACGACCGCCGGAGCAGGTGGCACTTCGGGCTCCGGTTCCGGCTGGGGAGGACCCGCCAGTTCCGCCGGCGGCGCGCCTGCCGGCGCCTGTGCCGCCGGGGATGGCGCTGGCCGAGGTGGTTCCGGCGCGGCGAGGACCGGGCGTGGCGCCGCTTCGCGGACAGGCACCGGCGGGGCAGGCGCCTCGCTGGCGGCAGGCGCGGGGGCGACGACGGCGGGTGTCGCGGGTGCCACCGGCGCGGGCACGACATCTGCCGGAGGAGTTGCGGTCAGCGCCGGCGGCGTCGCCGGTGGTGTTGGCTGCGCCGGATCGTCCGCACCCCTGAACCAGAACGTGCTGGCGACGCCAGCAACGGCAACGGCCAGCGCGAGGCCGATGGCGAGCGGCCCGGGCCTCCGCCGGATCGTTGCCGGCGCCGGCTGGGAGGACCTGGCCGCAGGCTCCGCCTCGGCCTCCGGCGCCGGCAGGTCCGTGACCAGCAGCGTTTCGTCCCGCGCGCCCTTCAGCTGGGCCAGGAAGGTCGCGACGTCCGGCTGGCGCTCGGCGGGCGCGAAGGACAGCGCCCGGTCGAGCGCGCGCCACTGGGCCGGCGACAGGTGGCCGGGGCGGGCCGGCCGGGTGCGGTCGGCCGCGGCCTCGCGGGCGGTCACGCTGCCGAAGGCCCGGTGACCGGCGAGCATCCGGTAGGCGACGCAGGCGAGCGAGAAGAGGTCATCGGCCGGCGTCGGTTCGTCGCCTGCCAGGACCGCCGGGCTGGCGTACTCCGGCGTGAAGCCGCGCACGGCCGGCAGGTCGCCCGCGCCGGGGCCGACGGCGACGCCGAAGTCGAGGAGGGTGGCGTGGCCCTGGGCGGTGACGAGGATGTTGCCGGGCTTCACGTCCGCGTGGGTGATGCCTTGGGCGTGCAGGTGGGCGAGCGCGCGCCCGACGCCCTCCAGGATCTGCAGGCCCTGCACGCGGGTCATGGGCCGGGCGCCCCGGCTGTCCAGGATCGCCGCCAGCGAGTCGCCCTCGATCCAGGCCATGCACACGAAGGTGTGGGCGCCGTCCCGGTCGATGCCGATGATGCGGGGCAGGTTCGGGTGTTCCAGTCCCTGGGCGATGGCCGCTTCCCGGCGCAGCGCCTGCAGGGCGCGCGGCGGGCGTGCGCCGGCGGCGGGGGCGTCCGGCGACGTGACGACCTTCAGCACCACCCAGGGGTCGGGATCGCCGGCCGCCTCCCGGCGCCGGTCGACGGCGCGGAACAGCCGGCTGGTGGAGCCGTCGGCGAGGCACTGGTGGAGGACGAAGCGGTTGCCGAGGACGTCGCCAGGCGCGGGGCCCGCCATGCCTGAACGGGAGGAGGGCACCACGTCGAAGGTCCGCGTGCGCTGCTCCACGGAGGACGTCGTGAGCTCGCCTTCGCGGGCGTCGCTGCCGGGAACGCTCCGAGGAACCATCGGCCCTCCCGCGGGCAAGTCGCGGACACAGGTTCCGGGACGGTAGCAACCGTGCGGTGGCGCGGCAGCCCACGGCGTCACGTTTCGGGCCGGGGCGGGCCCACGGTGTGAACTGTGCCAGGATTCCCCACCCGGCCGCGCGAAGGATTGAACACAATACGGGCCCGGTCACAGGTGGAGAGGTCGCGATGAATTCGGAACTGGTCAACGGGCTGTTTGCGGGCCGCCCCTCGGCGACCGAGGCCCTCGCGGCAGCCACCCGGGGCAGGCCGCTCGATTTCGACGATCCCCGCGACAACCTCTACGCCTTCGGCAAGATCTGGGGCGGCTACGACGAGCCCGTGCTCAGCGGTTTCCACGGCCTGATGTACGCGCGCATCGGCGCAGAGCGGCTGGTCCCGCTCTTCGGCTACACCGGCACCGGCTGCATGCAGTCGAAGATCGACGGGGACGGCAACGTCTGGATCCGGGGCAAGGAGACCGGCTATTTCACGGACCTCGCCACCGGCGACATCCTTAGGACCTGGAAGAATCCCTGGACCGGCAGGACCGTCGAGGTCTTCAACTTCTACAACCCGGCCATGGGTGGCCGGCTGACCGCCGAGATGCCCCGCTTCGCGATGGGCGCAGCCAAGGACAGCGCCACGTTGATGAACGACGGCACCCACCGCAGCGTCAATGGCACGGTGCCCTTCCTGTTGCCCTTCGAGACCTACGGCGACGACCTGCTGCTCGCCTGGGACTATGCCCACGAGTACACCAACCCCGTCACGCCCGAGGGCTGGCCCGAGGCCTCCACCGGGCCGCGCATCAGCCCGTCGGAGCACTTCACCTTCTGCATGTCGCTCGCGGAGATGCGGGACCGCTCGGTGCCGTCCTCGCGCTTCATGGCCGGCTTCTCGCGCTTAGGGCAGTGGTGGCCCTGGATGCGGATGGGCGGCCACGAGCTGGCCGAATCCGGCGTCGTGTTCGGGCGCATGTTCAGCCACAAGGGTCTGAAGGGCCCCGGCGACATCCCGCCGAAGGTGCTGGCCTACATCGAGAAGAACGCGCCGGACTACCTGACCGTGCCGGACCACTGGCCGAACGTGAATCCCCACGGCACCTGGGAGGCCTTTGCGAGAGAAGTTCCCCGCGAGGTATAGGGGGAATTGAGGCATGTCCCCAAAGACCGCTAGGCGGGCCGGGTCGCCAGTACGCCGGCATTCTCCCGGCCGTCCATCCGGCCGAGGCCGGCGAAGTCCGGCCGGGAGATGAACGCGGCGTCGACCACGGTCAGCCCGGCCTCCATGCACGTGCGGGCCAGGAGCCCGGGGTCGAGCACGTTCATGAAGGGCGGTTTCTCGATGGGCTTCGCCGGCGGTCCGCCGGCGAGGTAATTGTGGAGCCCGGTCATCATCCCGGGCCAGCGCTCGCCGGCCGCCTTGCCGGCCTCGAATTCCGGGATCTTCTTCCGCCACACGCCGTAGGGCGTGTCCGCCACCAGGTACAGGCGGCCGCCCGGGGCGAGCCAGCGCGCCATCTTCCGCACCGACAGCTCGATGTCGCCACCCTCGAGGAAGTGCAGCACCCGGGAACAGAGGATGGCGTGGTAGCGGCCGTCGGGGAATTCCATGTGGGGCAGGGCGCCCGGCACCAGCTCGAGGTTCGCGCGCAGGCGCCGTGGCACTTTGCCACGCAGGATTTCCAGGTGCCGTGGGTCAAGATCCGAGGCTGTGATCCGGGCGCCGGCCTCGAGGGCCGGGATGGTGGACACGCCGTAGGCGCAGCCCACCTCCAGGGAGTGCAGGCCGTCACGGCCCAGCTGGCCGGCGTCCTGGATGAAGGCATCGGCGAAGCGGTCCCGGATCTCGAACATGAAGCCCGTGCCGTTCAGCGTGGCGACCATGCCGCCGCCGCTCCAGCCGGGCCGGGTCTCCGGCCGCCAGATGCCGAGGCGCCGGGCGGCGGACTTGAGCGTGCCGAGGAGATTGATCACCGTCCGATCCTAACCCCCGGTGCCGGCAGGGAACAGCAACCGGCCTGCCTGTCACGCGGACGGTGCACCACGCGGTGACCGGCGCCTTTGCCGGTCACTCCTTATAATGGACCCTCATATCAACTAACCAGCCGACCCGTCGGGAGACAGCACGTTGGACAGCAAGGCAGAGACTGGCGAGACCATCGAATACATCGGCGTGGCACTGCAGGTGTCCGTCAAGGGCGTGAACCGCTGCAAGGACCGGGCGTCCTCCCGGGAGCGCATCAACGAGAACATCCGCCGGATCGGCGAGTACACCGCCACGGCTGCGAGCTTCCTGCGCTTCTTCTACGGCCTGCCCGTCAAGCTCGTGGCCCTGCCGGAGTACGCGGTGACCGGCTTTCCCATGAAGGAGTCGGTCCAGGAGTGGCGTGACCGGGCCTGCCTGGAGCAGAACGGCCCCGAGTACGAGGCGCTGGGCAAGCTGGCCCAGGCCAACAACCTGTACCTGTCGGGCAACGTCTACGAGATCGACCCGCACTTCCCCGAGCTGTACTTCCAGACCTGCTTCATCATCGGGCCGAACGGCAACGTGATCCTGCGCTACCGGCGCCTCACCTCCTGCTTCGAGCCCACGCCCCACGACGTGTGGGACAAGTACCTGGACATCTACGGCGAGGAGGGCGTGTTCCCGGTGGCGAAGACCGAGATCGGCAACCTGGGCACGATCGCCTCCGAGGAGATCCTGTACCCGGAGATCACCCGTTGCATGGTGATGAGGGGCGCCGAGGTGATCCTGCACCCGACCAGCGAGCCCGGCAGCGCCGAGCGCACCATCAAGGAGACCTGCCGGCTGGCCCGGGCCATCGAGAACCAGGTCTTCGTGGTGTCGGCCAACACGGCCACCATCGACGACATCCCGATCCCGCCCTACACGTGCAGCGCCATGTCGAAGATCGTGGACTTCAACGGCCACATCCTGGCCGAGGCAGCCCAGGGCGGCGAGGCCTTCAACTCCAACGCCGTGATCGACATCGGCGCGCTGCGCCGGACCCGCCGCCGCACCGCGATGGCCAACGTCATGTCCCGCCAGCCCTTCGGCATCTACGCGAAGAGCTACACGGAGGCCCAGTACCACCAGCCGAACTTCCTGCTTCGGGACGGCAAGGTCATCGAACCGCCGCCCCGGGACGCCTTCCGGAAGCGCCAGGAGCAGAATATCGAGCGACTGGTCAAGTCCGGGCTGCTGTAGGCGAAAAGGGGACAGATTTATTTGCCCCCCGGCGGGAATGGAGTCCGCGACTCTCCCGCCGGGGGGCAAATAAATCTGTCCCCTTTTCCCGTAAACTCTCGGCTCCGGAGTGGGAGTACCGCTGCATGGCTGGACTGACGACTGACCGACGTAGTTTCCTGAAGCACTCCGGCGCCGCCGCTGTCGCGCTGTCCCTCAAGTACATGCCGGGCGAGGCGCTCGCCCAGGTCGCCACGCCCACGCCGGTCTACGGCCTCTGGGAAGACGTCATGCGCCGCAAGTGGACCTGGGACCGGGTCGTGCGGGGCAGCCGGGGCATCAACTGCACCGGCCACTGCGCGTTCAACGTGTACGTCAAGAACGGCATCGTCTGGCGGGAGGAGCAGCAGGGCGAGTACGGCCGCTCCGGCGAGGACACCCCCGACTACGGCCCGCGGGGCTGCCAGAAGGGCATGCGTCACGCCAAGTACATGTACGGCAAGCAGCGGGTGCTCTACCCGATGAAGCGGGTCGGTGAGCGCGGCGAGGGCAAGTGGGAGCGGATCACCTGGGACCAGGCGATCGACGAGATCACCGACAAGTTCCTGGAGTACGCCACCGAGACCGGCCCGGACGCGATCACCTTCGCCATGGGCACCCAGATGATCCTGAAGAAGGCCTCCTTCACGGCCTTGTTCCGCTTCGCCAACACCACCGGCATCGTCATCCCGGAGACCTTCGCGGGCGTCGGCGACCTGCCGGTCGGCGCCTACATGACGCTGGGCGTGAACCTGCCCGGCGACAACATGGCCGCGATCTACAAGTCGAAGTGCGTGCTGATCTGGGCCTGCAACCCGGCCGCCACGCGCATCCCCGACGCGCACTTCTTCTGGGAGGCCCGGTACAACGGCACCGAGGTCGTCACCATCACGCCGGATTTCAGCCCCACCGCCATCCACAGTTCCAAGTGGCTGAACCCGAAGCCCGGCACCGACACCGCGCTGGCCATGGCCATGGTGCAGACGATCATCGCGGACGGGCTCATCGAGCGGGACTACGTGCTCGAGCAGACCGACCTGCCCTTCCTGGTGCGCGTCGACAACGGCAAGTTCCTGCGGGGCAGCGACCTCGGCGAGACCGACCCGGAGGCCGCGCAGTCCTTCTACTTCTGGGACGAGAAGGCCAGGAAGCCCGTCAAGGCGCCGGCCACCGGCTTCGGCCAGCCGCCGGGGGCTCCCGTGCCCGAGCCCCCCACGCCGCCCTCGCTGGAACTGGACGGGAGGAAGCCCGCGCTGGAGGGCCGCTGGAAAGTCAGGACCCGGGCCGGCCGCGTGGAAGTCACCACGGTGTTCAACCGGGTCCGGGAGCTGTGCAACAGCAACTACACGCCGGAGCAGGCGCAGGCCGTCACCGGCGTGCACGCGGACAACATCCGGTCGGTGGCCCGCACCTTCGCGAAGTCGGGCGCGGGCATGATCTTCGCCGGGTACCGCTCCTGCAAGTG
>Ga0268299_1004794_pt1 | contig 10086 bp, 7 predicted proteins | sample NOBtaG_FD_193484 | JGI IMG/M metagenome (GOLD analysis project Ga0268299, IMG submission 193484) | Activated sludge microbial communities from bioreactor in Nijmegen, Gelderland, Netherland - NOB reactor | ecosystem: Engineered > Bioreactor > Aerobic > Activated sludge | place: Netherlands... | reverse complement strand
ATAAATATTTTATTCGGGCGCATGGCGGTGGGTGTGCCCCTACAATTTCCGTTATGACATCTCTCGCAGCCAATCGATAGCGCGTTCCCGATTGCTGAAAAATTCGCGCTCAAACGTTAACTTCCCCAGCGACGCGAAAAAAATGCGCGCAAAATGCGGCGCGGGCTTGCTCGAAAACAGGAACGCCAGCCGTCCCCGACGATTCTTATAGCGCGTGAAAAGCTCCACTGATGTCTTACGCGCATAGCCGCTGAAGCTCACCTGCCGCGCGGAAACATCCAGCAGCATACGAAATGACTGATCCGGCGGCGTCGCGTCAATCAAATGCCGAACTTCATCTGCCCAGGCGTCAATGGCGACTTCAGAGGAATTGGTGAATGTGTGAATGGCAATATCGCCGTTCTGTTCGCAGTAAAATCCTTCAGGCATACCGATTCTCAAGCGACTCCTATAATCCTGGTGATTATAGCAAATCGCCTGAGAGCCTGTTTTAAATCCTTCAGTGCTAAGGGATGTTTATTTTTGATGGACGCGGGTGTAGGCTTGTTCTGTGTAATTGAGAAGCTGCTCGTCCACCTGCGACGGATCACTGATTTCGATCATATGCGTCAGGTTGGGCATCGCACCCAGGCTGCGCGCCTTCTGGACATAATCGTCAAACGGCGTATCGCCCAGGTCGAGGCCGACGCGAATATTCTGCTTGGTCAGTGTGGCGCAGGCAAAACAGCGTTTGCCCTCAATCGAGACGTAGGTTTTGGTGGGGATAAATTCAGCTTCTGGCAGCCGTGACTGCATCGCAGTTTCGAGTGATTTATAAAGCGGCAGCAGTTGGGGTTTATCCTGAAACAGCCTGCCAAAAAGCACTTCATAGTCATAAACAGGTTGACCATCATTGAGGAACATGCCCGCCAAAAAAGTCGCCTGCATGTGATTCAGTTTATGCTCATCCTTCAGCCATTTGATGATGCTGTTCGGCTTGTCCATCCCCGCCGTGCCGATGACATTCATCCACTCCGGCACATTTTTGCCTGTTTTCTCCTGTGCGTTTGCAATAAATTCCTGTTCCAAACGCTGCGAATCTTTCGCCATTTCTTTGATCTCCTGAGAAAATTTTGTTCTATAGATCAAATGTACGACTTCAAGTTAGCTTTAAGTCAAGGGGAGAATCGATTTTGGTCATTACCGCGTCAATGTAGGGGCGCATGGTGACCAAAGAAAATCCCTGTGGGACGGTGCGCCCTCGCTAATGCAGTTGTACGCCTTTGGTCGGGTCTTCGATGTAGCGACCTAGCTGAAGTGAGCGCAAAACCTCGTCCCACACAGGGCGAAATTTTTTAGCCTGGATCACCCAAAAATCGAACGTAATCAACACCTGAACATCCCAGCCGCGCGCCACCATGATTCGCGTATAGGCTTCGCGTTTTTCGACGGGATCCATAAAGCGATGTTCCGTCCAGATCATTTCCAGGTCGGTGCGCGGAGTCGGAAAAATATCGCTGCGTTCCAGAATTTCCATGTCGCTGCCCTCTGTCGCCTTTGCCAGCAGCGGGACGAGCGGCAAACCTGTCCAATCCACACCCGGCGGCAGCCGCCAGAACGAGGTTGTCAAGCGGGCATCGTCGTTGGGAGGCGCTTTGTCGTTCAGCTCAAATGGCTCCAGCTTTGCCACATGCCAACTTTGCGGAATGTTAAAGCTGACCAGGCCGCGCTCGATCACGATAATTTTGTAGCCGTCCGGCGCTTTCCAGGTGTGGTTATCCTTCAGGCGCAGCGTTTGCTTCTGGGGCAGTTGAGGCTTTTGCGGTATCTGAGGTATTTTTTTGTTTTTATGTTTCATATCAGCTACCCAAAATTGAACTGAATTTTTCCATTGTACCCCGAATCCGTTTTAGCCGATGACAGCCAGCTCAAGATCAAGCAGGCGCGCCAGCTTCTTAATTTTCGACAGTTGATGGCCAATGCCCAGCGCGACGTGATGAGTCGGCCCCTGCTCCGCCCAGGCGTTCATGAACGTCGCCGGATCGAGTGAAAATTTCAGGCGCGAATTGGTGTTGCCGATCTGCATCGTCGCCCCAGGGATCGATTCGCCTTCAGCCGCCAGCATTTTTAAGCGTCCTTCGGCGGTCTGCGTGATACCCAGGATGGTAATCGGCCCATTTTTGACTTTAAATTCGACGGAAATGCCATAGCCGCGCTTGCCATGAAACAGCCCCAGGCCGCGCAGCAGCGGTTTGCTATCGCTGATGCCGACATGCCCTGGCCCATCGTGTCCCATCAGAATAAAGTCGTCGTTGAAATCCATCGCGTAAAATTCGGTATATGAGCCGCCCGCTTTCAGACGATCCATCACCAGCATAGCGATGCAGTTTTTCAGATCACCCTCGCCCGCAGCGGGGATGCCGCGCGCCGTCAGCAGCGAATTGCCGACGATCATCGATGCGCCGAGTTCTTCAAATCGATTGCCATTCCAGCCGCGATAATAATAGGTCAGCCCGTTCAGATCGAAATCACGAGCGAGTCGATCCAGCCCAACGGCGACCTGTGCCGACCAGCGCAGACTATCCTCAGTAACAGGCTGCGAAATTTTGTCACTTCCCGGTTTAGCAATCTCAAACAGGCCGCGAATCTCAGCGATTTTTGCATCGATTTCATCTGGCGTGGCCTCGTCAACACGCGCTTCGAGGTCGTCCATTTCAAGCACTTCGATATGCGTCCCAAGCTGGGCGTGGTGCATGGTGAAGTCGGAATACATATCCAACATGCCCGGATACGTGTGTCCCAAAAATCCGATGCGGCTGTAATTGAGTTCGCGCAAAACGCTGGCGGCGTGAATCCATTCTTCGATTTCGCGCCATGCCCGCTCGTAATACTGATTGGCACGTCCTTGCGCCGGGACGAGCAGGCCGGAGACAACGTTAAACTGAATCCGGCTGCGGGCGAAAGCGTTTGAAATTTCCGGCACACAGCAGGCACAGCAGTTTTCCAGCCATCTACCCGTGTCCGTATTGGGATAATCCAGGGACGCTTCCGGCTGTAAATTGAGAATCAAAACAGGCGCTTTACGGCGCTGCACGGCGGGCAATACCTGCGACGAGGTGGCATACGTGCCGACATAGCAAATAATCATATCGACATTTTCGCGCGCAAACATATCGCCTGCTGCCTGCGCTGCTGGCGGGGTATCGACCAACCCAGCCGAGGCGACTTCCGCGCCCATCTCGCGCAGTTTGGCTTCGATCTGCGCCTGATAGCCTTCCAGCTTTTCCTTTAACCCTTCAAACTGCGGCCAGTAAGCGGCGAGGCCGATCCCAAAAACGCCAATTTTCGCTTTTGCATGATTCATTAAAATCGTCCTTTGTCGTCAAATGGATATAATTTGTGAAAGAGCATAAATGCCCTATTCCCGTTCGTCAACTAACGGAACGCATTGGAGCGCATTGGAACGCATCGGAGTGCATTGGAGCGCAAATGACCTTTTCAAACCCCGGCATCATCTTAATCACGGGCATCATGGCATCCGGCAAATCGACGGTGGCACAGCGGGTCGCGGAAAAATTGCCGAAAAGCGTTCACCTGCGAGGCGATGTTTTTCGCCGGATGATCGTCAATGATCGCGCCGAAATGGAAAAGGATTTTTCGGCAGCGGCTTTTGAGCAGCTTCGCCTGCGCTATCGTCTGGCGGCGACCAGCGCGGAACTATATTGTGAGGCGGGATTCACCGTCGTTTTTCAGGACATCATCATCGGCGCGGTGCTGCAAGAAGTGGTGGAGATGCTTAAAAATTGGCCTCTGCATGTGGTGATCTTATGCCCCTCGCCGGACATCGTGGCGAAGCGAGAGGCTGACCGCGCAAAAACCGGTTATACGACGTGGACACCGCAGCAACTCGACGATGCCCTACGAAACGAGACGCCGAAAATTGGACTTTGGCTGGACACTTCGGCGCTGACCGTCGAGGAAACCGTCGAGGCGATTTTTGCGCAGGCCGCGCAAAGCAGCGTCAAATTCTGAAAATTTTAAAGCAATTATCCTACACCGTAGGGGCGCATCGCGATGCGCCCGAACAAAGGCGGATGAATTACCCATTTTTACTACTGGCTGGCGGGCAGTGTGAAATAAAAAATGCTTCCTTCCCCCGGCACACTTTCAACGCCAAACCCGCCGTCGAGCTTGTCCATGATGCGCCGCACAATCGACAGCCCCAGCCCATGCCCCTGCGCCCGGACTTTGTCGAGCCGTGTAAATTCAGTAAACAAACGTGCCTGTGCTTCTGCATCGAGTCCGCGACCATTATCGCGCACTGAAAAGCGAATCATGCCTCCTGGTTCTGGTATCGCGTCCAATTCCAAGCGCGGTGGCTGTCCCCCATACTTCAGGGCATTACTGAGGTAATTCACCCACACTTCTTCAATCCACGAGGCATAACCTTCCGCAGCAGGCCAAACATCCGGCGCAATCACTTCTGGTTGATATTTTTCAATCATATGTGAGAGGCGTCCAAGCGCCTGGTCAACGACCTCCGCCATATCAATCGGTGAGGCAACGACTTCTTCCTTGCGGATGCTGGCTAAAAGCAGCAGTTCTTGAATAATGCTGTACATCTTTTGCCCGGAATTCACGCTGATATGCAGCATTTCGCGCATTGGCTCATCGACAAGCGTATCATCAGTTCGCACGACCTCCAACGCCCCCAAAAGCGTACCGAGTGGATTTTTGAGATCATGCGCAACCGTATGCGCAAAAGCCTCTAGCTCACGATTCTGCTCGTGGAGCTGATAATTTTGCCTTTGCAGCGTCCGGCGCATCTCCTGCAAGCTCAAATGCGTTTGAACGCGCGCCAGAACTTCCTCAATCTGAAACGGCTTGGTGATGTAATCAACAGCCCCCACCGAAAAAGCTGTTACCTTGTCAAAGACCTCATTCAGTGCGCTGATAAAGATCACCGGAATATCTTTTAGACGGGAGTCCGCTTTCAAATTTCGGCAGACCTCAAATCCATCCATGTCTGGCATCACAATGTCCAACAGGATCAGATCGGGACACTCTTTCTGAACCGTCGCCAGGGCGCGTTCACCATTAGGGGCTGACCGAACTCGATAGCCCTGTTCTCCCAGAATTTGCGCCAGCAAACGGATATTTTCGGGTGTGTCATCGACAATAACAACCGAATTTTTTAGCTCTTGGTTCATGGTACCGTCTCCCCCACCAGGCTGAGCAATTTGTCGTATTCAAAATTATCGGCAAGCTTTGCCAGTACCTCGCCAAGTTGAGAGTCATCATCGGCAATTTCGGCGATCACCCTATCGAGCATCTCGATGTCGCCTAGTTCAACGCCCTCGGCGAATCGCGCCTGCAATTCTGGCAGTAGGGTGTGCATCATGGCCTTTAATTCATCCATATTCAGCGGAGCCACTTGTTTTGCTGTATGCAGGTCATCCTGCTCATAGACATAGCGCACACCGATATACTTGCTCAGCGTCTCAAAAATAGTTTCGGTTCGGAAGGGCTTGCGGACAAAATCATTGCAGCCAGCGGCGATAATTTCGTCGCGCTCTTCTTCGAAAGCACTGGCAGTCAGCGCGATAATCACCGTTGATTCGCCATGTGCTGTCGCTTTGATGACCCGTGTGGCCTCCAGCCCGCCCATTTCCGGCATCCTCATATCCATAAAAGTGAGATGTGGCTGGAAAATCGGTGCAACCTTTACCGCTTCCGCGCCATTTTCAGCTTCGCGCAGGTCGAAACCGAGCGGCTTGAGCAGTTTCACCAACAATTGACGATTCGCCCACTTATCATCAACCACCAGAATCCGGTATATTGGCTGACCCGGTTCAAGCGCGACAACGTGCTTTTGCAGTTTTGCATCCTGCCCATCAATCGCAGTCGAAATGTGGCATTGAATATCGAAAGTAAAGGTAGACCCGCGCCCAACCTGACTTTTAACCGAAATATCGCCGCCCATCATGTGGATAAATTTGCGGCTGATGGTCAGGCCAAGCCCAGTACCTTCCTGAGACTGACGTCCCGTGGCAGTTTGCGAAAAAGCCTCAAAAAGGGCTGATAATTCTTCGGACGGGATGCCGGGGCCGGTGTCCTCGATTTCAAATTGAAGCTGGACGGTGTTTGTGCTGCTTTTCAGGCTCATCACCCGCACGTTGACGATACCGGACTGAGTAAATTTCAGCGCGTTACCGATCAGGTTAATCATCACCTGACGCAGCTTAACCGGATCGGCGTACAGATATTGGGGGACATCGGCAAAGCGCTCAAAAATCAGTGTCAGATTTTTATTCTCCGCTTTGAGGGTGAACATATCTTCCAAATCATCCAGCAAGCGGTGAAAATCAAAACTCGTTTCGTTGAGTGCCATCTGTCCAGCTTCAATTTTCGACAGATCGAGCACCTGATTAATCAGCGCGAGGAGATGTTCGCTGCTGCGCAAGATAATGTTGAGATTTTCGCGCGTTTCGCCAGGGAGCGGGTGGCTGCGGTTGGTAATCTGGGCGAAGCCCAAAATCACGTTGAGCGGTGATCGCAGTTCATGACTCATGTTGGCGAGAAAACTGCTTTTGGCGCGGTTGGCAGTTTCAGCGGCTTCTTTGGCTTGTCGAAGCTGACTTTCGCTGAGTTGGAGTTCTCGCGTACTTTGTTGTAGCGCTGCTGTTTGGCGGTCAACTTCGCGTTCCAGATGTCGGTTGCGGGCAGCGATGTCACGAACCCGCAATTGATACCCCCCAAAAACCAGCCCAATCAGCGAAAGCACCGCTAAAGAGCGAAACCACAGCGTTTCCCACCAGGGAGGGAGAACGGTCAAACCAAGCGCCGCTTCCTGGTTACTCCACACGCCGTCGTTATTTGTACCCTGTACCCGGAAAACATAACTTCCTGAAGGCAAATTGGTATAGGTGACAAAGCGGCGGGTGCTTCCGGTTTCGTTCCAATTCGTTTCAAACCCATCCAGCTTATACCGATAACGATTTTTGTTTGGCGCAGCATAGCTCAAGGCAGAAAATTCAAACGAGAGAATATTCTGGTCATAGGTGAGGCTCAGGTTGCTCGTTTCTGTAATCGGCTGCTGTAGAACCGACTCGCCGCCCACAGGAACCGGCTTGTTAAAAAGCTCAAAATCGGTAATGACGACAGGCGGCGCGTAAGGGTTATCGTGAATTTGCTGAGGATCAAAAATCGTTAGGCCATTCGCCCCACCAAATATCATTTGTCCGTCGCTGGCCTGCGCAAACGCATGAGCATTAAATTCGCTGCCCTGTAACCCATCAAAAACATCAAAATTGCGGAAGGTTTCCGTATCCGGCGAAAAGCGCGAAAGCCCTTTCTTTGTCCCCAACCATAAATTCCCCGTATCGTCTTCGAGAACACTCACAACAAATAAGTTGGGCAGCCCATCTTTTTCAGTAAAATATTTTGCTTCCCGCGTCGCAGGATCAAAACGAATCAAACCGTCGCGCGAACCGATCCAGATTAATCCGTTTCGGGCTACCAGAATCGATTCCATATAACTGTCCGGGCCGCCATTTTCAACCTTCGCACGGAATCCCTGAAAATTTCTGTTCTGTGGGTCAAAGCGGAAAAATCCGTTCAATGTGGCAATCCAGATATTCCCCTCCCGATCCCCATATAAATCTGTGATCGGAGGGTGAGGCGCATTTGCCAGACGTACATTGACGTTAAGTGCAGAGAGTGATACAGGTGACTCGTAAAATTGAATGTCTTCACGCGATGGATCAAGTCGGTACAGCCCATCATGATTGACTGCTATCCACAAAAATCCATTTGCGTCCTCATAGAAATCGATAATCGACTTGGGCGGAGTTGATCTTTCCAGCGCTGATACCAGTGGAAAAACGGTAAATTCTTCAGTGGAGGGGTCGAATCGGTAGACTTGAAAGCCCGAAGTACCTACCCAGACTGTTCCCAAATGATCCTGAAGGATTGCAGTAATGTTGCCAGCGCTTTCCGGCATGGGATAATGTGTAACCTGCTCGCTATTCAGATCAACTAGATCGAGTGTCTTCTCAATTCCTAGCCACAACTGGTTAGAAGCATTCGCATAGACGGTGTTCATCGCACCACCGCTGATACTCGCGGGGCTATTAGGATCGTGGCGGTAGTGAGCGAACCGCGACTGACGGGGGTCGTAAATATTGATGCCAGACTGCCCTGTGCCAACCCATATCACACCCTCTCGATCCTGATACAATCGCGTAATGCGATCATCGCTCAGGCTGTCAACCCGGCTGGAGTCGTGGCGATAGCGCTCAATCATCTGCTGAGTCTGCGGGTTAAATATATAAAAACCATCACCCGAAGCAACCCAGAAATTTCCATTCTCATCTTCTAAAAGATCGTTCACGGGAGGCACAGTTTGAAAATGTGTGAATGTTTCATTCTGGAGATCAAACTGATAGAGTCCGGTGCTGCCACCCGCCCACAGTTTTCCATCTGAATCGACGTGGACAGTGTACAGCCGGTCTTCCCTGCGCCCATTCTCAATCGGTGTCTGGTAATAACTAAACTGATCGGTGCGCGGGTCATATTTCACCAGTGCATCACCGGCTGCTAACCACATATTGCCAGCCTGATCTTCATCGGCGTCGCGCGGCTGTCCCCCTTTGAAGCCATTTGGAGCATCACGGTCAGCAGGGTAACGGGTGAACGTTTCAGTTGTGGGGTTAAATTTATTTAGACCTGTGGTGCCCAAACCGAGAAACCAAAAATTGTCGGCGCTGTCTTGAAAAACGGTCAGCACCCGATCTCCTGCCAACGAGTTGGGGTTTTGTGGATCGGGCATAAAACGGGTAAAGGTTTCCGTATGCGGGTCAAATTTGCTTACCCCGCCGCCCTCGGTGGCAATCCAGATCATGCCATCCCGATCTTCGTAAAGGTCATGCACCCAATTAGCGCTTAAACTGTTGGGATTATCGGGATCATTCTGAAAGGTGGTGAAATGATAGCCATCATAACGACTGAGGCCGTTCGGGGTGCCAAACCACATAAACCCCTGGCTGTCCTGTAAAATCACTTCGATGGTGTTCTGAACCAGCCCATCATCGGAAGTGAGATGTGAAAAATGAGCCGTTGGCTGGATTGTATCGGTTGGTGCTGGATTTTCAGCCTGGGCAGAAACAATTTGTGTTGCGATGAATAAATAAACAAACCCGATTATGATGGCCTGGCGAGGAAGCCATTTCATACTTTTGAACCTTATGCTATTGTAATTTTGCGTTACGAAATCATATGCAACCATTATAAAGGGCATACATGGCTGCAAAGCATAGAGGTTTGAAGGCTGTCCTATGTCTAGAAGTCTAGCTTTTTCACTGGGTCATTGATGCCAACACGCTTAAAAACCCAATCGATTTCAGCCTGTGTTCCGGCGTCAATCGGTGCGAAAGGTTCGCGCAGAGCAGCATTGGCAATCGCTCCCCGGCGGCGCAGCATCTCTTTGCGAATGGTGAGGTTAATAACAGGCTGATTCTCGTAGCGAATCAGCGGCAGGTAATGGTCGAAAATGCGCTCGGCCTCTGCCCGATTCCCCGCGCTGTAGGCCTTAAAAACAGCCACGAGAATTTCCGTAAATGCGAATCCAGTCATCGTGCCAGAAGCACCCCGGTTAAGTTCCTCCAGCAGGAACATCCCGCCCAGGCCGCCGAAAATTTCATACTTATCCGTGCGCTGGCAAATCGCACTGATTTTTTCCATCAGCGGCGGGTCTTCCAGTTTCAAATGGCGGACATTGGGGATGCGCTCCGCCAGCGTCACCAGCAAATCCGGCGACATGATAACACCGTTCATCGGCGGGAAATCCTGCACCACAATCGGTTGATGTATCGAGGCGGCGATTTCGCTGTAGAGGGCAATCACTTTGTCGTCGGTGGGCTTCTCCATGCGCGGCGGCGCGATCATCACCCCCGCAGCGCCGGAATCGAAGGCCGCCTGACTGAGCGCGATCACCGTTTGCGTTTCGGGGTGGCTGACGCCGACGACGACTGGTACACGGCCTGCAACCGTCTCCATAACCGTATCCACGACCTGCCGCCGCTCCTCGACGCTGAGTTTGGCGGCCTC
>Ga0268299_1004793_pt1 | contig 10086 bp, 9 predicted proteins | sample NOBtaG_FD_193484 | JGI IMG/M metagenome (GOLD analysis project Ga0268299, IMG submission 193484) | Activated sludge microbial communities from bioreactor in Nijmegen, Gelderland, Netherland - NOB reactor | ecosystem: Engineered > Bioreactor > Aerobic > Activated sludge | place: Netherlands... | reverse complement strand
CGCTGGGGCAGTGACGCGCAGGCGGTGACCGGTTTGCAGCGGGTTTTGAAAAACCTGCCCAACCGCAAGGCGCTCGTCGTCATCATCTCTGACTTCCTCAACATGACCGACGCTGACCGCGAAGCGCTCAGGAAGACGGCTCTGTTCCATGACGTGATTTGCCTGTGCGTACAGGACCGCCGGGAGCGCGAGCTTCCTGCGGGCATCAAGGTGATGGGAATGGAGATCGGCGGACTGTACACGCTGCGCGACTTGCGCACCGGTCAGCGCAAGTCCATCTGGCTGTCGAAGAACAACCGCGAGAAATTCGCGGCCAACTTCCGCCAGCATCAAGAAGCGCTTGAGGAGTACTTCCGCAAGTCGCACATCGACTTCGGTATCTTCTCCACCGAAGAGGGCGTCGCCATGCTGCCGAAGCTGGTGCGCGTCTTCTCGAACCACCGCTAAGGAGCAGAACCATGCGTTCAAATAAGAATATCTGGACCGCCCTGCTCCTGTCCGCCTTCGTCTCGCTGTTCGCAGCGACGTCGCAGGCACAGGTTCCGGGCGTCTATCGTTTCCAGGCCGTGCCCGGTCCGACCAATGGTCAGACCGTGACGCAGCCCAGTATGAATGCCGCCGGCGCTGTCTCACAGGCTTGCGGCATTGTCACGACCGCTCAGGCAATCGCGCAGCTTCCGCCCGGCTTCCCTGGTTTCCCCGGGGAAGAGGAGCCGACTCCTGCCGAACCCGAAGATCCCAAGCCGGCCAACCCCGTGCAGAAGGTCTGCGAAAACGGTCGCATCATCATCCAGGTCGGCAATGGCCAGCACTTCGGTCATCGCATCATGGACCTGGTCGAGGTGACGGTTCTCATCGTCGCCGACAACGACGTCAAATTCGACTTCACGTCCCTGTCCAAGGGCGTGATTGGCTTCGAAGGTCAGGACTTCGACCTGGCGAAACCGTACCCGCTCGGTGCGCTCGCCCCCGGTCAGAGCCCGGTCACCATTCAGAGCGCGCCTTACAAGCAGGGTCAGACGATCTACCGGATCGATCTCATCGTGCAGAGTTCGGTGCCGAAGAAGGCGATTCCCTTCCAACTGGACTTGCGCTACGCGGTGGACACCGCCCCGGACGGCAAGACTCCCAACTGGAAGCGGCTGACCACGCCGGACTTTATTGTCACCACGTCCAACACGGCCGACAACGGCGACGAACTTCTCGAGGGCGACCTGGAGATGCGTCAGGCGCCGCGTCCGTGGGCGATGTGGCCGACTCTGGTGGGCGGCATCTTCCTGGCGCTGTTGTGGCCCGCGCTCGTTATCGTGCGCCGCATCAACCGCGAGAAGCCGATTCGCAAGAGCCCGCCCAACGAAGTGGCCTGGCGCGTGTACCTCAAGGTCACCAAGCAGGTTGCCGAAACGGGCTGGCAGGAGCGGCACTACAAGCTCATGGCCGCAGCGCTGCGGCAGTACTTCGGCGTCGATCCTTCCACCATCAACGAAGTTGGTGAGCGGCTCAAGGATCACGCGCAACTGGATATGATCATGTCGTATCTGGCCAAGACCGAAGCGGTGCTCTTCCAGCAGCGCGCCCTCAGCGAGCACGAGAACAACGAGCTGTGCGAACAGTTCGAAGAGCTCGTGCCGCGTCCGATCCTGATTTAACCAGGATCAATCTGAAAGCTCGGCACCACTCCGTCGCGTAGCAATATGCGGCGGAGTGGCTGTCCGGCTGATTGTCTTCAAAGCCTCGCAACCGGCAGAGAAAGTGAACTCCCCTGGAGACGGACACCATATACGGTGCCAGATTTCCCGGTCAGTTCTCAGCGGATACATCCCGCATGTCGCGAATTTTGCAGGCTGAGACCGGTTCTAACCCCTGTCGGAAGGTGCGCAAGAAATGCCCCTTCCAGATCTTTGCGATCAAGAGACAGGTAGGAGTCAAATATGAAAACTACTCGTAACCTCGTACTGGCTCTCCTGTCCATCCTGGTTGTAGCGTTCGCCATCTCCGGCCCGCTCACCGGTGGACGAGGGATTGTCCAGTATTTCATGACGGCGCAGGAACCTGCGCAATTCGACGGCAAGTATCTATACGACCGCAGCTTCCGCATCATCCGAGACGTCGCCAAGCCGCTCATCGACCCCGCTGAGCGCGCCAAGTGGGCTGCCGAATGGGAGCACAAGTTCGACGCTGACGGCACGCTCGACACCGAGGAAGGCACCGACCGTGCCATCACTCAGATGTTGAACAGCCTCAACCAGCGCTTCGACCACTACTCGCCCCCTGCCGTCCGGCAAGCCGAACACGAGATGCAGGAATCGGCCCTCTTCGGAATCGGCGCCAGCATCGCCAATCCGGAACTGACGAAGCGCCTGCGCGCTCTGCCGAAAAACCCGACCGAGGACCAGGTCAAAGCCGCCTTCACGGTCGGCGATGACAATCCCATGGTCGTCGAATCGCCGATGCCGGGCGGTCCTGCCGAAAAGGCGGGCGTCCTTGCCGGTGACCGCTTCGTGGCTGTCGATGGTGTCCCGGTCAACGGGATGCTTCCCGACGACGTCATCAAGAAGGTCAAAGGCGCCGAGAACACCCGCGTGACGATCACCTTCGCCCGCAAAGCGGCCGACGGCACCATCGCCAACATCGACATCACCATCACGCGCGCCCGCGTCATCGTGCCCGTCGTCCGCTTCAAGGACCTGGGCGACGGCATCGCGCACATCCGGTTGGAGAACTTCGTCTCCGACTATAGCGTCAGCGAGATGGCTGCTGCACTGACCAAAGCCAAGGGCATGAAAGGCCTGATTATCGACCTGCGCGGAAACGGCGGCGGTAATCTCGCTTATCTCGAGGCGATTGCGCAGCAGATTCTGCCGGAAGGCACGCTCATGGTTCTCGAGCATCGCAACGGCGACAACCTCGTCGAACAGCGTCAGGTGCTCCAGCCGCGCATCGTCATCGAAACGCAGGTCTCCAGCGACAAGCCGGACGACGTGGCGTATGAGGTGAAGGAGCGCGAGCACGACCTGATTGTGCCCAAGACCATGCCCATCGTCGTTCTGGTGAACGGCGGCTCGGCGTCTGCCGCGGAGCTGCTTTCGGGCATGCTCCAGGCCAACAACCGTGCCACCATCGTCGGTAGCGTCACTCTCGGCAAGGGCGTCGGTCAGGCTGTGATTCCTTTGCCCTTCGGGCGCGGCATCTCGGTGACGACCTTCGAGTTCCTGCCGGGCGGTGCCCGCATGGACTGGGTGGGCGTTGTTCCGGACGTCGAAGTGAAGAACGACGACGACCCGGCCGTCGACGAGCAACTGGAAGCCGGCAAGTCCGAAATCGGACGGCAGCTCCAGGCCGCCAGCGATGCTCAAAAGCGTCGCGACGAAATCAAGGCCAAGAACGAAGAGGCCTGGACCAAGTACATGCGCGAGCGCAACGCCAACCCGTAAGGGCGGCGCCAGGCATCGCGTTTTGTTTCATCTCAAAGCAAAGCGCTCGTTTTTCAACGGGCGCTTTCACTCTCGTAACTGGAGAATAACTATGCGCAAGTTTCTGACAAGTTTGCTTGTGCTGTGCTTCGCGGCCATGAGCACCGTCTCGGTGACGAATGCTCAGACGCCCGAGAAGAAGCCGGTCAACCCGATCATCATCATCATGGGTGCCGGCACCGGTGGCGATACCACCACCGCCGATGAGAACACCCCTGTCGTCCCCGGCGCCGGCGACAAAGCCAAGCCGGTGAATCCCCTGGACAGCGGCGGACCGCTGCCCGAGGAGCTGAAGAAGTTCTTCCAGATGTTCAGCCAGCAGGCGGCGCTCACCCCGCAGCAACTGGAGAACATCTACAAGAGCACCTGGGCTCAGGTGAATGCCACGTACTACGACCACGCCGCGTTGAAAGACTTCGGCGCCTGGAAGAACAAGTACGACGGCAAGCTCACCACCCAGGCCGAATTGGAAGCCGCCATCAAAGAGATGATGGCTTCGCTCGGCGACAAGTGGACGTTCTACACCACGTCCGAAGAGATCAAGCAGTCGACCGCACAGCACAATGCTGGTCTCGAGCCGCTCGGCATGATGTTCAAGAAGAACGCCGACGGCACCTACTCGATCGACTACGTGATGTACGGAACCCCGGCTCAGAAGTCCATTCTGCGCAAGGGCGACGTCGTCAAATCCATCAACGGCAAAGACCTTGCCGCCCTGACGCCCCAGGAAGTGGAGCGTCTCACGCTCGTAAAAGCGGGTGACGAAGCGCAAGTCGTCTTCGTACTGGACGGACAGGATCAGACCCTGACGTTGAAGTCGGCTCCCGCCGATGCACCCGACCTCAATGCCAAGCTGCTGCCCGGCGGCATCGCCTTCATCCGCTTGCCCGACTTCTCGGGTCCGCAGGTGATTCAGGCGTTCGTCTCCACCCTTGCCGAAATGCACAAGGCGAACGGCGGCAAGCTCAACGGCATCATCCTCGATCTGCGTGGCAACCCGGGCGGCGTCTTCGACCTCGCTCGCCAGTTCTCCTCTCTCTTCCTCGCCGAAGGGGTAATCGTCACCTCCACGACCCGCAATGGTCTCGAGGTGAAAGAGGAGCGCTTCAGCGTCGTGAAGGCATGGCCTCATGACCTGGGCGACGCGGACGCCGAGGACCTCGCTTTCATTCGCACGCTGGAAACCGCGCCGATGGCTGTCCTCGTGGACGGCAACTCGGCAAGCTCCGCGGAAATCGTGACCGGTGCCCTCAAGGACAACGGTCGCGCCGTGATTGTCGGTGAGACGACCTGGGGCAAGGGCGTCGGCTACTCGTCCGGCCGTCACCGCGGCGCCGGCGGCTGGATCTCGGTAACGGGACTCAGCTACCTGACGCCGTCCGGCTACAACCTCGCCAACAAGGGAATCGTCCCCAACATCGAGGTTGCCCAGCCGCGCGGCTCGGCGCTGGACGTTCAGCTCGACGCGGCCATCAAGGCTGTGAAGGACGCATCGGTGACTCCTGCCAAGCCTCAGGGCCAGCAGAGCTCGCCGCTGCAACTGATCGACCCCAGCTCGGTCTACGTGCAGGCTGCCGCCATCGCCCTCTTCCTGCTCATCATCGTCTGCTACGGTGTGCACCTGCACATGCGCGCGCAGCGTGAGAACAAGAAGAACGGCGGCAAGTAATCTGTGAAAGGAGCGTTCTCGCTTTGGGAACGCTCCTTTGACTTTCCAGGAGACGTCCATGTAGAGGCGTTTCCGCTTTCCGCATTTTGAAAACGGAGGGCAAAACTATGGTTGCAACGACAAAGGAGGACACCCATGAACCTAACTAGGTAGAGGCGCCGGCGCGCGCTAATGTCTCTTAAGCAGGACTCTGGAGCGTTTAGCAAACGCTTCTTGTCTGTGGACGTATGCGAATTGATTTCGTGCGTTCCTAATTCTGCAAAGAACAGTCACCCAACTCCATTCTGCGCCGGTGTCTCCTACCAAAGGAGGCATCATGGGCAAGTCCTTCCGTCACAGCTACAAGAGCTACGACAACGACGAGCGCGAAGAGCGTGGTCACATCCCCGTCTTCATCAACCTCGATGAAGTCTTCATCACCGAGTCCACCGTGCAGAAGCTCCTCGATCGCGATGGCGGTCAGATCGAGCAGATGCGCCGCGACTTCGAGGATGGACGCGAGATGGTCCGCTGCGTTCTGCGTCATCGCGCCGGCGGCGGCTACAACATCGAAGACGGCCGTCACCGCGTGATCGCTGCTAAGCTCGCCGGCATCTGCTTCATCGAAGCGATTGTCGTCGGCTAAAAACCCGGGAAGGCCGCAGGACAAACTCTGTGTAAAAACAGAGTCCCTGCGGCTTTCTCACCTTTTTGCGGCAAAAAACGTCACACGTGCGATGCGGCTCAAACGCCAATAGCACAAGACACATAGGAAGGTTCCCAAATGAATCGTGGAACACTGCTGACAGTTCTCGGCACCGCCGTCAGCATCGCGGCGCTGGCTTTCTGGGCCTATGCGGCTCCGGCTGCGGGTTCGGGCTGGATTCTCTTCTTCGCCTTCATCGGCGCGCTGAATCTGCTCGACTCCATCAAGAACGGCACGCTCGCCACCGTATCCGGTGCGGCAATCACGGCCACCGCCGCCTTCATCTGGTTCACCAATCAGGGCGTCGAGCACGCCGGTTGGGTCGGTTTCCTGGCCATCCTCACCGGCTTCGGCACCATGACCGCGCTCAACAACGCGGTCAAGAGCAACACCTGATTTGCTGAAAGGCGCTTGAAGCTCGAGGTGGTTGAGACATCAGTGTGGAAACGCATTGATGCTCTCAGCCACTTCACTTTTGCGCCTTTTCTACTATGTTTTATAGTTATCCAAGAGCAAAAAGTGAACGGCTCAGGGCTTCATAGCCAAGAGCCGCTCACAATCGTCGTCGACGGTACAGATCGAAGGCCCGCGCGCATTCACACATGAGTGAAAGTGGCGCGCGAGCCTTCTTAGGTTCTCGCAGATAATGCGGCCATTTTGTCGGTTCTGGCTGCCGCAACCGTTGCCGGCTCCCCATCACACGCTCGTGACGGAAAGCCGGTTTCTCAAGCGCCCGTAGCCGACGAAGAGCCACTTGCCCACGACATGGAGTCTGACAAGCCGAGCCAACTTCAGCATCAGGAACAGGGACCCGACCACGAGGAACCAAGCGAACTTCACCAGTCCGCCCAGTACCGACTGCACACGCTTAGGCGCATACTGCCGGTAGCCGGAAGCCACCGCCGTACCGCCCACGCCCAGCCATCGCCAGATGAAGCGGCCGCCCGCGACTGCCAGGTCGCGCGCCGCCACCAGCTTGGAGCCGACCAGCCGGAAGAACCCGACTACCAGGTCAGCCGCCACTTCCGACATGAGCCGCTCTTCCAACTTCGGCTCAGGCACCGTCACCGACAACTTCTTCAGCACCGGCAGACGCCTTGCGGCGATGGCGATGACGACCGACGCCAGCATGAGGAGCATGCAAACGCCGTAGAAGTTGAGGCTCTGGATGAAGCCGTTGTTGCGCTGCAAGGCGGCTACGAAGAGCTGCCCGGCAGTCACCGACATCGCCGCCACGATCGTGGCGACAATCGGCGTCCAGAGTCGCTTCCACCAGCCGTCCAGATTGCTCTGGAAGAGCAGAAGCCAGATGGCAGCGATGACAGCCAGCGCGCAGGCGAACCGCACAGGGAAGCTGCCGAAGCCCGAAGCCGTAGCGGCAATAGTCATGACTGAGAACGCCGCGAGGTAGAACACCCCATCGCGCCAGCGCAGACGTCCGACATCGCCGAGCAGCATGAGAGCCGCCACGGCTAGACCGAATGCCATGCCGCCGATGTGAGCGGAGAACGCCACGCCTGCTGCTTCCTCGACACCGCCGAGCTGAGCCCAGAGCGACATCCACTGCATGACCAGATATTCGCCCAGGAAGAACACGCTCAGGGTGGTGATCAAGTTGAAGGTCGGCGTCATGCCATCCACGCGAGCGCGCGGATAGTACAGAACGTAGGCGCCGAGCACTCCTCCGATTGCACCTGAGGCTCCCAGGATGTGCCCGACTCCCGACGTGTCGGTAGCCAGGAAGGTGAGCGTCGCCGCGATGCCCGAGAGCAAGTAGAATGCGGCGAAGCGACCGTGTCCCATCCTTGCCTCGAGCGCGGGCGCGAAGCAGAAGAAGAACCACATGTTGCCGAAGATGTGAGAGAAACTGCCGTGCAGGAACATGGCCAGGAAGACGGCGATGATGCTCCTGCCGATCAGCCAGGGGTCGCCTGTGGCGATGCCGGTCGTGAACACGTCACGCACGGGCAGCCAACTGGAGATGGTGGTGTTCAACACGCCGCTCGTATCGAGCGTCATCTGCCCGATGTAAATCAGCACGTTGAGCGCGAAGATCGTCACCGACACCCAGGCGAACTTGGAGTAGCGCAGATTGTCCTTGAGAGGAATCATGACAGCTCCCCCTTTCGTTCGGACTTGATCTCGGCATCGAAGACGATGCCGAACTCGGCTTCAGCAGCCGTCGGCTGTCGATTCTGCTCCGCTTCCAGCAGATTGCGCTGCTGGCGGCGGAAGTGATACATGACGAAGAATGCCAGGAAGACGAGCAGCAGCGCTGCCTTGATGGGCGTCAACAACTGCGGCAAGACCGACACGAGAGTGCCGATCCCGGGCAGCTTTCTCACCCATTCCATCGACTCCTTGAGGAATTTCTGCACGCTGGCAGTCTCCTCGTCGACATCCGCGGTCTTTTCGACCTTTGGACGCTTCTTCGCCTGCTGAGCCAGAACAACGTCGGATACGCTGTCCGGCGCGAACGCATGCGTTGACGGTTCGGTCGCCGTGAATGCGGACTGTGCCACCGCCGGTGAGGCGAGGCCGGTCAGCGACAGGGCAGCCGCGACCGCCAGTGAGAGCAAGGCCGCTCTCACGCGGAAGACGGATTTGTTGATCATTTGATAGCTCCTAACTATGTTCTGAACGGCTTTGCGCCGCCCGTTGCTGCAACCGGCGACATGCCGGCTGCCAGTGCGGACGGCAAGACTGCCGCCCGACCTACACAGCGGACAGCTGGCGCCGTCCGTTACATCGAATAGGGCCGCTTGATCAGCTCGTCCACCTCCTTGAGGAGCTGGGCTTGCTCGGCGGCCGCCAGGGCGCGATCTTCGATGAGCACGCGGTCCAACTTGCGGAACACGCTCTTCACCACATTGGCCTGCGGCTCATCGGGCAGAGCCTCGATTTCCGCCAGCGTCATGCCTTCCAGCCCCGGATATACCGGCGCCATGAACGTGCGCACGACATTGCCGATGCGCTTGTAGTGCGTCTTGCCGAAGCCGATCTCCTGGCCGGACTTGACGGCGGCGTGCATGGCCAGCCAGGCTGCCGCTTCACGCGAGACGGTCTTGCGGGCGCGGACCCGGTTGACGTAACGCAGGCAAGCCATGGCCGGCCAGCTTGCGAACAGCAGGAAGACGACGATGGCCAGAGGCGGGACCAGCCACGCGCTGCGGGGCTTGACCATCTCCGTGTTGCCCATCGTCATGGGACGCTTCATGTTCTCGTAGCCGCCGTCGATGTTGTTCAGAAGAACGAACTCGGGCGTCGCGAAAAGCTGGTTGCGAGGCGTGCCGTCCGGGTTGTTGTCGACCGAGTACGGCAACTGCATCGTGAAGCGCAGATGCGGCTTGATGGTAAACTGGCGCACCTCGATGGTGACATCGTGGGTGGTGACACCGTTCTTCCTGGTCGTGACGACGACCGGCTTGCCGGCCACTTCGAACGACTGCTTGAAGGTATCCTCCAGAGCGATCTTGCCCTGACGGAGCGGGTCCAGATTGACCGTGGCGCCATCCTGCACGATGAACTTGATGTTCAGCGGGATGACGTCGCCCACCTGCCAGCCGTAGACGCGAGCGGAGATGATCAGCTTGATCTTGCCGCCGGCGCAGTCCACCTTCATCTCCGGCAGCACCACCAGCGGTGGCACGGGCGGAACTTCGGGAACGGCTTCTTCCTGACTCGGTTCGGCTTGCGCCTGACCGTTGATCTGCGCCGGCGTCCGGGGAGGCGCCTTGCCCGGATTGGAGGCTGCCGCCTGGGTGACACCCTTCGGCATTTCGACCACACAGAAGGGCGGAGGCTGGGTGGGCTCGACGTAACCGTAACCGCCGTCCTCCCAAGCCTGCCCCTTCACCGCAGTCGTCACAGACATCGCCAGGAAGGCGACAGCCGTCAGCGACGCTGCAAAAGAGATTCTACGAGTTCGATTCATTGTCATTCTCCTTGGGTCTGTGACCGGAGTAGATAGGCAGAATTGTCTCGTTCAGCCCGTCGACATCCTGGTCGGTCCAGAACTCCTGCATGGAGCATCCGAAGTCGACCAGAGTCTTGCGCAGCTCCTGACGCCCAGCGTCGAAGCTTTCGCGCCACTGACGGCGGGTCTTGTCGCTGAGGTGAATGCCGGAAACACCACCCGTGCCAAGATCCTCGAGATCACGGAAGCCTGTGCCGTCCGGCAGTTCGCGCTCGCGGCGATCGCCGACGACCAGAGCGATGACGTCGTGCATTTCCGCCGCAGCCTCCAGCGCATCCTTGTC
>Ga0268299_1004792_pt1 | contig 10087 bp, 7 predicted proteins | sample NOBtaG_FD_193484 | JGI IMG/M metagenome (GOLD analysis project Ga0268299, IMG submission 193484) | Activated sludge microbial communities from bioreactor in Nijmegen, Gelderland, Netherland - NOB reactor | ecosystem: Engineered > Bioreactor > Aerobic > Activated sludge | place: Netherlands... | reverse complement strand
GCACGAGGTCGCGCGCGAAGCGCTCGGGCTGCTCCCAGTGCATCGCGTGGCCGGCCCGTTCGTACACGGCGAGCTCGGCGCGGCTGCCGCCGGTGCCGATCGCGCGCACGATGCGCTGCGCGTCGTCGGCGGGCACGAAGCTGTCGTGGTCGCCCCAGACCAGCAGCGTCGGCGCGGCGATGCGGCCGTTCGACGTGTCGACCTCGTCGTCGAGCAGGCGCGCGAAGGCGTCACGCCACACCGTGGCCGGCGTGCGCAGGCACTCGTCGACCATGGTCTCGATCAGCCCCGGCGCGGTGGCGCCGAAGACGGTCTCGCGCTGGAAGCCGTCGGCGAGGTCGCGCGGCACCTCGTCGCCCAGGGTGGCGATGGTGGTGCGGACGAAGTCGACGAGCGGCGGCTTGTCGCCGAAGCTGGCGAAGGCGCCGGCCAGCACGAGCCCGCGCAGCAGTTCGGGCCGGTCCATCGCCAGGCGCATCGCGTTCGTCGCGCCCATCGAATGGCCGACCACGACCGCCGGCGCCATGCCACGGGCGTGCAGGAACGCGGCGGCGTCGGCCGCGAAGTCGCGCGTGCGGTGCTCGGGCATCGTCTTGTCGGAGCCGCCGTGGCCGCGCTGCGTCAGCGAGACCACGTGCCAGTCCGCCGGCAGGTGCGGCAGCACCGGCGCGAACGAGCGCCAGCTGTCGGTGATGCCGTGCAGCATCAGCACGCTGGTGACACCCGGGCCGGGCGGCGGGCCTTGCTCGGCGAACTCGAGCCGCGGGCCGTTCGGCAGGTTCAGGTGCGCCACGCGCAGGCGGGCGGAGGAGGAGACGTTCAAGGTCATGAGGGGCCTTTCGGGCGGGTGCAACGGGACGGCGGCCACTGTGCCGGCGGGCCGTCTGCGGCGCGTCCGCCGGCGCTGCGTGGTCGAGCGCTCGGGCGCGCGTCGCGCGCTTGCCCTCTCGGCGGCTGGCGCCAGGTCGATGCCGGACGGACTCCAGGCAAGCCGTCGGCGGCCTGCGGAGTCAGGACATGGCAGTGGCCCGGCTGTCAAGCCAGCCGGGCGGGCGCCGGCGTCTGCCGAAGGCAGACTCGGGGTCGTGAGGGCTGGTCGGACTTCCCGTCCGCCCCCTCGTCGCGGCAGGTCGCTACAGCGGCGCTTCCACCCGCTCCAGCTGCATGCGCGCCAGCGTGAGGTTGCCGGCGCTCGCCAGCAGCACCAGGTGCACAGCCACGCCCGGGTGGCCCGGAACGGGGCGCAGGATGAGGTGGTGGCCGCTCGTGCTGAGCGAGAGTTCGGGCTGGCTGGAGCCGAGTCCGAGGGCGCGCGAGCCGTCGAGCGCGGAGGTCAGCAGATTGGCACCCTGGTGCGCCAGCCGCTCGGCCGACGGGGCCACACCGGAATGAGCGAGCGGCTTGGCGCCGTGGATGTCGAACACGCAGCAACTCACCGTGCCCTTGATGGCCATGCAGCGGTCGACGTAGTCCTGCCAACTCGTGCCGCCAGGGCTCGGCATGGGGCGCGTGGCGGGCACGCCGGCGGGGGAAGCGCCCGCGGTGGGGAAGAGCGGCGAGGCCCCCGCGCCCAGCGCGGGCGCCAGCCCGGCCTGCACCGTGGGCGCAAAGCTGGCCGGCAGAGTGCCCGGCTGCGTGGCCGCCTCGGCGGTGGGCGTGGGCGGGCGCGGCACGGCGCGCTCGATGTCGGCTTCGACCGAGCGCGCGTCGCCGGCGGCGCCGTTGAGGCGGTTCCACGCGCCGGCGATGAAGTTCCAGATGTGCTTGGGCTTGGCCGCCTGCGGCGTGATCTGCACCGCCACCGAGCTGCCCGCCGACAGCGCCGAGGACTGCGACGCCAGCGCCGAACTCGAGCCGAGCGGCACGATCAGCAACTCGCGGTTGTTCCAGGGCCCGCGTGCGATGGCCTCGCGTAGCGGCTGCAGCGCCGCGGCCACGGCGTGCGGCGGCACCTCGCCGGTGACGAGCACCCCGAGGCGGCTGTGCGCGAGCAGCGTGCGCGCCAGGGCCTGCCGCGTGGGGCCGTCGCCACTGGCCTCGGTGGAGTACACGCGCACGCCACCGCCGGCCGACAGCGGCACCTCCACGAACTGCAGCACCGCCAGCGCCAGGCCGTAGCCCTGGCGGCGGATGGTGAGCTTCTGCACCATGGCGTTGGCCGCGCCGGCCAGGCCCGCCAGCAGGCGCAGCGAAGCCTGCGCGCCCACGTCGTGCACGGCGATGTACTCGGTGGCGTGCTGCTCGAGCTCGCGCTGCAGCGAAGGGGCGGCATCGCCGGTGACGAACAGTTCCACCTGGTCGTCGGAGATGCGCCGGCCGACGTCGTGCTGCCCCTGGCCGAGGTAGACGTCGCGGTCGGCGACGATCTGCGTCGAGGGCGCGAGCAGTTCCTCACGCGAGGGGGCCTCGCGGGTGCCGCTGCGGTTGTCTCCGGTTCTCACGGTGTCGGGCCAGGGTTCGTCTTCGCGCACTCGGTTCATCCCGGTTCTCCTGCCCCCCGAGCCGCGGCCGGAGGCGCGGTGAAGATGGGGGTGGTGGGCTGGGTCGGGCCATGATAGGCGCTGTGCCCGGCCCGGCCGCAGGCCTGGGGGGCCGTCCTCCCTAGAATCGCCGGCGTGTCGCTTTCCCGCACGACTCCTCACGCCTGTTTCAGCGCCGTCGCCGCGTGCCTTCGATGAACAACCCCTCCGCGTCCGGGCAGCGCCCGGTGGTCGTCATCGGCGCCGGGCTGGCCGGCTTGGCCGTCGCCCTGCACCTGGCCGACAAGGTGCCGGTGGTGGTGCTGGCCAAGCGCCAGCTCGACGAGGGCGCCACCGCCTGGGCCCAGGGCGGCATCGTCGGCGTGCTCGGGCGCGACGACAGCATCGAGTCGCACGTGCACGACACGCTGGACGCCGGCGCCGGCCTGGTGGACGAGCACACCGCGCGCTTCATCGCCGAGCGCAGCGCCGAAGCCGTGCGCTGGCTGGTCGACTCGGGTGTGCCTTTCTCGGCCGACCCCGAAGGCCCGCTCGGCCTGCACCTCACGCGCGAGGGCGGGCACGCCGTGCGCCGCATCGCCCACGCCGCCGACGCCACCGGCAAGGCCATCCACGACGCGCTGCTGGAGCGCGCCCGCCGCCACCCCGGCCTGACGTTGCGCGAGCGCTGGATGGCAGTGGACCTGGTGACGCACCGCCACGTTCGCGATGATGCCTGCGACGACCCGACGGTGCGCCGCTGCTGGGGCGTCTATGCGCTGGACATCGACCGCCGCCGCGTCGAGACACTGCCGGCCTCGGCCGTGGTGCTGGCCACCGGCGGCGTCGGCAAGGTCTATCGCTACACGAGCAACCCCGACACCGCCACCGGCGACGGCATCGCCATGGCTTGGCGCGCCGGCTGCCGCGTCGGCAACATGGAGTTCATCCAGTTCCACCCCACCTGCCTCTACCACCCGCAGGAGCGCAGCTTCCTCATCACCGAGGCGCTGCGCGGCGAGGGCGCGCAGTTGCGCCTGCCCGCCACCGCCGGCCCGGGTGAACCGGCCGGGGCCCGCCTGGGCGAGCGCTTCATGGACGCGCACGACGAGCGCGGCGAGCTCGCGCCACGCGACATTGTGGCCCGCGCCATCGACTTCGAGATGAAGAAGCACGGCCTCGACCACGTCTGGCTCGACGCCACGCCCATCGTGCGCGAGAAGGGCGAGACCTTCCTGAAGGAGCACTTCCCCACCGTGCATGCGCGCTGCCTGGCGCTGGGCATCGACATCGCGCGCCAGCCGATCCCGGTGGTGCCGGCGGCGCACTACACCTGCGGCGGCGTGGTGACGGACCTCGAGGGCCGCACCGACCTGCCGGGGCTGTACGCCGTGGGCGAGACCACCTACACCGGGCTGCACGGCGCCAACCGGCTGGCCAGCAACTCGCTGCTGGAGTGCGTGGTGCTCGGACGCAGCTGCGCCGAGGCCATCCTCGGTGCCCCGCCGCCCACCGCCCGCGAGCTGCCGGCCTGGGACGAGAGCCAGGTGGAAGACGCCGACGAGCAGGTGGTCATCGCGCACAACTGGGACGAGTTGCGCCTCTTGATGTGGAACTACGTGGGCATCGTGCGCACGACCAAGCGGCTGGAGCGCGCACTGCACCGCATCAAGCTGCTGCGCGACGAGATCGACGACTACTACGCCAACTTCCGCGTCACGCGCGACCTGCTGGAACTGCGCAACCTCGTCGAGTGCGCCGAGCTCATCGTGCAGAGCGCGCTGCACCGGCACGAGAGCCGCGGCCTGCACTACAGCCGCGACTTCCCGCTGACGCTGCCGGTGAGCTTCCCGACGGTGCTGACGAGGCCGGCGCGCAGCCGGGAGCGCTGAGTCAGGCGACCCAGGCCTCGTGCTGCCGCAAGCGCTCGCCCGCGAGGCGAAGCCAGCGCCGATCGGGTGCCATGTCGGGCACCGGCGCAGGCCAGGGTACGAGCGCATCGCGCCAACGCAGGCGCCCGTTCAGGTCCAGCGCGCGCACGCGGTGGCGCACCTCGAAGCCGGCGGCGGCGTGCGCCCGCATCGAGGCCGCGTTGTCCCAATCGACGTCCGACCAGGCGCCCTCGAACGACGGCAGCCACTGCTCGGCCACGAGGTGAAGCATCTGCAGGAAGAGGCGCTGCCCGCGCAGCGCCGGCGCGATGAACACGTCGCGCAGCCAGAACTCGCGCGTGCCCACCGGCAGGCGCCAGTTCATCTCGTCGATGTAGCGGTGCGCGTCGTGCACCACCCACAGCGAGCCCGCGATCTGGTTGCCCAGCCAGAGGCGCCCGAAGCGCAGGCGGTTGGCGAAACGCCGCTGTGGCCTTCCGGCCGGGTGCCGGTGCCCGAGCACGCGGTAGGTCTCGGCGACGGCGTCGATCTGCGACGCCGTCAGCTCCTCGAGCCGCGCGCCCAGCGTGGGCACCGCGATCGGCGCCAGCATGCGTGCCTGCAGCAGCGCGAGGTCGTGCCGGGCCAAGTACATCAGGGGATGATGGCCTGCGCCTTCAGGCGCGCGCCCGCATGGCCGTGCGGGCCTGCACGAAACCGAAGGCATAGTCCACGGCATCGGCGAGGTGGCGGTCGCTCTCGCCCCGCTCGCGCTCGCTCAGGTAGAAGGCGAAGTCCACCTCGTGGCGGATGTAGCGCGGGGGCAGGCGGTTCAGGGCCACGCAGGCCACGTCGGCCAGTAGTTCCGGGCGCTCGGCCAGGCCGGGGTAGCGGGCGGCGCCCGTCAACACGGCGTCGAAGACGGCGCGCTCGTTGTGGTTGCGGACGGAGGTGAAGTCGGCGTGGCTCATGGCGGCTCCGTGGGGGGATGAGGCAGGGCAGGACAGGGTCGGATGGGTTTCAAGTGGGCGAGCGACGGGGGCGGCGAGAGCGCGCCTCACTCCTGCGTGGCCAGCATCTGCAGGTCGAGCGTGGCGCTGTGCTCGCTGGGCGAGCGGGCCGGCGCGTGGCCGCCCTCGCGCCGGGCGGCGGCGAGCACGGCGCGGTCGCGCCCCTCGGCCTTGGCGACGTAGAGCGCGTCGTCGGCGCGATGGATCAGCAACTCGGGCGTTGGCGCGTCGCTCACATGCGCGATGCCGAAGCTGGCCGTGAACTGCGGCTTGGCGCGGGCGCGCAGCGACTGCGCCAGGTGCAGCCGCACGCGCTCCGTCCAGGCCAGCGCCTCGTGCGCGTCGGCCTCGGCGAGCAGGAAGGCGAACTCCTCGCCGCCCCAGCGTGCCAGCAGGTCGCGCTCGCGCGCGCAGGCGCGCACCGTCTCGGCGAAGGTGCGCAGTGCCTCGTCGCCGGCCGGGTGGCCGTGCGTGTCGTTCAGGCGCTTGAAGTGGTCGAGATCACACATCACCAGCGTGAAGGCGCGGTTCTCCTGGCTCCACTCGCGGATGCGTGCTTCGGCGGTGCGGCGGTTGGCCAGGCCCGTCAGCGAATCGGTGGCCGCCTGCAGCTGCGTGCGCTCGAAGGCGCGCACGGTACCGATGCGGCTGCCCGCCTGGGCGCCGAGCGTGGTGAGGCGCTGCAGCTGCTGCGCCGAAAGAGGCCGGCCGACCTCGCCCGTGGCATGCAGCACGCCGAGCGCGCGGCCCATGAAGGTGACGGGCACGCAGGCCGCCGAACGCGCGCCCTCGGGCCGGCCGCGCAGGGCCGGGCAGGCATTGAGCGCCTCGCTGTGCGGGAACTGCAGCGCGTGGCCGCGGCGCACGGCGCTGCAGCCGAAGGCGGCGTCCACCGTGCAGCCGGGCGCGCCGCGCTCGGGGTGTGCCGCGGCGCACTCCAGCCGCGCGTGGCTGGAGTCGGCGAGCAGCAGCTCCATCGCGTGCTCGTGCGAAACCTCGCGCATGGCGCGCGCCACCACGGCGTGCGCGCGCGGTTCGCTGTCGGCCATCTCGAGCGCCTCCACGAGCTCGCGGCCGAAGCTGCCCTGCTCGGCGTCGCGGCGCGTGCGGTCGATCATCTCGTGCAGCCGGTCGGCCATCTGGTTGATCGAGGTGGCGAGCTGGCCCACCTCGTCGCGCGTGCGCACGGCGCTGCGTCGCTCGAGGTTGCCGTCGGCGATGGCCACGGCGACCTCGCTCAAGGCGGTGAGCGAGCGGCGGATCGAGCGCGCGACGAGAGCCACGCAGACCCAGCCCACGAAGACGCTGAGCGCCGCGGCCAGGGCCAGCCAGCGCTGCGCCACCTCGGCTGCGGCGCGCGAGGCGGCTTGCACCTGCTCGCTGGCGCGCGCCAATTCGTCGGACTGGCGGGCGAGCGTGGCCTTCATCTCGTCGAAGGCGGTCTCGAAGACCGGCAGCTGGGCCAGGCCCGCCTTGCGGTCGGCCAGGCCCATCTCCACGTGCTGCTCCACCAGCGCCAGGTAGTGCAGGCCGGAGATGTAGGCCTCGACGACGGTATGGCGCACCTCGGCCTTGAGCGGCATCTTGTTCAGCCGGCCGATCTCGGCGCGGAACTCGGTGGCGTGGCGACGCAGCGATTCGCGCACGGACGCGGCGGTGACGCCCGGCGCCTGGCCGGCCAGCAGGGCCGCCAGCACGTCGGAACGCATGGCGTCGTGCAGCGTGTCGACGGTGAGGTTCGTGCGCTGGGCGTTGGTGAGCAGGATGACCTCGCCGGCGGCATCGGCCTCGGCCGGCAGCATGCGCCAGGCGACCACCACCACGGCCGCCAGGGAGACGACCAGCAGCACGTTGACCGCCATCAACTTGACGGTCAGCGGCCAAGGGGCGAGCTGCGCCCACGGGCGCCACCTGTTCATGTCGGGGGTCATCGACCACCCGGGCGGCGACTTGAGGCCGGGCGGCCCCGCATCCCCGGGGGGCCGTGGCGCACTGCCGGGTCGGGCGCGTCAGGTCGGCCGCAGGCCCGATCAGACCCCGTCAGGTCGGGCCGAGCACCCGCATCGAGAAGTCCACCGCCTTCACGTCCTTCGTCAGCCGGCCGATGGAGATGCGGTTCACGCCCGTGGCGGCGATGTCGCGCAGCTGCGCCAGCTCGACGCTGCCGGACACTTCCAGCAGCGCCTGGTCACCGTGCCCGCGGTTCAGCGCCACCGCCTCGCGCATGCGCGCGAGGTCGAAGTTGTCCAGCAGCACGCTCTTCGCGCCGGCGGCCAGTGCCTCCTCGAGCTGAGCGAGCGTCTCCACCTCGATCTGGATCTCCACGCCGGCGTTCAGCCCCGCGGCGGCCGCCAGCACCGGGCCGATGCCGCCGGCGGCGGCGATGTGGTTCTCCTTGATCAGGATGCCGTGCCACAGCGCGAGGCGCTGGTTCTGCCCGCCGCCCACTCGCACGGCGTACTTCTGCGCCTGGCGCAGGCCGGGGAGCGTCTTGCGCGTGTCGAGGATGGCGCAGCCTTGGGCCAGCGGCGAGGCGCCGGCCACCGCGTCGACATGGCGCCGCGTGATCGTTGCCGTGGCGCTGAGCAGCTGGATAAAGTTGAGCGCCGGCCGCTCAGCCGCCAGCAGTGCGCGGCCGATGCCCTCGATGAAGACCACAGGCGCATCGGGCTGCGTCCAGGCGCCCTCGGCCACGCGCCAGTCGAGCGTGGCGCTGTCGTCGAGCGCGCGCACCACGGCCTCGAACCAGTCGCGCCCGCAGAGCACGGCGGCTTCGCGCGCGATGACGCGGGCGCGCACGCGCCGGCCGGCGGGCACGAGCAGGCCGGTCCAGTCGCACAGGCCGATGTCCTCGGCCAGGGCCTCGCGCACGTTGCGCGCGAGGGCGTCCTCGAGCGTCTCGTTGTGGGTGGCGTAGGCGAAACGCTCGCCGCGGCCGTGCATGGTCATGGTGCTCATGCCGCGCCGACGTGGCGCACGAACCCCGCCTTCGGCTGTGCCAGCGCCTCGGGATGCCGCTTCACGTAGTCGAGCATGCGCTCGATGCAGCCGAGCGCCTGGCTGCGCACGGGCTCGGGCACGAGGATCTCGCCGCTGCCCTTCTCGAGGCAGCCGACCACGCCCTGCAGCGCGTTCATCGCCATCCACGGGCAGTGCGCGCAGCTCTTGCACGTGGCGCTGTTGCCGGCGGTGGGTGCCTCGATGAGCGTCTTGCCCGGCGCCAGCTGGCGCATGCGGTGCATGAGGCCGTTGTCGGTGGCGACGATGTACTCCTTGGCGGCGCCGTCGATCACCGCCTTCAGCAGCTGCGAGGTGCTGCCCACCACATGGGCCTGCGCCACCACGCTCTGTGGCGACTCGGGGTGCACGAGGATCATCGCTTTCGGGTGTTCCTGGCGCAGCAGGTCGAGCTCCAGGCCCTTGAATTCATCGTGCACGATGCAGGCGGCCTGCCACAGCACCATGTCGGCGCCGGTCTCCTCCTGGATGTAGCGGCCCAGGTGGCGGTCGGGCGCCCAGAGGATCTTCTGCCCTTGTTCCTTCAGATGCTTGACGATCGCCAGCGCGCAGGAGCTCGTCACCATCCAGTCGGCGCGTGCCTTCACGGCGGCACTGGTGTTGGCGTAGACGACCACCTGGCGGTCGGGGTGTGCGTCGCAGAACTTGGCAAAGTCGTCGGGCGGGCAGCCGAGGTCGAGCGAGCAGGTGGCTTCGAGGTCGGGCATCAGCACGCGCTTGTGCGGGCTCAGTATCTTGGCGCTCTCGCCCATGAAGCGCACGCCGGCCACCACCAGCGTCTTCGCGGGGTGGTCGCGGCCGAAGCGCGCCATCTCGAGCGAGTCGGCGACGATGCCGCCGGTCTCCAGGGCCAGGTCCTGCACGTCGCCATCGACGTAGTAGTGCGCCACGAGCACCGCGTCGTGCGCTTTCAGCAACTCGGCGGCGCGCGCCCGCGCCGCCGGCTTCTCGGCCGGCTTCAGCGGCGGCGGCACGCGGGCCCAGGCGTGGTGCGTGCTGCACACGCCCTGGGCGTCTTGCAGCGTGTAGTCGTAGCTGACCGAACTCATCGGGTGCACTGTCGTTGGCAACGAGGCCGCCATGGTAGCCGCGCGCCGCGGCCGCACCCCGCGTGTCGGGAGAGGCCCCGTTGACAGCCCGAATGACGGTCGGCTAGAACCCTCGTCGACGGGTGAGTAGAAGCGGTCAGCCGCGGCCTTCGCAGCCCATCCCGTCGCCGGAACCCTTGCTTTCGGCGGCGGGCGCGAAGGGCCGATCGGTCGGAGATTGCTCACGCAGCAAACGGGTCAGGCGTCCATCGGCGCCGCCGGCGTGAGCCGCAAGGAGTCTCCGCGTGATCATCGATATTTCCTGCTACCCGACCGAGGTCGCCGACCTCGCCTGGCAACACGACGGCGAGCCGTTCACCGGCGAGCGGCTGCTCGCCATGATGGACGGGCCGTTCTTCGTCAACGGCAAGCCGCGGCGCATCGATCGCGCCTTCATCCAGCCGCCGCAGGGCAACACGATCTACACCTGGACCGACGCCGAGATGAACGGCCGCCAGTCGATCGATGCCTACATGGCGTACTCGCTGAAGCTGACCCAGCAGCACCCCGATCGCTTCCTCGGCTGCTTCGTCTACAACCCGCGCTGCGGCGTGAAGAACGGCGTCGAGGCCATCGAGCGCTACGTCAAGGAGCATGGATTCAAGATGGTCCAGTTCCAGGCCAACATGCACGCCTACCGG
>Ga0268299_1004791_pt1 | contig 10087 bp, 15 predicted proteins | sample NOBtaG_FD_193484 | JGI IMG/M metagenome (GOLD analysis project Ga0268299, IMG submission 193484) | Activated sludge microbial communities from bioreactor in Nijmegen, Gelderland, Netherland - NOB reactor | ecosystem: Engineered > Bioreactor > Aerobic > Activated sludge | place: Netherlands... | reverse complement strand
CCGAAACGCGACCCGTTCGCGCGGCTCGACTCGTTGACCGCCGGGATGGAGAGCTTGTTGCTCGTCATCGGCAGCATCGTGACGCGCGAGAGCAGGTCGTTGCTGTAGGTCCGCATGAGCAGCTCGTTGACGAACTGCGGCGGGACGAGATACTCGCCGTCGGCCCCCGTCGCCTCGGACATGCCGGACGGCAGGGCCTTGACGTAGAGGTTCATCGCCTTGTGGCGCTCGGGGTTGCCGCCCGCGACCTTCGCCGCGAGGGCGAAGTCGCCCAGCGACTTGAAGCCGCCGTTCTTGCCGACGGTCGAGGCGGCCTGGCGCTTGACGAGGTCGAGCGCCTTGTAGCCGCCGCTCGGCCGGCGGGCCTCGCGGATCTCGTCGGCGAGTTCCTTCTGGGTCTGCTCGAACGCGGCCATGCGCGCGGCCAGGTCGGACGTGGACATGCTGGATATGCTCCGGGGAGGTGGTGTTAGCGAGGCGTTAGCGTCCCGCGGTCGCGGAGCGCCGAAGTGACGGGCCGTGAAGGGGTTAGGCGGGGTGTTAACGGCCGGCGCGGGCCGCGCGGAACTGCTTGAGGAGCTTCGTGTAGCCGGTTTCGAGCTTGTCGAACCGCTTCTGGAGGGCGTCGTACTCCTCCTTCGAGATCGCGTCCGGCTTGGCGGCGACCTCGACCGGCTTGAGGCCGACCCGGCTCTTGCGGTACGCCTCGATCCGGTCGGCGAGCCGCTTGCGGACGCGCTTCCCTTCCGGCTCCGGTTCCGGCTCGTCGTCCTCGGGCGTCTCGGCCTCCGGGCCGTCGGACTTGTCGAGGCTGTCGAGGTCCGGGTAGAGGCCGTCGTAAGTGTCGCTGATCGACGCGCACATCTCGTCGAGTTGCGGCACGAACTGCTCGACGAAGGCCAGCACGTCCGGGTTCTCCTGGCGCTTGTTCCCGCCCTCGGCTTCGAGGTAGGACGCCAGTTCGAGGAGCCGCAGGTAGACGCCGTCGAGCAGCCGCGCGCCCGGCGGCAGGTCGTCCGTAGTCACGGCTTGCTCGGCCTGCGGCTGCTCCGTCTTCGTCTCGTCCTCGGTGACGTAGCCGTCCTGCTTCGGGGTCTCGTCGGTGTCGGGTTTCTGCTCGTCGGCCACGGTTTTCTCCACGGTGATGGTTTCGATCTCGGCCGGCACGCTGACCGATGCCGGCGTTTCGAGGACGTGGGGTGAGAGGAGTCGTTTCATCACGGCCGACATGCGGCCCTTCTGGACGGCGACCGTCAGCGCGTCGGGGTTGTCCGGGAGGATCGTGTGCGTGTACTCGACGAGTTCGACCTCGTCGTACCGGATGCCGAACTTCTCCTTCGTGACGCGGTCGCCTTCGTGGTCGATATTGATCTGGACCGTGCCCGGCTCGGCGAGGATCACCGACGCGCGTTTGACGACGAAACCAATACTCGCGCCCTTGAGGATGCCGTCGTCGATCATCCGGAACGCCTCGACCGCGAGCGGGTTGCCCTGGTCGAAGTAGGTGGTTGCCGTGGCAAAGCCGTGATGCTTTTCCACCGTATACAACCCGTCCGGCGACCGCGCGACGCCGATCGGGTACTCATGCTCCAGCAGCACGACCGGGTTGCGTTCGTGGTTCGTCAGGTCGATGCCGGCCGTGACGACGATGTCCTGCGAGCGGTCGCGGTTCTCGGTCGTGATGACCGTCTTGACCGCGACGAGCTTCACGTCGAGCGTCTGCTCGCCCGGTTTGATGGTCGAAACGCGGTCGGCTTTGATGACGCGGTTCATGCGGTTTCACCGCCTCGAAGTGTTTCGCTGTGGAGTGAAACCGGGGGTGAGAAGTGAAAGCCCCCGGCAGGTCTTGCACCTGCACATCCTCACGGCCGTAGCCTTCGGACAACGGATTCTCGGTCCGTCGCGTTTGCCTTTCGCCACGGGGGCGTGGCTTAGATCCGCGGCTGGTTTTGCCGCGTCGGGTCCGGGACGCCGGTCGTCGAGGCGTCCGGCGCGTCGGACTCCAGACCGCCCGGCTTGTCGAGCGAGTCGGACCGGCGGACGCCGATCGGGGCGTCGCCCCACGACACGGGCGGCAGGCCGCGCCGCTCGCGGTACTCGTTGATGGTGATCGCGCCCGCGCGGATGTCCTGGTCGTTCTGCCGCATCTCGATGTCCGGGTCGTCGATCCGCCGGGCGTGGAGCTTGACCGGCACGCCGAGGGCGTGGGAAAGCTCGTCGGCGAGCAGGTCGAGGTTCGGCTGGACGACAAGCTCGACGTACTGCATCATCGCGGCGTAGAACGCGGCGTAGCTGCCGGCCTCCGTCACGCCGACCGCGACGGGGGGCGTCTGGTGCAGCGCCAGAACGTCGTCCCGGGCCTGGCTGTGCGACTGGAGGTACTCAAGCTCGGTCGCGCTGTTGTGAAGCTCGACCTCGACGCCGGGCGGGAGGATCAGGTTCCGCTTGGCGTTGTGCGGGCTGCTGTTGCGGTCGTGGACCTCGGCCTCAAGCTGCGCGACCTCGTCGGGGTGCGTATTCTCGCCCAGCTTGAAGACCGCCCCTGGCGTCGCGTAGTTGCGGAGGGCGTGGAAGCGAGCCCGCGCGACCTGCTCGGCGATGTCGAGGGTGAGCGCCCCGGCCGAGAACGCCGAGACGCCTTCCGTCATGTAGAGCGGATGCGGCCACCGGACGGCGCGCACGTCCCGGGCGTCGATCTCCGCGCCGTGGACGAGGAGCGTCTGGGCCGGCGACCCCGGCTCCCAGCCGTCGGGCGACCCGCCGGCCGCGGCGAAATTGTTGAGCGGCTCGACGCGGTACGAGCCGTAGGGGAACTCGGCGATAGGCGGCTGCGGACGGGTCAGCCCCGTCGGCAGGACGTACATCTCGACGGGGACTTCCATTCCGTTTTTGACGATCCAAGCGAACGCCGTGCCGGTGATCGCGCCTTGCTGCCCGGCCTGGAAACGCCACATCGCCCCGCTCTGGTTCGGGTTCGGCCGGTGAAGCAGTCGCAGGATGTGGGGGTCTTGACACTCGACGGTGGCCTGTGCGAACTGGAGCGCCAGCGAGCGGACAGCGACGTAGCTGTACCCGGTGACGCGCGAGGATTCTTCGAGGTGGTTGGACGCCCACCAGCCCGGGGCCTCGCCCGCGAGCCAGCGGCGCAGGTTGAGCCGCCGCTGCGGGGTGGCCTTCCCCCCGGCGAGCCGGTTCCAGAGCTTGCCGAGCCATTGGAACATCAGGCGGCCTCGATGCGTTGGCGTGCGGTCTCGACGTATTCGGGCTCGCGTTCGACGCCGATGAACGACCGGCCTTCGAGCTTGCAGGCAACGCCTGTCGTGCCGCTGCCCATGAACGGGTCGAGGACGGTGCCGCCGGGCGAGCAGTAGTCCCGGACGATCGCTTGCATCAGTTCGACGGGCTTTTGGTTCGGGTGCTGTAGCTGCGAGCCCGCAAGACGCGTCGCACGATAGACGCTCGTTGGCCGCTTGCCCGGCAGGGCGTACTTGCCTTTAACGGCGAACCAGAGCAGGTCATGCCGCGGGGCGGGCGACCCTTTCAGGTCGCCGAGGCCGTGATTCTCGCGGTCCCAGACGAGTTGCGTTTTGACCGTCAAACCAGCCCACCCGATTGCCGCGCGGAACGCTTCGGCCACGTCCCAACGGCAGAAACAAACCAGACACCCGCCGTCCTTCAACACCCGAGCCGCGTCGTACAGCCACCAGACGAAGGGGGTCTTGTCGTTGGCGATCTTGGCGAAGCGTTGACTTTCAGTCCGCCTGGCAGACTGAAAGTCAACGCCGTAGGGCGGGTCAGTTACCACCGCATCGACGCTGCCGGACTCCAAGCCGCGCAGCACGTCGAGGCAGTCGCCGGTGTGGAGTTGGATCGTCATTGGATCTGCTGGAAGGTGTACCGGCCCTTGACGCGGCGGTTGAGGAAGCGGCCCTTGCTGCCGGCCTTCATCAAGTCGAGCCACGTCTGGCGCGGGACGTTGTAGTAGACGTAGATCGCGTTACTCAGGAACCGGACGAACAGCATGTTCGGCGACTGCGTCCGGTTGTCGTGCGGGACGAACATCACCGCCTGGAGGTTGCTCGACAGGACCGGGAGCCACGTCCGCTGGGGCAGCACGCCGCTGTAGACGTTTGGCGCGGGCATGTTCGTAACGCCCTCACGCCTGGCGGTAAAGGCTCCCGACCGTCCGTAGTTGTTCGGTTTGACGGTCGGATAGACTACCGTAAATCAGCACCACGGTCCCGAGCGACGGGTGCGTTTTCCACTGCGTCGCGTCTGGGGAGACGAACGGCACCCGGTAGGCGGGAAAGCAAACCCAATCGGCTGGCGTCTTGCCGTAATACCGGGTGGTAAGCGCCGTCAACGGCAGCAAGAATACGCAGGCATCCGCCTCGCGAGCTTTCGGCAGGATGCTTGCGGCGTCGCGGAACGGCGGGTTGCAGAATACGACCTCGCCGCCCCACGGCTGGTCGCGGCAGTCTTGCTCGGCGGACCAGTAGCGGTCACACAGGGCGTTCTCACTGCTGGCGCAGGCGTCAACCGTGAAGCCGAACACCGCGTCAAGCGTATCGAAGAAGCTGCGCGGCGTGCGCCAACACTGCCTCAAATCTTTCGTCTCGTCCGTCGCACGCCCGATAGTTTTACCTAGGCCCATGGCGCTACCTCTTGAAAGCGTCCTTCACGGCATCGACGAGGTTCGCGCCGCGGCCATAGGTCGCGACCGGGAACGGTTCGTCCGCGCCCTCGATCAACTGCACTTCGCACTTGCCGGACTTGTAGAAGACGTTGACCGCGCGCCCCGGCCTCGCGTGGACCCAGTCGTTCAGGTCGCGGCCCGCGCGGATCACGTCGAGGACGCCGACCGGGGCGGCGGGGACCGACGCGGCCACGCCGCCGAGCAGCAGGGCGAGCGACAGGAGCAGCGTTCTCACTTCGAGCCTCCGATACTGACCGGCCGGCGTCGCGCCGCCGGGTGCAACATCGCCTGGACCGCGAGGGCGAAGGCGTCGGCCCGGTCGTCCATCAAGCCTTCCGGAGCCCGGAGCGTCCCGCCCTCGATGCTCGCGAGTTGGGTCTGCGTGACGAGGTCGCGGATCACCACGTCGCCGTTCTGTACCGCCTCGGTCGCGCCGTCGTAGAGCAGCGCCTTGCCCTTGCCCGAGGAAAGCCAGCCCGTCTTCCCGTCGTGGCCGGTCAGCAGCCGGACGTTGAGGCCGAGCAGCGCCTCGATGACCGCGTGGCCGTGGTTGTTGCGTTCGACCATCGCCGGGGCGGCGTTGTACCAGCCGCACGCTTTGGCGATCAAATCGGCGAAGACCGACGGTTGGATCTTCCCCACCAGCACCGCGACTTGCACGCCCGTGTCCGCGTCGAGGAGCGTCGCCGCACTGTCGTCGCTGGTCGGGTTCCCTTCCGCGGGGTCTCCACCCAGGACGTATCGCCGTTCCGGCTGGGGCTCGGCGAAGACGCGGAGCATCGGGATGTCGCACGGCTTGCCGTCAACGACGTGCGACGCGGCGTAGATCCACTCGACCGGGATTCGCTTGTCCAACTGGTTCGGTGCCAACGCCTCTCCGTCCGTCGCCGGGTACTGCTCGAACAGTCGGTCGGTCGAGCCGGTCCGCCCGACGATGTCTTTCTTCTGGGCGTCGTACCACGCCTGGTCGCGGTCCGGCCGGGCGTACCACGGGAGGAAGGTCGCGTGCCAGCCCGTCGTGCCGGCCTTCGCCTCGACATACGTCCGCTTGAAGCTCGACTCGGGCTTCGCCTTGTCCGGCCGCGAGAGCAGCAGCATCGAGCCGCCCGCGTCGATCGTCGGCTTGACCGCGCCCATGAGCCGGTCGAGGTCCGGGACGAGGTCCGCCTCGTCAACGATCGCCAGCCGGGCCGTGTACGAGTCGCCCGCGGTCGTCGGGAAGGCGAGGATACGCGAGCCGTTCGACAGCCGCAGGGTGTGCGTGTTCGACTCGGTGATCCCGGGCCGGAAGGCCGCCGGGAGCCGCCGGGCCATGCCGCGCGTGCGTCGGAGCAGTTCGACCGCCTCGGCGTCGCGCCGCGAGAACAAGAGGACGGTACAACCCGGCTGGGTCAACGCGGTATGCAGCGCGAAGGCCAGGGCGAGCCAGGTCATCCCCAACTGGCGGGCCTTGAGCCAGACGTTGAGCCGGTGATCGACGAGCGTCTGGGCCGCCCGGTCCTGTTCCGGCCACGGGTCGAAGGCGACCCACTCGCCGGACTCGATTTGCAGGGAGCAGGACCGCAGAAAGTCACGGAACCGGCTCGGCGGCGGGCTCGTCGCGCGGGCCGTCGCCGCCAGGCGGGACAGGCGGGCGACTTCCCGTTCCAGGCTCGCCAGGCTCGGGATGCTCGACATTACAGCGTCCCGGTCTTGACTTTCTAAGATTTCTTAGCTATACTGTCGGCATGAAAGTGCTGATCGCTTGCGAGTTCTCCGGCGTTGTCCGCCGGGCCTTCGAGGCTCGCGGTCACGTCGCCTTTTCGTGCGACCTGTTACCGGCGGAAGACGGCAGCAAGCGGCATCTCGTCGGCGACGTTCTCGGCTTCATCACGCTCGGCTGGGATTTGATGATCGCGTTCCCACCATGTACGCATCTCGCGGTTAGCGGGGCGAAGCACTTCGCCGAGAAGCGCCGGGACGGCAGGCAGACCGCCGCGCTGCTATTCGTCAAGCAGTTACTCAACGCCCCGATCCCGCGTATCGCCCTTGAGAACCCCGTCTCGATCATCTCGACCCGTATCCGCAAGCCGGACCAGATCATTCAGCCGTGGCAGTTCGGGCACGGCGAGACGAAAGCGACGTGTCTCTGGCTGAAGAACCTACCGCGACTCACGCCGACCGACATCGTCACGGGCCGGGAGGCTCGGATTCATCGGATGCCGCCAAGCAAGAACCGGGCGAGGGAGCGGAGCCGGACGTATCCGGGGGTGGCGGCGGCGATGGCTCATCAGTGGGGATAATCCCGCGGTCCCGCATCAGTTGCTTCAACGCATCGACCTGCTCGGCGAGCTTCTTGTGCCGCAGGTACTCCGTCGCCCGGTCGAGGACCATCCCGAACAGCTTGAGGGCGTTGACGGTCGGCGGGCTGCCCGTCTCGACCGCCTCGGCGAGCTTGACCGCGGCGGTCAGGGACGCCGCGGCGAGAACCTGGCACGCGCTCTCGACCGACTCGACGCACGCCTCGGCCCACGCCTGCCGCAATGCCGGCGTCGCGTGGAGTTGGGCGTAGACCGCCTGGCTCGTCAGGCCGCACGCCTCCGCTGCCGCGGCGATCGTGCGGTGTTCGACCAGCGCGGCGAGGATCTTGCGCTGCTTCGGCTTGAGCTTGGAGAGGTCTACCACTGGGAGGGCTCGCGTCGCAACGGGGCCGCGACGCGAGCCCCTCACCCTGGTAGTCTTCACGGCGGGTCGTTTTTGTCCCCCGCCACGTCGCGAATCCGCTGGGTCGCTTCGGATCGCTCCTTCTGGACGCGGCGGACCGTCTTACCCAGCCGCTCTGCGATCATCGAATCGTCGAGCCCCTCGACGAACGTCAGGCGCAGGATTTCGGCCTGCCGCGGCGTGACCGCGTCGAGGTACGGTCGGATCGCGGCGTCATACCCGTCGGCGTCGTCGATCTCGCGGACGCCGCGATCGCCTTCCGGGTCGGCCACGCGCGCGGCCTGGTCGCCGAGCGTCTCGGGGGCGTCGCGGCGGGCGAGGTTGGAGAGCCGCGTCCGGGCGGCGTTGAAGAGGTGGGCCGGGTCGGCGACGCCGTCGCGGATCGCTTCGAGCATGGCGAGGACGGCCTCCTGCTCGGCGTCCTCGCGGCTCATCCCGGCGATGTCGTACCGCCGGGCGAGCCGCCGCGCGGCCTGGAGGTTCTCAGCCGTCAGCACGGGTGGCCTCCACCCCGCCGAACGGGTGCGACGCCTCGGCCATGTCGCAACGCGGCGTCATGTCGATCGTACCGCCGCCCTCGTAGCCGCCCGGGTTGCCGGGGACGTAGGCCGCCGTGGTGATGTTGAGGTGGCCCTCCTCGATGACGGAGTGCGAGAGCGGCGGCAGGTCGGGCAGCGTCTCCAACGCCTTGAGCCGGACGTTTAGCGACTCGAACATCGCGATCGTCTCCGACTCCCACAACTTGAGCCTCGCGTCGATGGCCGCGTGGATGTCGTCCGGCTTCGACTTCCGCAGCGAGTCCCGCATCCGCTCGACGTTGCCGCTGACGGCCTCGACCTGCTGTCGCAACTCGCGTACCTCGCGCTCCAGGGGCGCGGCGTCCCAGGCCGGGCGACGTACCGACGACGCGACGTTGTCGATCGACTCGTTCACGCTGTTGAACGCCTCGTCGGTATCCCGCGCGTGCGATTCGAGCAGGGCTAGACGCCGCTCGATGTCGTCACCGCCCGACGGCCGGCTGCGGAGCCGCTTCTCGGCCCGGAGCCAGCGGCGCATGATGGTAGCGATCGCGCCGTGTCCTTCCACGTCGTCGTTGTACGCGCGGGCGAAGTCGATCAGTTCCTCGTCGCCGTAGTAGTCGTCATCGTCGTGCGGCTCGAAAGCCACGTCGTCAAACACGCTCATCGTCATACCCTCCACACTTGAAGCCGATCCGGCCGCGCGGCGGCTCGGGCGGGGCGGCCGGCGGCGACGGCCACAGGGCCGCGAGGTTGAGCGCCAGGACGCCGAAGGCCGCCAGCGGCTTGAGGTCGGCGACGAGGGCGAACGCCACCACGTTGAACCAGAGGAGCAGGGTCACGGCTTCGTCTCCTCCAACCGCCGGAGCGCGGCGCGGATGAACGGGTTGCGGTGCTGGCCGCGGAGCCGGACGGCCTCGAAGCCGGCGAGGCCCTTGAGCCGCTCGGCGAACGCCGCGAGCCCGGAGTCGGGAATCAACGCCTGGTCGGTGTCGCCCGCGAAGACGACCTTGCCGCCGTCGCCGAGCCGGGTCATCACCGCCGTGAGTTCGGCCGCGGTCGCGTTCTGGGCCTCGTCGAGCAGCAGCACCGCGCGGTGGAAGCTGCGCCCCTGGACGTGCTGCATCGGCACCACGTCGATCGGCAGGTCGTCGAACTTGGCGAGCGACATCCGCGCCAGCACGTCCCGGATCGGGCCGAGCCACGGGGCGAACTTCTCGTCGAGGGTGCCCTTGAGGTAGCCGAGCGACCGGCCGACCTCGACCGTCGGCCGCGAGACGACGAGCCGGTCGAACCGCTTGAGTGCGACCGCCGCCAGGGCGAGCCCCACGGCGACGTGCGTCTTGCCGCTGCCGGCCGCGCCGGTCAGGACGAGGACGCTCGCGCGGTGGAACGCCCGCGCGGCCTTGTCCTGCGAGTCGTCGAGCGTCTCGAACCAGAGGTTGCTCACGCCGCCTCCACGTCTGCCGCGTTGTACCACGCGCCGTTGAGGTAGTACTGGACCCCGAGCCGGTCGATCGTGACGAACGTGACCGGGTAGACCTTGCCGCGGAAGACGCTCCGCGGCGAGACGATCCGGACGCGCTGGCCGACGCGGTAGTGCCGCGCCTCGCGCTGCCGCTGTCGGCGTAGCTTGCTCAAGGGATGACCTCCAGGTCGGCCAGGCCGCACCACGTCTCGATCGCGAAGCCGTCGAACCGGACGGCGACCGGCCAGTTGACGCCCTCGGCGATCTGCTCGACGACGCCGACGTAGCTGTGACACCACGACCCGGCGTGAACGCACCGGACCCGGTCGCCGACCCGGATCAGGGCGTCGGGCGTCCAGTGGACGAGCCACTTGATATCGGGGTAGCGGACGCTGACGGTTTGACCGTCGAACGCCTCGACCGTCCCGACCCGGCCGGCCATACTGCCGGTCGTCTTCGCCGCGACGGTGTCGCCCGGCTTGAAGCGGGGCGGCGGCTTCGCCTCGGCCTCCAGCCCGGCGATCGCGAGCCGGAAGAGTTCGCGGCCGTCGTCCTTGTTGAGCGACACCGTCCCGCCGCCCTCCGTCACGGCGAGGGCGGCCTTGAGATACTCGATGGTCAGCACGGCTCCACCTCCACCAGTTCCGCGCACCGTTCGTCGATCCAGTGAATCCACGCCGAGCCGGCGACTTCGACGCCGTA
>Ga0268299_1004790_pt1 | contig 10089 bp, 6 predicted proteins | sample NOBtaG_FD_193484 | JGI IMG/M metagenome (GOLD analysis project Ga0268299, IMG submission 193484) | Activated sludge microbial communities from bioreactor in Nijmegen, Gelderland, Netherland - NOB reactor | ecosystem: Engineered > Bioreactor > Aerobic > Activated sludge | place: Netherlands... | reverse complement strand
AGCCGGACTCAGCTCTCGTGCGGGCCGAGATTCGTCCAGACCGTCTTCACCTGCGTGTAGAGCTCGAGCGCGGCCTTGCCCATCTCGCGGCCGAAGCCGCTCTGCTTGTAGCCGCCGAACGGCGCCGCGGCATCGAACACGTTGTAGCAGTTGATCCACACCGTGCCGGCTTTGAGCGTCTGCGCGAGGCGGTTGGCCTTGGTGATGTCCTTCGTCCAGACCGCCGCAGCGAGGCCGTAGGTGGTGTCGTTGCCGGCCTTCGCGACCTCGTCGACGTCCTTGAACGGGATCGTGCAGACGACCGGGCCGAAGATCTCTTCCTGCAGGATCTTCGCGTCGGGCTTCACGTCGGTGAAGACGGTCGGCTGCACGAAGTACCCCTTCGCGAGGTTCTTCGGACGGCCGCCGCCCGACGCCGCTTTGCCGCCGCCCGACTTGCCCGAGTCGAGGAAGCCCGTGACGCGCTCGTACTGCTCCGACGAGACGAGCGGGCCCATCTCGGTCGCGAGATCCATGCCGGGGCCGAGCTTGATCTTCTCGGAGTACTCGACGAGCTTCGGCATGACCTTGTCGTAGGCCTTCGACTCGATGAAGAGCCGCGACCCGGCGCAGCAGCACTGCCCGTGGTTGAAGAAGATGGCGTTGGCGGCGCCGACCGCGGCGGCATCGAGGTCGGCGTCGGCGAAGATGATGTTCGGCGACTTGCCGCCGAGCTCGAGCGTGACGCGCTTCAAGTTGCCCGAGGCGGCCCGCATGATGATCTTGCCGACCTCGGTCGAGCCCGTGAACGCGACCTTGTCGACGTCCGGGTGCTCGGCGAGCGCGGCGCCGGCGGTCTCACCGTAGCCGGTCACGATGTTGACGACACCGGGCGGGAAGCCCGCCTCCTCGAAGAGCTCGCCGAGGCGGAGCGCCGAGAGCGGCGTCTGCTCGGCGGGCTTCAGCACGATCGTGTTGCCGCACGCGAGCGCGACGCCGAGCTTCCACGCCGCCATCAGCAGCGGGAAGTTCCACGGGATGATCTGGCCGACGACGCCGACCGGCTCACGGAGCGTGTACGCGAGCATGTTCACGCCGGGGATCGACACCGGGATCGTCTCACCTTCGACCTTCGTCGCCCAACCCGCGTAGTAGCGGAAGTGATCGACGACGAGCGGCACGTCGGCGACGCGCGACACGGCGAGCGGCTTCCCGTTGTCGAGCGTCTCGAGCTGCGCGAACTCCTCGGCGTGCTTCTCGATCAGGTCCGCGAGCTTCCAGATCGCGCGGCCGCGCTCCGACGCCGTCATGCGGCGCCAGGGGCCGGTCTCGAACGCCCGCCGCGCCGCCTTCACCGCGCGATCGATGTCTTCCTTCTCACCGGCCGGGACCTCCGCGAGCGGCTCCTCGGTCGCCGGATCGTACGTGGTGAGCGTCTTGCCCGATGCCGCCTCGACCCACTTGCCGTCGATCAGCATCTTGCGGGTGCGCCCGCCGATGAAATCCCGGACGCCGGGGGCGACGGCGGGATAGTCGGACTGCAATCTCGGTTGTGCCATTGCTTCGCTCCTTTTCATTCCGCGCGGGTGGGGAAATTCGCGGCGGATCTTAGACGAGCCTCGCGCGAAGTTGCCACCGAAAAAAGCCCCCCTCAGCGCCCGGCGCGGGCGACCGAGAACGCGGGGACGCAGACCGCCCAGTACTCACATTCCTGCTCGAACGGGTTCGAGTACGTGACCGTGGTGCCCCGCGGGACCGTGACGCTCTCGCCTGCCGAGAGCTCGATACGGCTTCCGCCTTGGTCGACGACGAGGCGTCCGCGCACCATGATCGTCACCTCGTCGAATTGCGGGGTCTGCGGCTCCTCCGACCACCCGGCCGGCGCGACCATGTGGGCGACGCTGAACTCGTCGCGGCGATCCGACGCGAGGCCGCAATGCTCCTCGATGATCTTGCCGCCGGGGACCGGGATGCGCACCGCCGTGTTCTTTTGAATGGGCATGGGTCCGGACTAGCCCGCTCGTCGCGTCGCATGCAACGGCGGCGTCGGTGAGCGGTCGCGGGTCAGGTCGAGGCGGGGCGACGAGCGGCGAAGCCGATCCGTCTTCGTCGCCGGCCCGGCTCGCCCGAACTCGCTCGCACCCGCCGCCCGCCCCGCGCAGCTCGCTCAGACAGCGGGCTCGCTGATCGGGCCGACTCCTAGTCGGATGCCTCGGCTCTCGCCGCTACGTCGCCCCGCCTCGACCTGACCCACGACCGGCGCACCGGCTCGACTGAGGGCGCTAGCTAGCCTTCAGGCATCGGCGCGAGTATCCAGGCCGCCATGCGGCGGGCGGCTCGGTGGGCGACGGCAGTGTTCCTGGCCATGGTGCTCGTGGCGCCTTTCGCGCACGCGCAGTCGCCCGAGGCGCCCGCGACGAGTCCGACCGCGGTCGACACGCGGCCGGCGGCGCCGCCGGGGATCGACGTGCCGCGCGGGGCGGTCGAGCAGTTTCTCGCGGCGTGCGGCGCCAATGACTACGGGCGCGCCGCCGAGTTCCTCGACCTCCGCAAGGTCCCGCGCGCCGCCCGCGCCGAGCGCGGCCCCCTCCTCGCGCGCGAGCTCGAAGCGGTGCTGGAGCGGAACGTCGCGCTCGACCTCGGACAGTTGAGCGACGACGCCGACGGCGAGCGCGAAGACGGCCTGCCGGCGAACCGCGAGCTCCTCGCGATCGTCGAAACCGAGAGCGGTCCCGTCGAGCTCCTGTTGGAGCGCGGACCGGTCGCCGGCAACCAAGTGTGGCGCGTGAGCGCCGACACCGTGGCGCGCATCCCGGCGCTCTACAGCGAGCTCGGCTACGGGCCGTTCGCCGACCTGCTGCCCGCGCCGCTCGTGAGCGTGCGCGTCTTCGGGGTCCGGCTCTGGCAGGGGCTCGGCCTCGTGCTGTTGGTCGCCGTCGCGATCTCGCTGGCGTGGCTCCTGACGCGCATCGTGACCCGTCTGGCGACGCCCCTCGTCACCCGTGCCGGCCTCGACGCGCGGACGACGCAGCACGCGACCGGACCGCTGATCCTGCTCCTCAGCGTCGCCGTCGCGAGCGCCGGCTTGCCGTTCCTCTCGCTCGCGCTCGCACCCCAACGCTTCGTCAACGGCGTCGGCAAGGCGCTCGTGATCGTCGCGTGCACGTGGCTCTTCTTGCGGGCCATCGACGTCATGTCCGCGCGGGCGCAGCGCCGCTTCCTCCAGTACCGGCAGCTCGGCGCGATCTCGATGATCCCGCTCGGCCGGCGCGTGCTGAAGATCACCGTCGCGCTCTTCGCGATCGTCGCGGCGCTCCAGAACTTCGGCTTCAACGTCACCGGCCTCGCGGCGGGCCTCGGCATCGGCGGCCTCGCGATCGCGCTCGCGGCGCAGAAGACCGTCGAGAACCTGTTCGGCGGGGTGACGCTCATCGCGGATCAGCCGGTACGCGTCGGTGACTACTGCCGCTTCGGCGACGCCGAGGGCATCGTCGAGGACATCGGCCTCCGCTCGACGCGCATCCGCACCCTCGACCGCACCGTCGTGACGATCCCGAACGCGCAATTCTCCGCGATGGCGCTCGAGAACCTGAGCCGCCGCGACCGCATCCTCGTGCGCCAGACGCTGCTGCTCAAGAACGAAACGGGCGCCGCCCGCGTCCGGCAGATCCTGGACGGTCTCCGCACCATGCTGGCGGCGCAGCCGAAGGTCGAGGTCGAGTCGGCGCGCGCGCGCCTCGTGCGCATCAGTCCGCAGGGCACCGAGATCGAGCTCTTCGCGTACGTGTTGACGACGAGCTTCTCGGAGTTCATCGAGCACCGCGAGCAGATCCTGCTCGGCGCGCTCGACGCGATGGGAAGCGCCGCGACGACCGTCAAGACGTGACGCATGGTCGGCCGGGCGGCGGATGGACGCATGCGGCCGACCTGCGGTACGGAGCGGCGTGCTCGCCCGCGTGGATCGCGTCCAGGTCGCCGTTCACGATCGGCCCGCCGTCGCGAAGGCGTTCGCCCGGCTCCTCGACGCGATCGTCACGACGGAGGACGCCGTGGCCCCGCTCGCCGCTCGGCGCACGACGCTCGCCGCGGGGCGCGCCGCGATCGAGCTGCTCGAGCCCGACGGCGCGGGACCCGTCGCCGATCATCTCGCGAGCAGCGGCCCGGGACTCTTCGCGGCCGGCTTCGCCGCCGACGACCTCGATGCGCTCCGCCACCGGCTGATCGAGCGCCGGATGGGTTTCGCCGAGGCCGACGGCCAGCTCTTCCTCGGCCCCGCGGCGACCGGCGACACGGGGCTCCGCTGCGTGCTCTCCCCGCTCCGCGACGCGCCGAGCGCGCCCGGGCTCATCACGCATCTCTACGAGGTGACGAACCTCGTGCCCGACTGGGAAGCGGTCGCCGCGCGCTACACCGTCGTCTTCGGCCTCGCGCCGGACCGTTTCTGCCCCATCGCGAGCACCGAGTACGGGTACCGCGGCACCCTCACCATGTTCGACCCGCGCGACCGTCTGGACCGCATCGAGGTGATCACGCCCTACGATCTCGGAAAGACGATGGGCCGCTACATGACGAAGCGCGGCCCGTGCCTCTACATGTGCTTCGCGGAGGCCCCGGATCTCGCCCTGATCCGCAACCGCCTCCAGGAGCACGCGCCCGGACACTGGACCGGACCGACCGACGCCGCCGCGCCGGACACGCTCTTCATCCATCCGCAGGCGCTCGGCGGCATGATGATGGGGGTCAGCCGAACGACCTTCGGCTGGACGTGGTCGGGCCACCCGGAACGCGTCCGACCGGCCCCAGCCTGATGGGAGCCTCGATGCTTCCCCTGCTCCCTTAGGAAAGTCCCGCTGTGCCACCAGGGCCTCCACGCGTGCCGTGGGCGCTCCGGGTGGCACACATGGCCGCGTCGCAACTCCCCGCCCCACCGAGCAAACGCGCTGGCCCTCGCCTTGCTCTGACCTCCCTCCGTCCAGAGGAGGTCGCTCATGCGCCATGCGAATTCCGCCCCCGCCGCCGATCGTGCTGCCCGTTTTTCGGACGGTGCCTTTCTCTCCGCCGCGCTCGCGGTGGTCGCGCTCGTGGCGTTGGTCGCCATCGGCGCCCGGAGCTGGATCGATCGTCCGTTCGCCGGCTTCTTCCTCCGCGCCGACCGGACCGTCGCGGCCGTGGGCCGCCTGGCCTGGTCCGACGTCGAACCGGGACGCCTCTACGACCGGACGCTCCTCGCGATCGACGGCACGGCGGTCACCGACAGCGACGCGCTCCACCGTCTCGTCGCCGCGAAACCGGTCGGAAGCTCGTTCGCCTACACGCTGACCGACGGGCGCTCGACCGAGACGGTCACGATCCCGTCTCGGCGCTTCGCGACCAGCGACTATTGGGCCGTCTTCGGTGCCTACCTCGGCAGCGGCCTCTGCTTCGTCCTGCTCGCGATCCTCGCCGCATGGACGCTGCCCGCCGACCGCCTCGGCCGCTCGCTCGTCTTCCTCGGGAGCATCGGCGGCCTCTACATGCTCTCGTCGGCGGACCTCTATCCGCCGACGGTCTCGCACCGCGCGCACGCCCTCGCGACCACCCTCCTCCCGCCGACCCTCCTCCAGTTCGCGCTCGCGATCGGCGACGCGCGCGGCCGCTTCGCGCGCTGGTCGCTGCCGATCGCGTGGACGCTCGCCGCCGCCGCCGCCGTCTCGATGCAGCTCCTCCTCGGCGATCCGGCGGCGACGGGATGGATCTACGCGACGTGCAACGCGGCGCTCGGACTCGCGCTCGCCGCAGCGGCGATCGGGCTCTCCGCCCGCGTACGCGTCGCCGCCGACGCCGCACCGCTCGTCGCGTGCACCGCCCTCTTCGGGCTCGGCGTGCCGGCGGTCGTGTTCCTCGTCGGCGGCACGCTCGGCGGCATCCCCCAGAACGCGAGCGCGACGCTCACCTTCCTCTTCCCGCTCGGGATGATGGCGGCGCTGTATCGCGATCAGACCGGCGTCGCGTTCCGTCGGAAACACGACGTTGCGCGCGCGACACGATCTCTTTAGGCTTCCGCCTTATGTCCGAGATCGTTCCGCCCCTCTTTCGTGATCTGCGCGAGCTCGCCGGCAACTACTGGTGGAGCTGGCAGCTCGACGGCCCCGAGGTCTTCCGCGACGTCTCCCGCAGCCTCTGGGAAGCGTGCGGACACAACCCGAGGAAGCTCCTCGACGAGACCGTCGCGACGCGCCTCACCGAGCTCGACATCGACCCGCACTATCGTGCCCGCGCCCTGGATCTCCTCGACCGGTTCCGCGTCGCGATGCAGCCGCCCACGCAGCCGATCGCGGGGCTCGATCCCGGCATCACCGCCGAGCACCCGATCGCGTATTTCTCGGCGGAGTTCGCGATCCACGAGTCGCTGCCGATCTACGCCGGCGGTCTCGGCGTCCTCGCCGGTGATCATCTCAAGTCCGCCTCCGACGTCGGGCTCCCGCTCGTCGGCATCGGCCTCTTGTACCGCCAGGGCTACTTCCTCCAGTCGATGGACCCGTCGAACTGGCAGAACGAGCGCTACGTCGACCTCGAGATCGGCTCGATGCCGCTCGAGCGCGTCGTGTCGCCCGACGGCCGCCCGCTCTCGGTGACGGTCCTGATCCACCGCCGGCCGGTCCACGTCAGCATCTGGCTCGTCCGCGTCGGACGCATCTCGCTCTATCTCCTCGACACCAACCGCGACGACAACGAGGAGCGCGACCGCTGGATCACCGGCCACCTCTACGGCGGCAACCAGGACACCCGGCTCGTCCAGGAGCTGACGCTCGGCTTCGGCGGCGTCCGCGCGCTCCGCGCGCTCGGCCTCAAGCCGCGCGTCTTCCACATGAACGAGGGCCACTCGGCGTTCCTCACGCTCGAGCTGCTGCGCGAGGAGCTGGCCAACGGGACGCCGCTCGAGGAGGCCAAGGCCAAGGTGAAGTCGCAGTGCGTGTTCACGACGCACACGCCCGTGACCGCGGGTCACGACGTGTTCGGCGTCGAGTTCATGGACACGCACCTCGCGTCGTACTGGAACGAGCTCGGGCTCACGCGCGACAAGCTCCTCGCGTTCGGCCGCCGGCGCCCCGACGACCACTGGGAGCCGTTCGGCATGACGCCGCTCGCGATGCGGTTCGCGCGCTCGGTGAACGGCGTGAGCCGCCGCCACGGCGAGGTCTGCCGCGAGATGTTCCGCGACTTCTCGCCCGAGCGCGAGCCGGCCGCCGTTCCCATTCGCCACGTCACGAACGGCATCCACGTGCCGACGTGGGCGGCGCCGGTCGCGCGGACGCTGCTCACGCGCCACCTCGGCCCGGGGTGGGAAGGGCGCCTCGACGACCCAACCCTGCCCGCCCGCATCGACGCCATCCCCGACGAGGAGCTCTGGGAGATGCGCAACCAGCTCCGCCGCTACCTCGTCGCGGCCGTCCGCGTCCGCGCCAAGGAGAGCCGCACGCGCAACGGCGAAGAGGCGGACTTCATCGCCGCTGCCGACCACCTCCTCGACCCCGACGTTCTCACGATCGGCTTCGCGCGCCGCATGGCGACGTACAAGCGGATGAGCCTCATCATCCACGATGCCGAGCGCACCGCCCGCCTCCTCACGAACGACCAGCGTCCGGTGCAGTTCGTGCTCGCCGGGAAGGCCCACCCGTTCGACAACGAGGCCAAGCGCACCTTCCAGGAGTTCGCCCGCTGGAAGCGGCCGATCGAGCACCTCGGGCGCATCGTCTATCTCGAGAACTACGAGGTCTCGCTGGCGCGCTTCCTGGTCCAGGGCTGCGACGTGTGGCTCAACCTGCCGCGCCGCCCGCTCGAAGCGAGCGGCACGAGCGGCCAGAAGGTCATCGCGAACGGCGGCCTCAATTGCAGCATCCTCGACGGCTGGTGGTGCGAGGGCTACGCGGAGGGCAACGGCTGGGCGATCGGCACCGAGCTCGACGACGGCAACGCCGACGCGCAGGACGACGCGGATGCCGAGGCGCTCTATCGCGTCCTCGAGGACGAGGTCGTGCCGCTCTACTACGACCGCGACGCACGCGGCATCCCGACCGGATGGCTCGCGCGCGTGCGCGCGTCGCTGCGATCGCTGTTGCCGGTGTTCAATACCGATCGCATGGTCGTCGAGTACGCGCGCGAGGTGTACTCGCCGCGCTGAGCCCGCGCGATCGGATAGCAGAGCGCACGCGCTCTGACGCCGGGAGTCGTCAGCGGGAAAATTTGTTGTGCGTGAACTTCCCAACCGCTACACCTTTCGGCGGGAGGATAGTGCATGCAGTGCCGTCTGCGTTCCGTCGTCTTGGGCATTGCCGCGTTCGCGGCGTCCACCGTCATCGCCGCCGATCATCCGGTGGCCGGCGACTCGCTCCTCCTGAAAGATCCCGTCGGGAAACCCGACAAGCGTCAGGTCTCTTTCAAAGCCACGCGTGATCTCCAGATCAATCCGACGACCGGGCCCGACCCGCGCTCCGTCGGCGCGACGCTCGAGGTGACGGGCGGCGGCGGCGGCGACGGCGCGACCGGTCCGATCGGTCTTGCCCCCGGCCTCTGGAAGGGCCTCGGCAGTCCTCCCGGCAGCAAGGGCTTCAAGTACTACGACAAGACGCGCTCCGTCGGCGTGAAGCAGGTCATGCTGAAGCCGGGCTCGAAAGGCGGCACGCTCCAGGTGACGGGCGGCGGCGTGAATTGGCCGTACGCGGTGACCCAGCCGCAGAGCGCGGTGTCCGTGCGGCTCACCGTCGGCGCCGACACCTATTGCAGCAGCTTCTCGACCTTCACCAAGAACGAGGCCGGCAAGGTCCAGGCGAAGAACGCGCTCGCTCCCGCGAGCTGCATCCCGTCGGTCTGCGGCGACGGCATCGCGACCGGCGGCGAGGAATGCGACGACGGCGGCACGGCGCCCGGCGACGGCTGCGCGGCCAACTGCACGCTCGAGAACACGAGCGCGATCTGCGCCGGCGTGCCCGCGACCGGCGGCACCGACATCCACTCCGTTCGCGTCGCGTCGGGTCTCCAGGCTCCCGTGTTCCTCACCGCCCCGCCGCTCGATCCGCGCCGACAATTCGTGATCGAGCAGGACGGCCGCATCCGCATCATCAAGGACGGCGTGCTCCTCCCGACGCCGTTCCTCTCGGTCGAGTCGCTCGTGAACGGCGGCCCGGGCACCGAGCAGGGTTTGCTCGGCATGGCCTTCCACCCGAACTACGAAACCAACGGGCGCTTCTTCATCAGCTACACCCGAAGCGGCGGCGGCCCCGCCGGCCACAGCGAGGTCGCCGAGTACACGGTCAGCGGCAACCCGGACATCGCGAATCCCACCGGCGCCGTCATCGTCGAAGGCGCCGACGATCCCTTCGGCAATCACAACGGCGGCATGATCGCGTTCGGCCCCGACGGCTTCCTCTACTACGGCATGGGCGACAGCGGCGCCGGCGACGATCCGAACGACGACGCGCAGGACGACGGCAGCTTCTTCGGCAAGATGTTCAAGATCGACGTCGACAACCCGCCGGCCAATCCTCTCGACGCGATCTTCGCGAAGGGGCTCCGCAACCCGTGGCGCTTCAGCTTCGATCGGCTGAACGGCGACCTCTACATCGGCGACGTCGGCCAGAACCGATTCGAGGAGATCAACTACCAGGCGGCCCCGCTCGCGGGCGGCGTCAACTGGGGCTGGGACTTCATCGAGGGGCGCCACTGCCACGCCGAGTCGGGCGACCCGCCGTGCCCGCCGGGCCCGGTCGGCATGACCGAGCCGGTCCTCGAGTACTGCCACAGCCTCGCGAACGATCCGTCGGTCTGCGGCAACCACGAGTTCGGCAACTCGGTGACGGGCGGCTACGTGTACCGTGGCTGCGCGATGTCGGGGATGCAGGGCGTGTACTTCTACGGAGACCTGAGCGGCTTCATCAACACGTTCCAGGGCGTCAGCGGGGGCAATGCCCAGAACGTGACCGAGCGAACCGGTGACCTGGATCCTGCGACTGGTGGCTTCGGGATCGGAAGCATCTCGTCGTTCGGCGAGGACGCACGGGGGGAGATCTACATCGTCGACTACGGGTCGGGTGGGTTCGACGGGGAGATTTTCAAGATCGTCCCCGGGCCGTA
>Ga0268299_1004789_pt1 | contig 10092 bp, 7 predicted proteins | sample NOBtaG_FD_193484 | JGI IMG/M metagenome (GOLD analysis project Ga0268299, IMG submission 193484) | Activated sludge microbial communities from bioreactor in Nijmegen, Gelderland, Netherland - NOB reactor | ecosystem: Engineered > Bioreactor > Aerobic > Activated sludge | place: Netherlands... | reverse complement strand
ACACCCTGCGGGCGCTGGAAGACGCCCTGGAGCGGTTCCCCGGCTGCGCCGTGGTGATCAGCCACGACCGCTGGTTCCTCGACCGGGTGGCCACCCACATCCTCAGCTTCGAGGGCAACTCCCAGGTCCGCTGGTTCGAGGGCAACTTCTCGGAGTACGAGGAGTGGCAGGAGAAGGAGTTCGGGGAGGCGGCGCAACCGCACCGGGTCACGTACAAGCCCCTCACGCGCTAACCACTTGAACGCGGCGGCTCGGCGCCGATGGAGTTGCCATGGCCAGCAGCCCGGCAACCACCAGCGCCAAGCCCCGAGCCGCCAAGAAGTCGGCGAAGCCGCAGTGGGAGAGCCGGGCCGTGGTCCGCCTCATCGAGGCCGGCTGCGTGGCCGAGTGCCCGGTGTGCGGCGAGCGGGTGAAGTACCGGGCCCGCCACCGTGACCAGCAGGTGATCTGCAACGTCTACGACAAGGGCCGGTGGCAGCGGGTGGAGCAGTACCACCTCGACTGCTACACCGAGGCCGGCTCCCCCCACGGCGAGATCACGGCCCCCTAGGACAGGATTCCCAATCTCCTGGGCACTGGTGAGTTCCAGTAGGGTGCTTAGGTGCCCGCAACCGCAGACGACCACGCCCTGGCCATCGACCTGGCCCGCGACACCGGCAAGATCCTGGTGGAGCTGCGTCAGCGGATGCTGCTCGAAGGCACCACCCACTGGGAGCTGAAAGACGCCGGCGACATGGCGGCCCACCGCTACATCGTCAAGCGGTTGGCCGAGGTGCGCCCGAACGACTCCGTGCTGTCGGAGGAGGGGGCCGACCGCCGGGAGCGCCTGACGGCGGACCGGGTGTGGATCGTCGACCCGCTCGACGGCACCCGGGAGTACGCGGAGCCGCCCCGATCGGACTGGGCGGTCCACATCGCCCTGGTCATGAACGGCGACCCCGTGGCGGGGGCCGTGAGCCTGCCGGCCGAGGGGATCGTGCTCGGCACCGAGCCCGCTCCCGAACTGGGCCCTCTGCCCGATCGGGCCCCCCGGGTGATCGTGAGCCGCAGCCGGCGGCCCCCGGCCGCCATCATGCTGGCCCGGGAGCTGGAGGCCGACTACATCGAGATGGGATCGGCCGGGGCCAAGGCCATGGCCGTGGTGCTGGGCCTGGCCGACATCTACGCCCACTCCGGGGGCCAGTACGAGTGGGACAACTGCGCGCCGGTGGCGGTGGCGCAGGCGGCCGGCCTCCATTGCTCCCGTCTCGACGGATCTCCGATGGTGTACAACAATCCCGACCCCTACCTCCCCGACCTCCTCATCTGCCGTGCCGAGTACGCCGAGCGCTGCCTCGAGATCCTCAATGGCTGAGGCCCCGTCGGTCCAATCCTCCGCCCACGACCCCGTAGCTCCGCCCGACGACCTGCACCTCGGTTCGTTCTCCGAGAACCCGCCGTGGAGCCTGGCCGGCCGCGAGCTGATCTGGCGTCGCCCGGTGGCCCAGCTGCGAGCGGCCCAGGCCCGTGACCTGCCCAACCTCACCCGCCCGCCCCGGTTCCCGCCGGCCCTGCGGGCCCTTGACGTGGCCCGGGTGCTGGGGCCGGCCTTCGGCACCTGGTTCGTGCGGGAGCGGGGCACCGAGCAGTCCCGGGCGGGGCTGTCGCGCCGGTTCCGGGTGGCCGCCGAGCGCCTCGGACCCACCTACATCAAGCTGGCCCAGATCATCTCGGCCGGCAAGGGCGTGTTCCCCGACGAGTTGGTGGCCGAGTGCCGCAAGTGCCGGGACCAGGTGACCCCCGTCCCCTACGCCGACATCGTGGAGGTGGTGGAGGCCGAGTTGGGCCAGCCGCTGCACAAGGTGTTCCGCTCGTTCGATCCCACGCCGCTCGCCGCCGCCTCCATCGCCCAGGTCCACACCGCGGTGCTGCGCACCGGGGAGGAGGTGGTGGTCAAGGTCCAGCGCCCCGGGATCGAGAGCCTGATCCGGCGCGACCTGAAGGTGCTGAGCTGGCTGGCCCCGTTCCTGGTTGGCCGCATCCCGTTCACCGCCCTGGCCAACCCACCGGCCCTGGTGGAGCTGTTCGCCGAAACCATCATCGAGGAGCTCGACTTCCGCCTGGAGGCGGCGAACATGCTCGACATCGCCGAGATGTTCGTGAAGCTGGGCCGCCCCAACTTCGTGGTCCCCCGCCCCCACCCCACCCACGTGACCAAGCGTGTGCTGGTGATGGAGCGCCTCCACGGCTTCAACTTCGACGACGTGGGCGGCATGAAGGCGGCCGGCGTCGACACCGCCGAGGTCATCCAGACCGCCATGCTCGGGTTCCTGGAGGGCGCCTTCCTCCACGGCGTCTTCCACGGCGACCTCCACGGCGGCAACCTGTTCGTCCTGGCGGGCGACGGGGGCGCAGCCTCCCGGACGGGGTTGGGGGCCCCGGACGAGATGGGGGAGCGAAGCGACGGGGGCGCAGCCTCCCGGACGGGGTTGGGGGCCCCGGACGAGATGGGGGAGCGAAGCGACGGGGGCGCAGCCCCCCGGACGGGGTTGGGGGCCCCGGACGAGATGGGGGAGCGAAGCGACGGGGGCGCAGCCCCCGCAAGAGTAGGCCTGGTGGACTTCGGGATCACGGGTCGGCTCACGGAGTCGGAGCGGCTGGCGTTCCTGCGGATGATGATGACGGCCACCATGAACGACATCAAGGGCCAGGTGGCGGCCCTGCGGGATCTGGGCGCGCTGCCGCCCGACACCGACATCGGCGCCGTCATCGCCGACCTGGGGCTCGACAAGCCGCCGATCGACCCCACCCAGATGAGCCCCGAGGAGCTGGTGAGCGAGCTCCAGCGGATCCTCAAGGCCCTGCTGGGTTACGGAGCCCGCCTGCCCAAGCCGCTCATGCTCTACGTGAAGAACATGATCTTCCTCGACGGAGCCATCGGCACGCTGGCTCCCGAGCTCGACATGTTCGCCGTGGTCACCCGGATCGCCACCCACTTCGCCACCGCCCACGGGGCCACGATCGCCGCCCAGCTCGGCGTGTCGCCCACGTCGTGGGAGATGGATCTGGAGGGGATCAAGGCCGGCTTCGGCGTCGACCCCAACGAGAAGTCGAGCCTCACCTACGCCGAGCTGCAGGAGCGGCGGGCCCTGATCCAACGCCGCCTCCGCCGCCACCGCCCCGGAGACTGACAGGGGTGAGACCCGGGGGCCCCATCCCCTGGGCGCCGGCTCCGCCGGCTAGCCTCGCCGGAATGCGACTTGTCGTGGCCGACTGCACCGTCGACTACAACGGGCGGCTCGACGCCCACCTGCCCCGGGCGGTGCGGCTGATCATGGTGAAGGCCGACGGCTGCGTGGCCATCCACGCCGACGGCGGCGCCTACAAGCCGCTCAACTGGATGACGGCCCCCAACCTGCTCATCGAGGGCGACGAGGGGTGGGTGGTGTCGAACCCCAAGGGCGAGACGCTCACCATCACCCTGCACGAGATCCACAGCGACACCAGCCACCACCTGGGCGAAGACCCCGGCCTGCGCAAGGACGGGGTGGAGGCCCACCTCCAGGAGCTGCTGGCCCTCGATCCCGAGCGCCTGGAGCCGGGCATGCGGCTCATCCGCCGCGAGCACCCCACCGACATCGGCCCGGTCGACCTGCTGTGCCGGGATGGGGAGGGCCGGGTGGTGGCGATCGAGGTGAAGCGCCGGGGCGAGATCGACGGGGTGGAACAGCTCACCCGCTACCTCGACTTCCTGAACCGCCAGCCCGACCTCACCCCGGTGCGGGGGATGTTCGTGGCCCAGGAGATCAAGCTCCAGGCCAAGACGCTGGCCAGCGACCGCCAGATCGGCTGGGTGGAGGTCGACTACGACGAGCTACGGGGCATCGAGCGCCCCCAACAGCGCCTGTTCTGACCCCAAAACGGCCCGAACTCTGACACCAGCGCTCGAAATCCAGCGCCTGGTGTCAGAGCTCGCCGAGGGCGGCCGCTACTTGTAGGTGACGCCGCCGTTGTCGATGACCACGCGGCCGTCGCCGCCGAGGGTCTGGAAGATGGCCTTGCCCGGGCCGTCGGTCCACATCCTCACGGTGAGCGCCTCGCCCGGCAGCACCGGGGAGCTGAACCGGGCGTCCATGCCGGTGAACCGGGCCGGGTCCGACCCGCACAGGGTGTGGAGCAGGGCCCGGCCGGTGAACCCGTAGGTGCACAGGCCGTGGAGGATCGGCTTGGGGAACCCGCCGACGTCGGAGAACTGCTTGTCCGAGTGGAGGGGGTTCTTGTCGCCGCAGAGACGGTAGAGCAGGGCCTGGTCGGGCCGGGTCTGCATCGTCACCTCGTGGTCGGGTGCCCGGTCGGGGGCCACGTTGGCCTTGCCCGAGGGCCCCCGGTCTCCCCCGAAGCCGCCCTCGCCGGTGATGAACACCGAGGCGGTGGCCTCGTAGAGCGGCTGGCCGTCGGCCACGAGGGTGCCGGTGGTCTTGGTGGCGATGACCGCCCCCTTGCCCTTGTCGTACACGCCGACGATCTCGTCGACCGTCTCCACCTCGCCCTCCACCGGCATCTCCCGGAAGAGCTTGATGCCCTGCTCGCCGTGCACGAGCATCCGGGGGTCGTAGGTGCCGGCCTGGCTCATGGCCGAGCGGCCCCCGGTGGCGGTGAAGCCGAACAGCACCACCATCGTGGGGAACACCTTCTGCTGCACGCCGGCTGTGTTCTCGGTGGTGAACTCGAGCTCGTAGCCCACCGGGTCGGTCACGCCGGCGCCGATGCCCAGGGCGTAGAGGATGGCGTCGTCGGACGTCCACGAGGCCCGACGGGGCTCGCCCTTGGCGCCGACGGCATCCGGGTTGACTGGCATGGTTGTCCTCCTGGTTGTGTGGGCCGGAGACTAGTACGGCGTGGGCCGGCCCGGGCCGGTGACCGGCTTGCCCGACATGTCGCTGTTGGGGGCGGCCTTGGCCATCAGCTCTTTGACCAGGGGGCCGATCAGCTTGGGATCGTCGACCGGATCCAGCACCGGACCCCGGCGCCACATCTCGGCCACACCCAGGATGTTGCCGGTGGCTTCGAACACCCGGCCGGTGACCTGGGCCGACTCCTTCGAGCACAGCCAGGTGACGATGGGCGCGATCCAGCGGGGGCTCATGGCCTCCCGGGCCTCGCCTTCCAGGCTGCCCATCCCGCCCAGGTTCTCGGTCATGCGGGTGAGGGCACCGGGGGCGACGGCGTTGACGGTGACGCCGTAGCGGGCCATCTCCTGGGCGGCGATGATGGTGAACGCGGCGATGCCGGCCTTGGCCGCCCCGTAGTTGGTCTGGCCCGGGTTGCCGTAGATGCCCGACACCGACGAGGTGTTGATGATGCGGCCGTCGTTCGTCTCGCCCGCCTTGGTGCGCTCCCGCCAGTAGGCAGCGGCCCACCGGGACGGGGCGAAGGTGCCCTTGAGGTGCACCTTGATCACCGCGTCCCACTCGGCCTCGGTCATGTTGGTGAGCATCCGGTCCCGCAGGATGCCGGCGTTGTTGACCACGGCGTCGAGGCCGCCGAAGGTCTCGATGGCCATGTTGACCATGCGCTGGGAGCCTTCCCAGTCCGACACGTCGTCGCCGTTGGCGATGGCCTCGCCGCCCATGCCCTTGATCTCCTGCACCACCTGCTGGGCCGGGGAGAGGTCGCCACCCGTGCCGTCGACCTCGCCACCGAGGTCGTTGACCACGACCTTGGCCCCCTCGCTGGCCAGCATCAGCGCGTGCTCGCGCCCGATCCCGCGCCCTGCGCCGGTGACGATGACCACCCGGCCATCACAAAGCCCACTCATCTTCGCTTGTACCTCCGTTAAGGGACCGATCTTGGCAACGATCCGCCGCCCACTGGCAGCGGGGCATCGCGACACTGCTACTCGGCACTGCTCGTTTTTCTCGGCACTGCGGGCCCTGATCATGGCACAGCCGGCCTCCAGGGCGGAAAACGCCTCCAGGGGCTCGATCGGGGGCCGCACGGCACCCCCGGACAATCACCCGGCCCGGTGGCACCGACCATGAGCATGGCGGCCGCAGCCGCCGTGGCACACTGTACAGCGATGACCGACCGGCCGTCCGAAGGGGAAGCGGCAGCTTCACCGCTGCCCGACATCAGCGACATCATCGGCACCGGGCTCGACGACGACGCCCCCCTGCCCCCTGATCCAGCCGATCTCGATTCGGCCCCCGCTCGGCCGGGCGAGGCCAACGGCGACGGTGCCGCCGCCGGCAGGGCCGCTGGTGCTGCCACGGGTGCAGCCAGCGCAGCCGCCGGGCGGGCTCCGGTGGCCGGCACCATCGACGCCGTGGTCGACGGTATCGAGTGGGCCGACTCACCCCCGACCGACGGCGATCCCGCCCGACCCAACCCCGAGGGGGCCGATGAGGGCGCCGACGGAGCGACGCCGGCACCCGACGGCTCCATCGATCTCCGGGGGCCGGAGGCTGCGGCCGCTCCCCCCGCCCCACCCCGGCCGCCCCAACGCCCCCGGGCCGAGACCTCGGCCGAGCCTCCGACGGCTGAGCCTCCGACGGCCGAGCCGCTCCCGGCCGGCGAACCGGCGGAGCCGATGGCGGCGGAGGCCGAAGCGGCCACAGCGGCCGAGCCGCTCCCGGAGCCGGCCGACGGCAACGACGACCCGACCGCGCCCGTGCCGGCCGGGGGGTTCATCGTGCCGCCCGAGCCCGACGAGCCGCCGCTCGATGCCACCCAGCCCATCGACGTGGCCGACCTGGCCGACACCCAGGCCATCCCGGTAACCGAGCTGCCTTCGGTCGGCTCGAACCGGCTGCTCGACGCCGTCCTGGCCGTCGAGCGGGCCGAAGCGGCGGCGGCCCGCAACGGCGAGTCGGCGACCGCCGCCAGCGCCGACCGCCTCCGACCCCCACGTGACGACACGATGCCGCTGGCACCGGCCCCCGACGCCACCCGGCCGATGGCCCGCCCGTTCGAGTCGTCAGACCCCCTCGATGCCGCCGCCACCCAGCTGGCCGGCCTCCCGACCGACGGCGCCACCACCCCCTTCGACCCCGCCGCCACCCAGCTGGCCGGCCTCCCGACCGACGGCGCCACCACCCCGTTCGACCCCGCCGCCACCCAGGTGGCCGGCCTCCCGACCGACGGCGCCACCACCCCGTTCGATCCGACGGCGACCGCACCGGCGGTCCTGCCCCCGCCCGGCGGACCCGACGCCGGCGCACCGCCCTCCACCGGCGATGGCGTTCCGACCGCCGACGAGGCGGGCCCGAGCCCGGCTCTGGTCGCGGCCGCCGCAGCGTCGAACGAGGCCACCTCGGGCGATGCCGCCACCGTTCCCGGTGTCGGCGCCCACACCGAGGCGGCCGCCACCCCCGGCCCGGGCGGAGCCGCCGGACCCGAGAGCCCGGCCCGCACCGGCCGGTCGCGACGCCTCGGCGGCCCCCTCCCCCTGGTCGGGGTGGGGGTTCTGGCCGTGCTCGCCCTCGTCACCGGGGCCTGGGGCATCGACAGCGCCCGGACCGACGGCGAGGTGATGCGGGGAACCCGCCTCGGCGGCACCGACATCGGCGGTCTCGACGGCGACGGGTTGGCCGCCGTCTTCGACGACCTCGACGCCGGCCTGGCCGAAGCCCAGCTCACGGCCACCATCGACGGGGTCACGGTCGAGACGAACCCGGCTGCGCTGGGAGCCGCCATCGACCGGGACCGCCAGACCGACACCGCTCTGGCCGCCCGCCGCAACGGCAACCCGGTGCTCCGGCCCTTCCGCTGGCTGGCGTCATTCGTCACCAGCGAGGACCTCGCCCCGGTCTACGAGGTCGACCCCGAGATGGCGGCCTCGGGCGCCGACGACGTGCTCACCGCCGCCCTCGACCAGCCGGTCGACCCCGACGTGGTGCTGCGGGATGGCGAGCTGGCCCTCAGCGAGGGCAAGCCCGGCGTGCAGGTGGACCCGGCGGAGGTGGCCGAGGCCCTTCCCGCCGCCCTGGTCGGCCCCGGCCCCTACGAGATCTCGCTGCGAGCCATGCCAGCCGAACCCCGCTACACCAACGACCAGGTCCAGGCCGTGGTCGACGACGCCAACACCGCCACCTCGGAGCCCATCGAGATCCGGGTGCTGGACAAGACGGCCGAGGTCGACCCGACCACCATGCGGAGCTGGATCCGGCTCGACGACGCAGCCGACGAGCCGGCGTGGGCCGTGGACGGCGAGGCGGCCCTGGCCGACCTGAAGCCTCTGTTCCCCACCCTCGGCTCGGAGGACGAACGGGCCCGTTTCAACATCGTCGACAACGTCCCGGTGATCATCCCCGCCTCGTCCACGATCATCTGCTGCACGGCCGACTCGGTCGACGGCATCGCCGACGTGATGCGCCAGGCTCCGCTGGGCACGGGTGAGGAGGACCCGAAGGAGAACCCCGATCCCGAGCGCCGGCGGGCGGAGCTCACCCCGGAGAGCGTGGGGGCCGACGAGGGCGTCAACGAGCTGGCGTCGCTGGGGATCGTGGAAGAGGTCAGCACGTTCACCACCAAGCACCCCTGCTGCCAGAACCGGGTCACCAACATCCACCGCATGGCCGACATCGTTCGGGGCGCGGTGATCCGCCCCGGCGAAGACTTCTCGATCAACGGCTTCGTGGGCGAGCGCACGATCGCCAAGGGCTTCGTGGCCGACCACGCCATCGTCGACGGCGTGCTGCGGGACCAGGTGGGCGGCGGTGTCAGCCAGTTCGCCACCACGTTCTTCAACGCCTCGTTCTTCGCCGGCCTCGACTTCAACGAGTACCAGAGCCACTCGCTCTACATCTCCCGTTACCCCAAAGGCCGGGAGGCCACGGTGTCGTGGCGGAAACCCGACCTGTCGGTCAAGAACACCACGCCCTACGGGATCCTGGTGTGGACGAGCTACACCGACACCTCGCTCACCGTCACCTTCTACTCCACCAAGCACGTGGAGGTGACGGCGGGCGAGCTGCAGTCCAACGCCCAGGGCCAGTGCACCCGGTACACCACGCCCCGGACCCGGGTCTACCCCGACGGGACCACGAAGGAAGACTCGGTGTTCGCCACCTACCGGCCGGCCGAGGGCCTCGACTGCAACGGCAACCCCACCAAGGGGGCCAGCGCTCCGGCCGGGCCCACCGTGGTGGACCCGTCGGTCGGCGCCCCCATCCCCCAGCCGGTGGCCGAGGGCGGTGGCGGTGAGCCCGTGCCCACCCTGCTGGACGCCCCGCCCGACGGGGGCTGAGTTTTCCGGGGGCTCGCGCCCCCGCCGCTCGGCTGGCGCCTCGCTCCCCCATCACCGTCGGGGCCCCCAACCCCGCCGAGCAGCTCCGCTGCACCTCCCGGGGGCTCGCGCCCCCGCCGCTCGGCTGGCGCCTCGCTCCCCCATCACCGTCGGGGCCCCCAACCCCGCCGGGTTCCCACCCGGACCGCCGGCCTTCTACGCTTTGCGGCCATGCCCCCGCCGCCCGGAACCAGCGCCGAGCCCCACGAGACCTGGTCGTGCGATGTGCTCGTGGTGGGGGCGGGCCCGGCCGGGGCGGCCGCCGCCATCGATGCCAGCCGCAGCGGCCTCGACACGGTGGTCATCGACAAGGCCCGGTTCCCGCGGGACAAGTGCTGCGGCGACGGCCTGACCACCGGCGCGCTGCGCCATCTCGACTCGTTGGGGCTCCGACCGGCCGACCTGCCCAGCTGGACCCCGATCGACGAGGTCCACGTGGTCGGCCCCGACGGGCGCACCGTGTGCTTCCCCCTGCCCGACGGCCCCGGGCTCCACGCCGCCGTGTGCCGGCGCCGGGAGCTCGATGCCGCACTGGTCCAGATGGCCCGGGAGGCGGGGGCCGGCGTGCTCGAAGGGCACGCCCTCACCGCCGTGCGGGCCGACGGGGCATGGATGGAGGCCGAGGCCGGGGGCATCCGCTTCCGGGCCCGTTACCTGGTGGCGGCGGACGGGATGTGGTCTCCCACCCGCCGCCTGCTCGGCCTGAACCAGCCGGGCTACCGGGGCGAGTGGCACGCCTTCCGCCAGTACCTCACCAACGTCACCGGCCCCGCCGCCACCGACCTGCTGGTGTGGTTCGAGCCCGACCTGCTGCCCGGCTACGCCTG
>Ga0268299_1004788_pt1 | contig 10094 bp, 19 predicted proteins | sample NOBtaG_FD_193484 | JGI IMG/M metagenome (GOLD analysis project Ga0268299, IMG submission 193484) | Activated sludge microbial communities from bioreactor in Nijmegen, Gelderland, Netherland - NOB reactor | ecosystem: Engineered > Bioreactor > Aerobic > Activated sludge | place: Netherlands... | reverse complement strand
GTGAATTCTGCCGGAGGAAGAGGCGCCTGAAGATAGTACTGAAAAGAACGTGCCGTACCTGCGGGAGTTGCTGAAGGACCGCGAGTTCGTCGAACGACTGTTGAGTTTGGTGCCGAAGGCGGGACTCAACCATGCCTGTGTTAGGTAATGTTGCCGTGAGTCATTCAGTGATATCTATCAATGCTTTACGTGAACTGCCGTGTTATCTCATACCATCTGATACTATGCAATTTGTTTGTGTCAGGTTTGCAAACAGATTGCATTTGTATGCCTGCTGTGAAAATCCACTTAGGCTAAAAACAAAGTCCTAACTGTTCACTGTGAACAAATTGACGATAAAAAACAGTTTCGGTATTGTAAGAATGTATCTACATAGAGGCGTCAACTTTTGGCCCTCTTTCCGGTGGAGAGAGGGAAAGAAGTTGAAGCTGAGCGGGGTCAACTAGCCTAGTTTAGTTGCAAGCATTCCCGGTGGGGATGTGGTTGATCCAGCTTGCGGCTCCGGGGGAGTCGTTCTTTCACGAACACCTGTTCGAGGGAGGCGACTTCTCATGGCTGCAAAATCCGCTACCTGTCCAGCATCCACTCATAGCCCGCTTAAAGAACCCCAGTCGTATTCAGCTCTCAACGAGTGGCTAGGCCCTCGTGACATTGCTCAATATCTCTCTGTCCCCTATTCGACAGCGTACAAGCTGATCAAAAGGCTTCCTCATCGGAAGTTTGGCAAACATGTCCGGGTGGCTAAGCATCTGCTTAGTGCAGACCCAGCGCTTTGCGTGGCTGACGCGAAGGCTAAACGATGACCCGCGCCACCTTCGCTGAGCTTCCTGATTGGCTTTCTCCTGCTGAGGTTTGCCTCTATCTCAACCTCGGCCGATCGACTGTCTACGAGTTGCTTCGGTCAGGTGAAATTCCCTCGCGCAAGTTTGGGCGTTTGGTGCGTATCCCGAAAACTTCACTGCAGCCGATGCCCTGTATTGAGCGATCGGAGACCAATTCTCATGCGTGAATATGGAAAGGTGGCTCCAACGTTTTGGACTGGCGAGACGGGCAAGAAGATTAGGAAGGCTGGCCCGAATGCTCAGATCGTCGCGCTCTATCTCCAGACGGCTCCGGGGTCGAACATGTTGGGTCTGTATTACCTTCCCGTTCCTGTCCTAGCTCATGAAACGGGGATGACCTTGGAAGGGGCTTCGAAGGCCCTTCAATGCCTCTCTGAAGTGGGCTTCGCAGAATACGACCATGATTCGGAGTATGTGTTCCTGCCTCGCATGGCGCATTACCAGATCGGAAGCGGTCTGACCATTGGTAAGGACGGGCCGGATAAGAGAGTTGTGGGTATCAAAAAGCAGCTCGAAACCCTCAGAAAGAATCCCTTTTTCAATCGATTCCTAGAACTCTACCGCGAGGCATATCACCTTCAGGATGTAAGCCCCTCTGAAGCCCCACAGAAGCCCCTTCGATGCCAGGAGCAGGATCAGGATTCTCAGGAGCATCTTCAGGAGCAAGCCCAAGAGCAGAATGTTTCCGCCTCGGTCGTTCCGACCTCACGGCTAAAGGTTGAAATTCTACCAGTTCCCACCAAGACGGCTCAGGCATGGGACGCCTATTCCCAAGCCTATACCCATAGGTATGGAGCGGCTCCCGTTCGGAATGCCAAGGTCAACGGGGTTTTGAGTCGATTTGTTGATCGTCTTGGGTCTGAAGAAGCCCCCTTGGTGGCGGCGTTTTATCTCACACACAACAAACCACTTTACGTTTCCTCCCGGCATTCGACCGATCTCTTATTGCGTGATGCCGAGGGGTTGCGGACTGAATGGGTGACCGGTGTGAAGGCCACAACCGGCGAAGCGAGGAACGCTGAACGACGGGACGATGCGATGGAACAGATCAAACGAGTCACAGCCATGATGCAAGGAGGTGTGTAGTGGAACTTATGAAAGCAGTCGCCGCGACGTTTGCGGTAGTGGGGCAAGAAATATCTGACGTTGGCCTGGCGGCAATCGTGAGCGAACTCCAAACCTATCCGCCCGGCGCAGTGATGGAAAGCTTGTCACGCTGCCGAAGGGAACTTCGCAAGATCACGTTGGCGGATATTCTCGACCGCATTCCGAACGGACATCCAGGAATTGAGGAAGCATGGGCGATGGTCACGGGCTTGCTCGGCGATGAGGATCGTTCAGTTGTTTGGACGGATGAAATGGCGTCAGCCTTCGGAGTGGCACGGCATTTGGCCCATGACAAAGTTGCGGCTCGCCTTGCGTTCAAGGAGGCCTATTCCAAGGCCCTCTCTGAGGCGCGGGCTGAAAAGCGTAGCCCCAAATGGCGAGTTTCTCTCGGGCATGATCCCCATGGTCGGCAAGGTGCACTTGAGGACGCCGTACGCCTTGGAAGGCTCCCGGCGGAGCACGCTAAGAAACTGCTGCCCGATTATTCAATCCCTGAAGATGTCACGTTGCCGAAGCTTCGAATCATTGCTTGACGGATGGAGGCTCTATGCAAGTGTTCACTGATCCAACTCGAAACCAAGTAATTATTCGAGGCGAAGCCGGAAGCGAGATTAGGCTTAGCTGGGCCGCTGCGCTGAATCTCGGCAGTCTCTTGATCAAGAAAGCTGAGGAGGCAGAACCGGCAGCGCGTCCAGGGAAGACGTATTCCCCGGTTACAGAGCGAGATTCGCATGAAAGAAGGAGCATCTAACGTGGCGAAAGGGCAAGGCATTACAGGCGGGACCGGGGGGAGAGATTGGCAAGCGCTGGCCACGGTCGGAGACGTGCGCAGGATGCTACGGTTTTGCATCCTGGAAGTGAAGCGTGGTCGGCTCGCAATCAAAAAAGCAAACTGCATGGGGTTCCTCGCGTCTCAACTATTGGCCTGTGTGGAAAGTGAAGAATTCGAGCGGCGTCTGGCTCAGCTGGAGGCTGGTCATCGCGGCAACAATGACGGCGGCGTGCTCAGTATCACGGTGACCCGATGAAACGCGCAGTTCTCACCCGGCTTGAGCGATTGGAGCAGATCAAGCAACGGTACGGCGGGTGTCTGGTTGTTCCCGCTCCATGCTCGCTAGAGGAATGGCTTGCGAAATGGCAGACCTATGAACCACTCAAGAGTCAGCACTCAATCTTTAACGACGGATGGAGGCCGACAGCATGACCTTTATTCAACTCGAAAACATGCACGTCGATGTTGAGAAGATCGATTTCATTCAGGAAGAGCCGCAGCATTTGGACGTTCCCATGATCGTGATCTACTACGTTAGCCGTCTCTTCCGCATTCGCTCAGACTCCCCCAAGTGGACGGAGCTTCAAGCGCTGTTTCCAGCCTCCTATGTGCGGATCAACGGGGCGCATATCGACGCGGAGAAGGTTTCTTTCGTGCGCGAGGAACCGCAGGCCGTGGGGCAGCCGATTTGCGTGATCAGCTATCACGATCGGGAGCTACGAACCGCCAAAGGCTCGACCGAATGGAATGAGCTCCACGCGCTGATGTACCCGGAGGCGTAGAGATGAACCGTTCGCTTCGCAGCCGTTTGGATCGCTTGGCAAGTCGCAAATCGGGCACGCCTCAGCCTGCCATGGTCGAATTCGACGACACTGCGTTGACCTGTGAGCAGGCCATCGAGATGGCATTGGAGCGCGGTTTTATTGAGCCTGGAGCGGCTGTGATCGTGTTCCCGAAGACGACGACCACTCAAGAATGGGAGTCGATGATTCCCCTGTGGCAAGAGTGTTTAGCCAATGGGTCGAAATGGGATGAGGTGCCGTATTGGGCGGGCGGTGGAGCTATGGTGCCTAAGCTGAAGTTCGACGACAGGAAAACGGAAGCATGATTTCAAGAGGTTGCATGGGCTTGCTAGCCACTTACAAACACCGGGAGGCCGTATGACTGAAATAACGAAGAATGGAGAGGGCGCACCACACGTCCCCATGGTCGTCTGTCCTCGTCCTTTCACGCTGGAGGGGCGACAGGTGCGCTCGTTTGCGCCTGGCGAGTCCATCGCGGATCTCATGCGGCATTTCGATCTTGATCCAGCCACCGTTCCGGCGCGGGTGTTTTTGGACGATCAATTGATTGAGTCGGCCTATTGGCATCGGGTCAGGCCGAAAGCGGGGCACCTGGTATCCGTGCGCGTGATTCCAGAAGGTGGCGGGCAAGGGAAAGATGTACTCCGCATCGTTGCGATGATCGGGGTCGTCGCGCTGGCTATTGCGGCTCCGTACTTGGCTCCTGTTGGGTGGGGATTGGTTGGATCTGCGTCAGGGGCATGGCTCACGGCGGGTGTGGGCATTGTCGGCTCGCTGGTGACCGCAGGGCCCATCCCCTCGCCGTTGCCACGGAGACTCGCTCCCCAATTGATCGAAGAATCGAAACAGGTGACGGCATGACTCCCAGCATTCAACAGTTCCAATATAACGAGGACGGCAGCATTTCCCTGAAGGGACAACCCGGCATTACAGTCAAGGTTGTTGCAGCTCAGGATGCTGCATTGGCAACCGCCCTCGCGGAGCAGATGGAAAGGGATTTGGGTCTGCCTCACTACCGTGAAGATTGGGAACGATTCGCGGAATCTACCGGCATGAGTTCCCGAATGATCCGCTTCATCCTCCTGGACGAATCGGAAAGCCGACTGGTGGGCAGCCCGCGCTACCAGCCTCAGACCATCGCCTATCCGGATTCCTGTGTTTTGGAATTCGGACATCGCGGCTTTGCGGTGGGGCGCGTGACGGGAATTACTCGGTGTGTGAATCCTTCGGAGGACGAACTGCAGGCCCTCGGGGTGAATGTTCCTGTGGAAGGTTCATGTCTGATTGGAGAGGCGCAACTATTCAAGTCGCCTCTTGCTGGAAAAGCATGGGAAGCGATCGAGCGCGGCCTCTTTACGCATGTCTGCGCGTTACTCTTCACTCAGCCGCATGAGCCACTCGGCGGCGGCACGCTTGTTGAGGTCTCATTGGTCAACGGGGATTATCCGGGGTGCCGGAATGCGCGGATTATCCATAGGTGGGAAGACACAATCGAACAAAAGGAGATCTGACCTTATGATGCAAACCAATTTCCCAGAGTTTGAACGAGCGCTGCAACAGTTCTCGAAAAAAGTGGAACTCAGCGCAGCCACCCTCACTAAGCGCGTTGCCACCGATCTCTTTCGCCGCATCATCGAGAAGACCCCCGTCGATACAGGACGCGCTCGCGCGTCCTGGAATATCTCGATTGGTGCGCCAAATGCAGATGTGCAACCGGAAGGGCAGCATCAGAGCAACGCTGATGCCTTGGCCGCGAAGGCGAACGAAGCACTGGCGGGCTATGGCGTGGATGGCCAAAAGCATCTTCAACCGATTTATATCACCAACAATCTTCCCTACATCGGTGAATTGGAGCATGGCTCCAGTCAGCAGGCACCACAAGGCATGGTCGCGTTGTCACTTAAGGAAGTCACTAACACCTTGAACAAGCTTTCGAAGGCTTGATCAGGGATTCACAACCAACAAGGAGGGTTCAGGGCCTATGCTAAACACACCATCACTCAGGATTCTGATTTCACAGGAGATGATCAATTACAACCGGCGGAACATGGAGACGCCTATTCTGAACCGTCGCACCGAGCTGCTGAGCGGCGTGTTGAAGAACGTCGAAAGTTTTGAGGTCATCGAGAAGCGTATTACCGCTGATCGATTCATGAGCGACGAAGGCAAGAGAGCCAAGCTTGCGGAAGAAGCATTGAAGGCGCTCGCAAATTTCAAAGGGTTTGTCGTCAAGATTGGAGAGGTCGAGGACCATTTAAGCCAGCTCTCGACGCTCCTGTTTACCGTTCCTCGCCCAAAGCGGGATGCAACGATCCAGTTCCTTCGCGAACAAGAGATTCGGGGCTACTACGTCGATATGGCGCAGTCGGAACGGGATGGAGCATTTCTTCAGGCCGCTGAACAGGACAACGACGAAACGCTGTTAGCCATGCTGGATGCCCCAATCGGTCCCATGGTCTCCCAAGACATCAAAGATCGCGCATTCGAAGCGCGCGCGAAGCGGGTCTCCCCCGCTGATTACAAGGTCTATGTACAAAACACGTTGCTACTTGAAGTCTTGAACATGGTTCGGATCAGCTTGGCGCAGTGGATGCGATGGTTGGCTGTCGCAGAGGATACGGTTGTGGAGACGTTGAAGCTAGACCCGAACGTCCGTTTGTTGGCGAGTGATGTGGAAGTAGGGGGATTGTCTCCCGCTCAGTTTGTCGCGGCTCGCAGTTAAGGACTCGGTCACGCGTTTAACGGAGCGCGTGTATAGCTGGATGTCCGGCTGTAGTGTGGGGGAGAGGCTATAATCGCGGCCTCTCTCCCGCATACCGTGTTGATTTCGACCGTGGAGGCGATAGTTTTGAACTTGAAATCCGATAGGGCTTGGCCGTTTTCCTTACTCCCAGTCAGCCTGGTACCGTGGGGCCATGTGATGACTTATGGCTTGTCGCCGATTGCTACGGCAACGTGCGAGAAATGTTCCCCATTGCGTGCATATACCTCCCCATATTCTTTTTCCATCTTTGGCACTAGTTCTTCATCAAGATTGTCAATGGCTCCAGCAGCAAATCCCTTCTTGTTCAGAGCCTCTGACAAGGCCACGGCAAATGCTTTGGATCTATCATTCCCAGTTGTATATCTTGACACTACTCCCTTGGCTGCACCTATAACGCGAGTGACCAACCCTGGGTTGGCCTCAACCTTCACTCCGGCTTCCTTCAACGCATCGAATAGTTGTTTCCCAAATGCGACCACTTCGAATGCATTTGAAAACGTTCCAACGAAAACGCGTTGCCCCTTAAATCGAGACATTTCTTCTACGAATGTTTTTCGCTGTTCAGGAGTTAACGCTCGTGGGGTTCGGAACCTCTCTAAAGCTAATTGCGCTTCAGCGGCTCGTGCGTTTGCTTGTGCCGTAAGTTGGCGTTGGGTCACTGCATCGAGTTCCAACTTCCCAGCCCGTTCATTAGCGAGGGCAGCCTCCTTGGAGGCCAGAGACGTATCTCGACGTGCTTCTTCAGCTTTTCGATTTGCTTCAGCAACCTTTCCTTCCGTCTCTGTTAACCGAACATTTGTTTTGGCTAGCTCTAAACGTGCCTTATCTCCCTCGGTCCTAAGCGCTTCAATACGAGCGTCTGCATCGGCTTTGATAGCGTCTTGCACCTTGTTAGATGCTTTGAAAACAGCAACGGTGAAAAACATAGTACCTATCGCAGCAGCGACCAGAAACCACATGTACCAAGTGAATATGCGATTATTTGATGCTTCGGCGGTTGCTATCGAGGGGTTCTTTGCTGACTGGACCGGATCGGAAATTGTGCTCGCCGTGTTCTCATCATTCGGACTAATGGTAGCAGGTTGGTTTGCCATCGCCGAATCAAACAGGCACAGCAGGGTGATACTTGAGCAAGAAAAGCAAAAAGCGATTAATGATGCACGTGCCAATAATGAGAGCATCTCATCTGTTGCCTAATAACTGGTTCGGCATCGGCTTTTAGAGGCGCGTCAAACGTGCAGTTTCTAGGGCATGCTCACGGTTTGCTAATGCTGATTCGGTGTTCCCTGTAAGCCATGGGTGACAACTAGGCCTTTTTCTTCTCGCGGTACTTCTTTAGCAAGTCTCTGATTGATTCATCGATCAAATCGTTAACCCACCGTTCTTTGTCCACGGCTAAATACTGCAGCTCTTTCATCAGCGCTGGATCGAGGCGAATACCGAAGGCTTTCTTTTCTACGGGGTCTTTTTTTCGGCTCATAGGTCGGCAGAGTACAAGCTATAGAAATCGCTAGTCAATCCTATAGATTGACAGTCATTTAAATAATTAGATATAGTGATATCAGTTAATCGTATGGAGGTGATGCATATGGAAATGGTCAAGATCCTGGTTCATGTCCCGAAGCCGATCAAAGCCAAGCTCAACGCGCTCCGATCAACGGGCACCACGGCTAGCGGCCTGATTCGGCATTTACTCAATCAATATTTCAACCAGCCCGTGAAAGGGCAGAAAGGCAGGTGAGCAATGGGAAAAACGATGGTGCGTTACGAACTCTTTGATGATCCACCTCAAGAAGAGCCCTGGAAACCGATGGGTGTGAGCTATTCCAACAAAGCCGAAGCATTGAAGGAACTACAAATCCATCTCCCAGACTATCCGAAAGCCTACATGGCCAAAGTATTTTACACGCGCCTTGAGTCAGCGAAGAAAGGACGGTGACGCATGGCCAAGAAGGAGAAACCTAGAGCTGGCCGCTTTGTTCATATTGATTTTCCGACGGAAGGCGTTAGCCGCTCTGCCGATGTGGCTTTTAATCTGTCTAAAATGCACGCATTGGCTTTGGAGCTTAACGTGGCGTGCGATGCAAAAGTTACATGGTCGGAAATGATCGAAGATGAACCACCGAAGCCGAATGTTCTCCGGCTCGTGAAATAACCCAACAGAAAGGACGATCTATGCCAAGCAAAGACTTTCGGATGAATCCGCAAATGATGACAGAGCTTCAGGCAGCTGTTCGCAAAATGCGGGAAGGACTCGACGACTATGGAGAAGCCTGTCTCCGGTTAGAAACGTTGCCCCCCCCCAGAGATACGACCTTTGGCACCTTCGAAAAAGCCTGGAAACGATTTCAAGACGCACACAAACCAATTCTGCCTAGCATGGTCGCGATGATGGAGTTGGCCGCCAAGTTGGAAGCCAAATACAACTAGCTCGACAGGTTCACAATCAAACGACCTTCTGAGGTAACTATGCGAGGTCATATTTTTCAGCGTTCGGAAGGCAGCTGGACCATCGTCCTAGACATCGGTCGGAAGGTGGATCCAGTTACAAACAAGCTCAAGCGCATTCAGAAGTGGAAGACCGTCCGGGGAACCAAGAAGGAAGCTCAGGCAGAACTGACGACCATGCTTCACAACCTGAGCCGGGGTCAGGTGATCAGCCCGTCACGTATGACCCTTGGTGAATGGCTTGAGGAATGGATCAAATCGGCCATCCAGCCACACAAACGGCTTCGGACCTATGAAACCTACAGGTCAGTGATAGATCGTCATCTGAAGCCCGTTTTGGGCCAATACCGGCTCTGTGATCTCAGGGCCAGCCATCTCCAGGCCTACTACCAAGCGGAGAAGCTTGCCCCAGCCACGCTCCAACAGCATCACACGATTCTGCACAGCGCCTTGAAAGCGGCCATGATGCAGGATCTCATACCCCGAAATGCCGCTTCTCTGGTGATAGGGAAGCCTCGGCGTCGGGATGGACACGAAAACATCCTTCAGAACTGCTGGGAGCCCGAAGAGGCGAGAAAGTTTCTGGACACGGCCAAGGCCGACGGCCCACAGGCGGCTGCGCTCTACTCCCTGGCGCTCGATAGCGGAGCCAGAAAAGCGGAACTGTGCGGCTTGAGGTGGTCGGAGGTCGATGTAGAACGACAGTCGATCTCCATCGTGCGCCAGTTGGTGAAGGTTCGGAATGAGCCCTTGTTTGGCCCACCGAAGAATGGGAAAGCCCGGACGGTTCTGTTGGATGAGAAGACGATGGAGGCCTTGCGCAAGCAGAAGGCAGCTCAGGCCGCTCAAAAGCTGCTTCTCGGGACGGCCTATAAGGACCATGGCTTAGTGTTTGCGCGAGACTTCGGGCAACCCCTCACGCTGAACAATATCGGGCAACGGGAGTTCGCCAGGTTGATCAAAGCGGCAGGCGTGAAGCCCATCACCTTTCACGGCCTACGCCACACGTGCGCGACCTTGGCGCTCAAGGAAGGGGTGCCGGTCAAGGTGGTCTCAGAACGGCTGGGACACAAGCGGATCGAAATCACGCTCAACGTGTACGCGCACGCCCTACCCTCCATGCAGCAGGAAGCGGCGGCAAAGCTGGGGCGATTGCTCCACGGTTAGCGAATCGTTTGCAGTAGGGCCGGAGGAAAAAGGTAAGTGCTTGAAGAATCAACAGGGGTTAAAGGTTGGTGCCGAAGGCGGGACTTGAACCCGCACGGCTTGCGCCACACGCCCCTCAAACGTGCGTGTCTGCCATTCCACCACTTCGGCAACCGAGAGTCTCTCCGTCGAAACATGAAGCGAGGTGCACA
>Ga0268299_1004787_pt1 | contig 10095 bp, 8 predicted proteins | sample NOBtaG_FD_193484 | JGI IMG/M metagenome (GOLD analysis project Ga0268299, IMG submission 193484) | Activated sludge microbial communities from bioreactor in Nijmegen, Gelderland, Netherland - NOB reactor | ecosystem: Engineered > Bioreactor > Aerobic > Activated sludge | place: Netherlands... | reverse complement strand
CCGTCTCCGGCCTTCGCGAGCTCGCGGATGGGAGGGTGCTGGTCGCCGATCTCCGTGAGCGCGCGCTCGTCCTCGTCGACCCGCGCGACCGGAGCATCTCGACTGTGGGTCGCGAGGGTTCGGGTCCCCTCGAATGGCAGCGACCGTCGCAGCTATTCCCGATCAGAGGCGATACGACGTGGCTTCTCGACCCGGGAAACCGACGCCTCCTCGTTATCGGGCCTACGGGTGTGCCCACCGGAACCCTGGACCAGCCACGCATCGTCACGCACAACGGGCCTGGGTCCACATCAACCTATACGGTCGTACCTCGCTTCACCGACCGGGATGGTCGCGTCTATCTCGAATCGGTGATCGTTCGCTTCGACCCGACGACAGGCCGCCCCGTGGACGAGGACTCCGTGGCGATCGTGCGGCTCTCGCGCACGGGTGACACGACGGATACCCTCGCCTGGATTCGCACGCCTCGCCCCTCGACCGGTGCAAGCACGGCGAGCGGCGCCGCGACCGTGACGATGCGGCGGACGAACCCGTTTGCACCCCGCGATGAGTGGGTCGTGTTTCCCGACGGCATCACGGCCGTCATCCGCGCGAACCCGTATCGGACGGAGTGGATTCGTCCGGACGGCAGTCGTCGGATCGGATCCGAAGTCACCTATGCGCCGCACGCGATCACGGCCCAGGAGAAGCGCGACGTCAACGCACGGGAGCAGCAGCGCATGCGCGGCGCGTTTACGATGAGTACGTCCTCGGGATCCGGTGGCGAGCGTTCGCAGTCCGCTCCGGTGATGCCGAGCCTGCCGGAGATTGCCGACTGGCCCGCGGCCAAGCCCCCGTTCCTCATGGGACGCGAGAACGTCTGGGCGACGCCGGACGGCGCGCTCTGGGTGCGCCGCACGCAGGCTGCGGGCGACCCGGGAGACCTCTTCGATGTGTTCGCGTCGGACGGGCACCGGACGCACCAGGTCCGCTTTCCGCCCGGCGCGCGGCTGGCCGGATTCGGTCGGAGCGCGGTCTACACCACGACCGCCGATGCGGACGACCTGCTCACGCTGAGGAGGCACCCCCTACCCTAAATGCCGTGCGCGCCCGATGAGGGTCACTGCCGCAGCAGGGGCACGACGATCGGAGACGTCTCGCCGTCCGCCGAGCGCTGCAACGCGATGATCCGGTCGCGCTCGATGCGCCAGAGCTCCCAGTCCGCCGGGAGCGCGAGGCGACCGAGCGGGGTGCCGGCACCATCATGCCAGATCCACTCCGCCTGCGACGCCTTCGGGCCCGCGAATCGTCGGACCCAGAAGTGTCCGGCGCGGGCCTCGTCCGCGACGATGGCCTCGATCTCGGGCGCCGACTCATGCAACGGCAGCTGAGACGCGCTCGCGTGCAGTCGCTGCGCCCGCTCCGTGTCCCCATCCGCCTCGACCTCCGCCCATGCGCGCAGGAGCTCGCCGCGCACGCGCACCACAGGCACCCGCAGCCGGACCACGCGCCGAACGTCGCCGTCCAGGGAGCGGATCTCGACGCGATACCGCTCGGTAGCGCCGAGTATGAGGTTCGATCCAGCGATGGCGATGGCGTAGCCGTATCCGAGAGGCACACGGCTCTTGCGCACCGACCAACGGTCACGCGGGCCGACGATCTCGACGAGTTGCTCCAAGCCCGGACTCCGCGCGATCACCTGCGCTCCGAGTCCGTCGGCCGTGACGCGCGACACGACGAGTTGCTCACGTTGCAGTCCCGAAGGCGAATCGAAACGCGTCCAGGGGGTGCCGATGGTCACAGTGGCTCCCCGCGAGACGCCGATGATCGCCGTCACGCCGACGCTGGGTGCGGAGGCGACCGGGCGGACGCGAAGAAAGCGCCCCGATGGACTGAAGTAGCTCACGCGCGCGAGACTCACGTCGTGCACCCAGACGGTATCTCCGCCGAGGATGCCCGCGGAACCGATCGAGTGGAACTCGCCCGGCCCCTGCCCGCGACGCCCCACGACCCAACGCTGCGTCCCGTCGGGCCCGAAGGCCCGAAGCGTGAGACTGCCGTGGTCCGCGACGATCACCTCACCCGTCGACAGCGCGGCGACTCCCGTGATGTGGAAGAACTCGGGCGGATCACCTCGCATCGGTCGAGCCTCTCCGACGCGCCAAGACAGCACCGGCACGGACTCGATGCGATACTCCTGCTCCGCCGCAGGGACCTGCATCGCATCCGCCTCCGCGGGGATCGCGAGCGCCACCACAAGGCCCATCGCGAGCGAGCCGCCCCTCATCATGCGTCCCGTCGCGAAGTCTCGAGCGCCGCACGCAACCGCTCGCTCCGCGCTGGCAGCACGCGCAGCCGCGCACCCGTGGCGCGAGCGATCGCATTCGTGAACGCGGGAAGCGCCGGAGGATACGGCGGCTCGCCAGCCCCCATCGGTGGCGCGTCGCTCGCGATGATCTCCACGTGGATGTCCGGCACCTCCGGCATCCGAAGCAGCCGATACTGCTGGAAGTTGCGCTCTTGGATCTCGCCATCCACCACCGTGATTTCGCCATACTTCGCCACCGACAGACCGTCCAGGAACCCGCCCTCCATCTGGGCGCGCACGCCCAGCGGGTTGATCACCTGCCCGCAGTCGATGGCGGACCACACGCGCTCGCAATGCGCGATCGCGTCGCGCGTGTCGACACGCACCTCGACCACATGCGCGACGTAACTGCCGAACACGTACGCGGCCGCTAGCCCGAGCCCCGTACCCGGCGGCCGAGGGCGGCTCCACTCGGCGGAGCGAGCCGCTGTCTCCAGCACCGCGCGCATCCGCGCCGTCTCGAACTCCGGATCGCCCTCCTCGGCGGGCAACCGACGATCACCGGCGAGGAGCCGTAGCCGGAATGCGAGAGGGTCCTGCTGAGTCGCCGCCGCGATTTCGTCGAGGAAGCTCTCCACCGCGAACACGTAGCCGTTGTTCCCCGGCGCTCGGAGCGGACCGCGGTCGAACGGGGACTCCACCAGTGCGTACCCGAGGCGATGGGCGCCGGCGAAGGCCGCGGGCCAGGTGCCGGACAGGAACTCCGAACTCCCGGGATGCCGCCCGGCCCGTCCAGCGTAGCGCGATGTGCCCGCCTGTCGGTGTTGCCACGTCTGGAGACTGCCGTCGGGACGCACGGTGGCTTCGATCTCGTGCCAGGCATAGGGACGGAAGAAGCCGTGCTGCAGGTCGTCCTCTCGCGTCCAGAGCACCATCACGGGGCCACTGACCTGGCGCGCGACCGCCACTGCCTCGAGGACGTAATCGGCGTCGAGACGACGACCGAATCCCCCCCCCATCGCCGTGACGTGCAGCGTGACCCGTTCGGCCGGCCAGCCGAGGAAGCGCGCCACCGCGTTCCTCGTCGGCATCGGGATCTGCGTCGGCGCCCAGATCTCGCAGTGCTCGCCGCGGATCTCGACGGTGCAGTCGGGCGGCTCCATCGTCGCGTGCGGCAGGAACGGCAGATGATAGCGCGCCCGGATCAGACGATCGCCCGGCGTCCGGAGCGCCGCGTCGCCGTGCTCGCGGTACATCGTGTCGTCGCGCGCATCCAGGTGGCCGACCGCGAGCCGCTCATAGTTCGCGGTGCTCTCCGCACGATGTGCTCCGTGATCCCACGTGAGGCGGAGCGCGCGACGGCCCTCCATCGCCGCCCACGTGTTCGTGGCGATCACCGCGACCCCTGCCGGGACGGTCGGTGCTGCCCCGTCGCCGTACGGAGCCACGCGAACCACGTCAACGACCCCGGGAGTCGCACGGGCGTTACGGTCATCCAGCGTCGCAACCCGTCCACCGACCACTGGCGCCCGCGCGACGACCGCGACCCGCATCCCGGGCCGCCGCACATCGATGCCGAAGACGCGACGACCCGTGACGATGTCATCCACGTCGAGCCCTCTGGTCGGGCGCCCGACGACCCGGTGCGCGCCGCGTGGACGCAGCGGTACGTCTGTGCGCACAGTCAACCGGGCCGCCTCTGCGGCTACTGCGCCATAGGCGAGGCGGCGCCCCGAGCCGGCATGCCGCACGATGCCTTCATTGGTCTCACAGCTCGACGGCTCCACGCCCCAGCGAGCGGCGGCCGCCCGGACGAGCTGATCGCGCGCCGTCGCGCCGAGTCGGCGCAGGGGTTCCCACGAGTCGCGCACGCTGTGACTGCCCGCTGCGATCGCGCGCTGATCGGTCTCGATGGCGTCGGCCTGCTCCAATCGGATCGCGTCCCACCTCACGTCAAGCTCCTCGGCGACCAGCATCGCGGACGCGGTCCGGATCCCTTGCCCGATCTCCGGGATCGGCACGGCGAGGATCACCGTGCCGTCCGGTTCTATCCGCAGGATCGGCGACAGGCTCGTCTGCCAGACGCCCGACTCGGGAGACTCGTCCAGTCGCAGCATCAGTCCACCGAGCAGTGAGCTGGACAGCACCACGAATCCGCGGCGATCCAGGTGCGGGGTCATCGCCGCGTCTCCGCAGCGGCGGCAGCCTGCCGGATCGCCTCGCGAATGCGCGGGTAAGTGCCGCAACGACAGAGGTTGCCCGCCATCGCCGCGTCGATCGCCTCGTCGGTCGGACGTGGGTCACGCGCCAGCAGCGCGGCGGCCGACATCAGTTGCCCGGCTTGGCAGTACCCGCACTGCGGCACGTCAAGTTCCTTCCAGAGGCGTTGCAGGTCGTGCTCCCCGGCCACACCCAGCCCCTCTATGGTACGAATCTCGCCGGTGCCGACTGAGGAGACCGGCAGCAGGCAAGAGCGGACCGGCGTCCCGTTGAAATGGACGGTACAGGCACCACAGTGGCCTGCACCGCAGCCGAACTTGGTGCCGGTCAGCCCAAGGAGGTCGCGCAGCACCCACAACACCGGCATGGTGGCGGGCGCATCCACCGTGTGTGCCTCTCCATTGACGCGCAGACGAAGTCGCATGGGTTCGAACGGGTTGAGTATGACACTGCATCGCGAGTGGTTCGCAGTCTTTCGTCCGTCACGTCTATGGTCAACCGGACCTCGTCGCGTTCGTCCAAGGTTTGCGCGTTCCGCAAAGATGCGCCGTGAACGCCTCAAACCCGAGGAACGTCGGGACTGTCTGACCGGCCGTGCGCGTCGCACGACGCCGCGCATCGCGTTCGCGACGCCACTCGCCCGTCGTCCCTAGCTTCGGAGATGCCCACCATGCACTGGCAGCGATTCCACGCCATCGGATCCACCATCGCGATCGTCGCGCTCGTCGCACAAGCGGTACGTGCCACGGGGTCCGGCAGACTCGACGAGTTGACGGTGCGTCGCCTGAACGTCGTCGACTCGCTCGGAAGGACACGCGTGATCCTTGCCGGAGGCTTCCCACCTCGTCGCGCTCAGCTCGCCGGGCTGCTGTTCATCAATGAAGAGGGCGTCGAAGCCGGCGGGCTCGGGTACTCCGGCCGTCGAGACGCGAACGGTGAGGTCCAGGCTGGCGCCATCCTGACCTTCGATCAGTACCGGAACGACCAGATCGTCGCGCTGGAGTACGTGCACCGCGGCGCGCGGAAGCAGCAGGGATTGACGATACAGGAACGGCCTGACACGCTCAGCGACCTGCTCAAGCGCGCATACAGGGAGATCGAGACCGCGCAAGGCCAGCTCGCCCGCGACTCGCTGCAGCGCTATTGGCAGTCGAGAGTGCCGTCCTCGGAGGTCGCAGCACGGCGCCTGTTCCTCGGTCGCGACTTCGCCAGATCGGCGACCGTCACGCTCGCGGACCCCAGCGGCCGGGTCCGCCTGCGCCTGCTGGTCGACAGTCTCGGCAATCCGAGCATCGCCTTCCTCGACGCCTCCGGAGCGGTGAGTCGCGTGATTGCGCCGGAATAGACTTCCGCGCTCGCCCGCACGCGGATACCGTCGTGTTTGTGCAACCCGCGGCCGCTGCGCGCAACGACCCGTCGCCCGCGGCTGTCTACTGAGCACACCACCTGACCCAAGAATCGAAATGACCCGTCCGATGCGCCGCCTGGTCGCTTGTCTCGCTGTGGTATCCGCAGCGACCTGCGCCGAGCGTCAGCGCATACCACCCGGCTCCGCAGATGCGTTGGTAGCGCGGGTCGTCAGAGCGATGGGCGGCGCTGAGGCCATCGCCAACATCCGCTCGCTCGCCAGCTACGGACACTACGTCGAGCCGGGGTACGACCTGCTCATCCCAGCCCGGGTGCTGAAGATGCGCCCGCACTTCCGCGTGGTGGGAGATGCTGCTGCACGAGGCCGTGCCGAGGGATTCGACGGGGCATCCTGGGAGTTCTCCCGGGGCAAAGTCGTGCGGTCCAGCGGCGAGGCAGACGCCGCGACGCGACGCGGCGCCGAGTTCGACTACCCCTTCATTGATTGGAAGCGCAAAGGACACCAGATCCGACTCGGCGAGCCGCGGACGTTTGGTGGCACGGACTTCGAGGTGCTGCTTGTCACCTTAGCCGACGGGTGGGCTCTGGAGTACTGGATCGACCCGAAGTCCTCGCTTCCCACGTATTCCAGGAAGGCGATGCCGCTGCACGCCGTCGGCGAGCCGATCGAGTACTTGGTCAGCTGGAGCGACTGGCGTGACGTGGGCGGCGTGCTCACTCCGCACACCATGCTTGAGCGCCGGCTCAGCAACGGCGCCCTGGTGAGCGCGACGATCTGGGATTCCGTCACCGTGAATCCTCCGCTCCGGCCGTCTGACTTCGCTCCGCCGTCGCCGAATCAGCGCGGCGCGTCTACGCGCTGAACTTGCACGCGCCCGCCGTCCCGGACGTGGGGTAGCGTCAGCGCCATTGCGTGCGCGTCGGCGGAGTCCGCCGCAAAGACGATGAACATCCCGGTCACGGCGTCCGACGGGGCCCGCGTATGCACCTGCTGACCCTCGATCACGGTCGGCGCACCCCGCACTTCGCGTGCGAAGCTCACCCGACCAGCGCGCGCCAGACTCGCCGTCCACGCCCGATACTCCTCTTCGAGTTCTCCCGGCGCGCGCGACACCGCCTCGGGCGCCTGCCCCAGCAGAAAGAGCGCGTAGGCGGGAAGCGAGCGATGTCGCTCAAGCGACGAACGACCGGCAGCACGCGTTACGTGCTGCCTTCGCCAGTCGCCTGCGATGACCGACATTGCGCAGAGGCCGATGATCAGTAGGCCGTTCTGCCAGCGCCGCCGTCGGCGCCTCGCCAGCCACGCCGAGACGACGCGCTCCTCCATCGCATCGTGCTCGCTTCCCGGGCCGAGACTGATCTCACGCACCTGGACCTCCTCCGAAGTCGGCGGCGACGTTCGCCCTAGAGCGCGCCGTCAGCGCGGTCCGCAATCGGAGCCGCGCGCGCGCGAGCTGACTCTTGCTCGTACCCTCTGCGATATGCAACATGCGTCCGATCTCTGCGTGCGTGTATCCCTCTACGTCGTGCAACAACAACACGGCACGGTAGCCGTCCGGAAGCGCCGCGATGGCGAGCTGGAGCAGCGGCCGCTCGCTCCACACGGCGGGAGGGTGGTCGTCGACCGCCCATGTGTCGCGCTGCTCCTCACCCGAGAACAGCGCCGTCGTACGACGCTGCTCGCGCCAACAGTTGACCAGGATTCCGCACAGCCATCGCGTGACCGACGGTCCGGTGAACGAATCCAGTGCGCCGATGGCCCGCATCCACGCCTCTTGGGTGAGATCGTCCGCCAAGGCGTGGTCGCCACCGGCCAACCGGAGCGCAAACCGCCGCAATCGCGGCGCCGCGGACCGGTACAGCGCGACGAACGCGGACGCTTCGCGGTCGAGTCGGTAGCGTGCGAGTCGCCCGGGGTCCTCAGGGTCGTCCACAGACCAGGGCACCGACGCGTTCGCTCACGAGGGGTCGTCAACGATTCAGCGGCGCACGGCGATCGCCGTCGGAACGAACACTGTCAGCCGAGCCTGGGGGTCGCCGGGTTCGGCGATCCCGGGCTCTCCTGGGCGCCGCACGCCCACCATGCCGATCTCGGCGTCGGTGAGATACGGATAGTAGAGCAGGATGAAGGGGCGATACGCGCCCGTCACACGCCCGTTCGGCGCGACGAGACGCTGCTCCGCAGACATCATGTAGCTCATCGCCGGCCGCCTGGGCAAACGAAACTTCCCGGTGAACAACCCTGCTGCGATCTCTTGATCGGCCTCCGCCCATGTCTTGCCCTGATGCAGAAGTTCGACGCGTCGCATCTCCATTGGCAGGATCGTTTGGGCGCCTTCAGCATCGAAGCAGTGCGGTTCGATCGCGGCTACCCACCCGCGCGAGACATAGCACGCGGCGCCGGAACTCCCGCGGTGCGCCACCTCGTAGCCCCCTTCGCCGAACACGTACACCGTCGCTGAGTCGCTCACGGCCGCCGGCGCCGCCGACCGAGCAAGTGCTATCTCTTCCGCCCGCGGCAGCATCGCGCGTGGGCCCGATCGAGTGGTGGTCGCTGCGGACCCCGCCGGTGGAGCCTGCGCCTCGCCGCCGACGACGGGAAGGGCGGTCAACCCACCAACCACGAATAGTCGCACACAGGAGCTCAGCACGCGCACGGCACACCTCCGCATCAGGGTTCCTTGAGTATTGCGTCCTGCGTGCCGAAGGGTTGCGCCGAACCGCGAGGCGTTGGAGGAACACGACGCCTCAAGCGGACGCTGAGCGGTATCGCGAACCCTCCGCGGTCGGTCCCAAAGCGAGGGAGCACATAGCCGACCGCCGAGTCGCCGGCCACGTACAGCTTCAGGCCCGCGTCCACCCTGGCCGTATCCGTTGCCGTCTCGAACGTCGGAAGCACGGCACTGAATCCGGCGTCGAATCGGCCGAATCGATTGAAGACCGGATTCCGCATCGGTGACCGCGCTCCCTCACCCACCCGCGCGAGCACGATTGTGTCGGAGCCGAACTCCAGCTCCACGGGGATCGGCCCGCGTGCAGCGTGGATCACCCCCTCCCAGACCCCGTGGAGGCGGCCGTCGGGCCGATACGGGGGCTCCCAAACTTCGAAGTAGCGCCGCATGGACTGCGCCTCGGCGTCCGGAGCGCGTGGATCGAGCGCTTCGACGATTCGGCCGCAGGTGCGATCGGCGTCGCTCGTTGGGGAAGTCGAGTTCAGCAGACACACCGCAGCGACGCGAGCGCGAGGAGCCAAGGTCAGGTTCGCGTTTGCTCCGCCGATCGATCCATTGGAGACGAGTCGGTCCGTTCCTCGGAACCAGCCGAGCGCGTACAGTCCGCCTGGACCGCCCGCATACTGCTGCATCGTGTCGAGCAGCGCCCGTGGCACTGGCGGCCGCTCAACGCGGCGTGTCCCGAGGAGATACTCGCCATAGCGGACCAGGTCGCGAGCGCTGGCCCGGAAGCCTCCGCCGCCCGCTGGCACGAACCACCCTAGAGTGTCGATCTTCGTGCCACGAGTCGTGTAGGAGCGAACCAGATGCCCCTCCGACTCCGCCTCCGTGCCCGTCCACGCGGAGTCCATTCCCAGCGGAGAGAAGATCCGCCGCCGCATGAACGAGGCGTAGGCCTCGCCGCTGATGCGTGCGATCACGTGCTCGGTGAGGCCCGCCGAGAAGTTGGAGTATTCGTGGACTTGACCGGGTGGGAAGACGACCTGGGCCATCGCGGCCGCTCCGAGATCCTTGAGGGGCGAGGTCCCATACGCGTCTTCCCAGCGCTGGTACGCCAGCCACCCGTGCGGAATCCCGGCCGACATGTTGAGCAGGTGCCGCAGGGTTGCGCGGCTCGCGTCACCGCCCGCACTCGCGAGCGGGAAAGGCAGCAGCGGTGCCAGCGGCGCATCGAGCGCGGTCGCGCCATCGGCCACGAGTGCCATCGCACCCAGTGCGGTGAGCGACTTGCTCAGCGATCCCAGTGGGTACGCGAGGGACGCTAACGCGACGCGCCCCGCCTCCTTGTCGGCCCAGCCTAGGCCCTCCTCCCAGATCACCGTACCATTGATGGAGACCGCGATTGCCATCGATGGAATACGGCCCGAGGCCAACCAAGCGACGATTGTGTCTCGCGTTGCCTGCAGCCGCTCGTCTCGAAGCGCCACGTGTGCCAGTGACGGTACCTTGGGCGCTTGCGCGGCGATCTCGATCGACCAGAGACCGCCA
>Ga0268299_1004786_pt1 | contig 10099 bp, 8 predicted proteins | sample NOBtaG_FD_193484 | JGI IMG/M metagenome (GOLD analysis project Ga0268299, IMG submission 193484) | Activated sludge microbial communities from bioreactor in Nijmegen, Gelderland, Netherland - NOB reactor | ecosystem: Engineered > Bioreactor > Aerobic > Activated sludge | place: Netherlands... | reverse complement strand
CGTGGCGCCGAACTGGTTCTGCTTGAGGACCTCCGGGTCGGCGCGTCCGTCGCCGGTGCGGTCGACGTACGTGAACATGTCGCGTGCGTCGGTGGCGTCGTTGCGCAGGTAGTTGTACGCCGTGCCTCGGAACTGGTTCGAGCCCGATTTGATGGACACGATCATCACGGCGCCGGAGTTGCGGCCGAACTCGGCGCTGAAATTGGAAGTCTGGACCTTGAACTCGGCGACGGCGTCGAGAGAGGGGGCGAGCACCTGCATTTTGCGGTCCTGCATTCCCATGACGTTGTTGTTGTTATCGACGCCATCGATCAGGAACGTGTTCTGGGTCATCGGCTGGCCATGGGCGTTGAAGCCCGATTCCCGGTCGCGGCTGCGCGTGGAAGGAATAACACCGGAGGTGAGCCATGCAAGTTGCTGGAAGTTGCGTCCGTTGAGCGGAAGCTCGCGCATCTCCTTCTGGCCTACAACATAATCGAGCGAGCTTGTTTCGGAACGAAGCAGCGGAGCCTCGGCTGTGACCGAGACGCTCTCGGCGATCTGGCCCACGGAGAGCTCGACATCGGCGCGAACGCGGTCCTGCGCGCTGACGCGGAGCCCCGTGACGACGGCTCGCTTGAAGCCTTCGCGCTCGACGGCGACCTGATACTGGCCGATTCGGAGGGGGCCGGCGGTGTAGCTGCCGGTGGCGGCCGTCTCAAGCGAGCGGACTTCGTTGGTTTCGACGTTGGTGACGGTAATGCGCGCGCCGGGAACGGCGGCTCCCGTGGAATCGGTCACTATACCGGTAATGACACCCATGTCCTGCTGAGCGAAGAGTGCCACGGAGAGAACAGCGAGCGGACCCAGGCAACGGAACAATGTGATCCTCATGACAGAACCTCCCCTTGTCCGGAGGGAAGTATATATCACGGTATCGACGAGCGTAGGGCTGGCGGTGGCGCGTAAGTACGGACTTCCATCCGCGATCCCAAGGCCCCGAACCACCTCCGGTTTCGCCCTTCACACGGGCTCTCGGACGATTGCTCAACTCCTGTATCGAGCACTTTGTTTGCATGCGGCCCGCTGAGTGCTTCTCGCGAAGGCGCAAGCGGGAACCCGGCGTGCATTCGCCTGACGCTGGTCACACTTCTCGCGCGCTATCTGTTCATCGGTCGACGTTCCTTCCGGGGCATCTGTGTCCATCCTGCGGCGCCCGGAGCCGGCCCCTTCGTTGCTGGCACGGAAGCCCAACAGCGCTTCATCGCAGACGATCGCTCCGTGTCGAACATCATCTTTGGCGACCAGAAGACGCAGCGGCCCGCCGCCGGCAGCGAAAAGGGCCACTTCCATCCCGAGTGCGCAGAGTTCTGGATCATCCTTACTTGGCAAGATGGAAGGTGCGGGCATGATCTACGCCGATCAGGGCGACATCGTCTACGCCCCGCGCATGCACTGGCACCGGCCCCGCTTCGCGGGCGATCAGCCCGCCTGCCGGCTGGCTATGAACGGTTTCCAGGACATCGCCCACATGTTCGAGGCGCACTAGGCGCCATCGACCCCTCGCGGAGGCGGATCATGTGCCCGAGTTCGCTCCACATCCCATGATCTCCCGCCAGTGCCACACCCGCCGTCCTTCCCGGCAGGGCTCCATTAATGCGGCCGAGATCACCGCCCTGGCGACGGCGCTTGCCTCCACGGGCCGGTAAATCGAGAGCGATCCCATCAGCAGGGGCGCAAACACCCGCGCCAACCCTCCGGCCGCTCGTTCCGCCGTTCGCGGCGGCTCGCGCCGTCCCAGAAGGAAACTCGGCCGCAGCAGATCGAGCGACGAGAACCCAATCCCCGCCAGCGCCTCCTCCAACTCGCCCTTTACTCTCAGATAGAAGTTGGGCGACGCCGTCGAAGCCCCAACCGAAGACACCAATACGCACCGCTCCGCCCCCGCCTCCCTGGCCGCCCGCGCGTAAACCAGCGGCAAGTCAAAGTCGATCTCCCGGAAACGCTCCCTCGATCCCGCCGCGCGAATCGTCGTTCCCAGGCAAATTGCCAGCGTGGCCCCCGCTACTCCCGCAAGTCGAGGCGCATCGGCCTGCAAACGTACGGTTTCCAGTTTCGGATGCTCCAATTCGAGGTCCCGCCGAACCGGCGCGACCAACCGCCCGCATCGCTCGTCGGCCAGCAATCCCCCGGCCGTCTGGCGTCCGGTCAACCCCGTCGCGCCCAGCAAAATTACCGTTCTGCCCATGTGCTATTCTGTAATGGATCGATAAAGAGAGATTCAAGGAAAACGAGGAGTTCGTAACAAAGTATGGCACTTGCGGTTGAGATCAAGCAGGAGATCGTCCAGAATTACCGGGTCCACAAGACCGACTGCGGGTCGCCGGAAGTGCAGGTAGCGCTGTTAAGCAAGCGGATTCTCGATCTGACCGAGCATTTTAAGGCCAACAAAAAGGACCACCACTCGCGGCGCGGTTTGTTGCTGCTCGTGGCCCGGCGCCGCCGGTTGCTCGACTATCTGAAGCGCACGGCTCCAGAGCGCTACAAGTCCCTCATTGACCGTCTCGGTCTCCGCCGCTAGTTCGTCGTCGACGGCTGGGCGCCGCCCACGGGGGCGGTGCGGCGGAATGGCAGGGCTGAGAGTTCCATTCCGATAGCATTCCTGAAGTCTCCCTTGATCGGACGTGACGATTAAGGAGATGGAGATGATCCATACAGTAGAAATTGACCTGCAAGGCAAGAAGCTGTCCCTCGAAACGGGCAAGCTCGCCAAGCAGGCAGGCGGCGCGGTTGTCGTGCGCCTGGGCGAAACCGTGGTGCTGGTCACCGCCTGCTCCAATCTGGAGCCGAAACCGAATCAGGCATTCTTCCCGCTCACGGTGGACTACCGTGAAGCGACGTACGCCGCCGGAAAGTTCCCGGGCGGCTTCATCAAGCGCGAAGGTCGGCCGAGCGAAAAAGAAGTGCTCACCTGCCGTTTCATCGACCGGCCTATCCGGCCGCTCTTTCCCGAAGGCTACATGTGCGACACCCAGGTGATCGGCATGGTGCTTTCGGCCGACCCGCAAATCGACCCCGGCCCGCTTGCCATCGTCGGCGCCGCCGCCGCGCTCGCCATCAGCGAGATTCCGTTCCACCATGTGCTCGCCGGAACCCGCGTCAGCGCGACCGGCGGAAAGCTGACTCCGTTCCCCACTTACGACGAAGCCCGCGACGCCGACATAACGATCCTCGTCGCCGGCACCCACGACGGCCTCGTGATGGTCGAAGCGGGCGCCAACGGCGTCACCGAGGATCAGGTGGTCGACGCCATCGAATTCGGCCACGAAACCTGCCGCAAGATCATCGCGGCCATCAAGGACCTTCAGAAACTCGCGGGCAAACCCAAGCGCGCCTACGAGCCGCCTCCGGTGAATCGGGAGATGTACAAGAAGATCGAGGACGCCGTCCGCGCCGATCTCACCGACGCCCTGAACACCGAAAAGTACGGCAAGCTCGAAAGCTACGCCAAGGTCGACGAAGCCAAGGCCAAGGCCAAGGCGCTGTTTGAGACGCCCGAGGAACAGACCGAAGCGAAGGCGCTGTTCGATCGCCTCAAGGAGAGCATCTTCCGAGACGAGATGCTCGAAAAGCGCCGCCGTCCCGATGGCCGCAAGTTTGATCAGCTCCGCAAGATCACGACCGAAGTCGGCGTTCTTCCCCGCACCCATGGCTCCGCCCTGTTCACCCGCGGCGAAACCCAGGCGCTCGTCACCGCCACGCTCGGCACAAAGGACGACGAGCAGCGCATCGAGCTGCTCGACCAGGGCGCGGTCCAGGCCAAGCGCTTTATGCTCCACTACAACTTCCCGCCCTTCTCGGTCGGCGAAGTCGGCTTCATGCGCGGCCCCGGCCGCCGCGAGATCGGCCACGGCGCCCTCGCCGAACGCGCCCTCGCCGCGGTAATCCCCAGCGAAAAGGAGTTCCCCTACACGCTGAAGGTCGTCTCGGAGATCCTCGAATCCAACGGCTCCAGCTCCATGGCCAGCGTCTGCGGCGGTTCGCTCAGCCTCATGGACGCGGGCGTTCCCCTCAAGGCAGCCGTCGCCGGCATCGCCATGGGACTCGTCAAGGAAGGCGATAAGTACGCCGTCCTCACCGATATCGCCGGCGCCGAAGACCACTACGGCGACATGGACTTCAAGGTCGCGGGCACGCGCGAAGGCGTCACCGCGCTGCAGATGGACATCAAGGTGCCCAACGTTTCGGCCTCGCTCATGCGCGAAGCCCTGGCCCAGGCCCGCAAGGCCCGCCTCGAGATCCTCGACAACATGGACGCCACCATCGGCACGCATCGCGCCGAGATGTCGCCCTACGCCCCGCGCATCTACACCGTCACCATCCCCACCGACAAGATCCGCGAACTCATCGGACCCGGCGGCAAGATGATCCGCTCCATCACCGAGGAGACCCAGACCAAGATCGACATCTCCGACGATGGAACCGTGAACATCTTCGCGACCGACGGCGACAAAGCCCAGGCCGCCCTCAAGCGAGTCCAGGAAATCTGCGCCGTCGCCGAAGTCGGCAAGATCTATCTCGGTAAGGTCGTCCGCATCGTCGACTTCGGCGCCTTCGTCGAAATCTTCCCCGGCACCGACGGCTTGCTCCACATCAGCGAGATCGCCGAAAGCCGCGTCAAGCAGGTTACCGACGAGCTCCAGGAAGGCGACATGATCCAGGTCAAGTGCCTCGCCATCGAAGGCAACAAGATCAAGCTCAGCCGCAAAGCCGTCCTCAAGGAACTCCGCGAAGCCGTCAAAAAGGGCGGCGACCACAAAGGCGACTAAGCCCCGCCGCATCGCGCACGATCGTCAACCGCCGCCCGGATTCGCAAGGATCCCGGCGGCGGATGTGTTTTGCCCCATGCACAAGAGCCCAACTTCGTTGTTCGTGTGTGCCAATTCTGGCGTAAGGGGCCTTGATTGATTCATCCAAGAAGCTCCCGGCGTCCGTAGCTGAAACTGCACCGCGAAGCCAGCCGGTTCGGGGATGGATCGCGAGCCTTCTCGGCAGGACCGCAATGCAATTGGCCGGGATATCCAGAAGGTCGAAGTAGGCTGGCCCTTGGGAATGCTCTATCGCCGAAGCCTCGGCGATAGGCTGGGCGAAGTCCGAAGCGATTTGACGGCTGGCCGAATCGCACGCGTAATCTTCTGCGTCACGCGCGGGAACGTGGTGCCGCTGCACGGTTTCGTGAAGAAGACTCAGAAGCTCACCATGCGTGATCGGGAGTTGGCGCGAACGCGAATGAAGGAATTGCGCTGATATGGCGTAAGGAACAAGAGGCAAGATCGGCCCGGCTTTCGACGACTATCCCGCCAGTCAACGGATTCCGCAAGAGTTCAGTGCGAAGAACAGGCGGTGAAGCAGATTCTAGCCAATCGGAGCAAGGCGTCGGTGGAGACGAACCGCCTCACGAAGTCTGCAATGACCCCGCAAATGCGCGCCGGCCGCCCACTCACTCCCGCGCGTCGTCGAACTGGTTTATCACCACGGCGCGGTCGGGAAACACGGCCCGGAGTTCGAGCCGTCCGCCCAGCGCTTCGACATAGTCGGCGAGCGTGCTGACGCAAAGATCGGAACGATGTTCGATCTTGGAAACCTCGCTCTGGTGGACGCCGAGAAGTTCCCCAAGCTGAAGTTGCGTTAGTTCCTTGGTCCGCCGTAGTTCTTCCAGCGGCATGGCGGCAAGGCTCGCCTGGAATCGTTGGTCGAGTTTCTGCCGCCGGGCCGCCGGCATTGCATCGATCAGTTGGCGGAAGTTACGAGTAACCATTAGAGTAGCCCCTCCTTCTTTAGTTCTTTCAGGTGTTCTTCCAACAACCCGTCGGCGGTAGGCACGAACCTGTCGTACCAGCGGTCGTCGCCGGTCTTGTCCCCGCCAATGAGCAATACTGCGGTGCGAAGCGGGTTGAAGGCATAAAGCGTTCGCAAAGGCCTTCCGCCGCTTTGCGTGCGAAGCTCGCGCATCTGGTGGAAGCGTGAGGTCGTCACTTTCGAGCTGTGGGGAAAACCGAGAGCCGGGCCGAACTCCATCAGATGCCGGACCGACAGCGCCACGTCATCCTGCTGGTCTTCGGTCAAGGACTCCCACCAGCGCTGGAATTCTTCCGTGAACTCGACCTCCCAGGCCACGGCTCCATTATGCCATATACGGCATGAAGAATCGCCGCGCCTGCATCTCACGGCCAATACGCCGTACGAGTCGGGTCAGTACAGATACCTGTACGACGAAACCATGAAGACCGCCTCCAACACCAAGGCACACTTCAAACTTGCGTATACACACAGACGGTTGTGGACAGTCACGCTCCCGTCGTTGTCATGCACGACAATTCAGACTTGGCCACGCTAACGTCTTTGGCTCGTCGTGAGCCGATCGAGAAAACCACGTGCCTGCCCCAAACGCCTGCCAACGCCAAGCGGCCGGTGGATTTCATCTGCGAGGTGAAACGGGTCGCGTTCGCATGGTGAAGATTCCCAACTGAACGTCACGTTCATCGAGTCACTGTAGAAAGACTGCCTACAAAGGCGGGAACACGCCTCCCACCGCGTGGAAGGTACTCATCTTCATATCCACCAAATCCGCCGCCGGCCGTTAGCCACCCCTCAGAACCCAACCCCGCGCGGCAGCAGGCGGTGCTCGCGAGCCTGCCTCTCCAACTCTTCCCGAAAATCCGGATGCGCGATCGAAATTAAGGCCCGCGCCCGCTCCGCGACCGATCTCCCCTTCAGGTTCGCCATCCCGTACTCGGTGACGACATACATCACGTCCGACCGCGGAGTCGTGACGATATTGCCCGGCGTCAAATTCAGAACAATCCGGCTCCGTCTCTCCCCACGCTTCTCGTAAGTCGACGAAAGGCAGATGAACGACTTACCGCCGCTCGACGCATACGCGCCCCGAACAAACTGCAGTTGCCCTCCCGTGCCGCTTAGATGCCGGTGGCCGTCGGACTCCGACGCCGCCTGCCCCTGTAAGTCGATCTGCGTCGTGTTGTTAATCGAGATCACGTTGCTGTTCATCATGATCATGTGCGGTAAGTTCGTGTAATCCACAGGCCGGCATTGAAAATCCGGATTGTGGTCGATTGTCTCGTACATCGGTCTCGATCCCAGCGCGAACGTGTAGACGATCTTGCCCGGGTCGAGCGTCTTTCGCGAACCCGTCACGCGCCCGGCTTTGTACAGGTCCACGATCCCGTCGGTCAGCATCTCCGTGTGCACGCCTAACTCTCCCACACCGCTTTCGAGCAGCAGCGAGCACACCGCATTCGGCATTCCGCCAATGCCGATCTGCAGGCAGGCGCCCTCTTCCACCTCCGCAGCGATGCGGCGCGCCACCGCCCGGTCGATTTCGCTCGGCGGCGGATTCGGCAGCTCCGCGGCGGGCTCGTCGTCTCCTTCGATGACGTAATCCACCTCGCTCGCATGGACTCCGTTCTGCTCCCCGCATGCGTGCGGCAGCCCCCGTGTCGTTTCGACAATCACCATCCGCGCTCGCTCCACCAGCGCCCGGTGCCAGGCGTTGGTCACGCTGAAGTTGAAATATCCGTGCTCGTCCATCGGGCGTGTCTTCAGGATCGCGATGTCCACGGGATCGATGAATCTGCGATAGTAATCCGGCATCTCGCCCAGATTGAGCGGCATGTAGTGGCACAGCCCGGCGTCGTGATTCCTCCGGTCGTAGCCCGAAAAATGCCAACTGAACCACTGAAAGCGCGTGCCGGCCGGATCGGCCTCCAGCACCGCCCGCGGCTTCATCGTGAGGCACGAGCGGATCTTCACGTTCTCCAACTCGTCTCGCCGCGCCGCCAACGCCCGATCGAACACGTCCGGCTGGCTCAACCCGGCGCCATAGTCGAGCCACATCCCGGACCGCGCCAACCCGGCGGCCTCTTCGCGTGTGATCTTCCGCGCCGCTACTCCGGTAACCCGGCTCACCCCACCTCCTCGTTCGCCCGCCGCAACAAACTCCGCATATACGCGATGCAGTACGCAGTCCCCGCGCGCCGGATGCCTCTGTCCCCAGCCAACTCCGGCACATGATCCGGCACCACTGTTCCGTTGAACTTCACCCTTCTGAGCGCCTTCATCACCTCGTACATGTTCACGTACCCATCGTCGGTGAACGTCTCCACGAACTTCGGCAGCGGCGAGCTTACGTTCCGGAAATGCACGTCCGCAATCTTGCCCCGTCCGCCGAAGTCCTCGATCATCTCGAAAACGTCTTTCCCCATGTGGGCCCCGCCCTCCATCCAGGTGCCTACGCAGAAGGTCAACCCGAAAGCCTTGGACGAACCCGCGATCTTCTCCGCCCGCGCGTAGCCTTCATAGTTGACGAGCACCTTCGCCACGCCGTTCATCTTCGCCAGCGGCGGGTCGTCCGGATGCAGCGCCAGTCGTACGCCGGCTTTTTCCGCCACCGGCAATACCGCCTTCATGAAGTAAGTGAACGTCGTCCAGATATCCTCGGCCGAATACTCCCGCTCAAAGGCCTGCTTCTCCACTTTGTTGCGAAAATCGTCCAGCGAAAACTCCCGCGCCTTGTACTTACGCGGCGACTCGACCGTCGAGGTCGTGTATGTATTCGCCGGGTGCCAGTCGATGTTGGCCACCGGAATCCCCAGCCGCCCGCAGTCGCGTATGAACCGCTGGAACTTCTCGATGTATTCGTCGCGCCGCCCACGCCCCAACTGCACGTCCAACTCGCGGTAGTTGTAGTCGACGCCCGAGTAGATCTCCATCCCGAACCGTCGCAGCCGCTCCTGAGTCGACTTCATGAACTCGAACGGCGCGTCGCTCCCGAATTCGATCCGTGCCCACCGCAGCCCGATCTGCTGCAGGAACAGCAAATCCTCGTCCGTCATCCCCTTGATCGGCATCCGGTGCGACAGCTTCGTATTCGCCGGATCGTACTCCTCGATCTTGCGCTTCAGCCCGCGCTGATTCGGCAGCCCCTGCGCCCACGCCGCCATCGGCAGCATCCCCAGCAACGCTCGTCTCGATGTCATGGCATCGAACGCTATCACAAATCGGAACCGGACCGGGACCGCAACTCCCAGCCCGTACATTTCGATCTCGATTCTGGGGCGAACGCCCATATCCCGGCCCTTGCGCGCGAAAGAGAGGAAGGAGCGCACAGGCGCACCCGGCTTCCTCGCCGGGTAGCGTCCGTTGTGCGCGATGAAAACAGGAAGGAGCGCACAGGCGCACCCGGCTTCCTCGCCGGGTAGCGTCCGTTGTGCGCGATTAAAATAAAAGCTTCAACCCAAACTGCACCTGCCGCGGCGCGTTCGCCTGTCCGGTAATCACGCCGAACGCCGCCGAATTCACCGTCGTGTTCGGACTTCCGAATTGCACCCGGTTAAACGCGTTGAAGAACTCCGCCCGGAATTGCAGCCGCGCGCGCTCTTGAATCGAGAACTGTTTGAAGAGCGATACGTCCCAGTTCCGCACGCTGTCCGTCCGTACGTCGGGCAGGAATCGCGACAAGTTGCCGAACGTGAACGCCGCCGGTTGGCTGTATGGGCTTGCCAGGAGGTAGCTTTCCAGCCGGTCCTGAACGCGGCCCGTCTTCAACCCGCTCTGACCGTTGTTGTTCGGCTGCGTGCGCGCCGCGAACAACCCCGAAGTGTTGCTCGCCGAAAGCGCCAGCGGCACGCCGGAGGCGTACGTGATAATCCCGTTCACCTGCCATCCCCCGAGCAGGAACCGCGAAACCGCCGAGTCGCCCGTGTTCAACCCGCGGCCCGGCCCGATCGGTAGATCCACCACCACGCTCGCGACGAACCTGTGCGCGATGTCCTGCGACGACAACGCACGGCTCGCCGCCACGTCGTACGTGTTCTGGTGGCTGTCTCCCGTGTCGATCATCTTCGACCACGTGTAGTTGCCCTCAAACAGGAACCCGTGCGAAAAGCGCCGCCGGAACGTGTTCTGCCAGGCGTGGTAGATCGAGTTCGACCCCGCGTCGTAAAGCGGCTGCACGTTGGTGAACTGCGGATACGGCCGCAACAGTTGCCCGCGCGCGATCGTCGAGGAGAGGTGCACCCCGTTGTTCACGACGCCGAAGAAC
>Ga0268299_1004785_pt1 | contig 10101 bp, 7 predicted proteins | sample NOBtaG_FD_193484 | JGI IMG/M metagenome (GOLD analysis project Ga0268299, IMG submission 193484) | Activated sludge microbial communities from bioreactor in Nijmegen, Gelderland, Netherland - NOB reactor | ecosystem: Engineered > Bioreactor > Aerobic > Activated sludge | place: Netherlands... | reverse complement strand
TCCGTTGACGTCGCCTACGTCTGCTGTTCCGTCGCCAACGAGCATGAGAGTTGGGATCGGTTCGAACTCGTCATCGGCCTCGTGGTCGACGACGCCACACTCGAGCAGCGCCTTCTCGCCCGCCATGGCAACAACTTCGGGAAGCACCCCGACGAACTCGCTCTGGCGCTCCGCTGGAATAAGACCTACGCAACCGACGCGCCAGGCTGGGGCGTCGTGACCATCGACGCCACCCGGCCACTCGCCTTCGTCGTTGACCACATCGTCGATCTCAGCCGCACGATCCGGGGCCGCAACGACGAACAGACAACGGCGCCTCCTATGGCCGAGCAGTGATCACGTGCACCGGAACGTCCAGCGACCATCGACCGGACGGTTCGACCGCCCGAATGGCGTCCTCCAACTCGGCAGCGAAGGCAGGAAAGGCCGAACCAAGGCGCTGATCCGGGCGAGACGATGTAGACCTGAGAAACCCCAGGAACCGCTCGACGGTCCACTCCTGAACCTGAGCCACGGACGACACCGCCACCTCTGAAAACCCGCACTCCGCGAGCACCACCTCCGGAGGATCGAGCTTGGCCACATCGAGCACGTAGTACTCATCGTCGAACCAGGGCTCTGCACCTCTGCGATAGCGGCGCCCAGAGGTGTGCGGTCGCTGATCTGCAGCAGCGGCGTCGGATTGCCCAGCACCGCCAGCAAACCATCCGGGTAGAGCATCGACCGGCAGCGGGTGGCGACAGCGTGCCGATCCATCCAGTGAAAGGCCGAGGCGATGACGATCAGCCGAAACGACTCGGGTGGATAGTCGACGGCCTCCGCAGGGGCGTTGACCCATTCGATGGTGTCGACGCCGGCAGCCTCCGCGAGACGGCGCCCCTCAGCCACCATTCCCGCATCCATATCAACCGCCACCACCGAGCCGACCCGGGATGCCAACTCCAAGGACGCAGTGCCCGGGCCGGACCCCAGATCCAAGACCCTGCCCGATCGGTCTGCGCCCGCCTCGGCCGTCAGCCGATCCCAGAGCTCAGGCGGATACCTGGGCCGAAACCGAGCGTAGAACGCCGCAGTACCGCCGAAGTGGCTCATCAAATTCGATGCTACTCCGACGCTGCTCGTCGCCAGTCGGCGGGCCGAGGGCTTCAGCTATTGAGGTCAAGCGCGAGCTGGATCAGCTCGATCGAGCCGTCGCTTTGGAGCATGCCCATGATCGAGATGAAGGGGATGAGGCGGCCGTTGGTGATCAGGACCCGATACTCGGGGTGACCGGGTAGGGCCTCGGGCAGGTCGTCGAACCCCTCGGCGATGATGTCGATGAGGGGCAGGAGGTCGAGGCGAAGGAAGTCGATCGCTGAGGGTTCACCGTTGGGCCCCGCGCTCGGCGCCCAGGTAGCTGTCGACGTTGTAGAACTCGTCGGTGACCCGGACGGGTCGGCGGTTCACTCGCCCTTGGGCTGAGTGTCGATCCGCTCCTGCAGGCGGGCCCGGATCTTGGCCAGGAACGGCTCGGGTACCTTGCTGAGATCGCGCACGATGCTGGCTTCCAGGTGAGCCTGGCGCTCCGCCATCGTCATGCGGTCCAGCTCGGCCGCCGTGGTGACCTTCACGTCGTGCATAGTACCTCTTCTCTGCTGCGTCTCGTATCGATAGTGTCCGAACGCCCACCGAGGCCGGGGCCGCTCGGATCCTGTACTGCCCGCCGTCAGCTGCTGGTTTGGCTTCGGTCGGCGGCCAGGGCGGCGGCGATGTCTTCCCAGTGCCGGGCGCAGGATCGGATGAAACTGACCAGCGTGGAGCCGAACAGCTCCGGGTGCAGCGTGGTGGCGATGGTGATGGCGGCGTAGTCGTCGGGGCTGAGCTCGATCGTCGGCCGGTGCTTCCCGCCTTTGGGCAAGCGTTGGACGGCGTACAGGTCGGGGTCCAGTCCCCGAGTCTCGAGGGCCTCACGTATAAGGCGGGCCCGCTTGTCGTCACGCTGAATCCGCTGCTGCTCGATGTCGGGATCAGGGCCGGTGCGGCCGACGGCGAGGCTCGTCAGCTGCGACGGCCGACCCGAGCGTCGGCGACCTCCCGCTCGGCTCGACGGGCCGGCGCCGGCAGCCGACGCCGGCGGCTCAGGGTCATTTCCAGGAGCGGTAACGGGCGATGGCTCTGGATCATCTACGGGCCGGCCGATGTTGGCTAGGGGGCTGAAGGTCGGGTCGGCTGCGGCCGGCAGTGCGTCGAGGCCGGCGACGAGATCGATGGCGTCGATCTCCTGGTTGCGGCGGCCAGCCTGGGATGGTTGGCGGGAGGGCTCAGGCATGGACGGGCTCGGCCTCCAACGGCGCACCGGGCTCGCCGGTCGCCGTCGCCCCGAGCTCGTGGTCGGCCACGGCGGGCTGCCAGCGCCCGGTCAGCATCTCCACTGCCTCGGCAGTGACGCTCTTGTAGATCCGGCCGTAGGGGCTCTTGGGTCGGTCGAAGTCGTCGAACGGGCCCCGAGCGAACGGCGCCCCGTAGGGGACGACGGTGTTGAACACGGGATAGCCCTGACGGAGTCCGCTGAGGCGCTCGCCGTCGGCCCGGCGCCGCCGGTCGTACTTGGTGGCGAGCATGGCGTAGCGCACGTTGGCCGCCGTCGAGCGCTCGAGCACGTCGGAGAACTGGCGGGCCTGTGGAATGTCGAAGTCGCTCATCGTGGTGGGCACCACCAGCAACGCCCGGGGCTGACGGGCCAGGAAGTCGAGCACGCCGCTGAGGATCGCCGGGTAGGCCGGCGATGTGTCGATCACGAGCACATTCGGCACGACAGGCTCAGCCGTGTCGGGCCCTCGCCTGTCAGCCAGCGGGCCCGCAGCTGGGACCGTCTGGTAGCGGCCGTACGTGATGGCTTCCAGCTGGCGGACCACATCGACTCGGGCCAACTCGCCGGTCGACGGGAAGGACAACTGGCACTGGGCGAAGGGGTAGATCGTGCCGAACGACTCCTGCCGGCACGTCCCGGGTTCGTCGCCCCGGGCGGAGGCGGCGGCTCGCCATCGTTGGTTCTGACGCTGAACCAACGCCGCTCGCGCCGTGGTGGCACTGGCTTGGGGGTCGGCGTCGACCAGGAGCACGGTGCCCAGGCGAGGCTCGCGGCCCAGGGTCAGGGCCAGCCCGACTGCGGTTGTGGTCTTCCCGACGCCGCCTTTGGGCAGCGCGACAGAGACAGCAAAGGTCAGCTCTTGCATCACGTCCTCCTCGGACCGGGGGCTTTGGTCGCTGGCGCCGTCCCACGCCGCAGACCTCACACGTTTCGACCGTACGCTCGCCGTTCTCGCTGCGACAAGAGGAAGTTTCGGCACGGCGGCCCACGCCTCGGTACGCCCGGCGCAGTGGCCGCCATCCACGATCACGTGGTGCGGCGGACCCCGACAGCCGACGTATGTACGACATACATATTGGGTGCGTGCGCCGGCTGTAGGCCTGACGTGACGAATACGGCATCGCCGACGTTCACGCTGCCTACGACAGCCGTACGACAAACGGGGCGTCCACGGCTGCTCGCCGCACGACGGCTGTCCCGGTACGGGGCCGAGGCGTCACCGCCACCGCAAGGTCTGCGTTCACCGACGCATCGGCTCGCATCGGCGACGTAGCGAAAGGGCGCCCCTGCGTACCCAGCCCCTCAACCGCTACGTGGATCGGCAGCAGGACCACGTGGTGAGTGCGCAGGCCAACCGGTGAAGCGCAGCGCGCACGCTCGGTGCGTGCGGCTGGTCACACGAACGTCTGCCACCACCAGTCCTGTGACCAGTGGGGCAGAGCGCTGACCAGGGCCTACGAGATGGACCTGAGCTGGTACTGCCCGTGGGACCCCACGGGGCACCGATGGCGCCACCGGCCGGCCGGAGGGTCGAGGTCGGAGGCACACGGCGTGCCTCCGACCTGCTCCGGAGGACACGACGATGACCACCCGCACCCTGGCCGAGCTACCCGAATCGTGGCGGCCGGCCCTGATCGACCTCGAGCTGGCGTTGGCGCCGGTGGCGCGCCGGCCCCGCCGCTTCGACCTGGCCGCCCGGAGGTGGGCGACCGACGAGCCGTCGCTGGGTGGCCTCACGGCCGCCGGCACGTTCGCCGAGCCGGGCGCTCTCACCGACGCCCAGGCCCGGGCCCTGATCCGGGTCAGCCGAACAGACGATCCCGATGCCGAGTGGGCGGGTTGGGCACTGATCTGGCAGTTCGCCCCCGGGGTCATGAGCATCGTCCGCCACGAGGCACGGGTGGGCGGCTCGGAGGGAGGTCGGGCCGCCGCCTGCACCGCTGTCGCCGAGCTGTGGCGCCAGATCCAGCGGATCGACCTCGACACCAACCGGGCGTCGATCTTCTACGCCCTGCTGGCCCGGGCCCGCCGGGCCGTCGTCCCCTCGGTCCACGGCATCACCGCCGCCGACCGCCTCGTGTGGTCACTCGTCGACCCAGCGGAGCTGTCGGGCCATGACGACGAGACCACCAGCACCGGACGGGCAGCTGGCGAGGGACGGAGCTCGAATCCGAATGGGCCGATCCGGGTCCTGCGCCAGCTGTGGGACGCGGCGGCGGACGGCTCCGACCAGGCCATCGAGGAGGCCGAGTGGGGAGCGACGCTGGCGACGCTCGGCGGCGACCTGGCCGACAGGCTGACAGCGGATCTCGTCGCCGACCTGGGCTGGAACCGGGACCACGCGCAGTTCCCCCGCCGCCACGCTCGCCTGCGGGCCTACGTCCAGCAGCGCATCGCCAGCGCCGAGCTCGGCCATGCCCCCACGGCGGCCGAGATCGCCAGCGGGATCGACGCGCCGTTCCAGAGCGTCCGGGACCTCCACAAGTCGGTCAACCGGGTCCTGCGAGGCGATGCCGGCCGGTACCGCCGGACCGTGCTGGCCAGCATCGACCCCTCGCAAGCCGCTGCCGCCTGATCAGGCGGCCGGGTGATCGGCTCCTGAGCTCCAACAACGGCTCCCGGTGCCCCCCGGGGCTCGGGAGCCGTTTCGCGTCTGCCCGCTGGCTCGTGGCGGCAGCAGGCGGATACCCAAGCGTCACAGCTGGCGGGGCGTTACCGAGGCGATGCTCCCCTTCGCCACGACATCGCCCCGCTCCGTCGACTGCCAACCCGGGCCACGCTCACCGCAGGGCCCGGCTGCGGTCCGGAGCAGCCTTCACCCGCCAGCCTCCCGGGCGCAGGCTGAGCCCGGCCTGCCTCCCACGCAGCAGCTCGCCGCCACCTCAACGGCACCGCCACCTGCCGCCAACAACCGCCTACCGACCAACCCAGCACCCGCGACTTACGGTCCACCACCAGTACCACGATCCCTCCACTCCCCGCTCGCCATCCACCTCGCCAACCGCGCCGCCAGCACGCGATCCAGAGACAAACGTTTGCAGCTTGCGTTCCGCAAGCTGCCTGGCGGCAGCGGCCACCGTCGAGCCGGTGGCCGGGCAAAGACCAGGGCCCGCTCGCCACGGGCCGGCCGGGTGTGGCGGAGCCGGTGAAGTTCACGGTGACCGCGCTGGGTGCCCAGGCCGGGGGCGAGGCCGACACCGCTCGCCGCATCGCCAACTATCTGATGGGACGGGCCCCCGACCAGAACCGGCCGATGGTGGGCCACTTCGGCGCCACCGCCGCCGAGAGCTCGAAGGCCTTGGCCGGCTACTACCGGGCCGATCAGCTCGAGGGCGACGGCTGGTGGGGCGGAACGGGCGCAAGCCGGCTCGGCCTGGCCGGCACGGTCGATGCCGAGGTTCTGGAGCAGCTGCTCGCCGGCCGGCATCCAGTTACCGGCGAACGGCTGCTCAGCGCCCGGGGCTCGAGTGGCCGGGCCGGGTTGAAGCGGGGCCAGCACTGCCGGGTGATCGACGGCGTGGAGGTGTGGGGTATCGCCGATGCCGCTGCCCGGCTCGACGTCAGCCGGGCGGCGGCGCTGGTGGCCGCCGAGCAGCTCGACCCGTCGCTCTACCTCGTCGATCCCGAACGACGCCGGTGGCTCACCTGGGACGGGGTGGTGGAGCTGTCCGAGTTGCTCGACGTGGCGCCCACCGAGCGGCACCAACTGGTGTTGGCCCGCCTGGAGGACGCCCCCGAGGAGCTGACGACCGGGCAGGCCGCCGCACTGACGGGCACCACGGAACAGCACATCCGCCAGATCATCGGCGAGTGGGCGGAGAACCGGGATGCGATCGAGGCGGGAGAGACCGGGCGTCATCTCCCGTGGAAGCGGGCCTGGCTGCCGGCCCGACGGGACGGCGGCCGGTGGCGGATCGCTAGGGCCGACCTCGCTGACTACTGGGAGCGGCGACGGCCGCCTGCGGTCCGGCAGGCCTACGACGTGGTGGCCACCGTCGAGAAGTCGGTGTCGTTGTTGACGCTGCTGTCGGGGCCGGCCACCAAGCAGATGTGCGTGGAGGCGATCGTGGCCGCCAATGCGGCCGGCATGGCCCACCTCGACCGCCACGCCAGCCGGGGCCGGCGAAAGGGCTCGTCGATCAGCTCGGAAGGCTTCGTGTGGGCCAGCTTCATGCACGCCACCTCCCGCTCGCTCGATCCCCATCCCCACATCCACAACGTGGTCATGAACGTCATCGAGGACCCGCTGGGGCAGCGGCGAGCCGTCGACGCCCGCTTCCTGTTCGTCGAGGCCCAGGCCGCGACCGCACTGGCCACGGCCCAGCTTCGCTGGGAGCTGCACCAGGCCTTCCCCCGCCTACGGTGGGAACGGAGCCTTCGCAGCGGTGTCTGGGAGATCGCCGGGGTCAGCGCAGAGCTGATCAAGGAGTTCTCCACACGCCGCTCGGAGATCGAGGCGGCGGCCAGCGAGCTCATCAGCCCCGACGGCACCCTGCCCACCCGCAGCGAGCTGCAGGAGATCTCCCGCACCACCAGAAGCGCCAAGAAGGTGGTGGACGCCGCCACCGTGCTGGCCGATTGGATGGCCCGGGCCGAGGCACTCCGGTTCGACGAAGCCACCGTGCTCCACCGGGGGCCCGTGGGCACGCCGGCGTGGTCGCCCTCGCTCAACGACGCCGAGAAGGCCGAGCTGTTCGAGTTCCTGGCCACGTCGCCGGCCGGGGCGTGCCGGGAGGAATCGACCTTCGATCACGGCGACCTGCTGATGACCATCGCTCAATGGGGGCTCGACGGGCAGCCCCGGCCCATGCCAGCGGCAACGGTCGTCTCACTGGCCGACGAGTTCCTGGCCACCCACTTGGCCATCCCGGTGGAGCACCACGGTGGGCTCATCACCCGCCGTGACGGCCGCACCATCGGCGCCCTGCTGCAGCGCGAGCGGTGGACGACCCCCGACATGGTCCGCACCCAGGTGGCCATCGTGCACTGGTGGGGCCAAGGCCTGAACATGGGGCACCTGCTCGACGTGGCCGACACCAGCATCGACTCGATCAGCCAACAACAGGGGCTCGGACCGGAGCAGGCCGAGCTGATCCGAAGCTGGTCGGCATCGGGTGACCAGTTCCAGGCTGCCATCGGCCAGCCCGGAACGGGCAAGACGTTCACGATGCGGGCCGCCCGCCTCATCTGGGAACAGCACGGCTACCGAGTGCTGGGGGCGGCGGTGAAGGGAACAGCGGCCCAGCATCTCGGCCGGGAGACCGGTATCCCATCCGAGACCGTCGCCCACTACCTGACCGCAGCAACCATGGGCCTACACGAGCTCGACGCCCGCACCGTGCTCGTCGTCGACGAGGCCACCACCCTGTCGGACCGGGACCTCCACGCTCTGATGCAACTGTGCCGCCGATCGGGCGCGGCGCTGCGGATGATCGGCGATCCGGCCCAGCAACAGTCGGTGGCGGCCGGCGGCATGTGGGAGCACATGGTCACCACGTACCGATCGAGGACCCCGGAGCTGTCGCTGCAGCAGCGCCTCCAGGACCCCGACGAGATCCGCACCGCCCAACTCCTTCGCCACGGCCAGATCGAGGAGGCGTTCAACGCTCTGCTGGCGGCAGGCAAGATCAAACAGGCCGAGGACCCAGTGCAGGGCGAGCTCATCGCACTGGCCGGGTGGCTGGAGCGGCTCCATCGGGGCGTGCACGCCCCGATGATCGACCGCCGGAACGTCTCACGGGAGCGGCTGAACCTCATCGCCCAGGCGATCAGGGTCCGAGCCGGCCAGGTCGGCGAGCTCCACGCGTTCGGCGAACGATCGTTCGGCGTGGGAGACCAGGTGGTCGCCACGCAGCCCCACCGGCGGCTGTTCCCAGTGGGGTCGCCCCGGAGCTACCTGTCCAACGGGTCGACCGGCGAAGTGGTAGCGGCCGATGCCGGCGGGCTTCGGGTTCGGTTCGAGGGACTGGGCGAGATCGACGTGCCGGCCCGGGTCGTCCGGTCGCATCTCGACCTGGGGTACGCCATCACGGCGTTCTCAGTGCAGGGCCTCACGCTGGACGAGGCCGAGTCAACGGCAAGGCCCGGCGAGGAGATCCACTCGTTGTACGTGATGCTGACCAGGGGTCGGCGCAGCAACACGCTCATCACCACCCGCCCCCTGGCCGGCGAGGCACACGGCGTCGACACCCGGCCGGATCGTCTGCCCGTGGTCGAGGTGGCGGAGTCGATCGTCGACTCCACCCTCAAGCCAGCGGTCGTCGCTGACCGGCTCCTCCCCCACCTCATCGACCCTGACGCCACCGACGCCGATGCGGTCGACCTTGACGACGTGGCCCGCCGCCTGGCCGAAGCCGATCTGGCCCGGGCCATCCGTCTGGCCCAGAGCAACCCGCCAGCGGTGTTCGTCGAGCAGTTCCCGCCACGCCCGGCGGCGCCGTGGTTGGCCAACGGGTGGGACGCCGCGCTGCGAGCCGTCGTCACCTACCACCATCGCTGGCCAGCCGGTGCCACCGGCTCCTCGGCTGGGCACGCACTGCTCGGATCGGAGCCCCCTGAGGGAACCGAGCAGCACGCAGACTGGGCCGCTGCCGGGGATGACGTCGCCCGCCACGGTCTCGCCATCACGCTGCGACACCTGAAGGAGGCCAGGCTGTCAGATACCGAGTCGCGGCGGTCGAATGCCGCCGACACCCCGCAACCTGGAGGTGGCGATGCACCAGAGGGCGGCGCCAGTGGTCCAGCACAGTCTGGAGGCTCATGGCTGGTCGACCATCTCCGGACAAATCTCGAGGCCGGTGCGATCAACCCGAGCACCGACTTCGCAGCTCTCGCGACGTGGATCGGCTCGGTTGCTGTCGCTCGTGTTGCCGCCGGGCTGACCGGCGACCATCAGCGTGAACGCCCCGAGGAAGTCACCCCCAGGGAACGACTCGATCGGCTGATGACCCACGATCCATTGCCGCGGGACCAGTTCCGAGCGCCTCTCAGCCGGGAGCTGTAGGAAGCGCCATCGCTTTGTCCAGCCGTTGACGTAAGTAGAACGGCGTCCGCATTCTGCGAGCATGATCCTTCTTCTGGCGGAGCGCGCCGCGGCCGGTGAGAGCAGCGGCGTCTACCCATCTGCTTACTGGTCGGCGCGCTCGTGCTGACGTGGCCCATCTACCGGCGGGTCCTGCGATGGCTCGGCACGCTGTTCATGATCTTCGGGACCATGCTCATCGTCGCTGCGATCGGTGGCGCGCAGCTCGATCCCCGTGCGGCTGGCCTGGCGGTCGGCGGGTTAGCCCTACGGCTTGTCGGCGGGCTGCAACCGCTGAGGGCTCTCAAACGACTCGGCGTTCGTGCCGCCTGAAGCGTGCGATTGTGGCCGGAGCCTTGGATTCCGTTGCGGAAAGGCATCAGCGGAGACCCGGGCGCCTGTCGCCAGTGGCCGGAGCCAGGCACCAGGGAACGACAGTCACCGAACCAAAGACGCTTCAGGGTCCACGGTGGGTGGGATTCAGTTGAGGGCGGCGAGGTGGGTGGGGACCAGGGCCAGTCTCGGTCGAGGTGGAGTTTGCGTCCGGCGGTCTTGACGCTTCCGGCGATGTCGAGGGCCGGCAGCGCGGCGTCTTGGGGGTGGCTCGTCGTAGTGGGCCGGTGCGAGTGAGGTGCCCGGTACAGGCCAAACAGGTTGAGGGCTATGTCGGTGAGCGGGCCCAGATCGAGTTGTTGACGATGTCCCTCGGTGCGCCGTCACTATGATCGGG
>Ga0268299_1004784_pt1 | contig 10101 bp, 8 predicted proteins | sample NOBtaG_FD_193484 | JGI IMG/M metagenome (GOLD analysis project Ga0268299, IMG submission 193484) | Activated sludge microbial communities from bioreactor in Nijmegen, Gelderland, Netherland - NOB reactor | ecosystem: Engineered > Bioreactor > Aerobic > Activated sludge | place: Netherlands... | reverse complement strand
CATCACGACGTCGGCGACGACGGCGTCGGGCTTTCCGGCCTTGAACTTGGCCAGTGCCTCCTCGCCGTCCCTGGCGAATTCGACGGTGAAATCCGGCTGGTTCGAAAAGGTGATCTGGACGGCCCGCTGAATTGTCACGGAATCGTCGGCGACCAGAATTTTCTTCGGCATGCGTTACACCTGTTCGGGCGGCTCCCGCACCGGACTTACCGGGGGCTTGAAAGACCCGCGCGGCCTCCGGGTGCAGGGACCTCATGGGACGTCAGTAGCGGGACTCTAAACGATCAATTTCCCGGTGTCGATACGGTAACAGGAGCCGCCGGAAAGAGTGGTCCGCCCGGTGACACCCGGAAACGGGGCGCTGCCTTCGGGAAGAGGCTGGAACTCCTCCGGTCCCCGGCCGGTCACAAACTTCTCGAAACCGAGCACCACCGGGATCCGTCCGCGTTCGATCAGACAGCCCTTGAAGGGAGCCGCGGGCATGGAGGATCTGCCCGGTTCCTTCAGCATCCGGAGGCAGTAGGCGGCGCCGTCGATCCGGATGAGGCCGTCCCAGGCGGCCGGGGGCGGCAGTGGATAGACCGCCGCGATCTCGACGAACGACTTTACGCCCGACAGCTGGAATACCCACCTGACGCCGCCCGTCATCACCTGCACGGTCAGGGTTTCGATCGCCTGCCCGGGCTTGCTGTAGAAACTCATGTGACAGGCTCCCCTGCGGCGGCTTCCTGTGACTTCCAGCGGGCGACGAGCTCTGCCGAGCCCAGAATCCACACGGGCCGGTTCTCCTGCCACCAGACCGCCTTGAAGGGGACCGGACTCAGCGTCCACCACTCGGGCGGAACAGGTTCGGGGACGACCAGATCGCGGTCGTAGGACCCCGTCACCCGTTCCACGGCCCAGAACACGGGTTCGAACTCTCCCGTATTGGGGTTTTCGGTTCGCGTTACCACGGCGGGATAAGTCTCCATGACCCGCGCCTGAAGGCCGAGCTGTTCGGCCAGCAGGCGGATCTCCCGCTCCGTGCCCGCCCAGTCGGCGCTGCCGAGAAAGCCCGGTCGCCGCCGCCCCTGCGTGCGCCGGATCCGGGAGGAGTGGAGGTCGATCACGGCGTCCAGCTCTTCCAGCGGAAAAGCAAACTGGAACCCGCCCGCCTCGACGACGATCCAGCGGTCCAGTGCCCGGCGGGTTCCTTTCGGGTCAGTGGCAGAAGACGACACGGGTGTCTCCTTCCCCGGCGCACGGGATTCCGAGGCCCGTGAGTTCGCCCCGGATCAACTCGCGCGCTCCGGGCGTTCCGACGGCGGATACGAGCAGGTCGTCGTCTCCCGGCCGCAGGTCCCCGGCGGCGAACACGCGGATGCCAAGGCGGGTGCTCCCGACCTTGCGCGGGTCCACGTCCACGAACCGGTTCACGCGGACACCGCCGGCGGTAAGCGACTTGGCGAGTCGTTTTCCGAACGGTCCTGCCCCGATCACGGTGACGCCGTGGCGGACGGCGCGGGGAAAAAATCTCGGCAAGTAGTGGGCTTTCATGGCTGCCTGCGCGGCGGGGCCGTAGTGCGCCGCATCCGTGCGGGTCAGCCGCTCTCCATGATCGCGCCAGACCAGCACCTCTTCCTTCAGTTTGGCGAAGCGGCAGCCCGCGAGAAGCATCCGGAACCAGAGGTCGGTGTCCTCCGGCCACGGCACTTCCCGGTAGCCGCCGGCGGCGAGCACGGTCTCCCGCCGCAGCATGACCGACGGATGAGCCACGGGGGAATCGGTCCAGATGGCGGCGAGCATCTCCTCGTGGGTTTTCTGACGGTTCATCCAGGCGACGTAATTTGCCATGCCGTCCGAGGGAATTTCCGGGTGAGGTTCGTGAACGACGATTCCTGACACGGCGGCGACTTCCGGGTTTGCCTCGAGGAAAGCGGTCTGGGCGGCAAGGCGGCCGGGAGGCATCCGGTCGTCGGCATCGAGGCGGCAGACATAAGGAGCATGGCACGCCCTCAGCCCCGCTGTGAGGGCTTTCGCGATTCCTCCGTGCGGAAGGTGAATCACCCGGAGACGGGAGTCCCGGCGGGCAAAGACATTCAGCAGAGCCGAAGTGGTATCGGTGGATCCGTCGTCCGCCACGACGATCTCGAATTCCGGGGCGTTCTCCTGCGCGAGTACGCTCTCCAGCGCGTCCCCAAGGAACGGGGCGCCGTTATGGACCGGTATCAGGACGGAGACCTTCGGCATGGGGCTCAGGTTAGCGGACAGCCGCCTGCGTGGGAACGGGGGCTCTGAAAGCGCGATGCGCCCCTTTCCCGGGGGAAAGGAGCGCACCGGCGCCTGTGAAGGCGGCTTCGAGGGCGGCGATCAGCCGGCGTCGAAGTAGAGCTTGTGCTCGATCGGCGGCACCGTGAAGCGGGCCACGTCGATTTCGTGGTGACGCTTCCAGGCGAGCTGCGTGTCGATCACGTCCTTCGTGAAGACGTCGCCCTTCAGGAGGAACTTGTGGTCGTTCTCCAGGGCCTCGAGCGCCTCTTCCAGCGAGCCGCAGGCCTGCGGCACGTTGGCGAGCTCTTCCGGCGAGAGATCGTACAGGTTCTTGTCCAGCGCGTCGCCCGGGTTGATCTTGTTCTGCACACCGTCGAGGCCGGCCATCAGCATGGCCGAGAAGGCGATGTACGGGTTGCAGGTCGCGTCGGGGAAGCGGACTTCCACGCGCTTGGCCTTCGGGCTGTTGCTGTACATCGGGATGCGGCAGGAGGCCGAACGGTTACGGCACGAGTAGGCCAGCGACACCGGTGCCTCGAAGCCCGGGACCAGACGCCGGTAGCTGTTCAGCGTCGGGTTCGTGAAGGCGTTCAGCGCCTTCGCGTGCTTGAGGATGCCGCCGATGTAGTAGAGGCCGAACTCGGACATGCCGCCGTAGCCGCTGCCCGCGAACAGGTTCTTGCCGCCCTTCCACACCGACTGGTGGGTGTGCATACCCGACCCGTTGTCGGCCGGCATGGGCTTCGGCATGAAGGTCACGACCTTGCCGTGGCGCTTGGCCACGTTGCGGCAGATGTACTTGTACCACATCACCTTGTCGGCCATGCTCAGCAGCGAATCGAATACCATGTCGATTTCGGCCTGGCCGGCGGTGGCGACTTCGTGGTGCTGCGTTTCGACCGCGATGCCGACCTTCTGCATGACGAGGCACATTTCCGTGCGGATGTCCTGCTGCTGGTCGAACGGCGAAACCGGGAAGTAACCTTCCTTCGGACGGATCTTGTAGCCCTGGTTACCGCCTTCGTCGCGGCCCGAATTCCAGTGGGCTTCGCCCGAGTCGATCGAGACGAACGACTTGTGCTGGCCGACCTCGTACCGGATGTCGTCGAAAATGAAGAACTCCGGTTCCGGGCCGATGTAAGCCGTGTCGCCGATGCCGGACGACTTGAGGTAGGCCTCCGCCTTCCGGGCGATGTAGCGCGGGTCGCGCGAATACGGCTGGCGCGTGATCGGGTCCACGATGTCGCATACGAGCGACAGCGTGGGATGCTGCATGAACGGGTCGATGCGGGCGGTCGAGGGATCCGGAATCGAGAGCATGTCCGATTCCTGGATGTCGGCCCAGCCGCGGATCGAACTGCCGTCGAATCCGAGGCCGTCGGTGAACGTGTCCTCGTCGATCATGTTGATCGGGTGGCTCTTGTGCTGCCACGAGCCGAGGAAATCGGTGAACTTGAGGTCCACCATCTCGACGCCGTGGTCCTTGATCATCTTCAGAACGTCTTTGCCTGTCGTCATACTGACACCAGTGCTCCTTGGGTTTGTTTTTCCCTGCTTTGGTTTTCCACCGGGAGCCTGCACCTTTTGGGTTGCCGCCTCCCCGCCTCCGGCCGGCTGCCGCACGGGATCCTGCTGCCGCCTGCCGATATCTTGAACTCTTTACTCCAGGGTCAGATGGCTTCCTTGCCGGTTTCGCCGGTGCGGATTCTCACCACCTGCTCAAGGGGGAACACGAATACCTTCCCGTCCCCGATGCGCCCTGTATTGGCCGTCCTCTTTATCGTGTCAACAACCTCTTCGACCTTGCTGTCGTCCACGACGACTTCCAGTTTCACTTTGGGCAGGAAGTCCACGATGTACTCGGCTCCCCGGTACAACTCGGTATGACCCTTCTGCCGGCCAAAACCCTTCACTTCTCCGACGGTCATCCCCTTGATGCCGATTCCCGTCAGCGCTTCCTTCACCTCGTCGAGCTTGAACGGCTTGATGATGGTCTCGACTTTCTTCATCCGGAAAACTCCCGATCTCCTGTCTACGGGCGGCCTAACCTAGCTACCCGGAATCCGGGTTGCCATGGGCAGAACGGATTTCCTCCGCTCTGCCAGCGGCCGTTCCTGCTGCCGACGTTCTTCTTGTCCTTGGAGTGCCAGGCCTGACGGTTCCGAATCCACCGGTGCGCAAGTTGTCCGCCTGCGCCGTCCCACCTTGCCGACTTCTCTCCTGGTCCGGACTGTTCTTGCGAACGGCCCGGGCGGGGCTGTCTGGCCCTACAAGGATGATTTCCCACCCAAGTTAGGACCGGTCCAGCGCCTCCCGAAGTGCAAGTCAGAAACCAAGAGAGCAGACGGCGAAGGCCGAACCTGAGGTACTTTTATAACCTCCTGAAATAACGCAGAGAAAAATGATTTTCACAAGCTTTGCTTTCGACATTTTCGGGGAGGGATTCTGGACCGGATATCTGGATCTGCACATAAACGAGGCGTTTCAGTATTTGTGCGCCGATTTTTGAGGCATTGTGGAGGGCCAAGGAATGCCATCAACCGGTGTTTGAAATATGACTTGAATTTTTAAGCAGATCTTTAACTTGGGATATGCTTCTGGACCCTTCGACTATATATCAAAGGATAAAATTAAAAATATACAAATAATATTAGATAGTTATATCAAATTTAGTGGCTCTCGATCGACGGGAAAATTTCCACAACATGACTCCCGCATACTCTAAAATTTTTTAGTTTATTTTTATGGCATAGCTGATGCTTTGCCCCGGACGGGAAAGACAATCGTGCCGTCCGATCCACCCGGTCCGGTCTGTCTCGCCTGAGGCTTCAACAACTGCACTGTCGCAAACTACCGGCGCTCTATTGGGGCCGGTCGCTCCATCCAGAAGGGGTGTCTGGTACCGGTTCCCGTGTGCCGGGCTTCAGCCGGACGGAGTGAAGCGGCGGTAGTGAATATCACGGAGAGACAGGAAACCGAATCATGAGTAAATCCAGAAAGATCATGAGTCTTGCGGCCGTCGTCTGGTTTGCGGCCGCGCTGCTGATTGTTCCCCACTGGGCCAATGCCGACGAAACCGCGCCGCCACCGGCCGAGGCCGCCGCTCCGGCGGAAGCCGCGGCAGTCCCCGCTACCCCGCCCGCGCCGGTGAATCTGAGCATCGAGGTGGCGGCACCGGCTTCACCCCGGGCACCCGACCCCAGCGGTAATGCTACCGGCACCATGGCGGATGTCCCGCAGTCGGAAGCCGGCAAGCTGACCCTGGGTGACGTGGCGAACCAGGTTGGCAAGAACAAGGTCTCGATCAACATGGTGTGGACCATGCTGACCGGCTTCCTCGTCATGTTCATGCAGGCCGGCTTCGCCATGGTCGAAACGGGCTTTACCCGGGCGAAGAACGCCTCGCACACGATGGCCATGAACTTCCTGATTTATCCGCTCGGGATGCTCGGCTTCTATATCTGCGGCTTCGCCTTCATGTTCGGCGGCTTCGGGGCGCTCGGCACACTGGGGGGTACGGACGTCCTGAATTCCGCCTTCTCGATCAAGGTGGGCGGCAACGACTGGGTACTGTTCGGCACCAAGGGGTTCTTCCTCGGGGCTGACGTCTATGACGTCTCGATCTTCGCGCTGTTTCTCTTCCAGATGGTGTTCATGGACACGACGGCAACGATCCCCACGGGCGCCATGGCCGAACGCTGGAACTACAAGTCGTTCTTCCTGTACGGCCTCGCCGTCGGCACGATCATCTACCCGATCTACGGCTGCTGGGTCTGGGGCGGCGGTTTCCTGGCGACGCTCGGCAAGTATTACAGCCTTGGCCACGGGCATGTGGATTTCGCAGGCTCGTCGGTCGTGCATCTCACCGGCGGTGTGCTTGCCCTCGTGGGCGGCTGGCTGATCGGTCCTCGCGCAGGGAAGTACAACAAGGACGGCTCGCCGAACCCGATCCCTGGCCACAACATCCCGATGGCGATCATCGGCACGTTCATCCTCGCCTTCGGCTGGTTCGGGTTCAACCCCGGCTCGACGCTCGCCGGCACGGATCTCCGTCTGTCGGTGGTGGCCGTGAACACGATGCTGGCGTCCATGACCGGTGCGCTGGCGGCCACGCTCTATTGCTGGTTCTTCCGCATGGGCAAGCCTGACCCCAGCATGATGGCCAACGGTATGCTCGCTGGCCTTGTGGCGATCACTGCGCCGTGCGCGTTCGTGAACTCGATGAGTGCCTGCATCATCGGCCTCGTCTCCGGCATTCTCGTTGTCGAGGCGGTGTTCTTTATCGAACGCGTGCTCAAGATCGACGACCCGGTGGGCGCGGTCGCAGTCCATGGCGTGAACGGAGCGTGGGGCTGTCTTGCGCTCGGTCTGTTCGCAGACGGTTCGTACGGTGACGGCTGGAACGGCGTTGCCGGTCCGGTGAAGGGCCTGTTCTATGGCGACTCAAGCCAGTTCATCGCCCAGTCGATCGGTGTGCTCACGAACTTCATCTATGTGGGTGCCATCGGTTTCGTGGTCTTCAAGCTGCTTGACGTGACCGTCGGCCTTCGGACCCCGGTGGAAGCCGAGATCGAGGGTCTCGACATCCCCGAAATGGGCTGCGCGGCTTATGTCGGCGTCGTGATGGACAAGGCATCCGAAACCCCGCACGCCCACTAATATCGGGCGGCAGTCTGAAGGCAGAGAGAGGGAGGCTCCATGGACAGCATCGCAACATCAGCAGCGGTTCGTGGAGCCTCTTCTCCCGCTTTCTGGTCGGCGAAATTTGGAGCGGCCGGGCGCCCGGCAGAGGGTTTCCTCCACCGGGTCGGACACTCGGAATCGCCACGGGATCGCCGGACCGCTCAGGCGGAACGGCTGGTGATTCCGGTTCATGGTGCTCCAGCCCGGTTTTTCCCAATCCCTGACCGGGCTCCGGCCCTCCGCCTATCCGTCTGCCCAATTTATGGGCATTTCATGAGTTCAGAACTATTCCGTTGCAACAAATTCAGACAAAAGCTTTGGATAAAGTCACTGGGACTGAAGCAAAAAAATGACCCCTGAAAGCCATCCAGGCAGAGGGGTTAGGAGTCCCTGATTTCGCTTTTACTTACAGCAGCTTGAATTTCCTCTCCGCTTCCTGAATTCCCGGCAGTTTCAACCCTGCCTTCAGGCGCTTTTTGACCATGTGCGTCTTGCCGTGGCCTGCCGGATGCAATCGGCCCGGTGGGAAAGACTGCCGTGCCGTCCGATCCACCCGGCCCGGCCTGTCTCGCCTGAGAGACAAAAACCATTTTGCGATGAGGTTCGGTACCCGAAGAGAACCCCGCCGGGTCTGAAATGGATCCGGTAGACGGACAGGCCAGAGGCCTTATGGTCCGTCGGAGTTCTTCAAGAGTTCCGTATCCGAACGACGACAACGGGAGAGGCAGGAAAAGCCATGTTGAAGAAATCCACTGTAATTCTCGCACTGATGCTGCTGGGGGCGGCGCTCTGGCGCCCGTCACTCGTGACGGCGCAGGACACCCCGCCGCCGGCTGAAGCAGCGGCCACGGCTCCGGCCGAGGCAGCTCCGCCGCCCGCCGAGGCGGCACCGGCAGCACCGGCCGGCCCTTCGACGGAAGAGCTGAGCAAGCAGCTTGAAGAACTGAAGGCCCGCACGGATGCGATCAAATTCTCGGCCGACACGGTCTGGACGATGATCGCCGGCTTCCTGGTGTTCTTCATGAACGCCGGGTTCGCGCTTGTGGAAAGCGGTTTCTGCCGCAAGAAGAACGCGGCCACGATCCTCGGCAAGAATTTCGTCGTGTTCGGCGCGGCGACGCTCGCCTACTGGGTGATCGGGTTCTCGCTGATGTTCGGCGAGGGTAGCGGATTCCTCGGCTCCTTTACGCCGTTCATCGGCTCCGAAGAGCTTTATGCCGGTTCCCTTGGCTGGGCGAACGTGGCTCTGGAAGGCAAGTTCTTCTTCCAGCTTGCCTTCGCCGGCACGGCGGCGACGATCGTCTCGGGCTGCGTGGACGAGCGGAACAAATATCTTTCCTTCGTCGTGTTCGCGTTCCTGCTCACGGCGCTCGTTTATCCGATCCCCGGCAAGTGGATCTGGGGCGCGGGCTGGCTGGCCGGCAAGGGCTTCTGGGACTTCGCAGGCTCCACAGTCGTCCACTCGGTGGGCGGCTGGGCGGGTCTCGCCGGTATCCTCGTGATCGGTCCGCGCATCGGCAAGTATTCGGCCGATGGCAAGGCGAACGCCATCCCGGCGCACTCGATTCCGCTCGTGGTGCTCGGCACGCTGATCCTGTGGCTCGGCTGGTTCGGGTTCAACCCCGGCTCGACGATGACCTGGGACGGCGCCTCGATCGCCCACATCGCCATGACGACGAACATCGCCGCCGTGGCGGGCATGGCGACTGCAACCGCTGTCGCCTGGATTACTTTCGGCAAGCCTGACCTCGGCATGTCGCTGAACGGCTGTCTCGCCGGCCTTGTGGCAGTCACCGCTCCCTGCGCCTGGGTAACGGCGGGCGGTGCCTTCGTGATCGGTGCGGTCGGCGGCGTGCTTTGCTTCTACAGCGTGCTGTTCTGGGACAAGCTCAAGATCGACGATCCGGTGGGTGCGCTCTCGGTCCACCTCGCCAACGGCATCTGGGGCACGCTCTGCGTGGGCCTGTTCGCCGCTCCGGCCTTCGCCGGCGGCGAGGCTCAGCCCGGCCTCGGCCTCTTCTACGGCGGCGGCGCCGGCCAGCTGATCAACCAGATCATCGGTATCGTGTCGGTTGCAGCCTTCGCGTTCCCGGCCAGCCTCGCGGTCTGGTATGCCGTGAAGGCCGTCATGGGTGTTCGCGTGTCCGAGGAAGAGGAAGTCGAGGGTCTCGACCTCAAGGAACTCGGCATCGAGTGCTACGTGGGCGACACGCTCCACGGGAGCCGCGGCTAAGGCAGCGGAGTTACCGGGAAGCCGGAAGGGAACGAAAGGAGGCCTGCGATGCGCTACGGAACCTGGACATCGAGCCGCGCAGGCCTTCTCCCCTCCGGCGGCCAGGGCACGAAAACCTTGGAGTGGCCGGCGCCCGGCAGAGGGTTTCCTCCATCGGGTTCCGGCATCCGGGTTTGCCACGGGATCGCTGGACCGCGCGAGCGGAACGGCTGGCAACTCCCATCAGTGATGCTGAACCCGGTTTTTCCCAATCCCTGATCGGGCTCCGGCCCCTCCGCCTATAACCCGAACGCCCGCCGCCTGGAAAGGCTGCGGGCGTCCGGCTTTTGGGGACAGGAAGATTCCCGGTCAGCTCTTCAGCTTGTCCAGGTGCTCGCGGATCGGCTTCATGTTGAGCTGGGCCTGGTTCAGCAGCGTGTCGAGCATCGTCTTGCCCATCATCGCGAGCTGGAACATCCGCTCGATCCGTTCCTTCTTGAACTTGAAGTCCTTGGGGTCGTAGTGATCTTTCTCGGAATCGAGCGCCGCCAGCGCTTCCTTGAAGGCCTCCAGGGCCGATTCGATCTCGCGCCGCTCGCGGTCCGACAGGACCCCCGTAATGAGCCGCCACAGGTCGGTCTCGGCCGTGAAGAAGTCCTTGCGTTCGCCCGGCTGGTGGATCTTCTTGATCGCCTTCCAGCGGAGCAGTTCGTTCGTCGCCATGCTGACGGCGCCGGAAGAAAGGTTCAGGTGGTCGGCGATGTCGGCGGCGGCGACCGGGTCCGGGGAGAGATAAAGGAGCGTCCAGATGCGGCCCAGGTTGCTCTTGAAGTTCCAGAACTCCATGAGCTGGCCGATGGCATCGGCCATGAGCTTGGGCGCCTGGAGCGCCGGTTTGGGTTGTGCCGCCTTCGTCAACTTGTCCCCCGCACCGTGTACGGGGCCGGACCGCTTCC
>Ga0268299_1004783_pt1 | contig 10101 bp, 4 predicted proteins | sample NOBtaG_FD_193484 | JGI IMG/M metagenome (GOLD analysis project Ga0268299, IMG submission 193484) | Activated sludge microbial communities from bioreactor in Nijmegen, Gelderland, Netherland - NOB reactor | ecosystem: Engineered > Bioreactor > Aerobic > Activated sludge | place: Netherlands... | reverse complement strand
CAGCGGCAGGGATAGGTGACCTGTGAGCCGTCTTGCTTGCCAACCAGAACGTTAATGCTCGGCTTCACACAGGCCCTGTCGCCCAGTGATGAGGAGCGCCCCTTGAGCCGAATCAGCCAGATCTCCGATTGAGCAATACTGTCACCGGCCAGCAAGCGTGCTTGATGCTTTTTGATCGACCCGGCTTCAACTGTCAGCATCTTCGGCAGTGGCAAAGCAAGCTTCGGAGCCGCAGCTTTTTTTAATTCGGCAGACGCGACCAAAAGAGCGCAAAGCGATCCGGCAGGCGGTCCTGGCGCAGGAGAAGCGCCTCTCGCCTTATTGTCCTTGCCAATGAGAATTGCTGCTTTTCTGTTGCTGAAATCAACACTCAAATCGTAGCGAGGATCTGTCAAAGTACGGTCTGACTCTACTGCGTAGAACGATTTCTCCCACGAAGAAGTGTCTAAAGAGCCGACTGCGACGGACTGCTTTTTCGGTTTATTCGGCTTATAGGTACCGAAAAGTTTGGCAGGGTTCAAGAAATTTTTGTTCTCGACACATACCTTTGCCACCCCGGTCTCGACGATCGACTGCACAGCAGCAGGCGGCACCGGCAGCCAGAACCATTGCCTCAAGTCTGAGTTAGCCATAGCCGCAGGCGCAGTCATGCAATCGTAGATCCACTCGCACTCCAGATAAAGCGTATTGGTGCTCGGATCTGTCTTAACTGCGGCAAAATCCTGAGTGAGAGAAATACCTGGAACAGGCGGGCCGCTAAGTGCAATTCCATTGATGCTGACGGCACCGCTCTCCATGAGCCCGCAGACACCCTCGCTATCCAGAAGCAGGTAAACTTGCCGATTATTGAGGTCCTCGACTTTTGCAACAGTAATTTCCTGAATGATCTTGTCGCCCGCTTTCAACTCGCATTGCCATTCAAACGGGCGTCCGTTAGCGCGCGCAGGGTAAGCAAGCAGCAATGAGACGCAAAAGGCAACAACCCACAGAGGGGCGCGGTTTGGAACCGGTTTTTCGGCGAAACGAAAAGTCTTGTACAAGACCAAAAAGAAAAGAATGCTCAGCAACAATTTGAATGCTGCAAGAATGAAAGCAGCAGCAAAAGCATTTTCCATAAACCGCAGGATTATTCCCAGGTCGCTTGTTCTCGCACCAAAAAAAAGCACTATCGAAGCGACAATTAAAAGCAAGCCGCGCTTTCCGTCTTCCACGGTCAGCTCAAAAAGCCTGGCGGCGCCGGCACCGGCAAACAAAAGCAGGACGGGAGCTGCCGTCATGTTGTAGCGCGGGACAGTGATAAACAACAAGTAGAGAAGGTGAAAGAAGAGATAGACGACAAGAAATAAGCGCGCGCTGACAATTGACCTGCCAGCCGGTTTGCCGTCAGAATTATCAAAGAGGCAAAGACATAAACCTATAGCGCAAAGCAAAAGCAACAATTGATGAAAGGCAACCTGCCAGTAAAAGGAGATCGGCCCGATTGCGGTTCTAAAATCATTCCAGGGAAATTTGAAGAGGCGATAAGGCTTGTCTGCCAGCAATTTCAATGACTTCAAAGGCCCACTGCGAACATTGTCATAAAGCACAGCCGGCGCAGATTTCTTCTCGATCGATGTAACATCGGGGTAAGGGTAAGACAGCCAGCCTTTGATACTGTAATTGGTGCCCACATATAAGTTGTAATTGCCGACCCTGTCCACGACCAAACTGGCTTTATCGAAAACTGCCTTTTGCATGCACAGCCAGGGCACGAGTATCACAGCCATGCCCGTAACAAGAAATGCAATTTTCTTGAGCGAACGCCTGCCGCCTTCCTGTATGAAAGTAAGCGGGAAAGCAGCAACCGACATAACTATCATCAATGAGCGTGTCAGTTGCAGCATGGCAAGGTTGACACCCATGAAAAACATCTCGGCGCGACCGCGCGGTTTGCCGAGCAGACCTCTTACAAAGGAAAACAGAACCACCGCGACGATCGAAGTCGCGAAACTTTCGGAATACAGGCGTCCGCTGTTAACTATATAGGCAGGGTAAAGCGCCGACAAAACACCGCAGATCATGCCGGTCCTTCGATTCCAGATCAACTCAGCAGTGAGCGAAACAAACACGCAGGCAAACGCAGCCAGAAGACACTGCCCGAAAACCGGAGCCTGCCAACTCGTGGCTGCATGAGGTGAAGCAGAGACCAGCCAGGCAAGTAAGATATAGCCGGGAAAGACAATTCCGGACTGCGAGAATCCTTTCAGCTCCGCCAGCGCCGCCTTTAATTCCGGGCTGCCGGAGAAGTAGAAGCCGGGTTCGTGCCACAGAAAACGACCAAGGGCTATGGCGTCGCGCATATATTCGGAAGCATCGGCAACCCAGGCATTATTGATATGCGCATAGCCGAAATTGAACCAGGAGCTCACGATCAGCGAAAGCGCAAATACTACAATCAAATACGGTCGGGACTTCAAACCATCATCACCTGGTCATGGCTTCCTGGTCCCCAGCTTCACAGCCAGCTTTTGCCAACTCGCTGCGCCATCTGGCGAAAGCTCCGTCTTCCATTATCGTGGCACCACTGTTCTCGATGATATTCAAAAACTGTTGACCGGTCTCAGCGGGAATGAAAGCCTTCTTGCTGGGAATGAAAACCTTCAGGCGATGATATGGATAGACCGCGCAGGTATAGCCCATCGAAACATCCTTCATTTCGTTGAGTCCCAGAACAAGACGCTCGCTGACTACACCTGCCTTGATGCGAGAATCATCGAGCGCCAGGCGCACCATCGACTGGAAGTCCCAGATGCCGTCGAATACAGGACTCCACATCACATAACGAGGACATTCGGTCAGCATGATCGAATCAGGATACTGCAAGCGCCCCTTCTCTTTCTTTACGAGATAAAAAAGCGAATTTTGGACACGTTGTGAAACGACCCAGGCATGAGCAAGCTGCCAATTGGCGAGAGTAAAGTACAAAATTCCACAAGACAAAACAACGCTGAGGATGCCTGAAAAAATCGCTCGCGCCGAGCAAGCACGGCCTATGAGCGCGGCTACCGCAGCAAAAATCAAGCCCCAGCCAATTGCAGCTCCGCTGAACATGCGGTTTACCAGAGTCAGCAAAGTTGGCTGGTATTCAGTGTTGAGTCCGAAAATTGCAATTGAAGAAACGATAGCTAAAATCCCGACGCAAAGAATTTCTCCAATGCGCGCAGGCTTTACAACAACAGCTTCCCTTTGCAAAAGCACGAAAGAGAGACAAAGCACGCCCGCAAAAATCACGCACAACGATAGAACGGCGGCAATTGAAAACGGTTCTGCCAGGCGATAATTGGCCTGCTGGAAAAGAAACGGAAACGCATTCAACGGACTAGACACGAAAGAACCTTCCGCCGTCACTTTCAAAATCTGCAGCGGATCGATTGTCACCTTGTGCAAATAACCCAGTCCCAAGCGCGGGACAATCAAGCGCTGATAGGCAACAAGTGAGAAAGCGGTTAGCGCCAGGGGCAAGAGCGAATGCGCAGAACTCTTCAGAGATTGAAACAATCGAGAAGATCGCAATGAAATAAGAAACACGCACAACGCCGATACTGCTGCAAAAGGCAGAAAGACCTCATAGTTGTAAATGCTGAGCGCAAATGGCAGAGCCGCAAGCCAGTAGAAGAGCGGCTTACTCTTGGCGATACCGTGCAAGGAAAGAAGCAGGCTGCAAAGATAAAAGCCAAGACTGAGGGCGACGGAACTGCACAAGATCCAGTAATGCGTGGAGTCGCGAATCGGATAACAAATGAAAGCGACGACCGAAAGAAAAGCAATAAGTCGACTGCTGCTGAATTTAAACATGGAGGCGTAAAGCAAGATCAAACAAGCCAACTCCAGCGCCATGTTGACGACATGGTAGCCGAGCGGTTTGATGCCAAACAAGAAATACATCGGCGCAAAATGAAGCACTTCAACCGGCCGGATTATCACTTTTGGATCATTGAAGAAATAGTTGGCGAAAGCACCGGCAATGTCTTGCGGACCAAAATGAAGAGTCTGCAGCATCAACCAGTCATCGAGATAAAAACCTACCTGTTTGAGAAACGGTGCGAAAGTCAAAATCTCGACAAGGCACAAGAATGCGACCAGAATAATATCTAACGAAGCAAAACCGGCAAATCGGCGGGGCGCCGCGTCGCCATCCGGATTCGTCCGCAAAGTTACGGAATTCATGGTGTCATTGGATCGTTCACGTATCGTACTGTTCATCCCAAAACCTTACGGGAAACTGCATGCGGCGAAATTCGCGCCCTTCCTAGCTCGGAGTTTTTATCGAACACACTGAATTCAGATTGTCCCGGCGGTCTAATGCCTCTTGCATGCATTAAGTCAACGACCAGATCAACTTCCGCCTCGATGCCCACTTCGCTGGTATCCAGGCGGAGCGCGGGATTGGACGGTGGCTGATACGGGGCGTTGACGCCGGAGAGATCTTCAATCTGCCCGCTGGACGCTTTCTTGTACAAACCTTTCGGATCGCGGCTCTTGCAAATTTCCATCGGGCAGAAGACGAAAAGTTCGTTGAAATCATCTTTTCCGATAATTTGCTCGGCCATGCGGCGATCCTTCTCGTATGGTGATATACAAGCGGTGATGACAATCGCTCCTGTATCCAGGAAAAGTTTTGCCAGATGCGCAACGCGGCGAATATTTTCCGTGCGGTCGTCCGGATGAAAACCTAGGTCTTCGCATATTCCGTTGCGCAAATTGTCCCCATCCAATACGACCACGCGATACCCATCGTCGAAAAGGCGGCGCTCAAGCGCCCCGGCCAGGCTGCTCTTGCCGGCGCCGGAAAGACCTGTCATCCAGAGAACTGCGCCATTGTGCCCCTGACGCTTCTCGAATTCGTTTCTTCTGATAAAACCGGATTCGACAACCGTATTGTTGCGTTTGGATTTCGACATTGCCGGACTTGCCGAACTTGCGGACAGCGCTTTTACAGCGCCGCATGCAACTGTCTCAAAGGTCGTGCATATAACTAACTTATTGACACCATCATTGTTGTAGTCGAAGCTGACTGGGGTTTTGGTCTTGATGGTCACATCGAGAAAATCACCATTAACCGTCTTCACGGCCGGTCCATCTGCACCTGGTTCCAGGCGGCAGCTAACTTCGGCGGTTCCCAGCTTCAAAAGATATTCCTGCGTCCAATCGAGAGGTGCTGAATTCAACCAGACGAGCCTGGCCTCGATTGCAGTATTCACTTGAGGTGTTTCTTCCGGGCTCGAGATGATCTCACCGCGCTCGACAAATATTTGGTCGCTTAAACGCAATGCCACCGAGTCGCCCTTGACCGCCATGTCGTTGTGGGCGGCAGGAAAGCTCTCTATTGCCTCAACGGTGGAAACTTTGCCGGACGGCGAAAAGAAAACTTTATCGCCGACACGAACACGACCTCCAACTACGCGGCCGGCAAAATATCGTTCATCGGTAAAGCGGTAAACATCCTGGACAATCATGCGGAAAGGTTCGTCAAAGGACCCGGCAACTCCAGTAGATTTTGCATCGTCACCCGATGCGATCTGTGCATCCGTATGCGCGCAAAGCTGAGGCATAAGCGGCAGACCCTTATACCAGTCAAGTTCTTTGACAGAGTGGCTGAGATTCTCCCCTTTCAATGCCGAGATGGGGATGACGGAAAGACAATTCTGCTCTTTCTCCACATAGGTGCGAATCTCCGCAGCCACTTTTTCGAATCGAGCTTGCGAATAGCCGGTTTTGTCCATTTTGTTGACGACAACAATGACATTGGCGACACCGAGTATGCTCAAAATCTTCAAATGCCTGAGAGTCTGCGAGCAGATTCCATCATGTCCGTCCACGACAAGAATGCCTGTATCAGCGCCGGATGCGCCGCTAGTCATATTCTTCAAAAACTCCAGATGCCCGGGCGCGTCGATAAGCAGAAATCTCCTCTCTTCAAACTCAAAATTCACGCGCGTAGTATCGATGCTGATGCCCTGTTCTTGCTCTTCTTGCAAGGCATCAAGAAGGAAAGCAGGTTCTAACTGCATTCCTTTCGACAAGCAAGTATGGCTGACTTTCTCAACTTTCTCTTTTGGAAACTTACCGAAGTCCATGAGCAGGCGGCCGAGCAACGTCGATTTGCCATGATCGACATGCCCCACTATTACTAACTTTCGCTGCTTCTGTTCGGTCATCTTTCTCTTACATGTAACCCTGGCTGCGCAATTTCTGCATTGCGTATGCATCCACATTGTCTTGAGCGCGGCCGGCACGCTCGGAAGTTTTCGTCAGCCGGATCTCCTCTACGATGGCGTCGACAGTGCCGGCACATGAGTCCATAGAACCGGTGCAAGGCCAGCAGCCAAGACTGCGATAGCGCTTGCCTGCAGAATTAGCGTAATAGAGCGGCATGACATCCAATTTTTCGCGCTGGATATATTCCCAGACATCCAGCTCAGTCCAATGCAAGAGCGGATGTACACGCATATTCATCGATTCTGGTAAATGCAAGTTGTAATAATTCCAAATTTCGGCCACCTGATCTTTGTACGGCCAGAAACCATCGGGAGGACGCGGGGACACGACGCGCTCCTTGGCTCGAGAGCCTTCTTCGTCGCGCCTGATGCCGAGAAGCAATCCACCGATTTCGTGCTCTTTTATCGCATCAAGCAAGGCTTGTGTTTTCAAAGAGCCGCAGCAAACCAGGCGTCCTTTGTCAGGTCCCATGCCCTCGCTCAATGCTGTTTTGTTCTGCCCGACAATCAAGCGCAGTCCGTGGTCTTTGATGTACTGATCGCGCCAGGCGATCATCTCGGGAATTTTGTAGCTCGTGTCGATGTGCAAAAGCGGAATCGGGACATGTCCCAAAAAGGATTTGCGCACCAGATGCAAAAGAACAGTCGAGTCCTTTCCCATCGACCAGAGCAGCGAAAGATTCCTAATCTTTTTATAAGCCTCCCTGATAATGAAGACGCTTTCATGCTCAAGATGTGTGAGGTGGTCGTTCATCAATCAGCTCTGTGGCTTTCCTGCCATAGTTTCCGTCTATATACGAAGCAATTGCTGAGCATAACAGACCAGCCCGGGCAGTCAAGGAGAAGCGCTTCAGAAAACAGGAGATAGCGGATTTATGAACAAACTCCGCAAAAATCTACAGAATGTAGAATTAGTCCGCCACCGTTGCTTTTTCTTCTGGAGGCGGCAATTCCCCCCCCCGGCATACAACGAAAAACAGCTCTCGATGCAGCAGTGATACTGGTCATTGCCCTCTTCATTCTTTTGGGGTGCTTTGGACGCACAGTCTTGACCGGCAAGGAAATTTCCAAGCTTCCCGTCTTGGCCGCTGAAGATCAATTTTTCGACAACAGTCTGCGCTTTTCAGTACCGCGACCGCGCTTTGATCCTTCGCTCTATCAGTTTCACGTCCCTTTTCAAATTTATGTTCACGAAGAGCTGGCCAATCTGCGCCTGCCTCTCTGGAATCCCTGCTTCGGCTGCGGTTTCCCAACCATCGGCGAGCTTCAGTACTGCACTTTCTCTCCATTCAGAAGCATTTTTCAAGCGGGCAACAGCTATCTGTACAACCTGGGTATCGTCGTCAAATGCCTTGTCGCGGTCCTGGGCACATTCGCCCTCTGCCGCATGTTCGCATTTTCCGCTTTGGCAAGCACCGTTGCGGGACTGGCTTATGGACTGTGCCCATTTATTTTGAGAGAGCTGGAATTACCCAATGAAGTGCAATTCATTCCCGCACTGGCTGCTGCATTTCTCTTTCTGACAGGCAGCAAAAGCTTTTTGAAAGTTGCCGCGCTGGGTGCCTGCACGTCAGTAGCACTGGCATCGATGCATCCGGAATTTTTCTTTATATCAATTCTCAATTCGATATTGACTCTTCTTGCTGCAGGGCGCTTCCAGCGCTCGCAAGAGCGGTCGCAAACAACAAAAAATGTCATCACCGCCGGTATCATTGGTATCGGCTTTGGTGCGCCGCTTTTGCTGCCGTTCCTCGAGTTGGTCTCCGTTTCCGACTCATATAAGTTTCATTCGTTGACCATTCAGTTTGTCGATTTGAAAACGCTGCTTACCGGACTAACCACACCGCTTTGCTCTGGCGGCAGTGCTTTTGTCGGCGTCATAGCTCTGCTTTTGGCAATCTTCGCTCTCATCGCCGGCGGCAAGCGAGCATTCACCATCTTTGGGCTGGTATTGCTCTTTGCGATTTGGTCCAGCTTGCCCGGACCGCTGCAAAGCCTGGCGGAGGTCAAACCGCTTTCGCTGATTCCGCCACGATACATGCTGGCACCACTACTCTTGAATCTTTGCCTGCTCTGCGCTTATGGCTTCGACTTGCTGGTCGGCTCGATTGCCGAGCGCCGGCGAAAGCAATTAGCCGGACTGGCTCTTGCAGCAATGGTTTTAGCGCTCTGCCCATTCATACTGATTGCCGGTCACGCAACGCTTCCTGGATATGACGGCACCTTGCCACTACCGGCAGTGCAAAAACAGGAGGCAATCAAGGGCGTAATAAGTCTTTCCATTGCCGCAGGAGCAGTCATAGCGGCAAGCTTCCTCCGGTCTCAGTACAGCAACTATTTGCTGGCACTTTTCCTTATCGCCGCCAACCTGCTCAGCATGGGCGATACCTGCCGTTCTGCTCTGGGTCCGACCTTTCCTTTCAACTATCGTGTCACGCCGGCGATTGAAGAGTTGAAAAAAACAGGACAACGCTTTGTCGCAACCGGAATGCTTTTCTTTCCGCCAAATATCAGCATGGTATACAAACTGAGGGATTTTCGCCTGACCGGGCCGCTTTTACCCAAGTCGATAACCAAACTGGAGGGCATCCGCCAGGCACACGAAGGCGCCGATAGTAGAAGCATATTCTTTTCTCCAGTGAATGACGCTGCGAGCGTCGGTTACATCCTGACTCGCTGGCCTAAGTACTCAGCCGTGGATCGAGAGATTGAATTTAAACCGTTTCCATCACTCAAAAGATTTCCTTTATCTTTATTCGCTGAGAAAGAGGATCTCCTGATGGATAGCGCTTCTTACTGCCTGTCCAAAAACGGGGAGCTCTTTGTAAAGTTTCACTGGAAAACAGGAGCCAAACAGATCGCACCATACGCTGCCGAGCTGGATATAGTTGACGGCACAGGCAAGGATTTAGCCAAGGGACAACGCTTAACATTTCTTCCCGGCAAGGATAATTTCACCACTCAAACGATGTCCGTGAAAGTCCCTCATTTTCAGTCGTTGAGCGAAGACGTGTATGCGGTGTTGAGAATTTTCAACTGTTTCAATGAAGGCATGCTCCCTCTACAAAAGTCCGATTTGCCGATGAGAGCGCTGGGGCTGGAATTAGCCAAAATCTCTCCAGAGACATGCGATCAAACTGACTTGTCGAATGCTCGACTGCAACTGATTTATGAAGACAGCGACCAGCTGCTCATTTACAAAAATAGGGGAGCAATGCCGGAAGCCTATCTGACATCGACGTTCCTATCTGTAAAGTCATTAGCTGAAGCGGCCGAAATAATGAAAGATTCGCGTTTCAATCCGCGCGAAACAACGATAATCGAAGATGCGGAAAAAATTGCCAGTGGAATTTCGAGACCGCAAATAAAAGAGAATGGGGAGAACTCGCAAGGCAATTGGCCCACGGTCACTCGCCGTGATCCGAATAATGTTGTAGTCGAATTTAACAGCAAACAAGAGGCATTTCTCGTCCTTACAGACACTTTCTACAGTGGCTGGCACGCTTATCTGGACGGCAAAGAGCAACCGATTTATCGCGCCAATCTCGCTTTCAGAGCAGTAAGGGTGCCGCCCGGACAGCATGAGTTGAAATTCGTGTTCGTGCCTGCTTCATTCTACGGCGGAGTAATCATTGCCGGTCTTACCGCCCTGTCCGTGCTGCTCATCAGCCTTCGACAAAAGAGAAAATAGACTCAGAAGCGATAACTACTGTCGAGAAAGACTGCTTTCTTTCTTGGCAGCTGAAGAGCTAGACACTTCCGACTGAGCAGGCATGAGTCTGATCCTTTCCTTGTCGCGTATTTGTTCTTTCAATTTTAAAGCCGTCTTGCCGCTGCCCAATCC
>Ga0268299_1004782_pt1 | contig 10103 bp, 8 predicted proteins | sample NOBtaG_FD_193484 | JGI IMG/M metagenome (GOLD analysis project Ga0268299, IMG submission 193484) | Activated sludge microbial communities from bioreactor in Nijmegen, Gelderland, Netherland - NOB reactor | ecosystem: Engineered > Bioreactor > Aerobic > Activated sludge | place: Netherlands... | reverse complement strand
TCGACAACATTCCGTCACCGAGAGATCTGTTCGACCTCTTCTAAGATTCGAATCCCGTTTCAATGGTTTTTTGAAGGGAAAAAGCGCCGCTCCACACGGCGCTTTTTTATTTTCGAAATTCAGTTTCTAATAGATGTAGAGCATCTCACGGAATTTCGGAAGCGGCCACAACGAGTCATCAACCATCAGCTCCAACTCGTCTGCTACCGTTCTCACTTCGTGCATCGCCGGAATCACGCGCTGTTGATAGAACTTCGCTTCGGCTGTGTGTTCATCATCAATGTGATCTTCGCCGCGCTGTTCATGACGCAACATATCCAGCACTTCGATTGCTGTCTTCAGGCGCGCAATCCTCTCGCTAACATCTTTCAGCATGTTTTCTTGATGTGCAAGATTGATGCCGGAAACTGCAGACTTGGTTTGCACGATTGCCGTTGCCAATCGAGTTTGATACTCGATGGCGGCGGGCAAAATCATCGTCGTTGCAATGCTTGAAGTAAGCAAAGACTCTACGTTGATCACTTTGCAGTAATTTTCCAAAAGAATGTGATAACGGCTGATCAGCTCATCTTCTTTGAGCACGCCATAACGCTCGAACAATTCTTTGGCTTCAGGTGCGATCAATACAGGAAGTGCTTCCGTGAAATTCCTGAGATTAGCCAGTCCGCGACGAGAAGCTTCTTCATGCCATTGCTCGGAGTAGTTGTCTCCGTTAAACAGCACGCGCTTGTGATCGCAAAGAGTTTTCACAAGCACACTGTTGACCGCAGCCTTATGATCGCCACCTTTTTTGGTTACCTTCTCTATTTCTTCAGCCAGGTGATCCATCGAATCGGCAACCATCGTGTTCAACACTGTATTCGGCATCGCGACCGATTGACTGGAGCCGACAGCACGGAACTCGAATTTATTGCCGGTGAAAGCAAAAGGCGATGTGCGGTTGCGGTCCGAATCATCTTTCAGGATATTCGGCAACATCGAAACGCCCGATTGAACCATGTTGGCCGCCTTCTTGTCGCCGGCTTTTCCGGAGATGACGTTGTCGACCACTTTCATGAGCGCATCGCCGAGATAGATGGACATGATCGCAGGTGGCGCTTCATTCGCGCCCAAGCGGTGGTCATTACCGGCGGTGGCAATACTGGCGCGCAGAAGGGTCGCATATTTGTCTACAGCGCGAATCACCGCAGCCAGCACGACCAGGAATTGCAGATGCTCTTGCGGGTCGTCGCCCGGCTCGAGCAGGTTGTTGCCTTGATCGTCGGCTAGTGACCAGTTGTTATGCTTACCGCTTCCGTTGACGCCACTGAATGGTTTTTCGTGGAACAGGCAGCGAAAACCGTGTTTCTGAGCCGTCTTTCTGAAGACTTCCATGAGAAGCATGTTGTGGTCGGTGGCCAAATTGCAGCTTTCGAAAACGGGAGCGACTTCAAATTGTGCAGGAGCAACTTCGTTGTGACGAGTTTTGACCGGCACTCCCAATCTGTAGAGTTCGTGCTCGGCATCCATCATGAATGCAAGAACGCGCTCACGAATAGATCCCCAGTAGTGATCTTCCATTTCTTGCCCCTTCGGAGGGCGAGCACCAAACAATGCACGTCCGGCGCTGATGATGTCGGGACGGCTGTTGTAAAACGCTTCATCGATCAAGAAATATTCTTGCTCTGGACCGACAGTGCAGTTGACGCGTTTTACATCTTTGTTGCCGAGCGCATGCAGCAAGCGAACAGTCGAATTGCTGATTACTTCAAGAGAGCGCAAGAGCGGTGTCTTTACGTCCAGTGCATGTCCGCTGAACGAACAGAAAACAGACGGAATACAGAGAGTTCTGCCGTTGGCGCTGTCCATGAGAAACGCCGGGCTGGAAGGGTCCCAGCCGGTGTAGCCGCGAGCTTCGAATGTAGAGCGAATTCCGCCCGAAGGAAAACTGGAAGCGTCCGGCTCACCTTGTACGAGATTCTTCCCGGAGAATTCGAGCACCGCGCCATCCTCGACGTTGGAAACGAGGAACGAATCATGTTTTTCTGCGGTATATCCGTGCAGCGGAACGAACCAGTGAGTGTAGTGAGTGGCGCCGCGTGCAATCGCCCAGTCTTTCATAGCGTTTGCCACTGTGTCAGCCATTGACGGGTCGAGTTGCTCGCCGTGATCGAGACAACGAACAACGGCTTTGTATACAGCTTTCGGCAATACGGCACGCATCGTCTGTCTGTTGAACACATTGGTGCCGAAGATCTCATTTACAGGGTGACTGGCATAATCGATGGATGTGGCGAGCGGCTGTCTGTCGGCAATGGATGCTACGGCTCTCTTGCGACCACTTGCATTTGCGCTGCTTTCCTTCGACACGTGAATTTTCGACCTCTTTTCGTTGTGATTAATTGTATGAGTCATTCTGCCCTCGCTTTCCACCTGCTGTGCGCCTTTTATACGTTTCGATAAAAAATCTCTTGGCGATTTTCGATCGCTATTAAGGATTTCAAATTCCAATTGCTTTCAGTATTACTCTCTTCTTCCGCTTACCATCGAACTCTGCGTAGAAGATTTGCTCCCATGGTCCCAGATCGAGTTTCCCTTCGGTCACCGGCACCATTACCTGGTGATTAATCAAGATCCGCTTCAAGTGCGCATCTCCATTATCCTCACCGGTCTGGTGATGTTTGTAATTAGGATTGACCGGTGCCAGCTTTTCAAGCCATTCACCAATGTCGTGTATCAACCCCTGCTCCCAATCATTTATATATACTCCGGCCGTGATGTGCATGGCCGACACAAGAATAAATCCTTCCTGAAGTCCGCTCTCCGTAAGGAATTCCTGTACTTCATCAGTAATTCGTATAAATTCGTGTCGCTTCTTGGTATCGAACCACAAATACTTAGTATGCGACTTCAGCGAGTCGGAAACCTTCACGGCTGCTTGCTCCCGTATATGCAATCAACAACTCGCCGACTATATCTTTGTGAAATATGCGCGAACGAGCCCGGTATTAGAGTTTACCTCCATTCGATTTAATGTTCTAGTATTTGCTAAGTTTCAAATCACGCAGGAATCAGCGTTTCAGCGCATGCGCGCAACCAGCAGGGCATATCACCTCGATATCCGGCGCCTGCAAAGGCTCTTCAGCTCTTAAAAAGACCCTCGGCAAGAGCCGCGGCAGTGGTCCCCGTTATTGTCGAGCGAAGAAGCGTAGGGCCGCCATCGCCCAGGTTGAGTTTTCTCGACAGGCGCGCCCCGAAGCTATTGGTGGCAGCACCGAAGTCGACGCCGCCTGCTGTCGAGGTGAGAGCGGACGCATCCAAAGGCTTGATATTGGAAAGTGTGCTCCACGGATTGGCACGCTGCGTCTGATTAAATGCTCGCATCGCATCATCAAAATCAACCCGCACGCCTCTTTGCAGATTGGTAAAGCCAAGCGTTTCCGTGTCCACTTTGGCAACGTAATCGTGAAGGAAAGCTTGTCTGGTCTTGCCTTCCAGTACAACAGCTCGCAAATGTGCATTGGAGCCGGCTGCTATGGGCTCATTGCCCAGGCCGATGTACGCGACCAGATTATCGTCGCCCGCTTTAATCAAACCGACCTCGTCCTTGGGAACGGCTCTCCAATCCTTGATAGACGGCGCAAGCGGATTTTTCACGTTCGGATCATGCAGGTGAATAGAAATTTGCCCCGGCTTTTGCACGACGCCCATTTCCACGGCATCCGCTGTTCCAGGCAATTTCCAGCTCATTCGTCCTTTTACAGGATCGATCATACGTCCGTATTCGACGGTGTAGGGCTTCTGAGCGGGCAGAGTGCGAGCAGCGGCAATGAGATCGACAGTATCGCCGTTCATCATACTGGTTTTGATTCTCGTGCCGGGTCCGCGGAAGAGCAGTTCATCAGGCATCATGCGGCGCAATGGATACTCCAGTCTTTCGGCAAAGGCGGATGAAACGTTCTTCGATAGCGCCGATTTTTCCACCGCAGAAAGTGCGAGTCTACTGCCAAAACCCGCAGCCGGTAAGGTTTCCACAAAGAGTGCGCCTTCTTGCCCGAGCCCGCGGGCCCCTTGTTTGGCAAGGTTTAGGCGCTCCATAGCGGTGTTTGCACTGCCCGCTTCATCAAGAAATCTCGACACTTTGGGCGTTACCCTCGCGCCTTCGGCAAGCAAGGCCGTGCCGGCGACGACGGCTCCGATAACAGGCGCCCGTCTCATCAAGACGGTGGCACCATAACCTACGACGCCACCGATCAGGGTGTTTTGCACCACCTTTTCCGGTCTTTGCGTCAGGTCGTTGTAGACCTCATCAAGAACCGCGCCGGGAGTGCGCAACAGTGTTTGTCCAACTACGGACAACTGATTTTCTGTTCGCTGTGACCAACTTTCCGTCACTGTGCTTTCCATTGGCAGATTAAGAGACTAGGCCTTATCTTATGAATGGAGATAACCAAAGTCATTGGGGAAAGTACGAGAAGGCGCAAAAATGCCACAGGCTGACATTCCAGCGATTTTTCGACCGGACGAAAGATTAAATGGAGGATGAAGCCCTATAGCGTCTTCTTGCCAGGCTTGGAGCTGGTTTTGACGTGGGGAGACAGAATGCCGCTCTTTACTTTTTCGGCGCCCTGCTGGCTTTCAGCCTTTCCACCTTTGCCTTCGCCGCCTTCCTGAGTGGCGTCAGGCGCTAAGGACTTGGTTTTTGCCTCTTCCGCCTTGATCACTTCCAGTCGTCTTTTCGCCTCGAATTGACCAGGATCGACATTCAAAGCGCGATTGTATGCAGCAATCGCCCCGTCCACATCGCCCTTGCGCTCATCAACTCGTCCAAGATGCGCCCAGAGTCCGGCATGTGTCGGGCTGATTTTTATGGCTTTCTCAAGCTCATCAGAGGCCAGCTTGAAATCGCCCTTAGTTTCAGCCATCCAGGCCAGATCGACATGCAACGCAGCCGCTTGCGGTGCCAGCTTCACTGCTTGGGCTAATTGGCTGAATGCTTCGCCCTGATCGCCTTTATCCGAAAGCAGATAAGCGAAATCGGCATGAGCGTATGGGTCGCCAGGATCCGCGGCAAGACTGTCTTTATAAGTGTCTTCAGCCAGATCGAACTCGCCCTTGCTGGCCAGAGCAAACGCCAGCGAGCGTTTGATCGCAGCATTGGTCGGCGTAAAGTCCAATGCCCACTTCAATTCTGCAATGGCATTGTCCCACTTACCTTTCTTTCCATAATCCAATGCTTTGCGATAATGCAGTTTTGCGCCGCGCGCTTTCAGCTCCACTTTCTCACCATCAGAAAGGGGGATTGGCTCGCCCATTCCGATGACCATCATCAACTCGGCAAGAGCGCGCATCGGATGTCCTCTCAAGAGTGACACCACACAATAGTCTCTGTGAGCGGCTTTCATTAGCGGCATATACATAATTGCCGCTTCTAATTCCAGCTCGCTCATTTTGAAATCGAACTGAGACATGTAAAAACGCGCCAGATCAAAGTGGTCGAGAGCCTGTGTCTGAGCCAATTGCTCGGCTGCCTCATCGGCTTTCCGCACCAGCTTGCCATCTTTGCGCACAGCCGGCTCGCCGATTTCAGTGTCAGTCTCTTGCGTTTTGATTACCGCCGGATCGTCCTGCCGGACTGCATTGTCCGCCAAGCTTACCGGTGCAATGAAAATCGTCGATGCCAGCATTGCAGTTGCAGCAAATGCAGATAGAAAACGCTTTGCGCGAGGATCAAGCACTTTTGAGAGTTCCTCCGAAGAACGAAACATTGCACAAATTTGTGTCAATAAAACGAGAGCACGAACAACCGCTGGAAAACATTATGGCATCAGGACCTTTATCATCAAATGACCTAAACAATTACAGACTTTCAGTGTTTACCCCAGTGCCAAAAACAATTTTTGCGCCCGCGCCGCAAACAGGATATTCACCTGGCGGCTAGCGGCTGGCCGGATCGCTGACGGCGACGATCGCCATTCCATGCTGATCGGCAAATCGAATCATCTCTTCTTGCTCAACCATCATCACTTCACCGGCAGCAACTGCCAAAATGCCGCCCGGCTTTTTAGCCACCATTGCATTCAGTGTTCGCAATCCTGCAGCCGGAATATCAAATCGCTGATCTTGAACCGGTCGAGCAACCTTCACCACCACCACCGGACCATCGGCTAGTTGCACACCTCTGCGTATGGTTTCATCAGTCCCTTCAATCGCTTCGATCGCAATAATCATGCGATCGCGCACCACCACTGTTTGACCGATTTCCATGCGTGCAAGCTCTTTGGCGATCCTGTATCCGAAGTCGACATCCACATATTCTGCGGCTGTCGGCTGCCTGATAGTCATGACGCCGACTTGCGGAAATAGTTGCGGCAAAAATTCCGACTGAGTTACAACTCGCATTCCCTGGCTTTCCATGAAATCGCCGACAGCGGTTTGAATACTTCCGTCGTTGAGATTAGCCAGTCTGCTCATCTCTTTGATGGCGGTCAAATCGATTTTGAGAATGTTGCGCAGCAATTGAACCTTGTTCAACTTGCCGATGAAAACTACGTCTTGGACACCCTGGTCTTTCAGCCAACCAACGTTGCGTCCCAGCAATCCGGGCGGTGAGTGAAGCACGGCGTCGCAATGCGGCTGCATCCGCGCATACGCGTCATCAGTAAGACAAAGCGAAACAACCTTGTAGTCTCTCTCTTTCGCCGACTGCGACAGCAACGGCGGCAACTTGCCGTCTCCGGCGATGACGCCCAAGACGCGCTTGGTACTTGTTTCTCTTGTCTCTTTTGCAGTCAATGAACCGAGCATTTTGACTAAGACTCCCACCGGTACATGATCAAACGCCAGAGTCTACCACTTTCTTGGCATCCATTTCCGAACCGCCGTTAATGCTTCCCGACGTCCCAAAACTGAGCGGTCCGGCACAATACGAGATTTTGACATCCGCTCCGAGCATTTTCCAGGCTGATTGTCTAAAATGCGCTCTAGATATGCTTAAAATGCAGACAGGTGCGGGAGGCAAGCGCCTCCATCAAGCTTGACATCGCGCTTTGCGCAGCATTAAACTGAACTAAGACCGCCGGTGAGCTTAGGTCCCGGTATTTCCGGAGAGTTTTGATGAAATTATTGGCCCTGACATCAGCGTCGGCTTTTTTAGCCCTTTTTTTGATGAGCGGCGCATGGCAAGGCGTACAGGCGCAGGGATACGCAACAGACAATCCCAACATGAAGAACTTCTACATGGCCCGCCGGCAAATCACGATTACCGACGATTCGCCCGCAGTCAACGACCAGCGCACCAATCCGCAGCCCGGCGCTCCAGGAGCCGGACCAGGGATGGCGCCCGGAATGGGTCGCGCACTGCCCAAAGCCGGATGGACACCGTACTCTCAATTCGTGCCCGGCTTAAGCACCAATCTTCCCAAGACAGCCAACGGCGTTCCTGTCCCAGTCACACAGGCTCCGCCCGATCCGACAGGTATGCGCGGCCGAGCCGGCAAGTTGAAAGGTTCGAAAGCCGCATCTTCAAAGCCTAAAGCCGCATCAAGCGGGGGCGGCGGTCCGTCGTTGAAAACTTATACTCCATACAAAGGCTATGGCGCGCCCGCGCAAATGACCAAAGGCGGTGGAGTGCCAAACTACACTGCAGGTGGAACTTCATCACCGAGCGCAAGTTCGGGCTCCGGATACGGCAATCAGCAGACTGAAACAAACGTGCGCGGCAGCGTTCTGCACTGGGCTCGCGTCAAACGCAAATCTTTGAACTAGCAAAACGCAATCGTTGCAATACTATCTCGTCGGCACTTCCTGCGACTTGATCGCGTGCGCGACTTCTTGCGCAATTCCCTTCGCTATGCGCCCGGGCAGGACGTTTTTCACTTCAGCGAAAACACCCACATCCTGCCTGAACATTGTGGGAGTGAAAGCGAATAACTTATCCTTGATTTGCCAGAGAACCTCACCTGTTTCACCATCGACGAGTTGAGCCGAAACCCTTGCACGAGCCTCGTCGGCCATCGAATCGTCTTTAATCAAGAACTGACCAATCACGACACGCACCAGATATTTTGATTGGTTGAGCTTGCCCAACTCAACCAGATCATCTCCTGCGGACAGCCCCTTTCCATGCCCTTCTGCGGAAACTTCCGACTCAACTATCTCTTTGCCTTTCAGTAGATTTTTCAGCCTGTTAGTAAGCTGGGTTTGCACGTCTTTAGCCATCGACATGATTTCCGGCTTCTTCTCCAATTCGATATTTTCTTTCTTCAACACACCGGCCCACAGATCGTCAGCCTTGATGCTGAGCGGACCGGCGCAGGGAAGTATCGCCAACCGGTTCGGCAATTTCACGACTGCTTCCGAGACTGTTCCAAAAGACGATGATGCAGAACTGGGGAGATGACGCACAGCAGATGGAGCCGAGGATGCCACCGTATGTGATGCCGCCGACGCCTGGGTGGCGCCGGGTATGTGCGATGGAGAGTCCGGCAAGCCGGGACGTGGGGAAGCAGGGCGAACAGAGAGTTTCAGCGCGTCTCCCTGCCACTTGCTCCTCAAAACAGGCTGCTGCAATTCGCCCCTTTCGCGCAATACCTGTGTTTTGACTTTGTCACGCACGTATTCGAATGCTTCGCCCAAACTTGTGAACTCACCTTTTTGTTTTAGACCGTCAATCAGGTGATGTGTAAAAACGCCGTTGGGATAGCTGGCCGACTCCCAGGAGACCTGGCTTGGTTCGCTGGAGCAGATTACAAGCTGTCCGGTCCCCTGCGAGATGGCATCGGCGTTGACGTTTCGCGAACGAAAAACACCCTTTTCATCGGCTTTGGCGGCGCCGCTGTGACAGGCATCGAGAATGACTATGATGCGCTGAGAATGAACCCGCTCCTTAATCATTCGCGTCAGATCTTGCACGGGGATACCGGTCGCATAAAGGCTTTCTTTGTCGGTATTGTGAGCGAGCAAATAGCTTATGCCGCTCACATCCATCGATTGCGGGCTGCCGTGACTGGAGACATAAATAATGACCAGATCGTCCGGCTCAGCCACCCGCGGCAACCACTTGTCGCCGACTTGCGCCAAGATGTTTTCTCTGGTCGCCTTTTCATCCGTCAACAAACGCACATGATCCGGAGCGAAGTGCGCTTCCTTGACCAGGTAGTCCGCAAAATCGGCAGCATCTTTGCTCGCATACTTCAATGATATGGTCGGGTCTTGAAATTTGCTGATACCGACAACCAGAGCCCACTTGTCTGCAATCGGCTTGTTAGAAGAGGGCAATTCATCAGCATAAGCCGCAGCCGTGCTAATCAAGACGGCACAGCAAGAGGCAAAAAACAAAAGAAGGGCTTTGGCAGGCAACGGTCTAGACAACCGACGAGACAATTGACCCGACATCGGACTAGAAGAAATGATTCTGCCAAACATTGCGGTTCCACTACCCGGGGATCCTCTATATATTGCCACAGACCAGCGAATTGGTCGAACTCTTCCTTCATCACAGATTCCTCACAACCTCCGCGTAAATTGGCAAATGTAAGCACTGAACAGAGGTACAAATCAAATTTTTACGGCTCGCCAATTGATTAGGAGATAGGACAATGAAACTCAATGAAATCAAACCGGAAATAGTGGCGCCCTTAGTAGTGATTTCGTTCTTGTCGGCGCCTGCAGCGTTTGCTGATACACCCTTCACATGGCACAAGATGGTTGGACCGGTGCAGCAAAGAGAATCGAATATTTCGAGAGAAATTCAGTGTGCATTTGATGCGGGGCTGATTAATGGCTATGAGATGGCGCAACTCCAACGCGACCTCGATGGTGCGCGCGCTGAAAATGACTACTTCGCCATTGATAGCACCACCAGTGATACCGCTCCAATCATGCGCAAGCTCGATCAAATTGAAAAAGTGTTAGATGCACACGCGGCCAGCAATCTGGCCTGGGAGGTGGCAATAGTAGAAAGATAGAAAATCACTCCGGACATTGCAAGCGCATCAGAAAAGAGCCGAAAGGCTCTCTTCTGGTATCAGAATTCGATGCTATTAGCGTGCTCTAGAGTGTTTTAAAAGCACTCTAGCGTTTTTTCATCAGGGCAATCCAGGACACATGCCTGGCCCCATTCG
>Ga0268299_1004781_pt1 | contig 10104 bp, 6 predicted proteins | sample NOBtaG_FD_193484 | JGI IMG/M metagenome (GOLD analysis project Ga0268299, IMG submission 193484) | Activated sludge microbial communities from bioreactor in Nijmegen, Gelderland, Netherland - NOB reactor | ecosystem: Engineered > Bioreactor > Aerobic > Activated sludge | place: Netherlands... | reverse complement strand
CACGATCGCGTCAGCAAGACGACGCGGCAGCTCGACGTCGCGATCGACGGCGCGCCCTCGAACGGCACCGTCGTCTTCGCGACGGCAATCTCCGCCGACGGCCGCTCGGCGCTCATCCACCCGAACGCCGACAACCTCCTCGGCCCGGGCGGCGACGGCAACAGCAGCCTCGACGTCTTCGTGATTCGCCCCGACCCGACCGATCCCGAGGGTGCCGACGCCCTCTTCCCCGACGGTACGCTCGACGACGTCGTGCTCGAGTCGATCGACGCCGCGACGGGCGCGATCACGACGCTCTGTCCGGCCGACGCGGTGTCGGTCGCGGCCGGGAACGCCGTGTTCCTCCGTCCCGAGTCGACGACCGGCACCGCGAGCTGCCCGGCCGGGTCGCTGAACGGCGACGGCGACACGAGCGACCTCGTCGTCACGTATGCGCCCGCGGGCGGCGCGCCGCAGAACCTCGGTCTCGCGGCGACGGCGGTCGCGCTGTCACCAACGTTGGTCGCGGCGCTCGCCGACGAAGCGGCGCAGGGGGCATCGGTCCTGAACGGCGACGGCGACGCCACCGACACCGTATTGCACGTCCGCGCCGTGGGCGGCGCGACCTGGACGAACGTCGGCCGCGCCGCCGACACGCTCACGGTTTCGGGCAATCGGGTCGCGTTCCTCGCCCCCGAAGCGCAGCAAGGCGCCGACTTGAACGACGACGGCGACGCGGGCGACCGGATCGTCCAAGTCTACGAGCTCGGGGGCCCCAAGCTCCGCAACCTCGAGACCGCCGCCGAGGAGCTCGTCTTCGGCGCCCCGACCGGCACCGCGTGCGGCACGCGTCATCTCCTCGCGTTCCGGACGAGCGAGGCGGCGCAGGGCACGGGTCCGCTGAACGGCGACGGCGACTCGAACGACGGCGTGCTCTTCGTCTACGACGTCGCGACCAAATCGCTCGTGAACGTCGGCCAGGCGGTGACGCCGTGCCGCCTCGAGATCTGCGACCCGTCGCAGCCCTACAAGGTCGAGGGCGCGTCGGTGAAGTTCCTGACGCTCGAAAGCGAGCAGAACCAGGATCTCGACGGCAACGGCGTGATCGGCGGCCTGGTGCTGCAACGCTACGACGCGTGCAACCAGGTCGTGACCGTCATCGCACCCGTCGATCCCGCGACGCCGAGCGACCCGCTCGCCGTCGAAGAAGCGAGCGACGTCTTCACGACGCCGGGCGGCCGCTGCACGCTGCCGATCTCGTGCGACCCGCTCGCCGATGCGTGCGCGGCCGGCACGTTCTGTAGCGCCGTGACGGAGGCGTGCACGCTCGTGAGCCCGGGCGCGTGCCTCGACGCCGGCGACTGTCCGGACGGATCGACGTGCGCGAGCCAGCCCATCGTGGTCGGCGTCGCGGTCGCGGACGCCGACGACGACGGCATCCCCGACGATCTCGACAACTGCGTCTCCGACCCGAACCCGCTCCAGGAAGACGTCGACGCCGACGGCACGGGCGACGCGTGCGACCTCGTATCCCATGATTGTCCCGCGGCGCCGCTCGTGGGGTGCAAGGCGCCCGTCGTGGACCTCAAGTCGTCCCTCGCGATCAAGGACACGTCGCCGGACAAGGGCGACGCGTTGCAATGGAAGTGGAACGCAGGCGACGCGACGACGTTCGCCGACTTCGGGACGCCGACGACGTCGTCCGACGTCCAGCTCTGCCTTTACGACGGCGCGTCACCGGCGCTGGTCGCGGGCGCGATCGTGCCAGCGGGCGGCACGTGCGCCGGGAAGCCGTGCTGGAAAGCGTCGCCGGGCAAGGGGTACGCGTACAAGGACAAGCTCGGCACGCCGAACGGGGTGCAGGGAGCGAAGCTCAAAGCGGGCTCTGCCGGGAAAGCGTCGATCCAAGTGCAGGCGAAAGGCGTCCACGCCGCGCTACCGCCGCTGCCGTTCACGGGTCCGGTGCTCGTGCAGCTCTCGATCGAGGGCGGCACGTGCTTCGAGGCCGAGTATCAGCCGGCGGCGTTCACGAAGAACGTCCCGGGCGCCTTCGGCGCGAAAGGCGGGGCGCCGATTCCGTGACGCGCATCGTGAGGATGCGCCATCACGCACGCGTTCGCGTGTCCGGTATGGCGCTCGACATGCCGTCATCCCGGTGCGGTCGGGACGTGATCCGAAAAACGACATGGCGTGCATTTCCCATTTTGACTGGCGGTCTTTCGAAGCGTACGCCTGATGGGCGGGCAACCACTTCGCCCTGATCCCCGACGCGACCGCGCCGTGCCCTCACCCCGGCGGGTCCATCCGATTCCAGTGAGGAGACCTCCTGATGCCCCGACTCCCGAAGACGTCCCGCGCGGCGACCGCCGCGTCGTTTGCCTTTCTCCTCATCATCGCCGTCGCGACCAGCGCGCCGGCCGCCTGCGGTGACGGGATCCTCCAGACCAACCAGGGCGAGAGCTGCGACGACGGCAATACCGTCTCCGGCTGCAAAGCCGACAGGCCCGAAGTCCCGCTCGACGGCTGCCTGAACACGTGCCAACGCCCGATCTGCGGCGACCCGTCGCGCGTGCGCGAGTGGGACGAGAGCACGACCGGCCGGAAGGACGCCGTCGATCTGCACGTCCGACTCGTGAGCGACGTGAACGAGCGGGTGTTCGACTTCGATCAGCAGCCCTTCGAGGTCGAGATCCTGCACCGCGCCTGCTCGCAGGACGACACGCGCGCGTGCGCGACCAACTCGGATTGCACCGGCGCCGGGTCGTGCGTCACGCGCACGATCCTGAACGAGACCGTCCCGGGCGGCATTCCGGACGGCAACCCCCCGCGCTGGCGGTACCGGAACGTTCAAGCCAAGGACCAAGGCGGGATCTACTCGATCAAGCTGCTCGAGAAGATCGACCAGCCCCGGTGCGCGGGCGGTCCGTGGGACGGCGACCGGTGCGACATCAACCTGCAATGCCCGGGCAACGCCGCGTGCGTCGGCTACTACCTGCTCAAGATGAAGGCGTACGTCGACACGAACGCGTGCGCGAGCGACATGCAGACCGTCGTCGAGGTCGCGGGCAACAAATGGGCGGCGCGGGGCCTATGGGTTCCCACCAACAACGGCTGGCGGTTCGGCAAGAAGGACACGCGGCTCGCGCCCTGGCGGTGATGCCGGGCCCGGGCCACCGCGCGCCGCTCAGACCACCGACGGCGACGTGATCGCGAGCGGCGCGCCGGTCCGCGGATGCGGGACGACGAGGCGCTCGGCGTGCAGCATGAGGCGCGGCGCGGGCGGACCGCCGTAGGCGCGATCACCGGCGATCGGATGGCCGATCGCCTCGAGATGCGCGCGGAGCTGGTGCATGCGGCCGGTGCGCGGCCGGAGGCGGAGGAGCGCACCGCGATCGTCGGTCGCGACGACTTCCCAGTCGGTGCGCGCCGGGCGGCCCTTCGGATCGACGCGGGCGCGGCGGCGATCGGCGGCGAGCGCCAGATCGATGGTACCCCCGGCCTCGGTCGGCGCGGTCGCGACGCGCGCCAGGTACTCCTTCTCGACGCGGCCTTCCGCGAACGCCGCGGAGAGGGCGGCGGCGGCCTCGCGGGTCTTCGCGAAGACGAGCACGCCCGAGGTGGCGACGTCGAGCCGGTGCACGACCCAGAGCCGCGCCGGAGCGCGTTTCCGCGCCCGGATCGTCTCGAGCACGGCGTCGTGCGCGGTGCCGGCCGCGGCCGTCCGGGTCGGCGCGGACGCCATGCCGCACGGCTTGTCGATCGCGATCACCTCGTCGTCCTCGTAGAGGATCGACAGAAGCGGGGCGGCGGCGATCGGGGCCGCGGCCTCCTCCGGCGCCACGTGGAGGACGTTCCCGGCCCGCACGGGTCGCGACGCGACCCGGCAGCGCCGTCCGTCGACGAAGACGCGGCCGTCCGCGATCAGGCGGCGCGCGGTCCCGCGCGACGTCGCGGGCAGGAGCGCCGCCAGCACGCGGTCGAGGCGATCGTCGGCGCCCGCGGGACACGTGACGTTCCGGCCCGGATCCGGGGCGCGCGTCGCCATCAGGAGCGCGGGCGCTCGCGCGTCATCTCGATCATCGTGCGGCGGAACCCGAGCCGCGCGAAGAGGCGCTGCGCGTACGCGTTCTTCTCGGCGGTCCACAGCATGACGCGGGGGACGTCGCGCGCGAGCAGCCATTCGACCGCCGCCTCGACGAGACGCTCGCCGGTGCCGGTGCCGCGCGCGCTCGCGACGACCAGCACGTCGTGGATGAATCCGGCGCGGTCGCGGAGCTCCTTCCACGAGCGCGGCTCCACGCCCGCGAACACGTACCCGACGATCTCGCCGGCCCGCTCGGCGACCAGCACGACGACGTCGTCGTTCGCATGCTCGGCGGTGAGGAAGCGGCCGTACCCCTCCTCGGTCGTGGGACCGGGCGCCAGGAAGCGATCGGCGTCGAACGCGTGGTGCACGCGGAGCAGCTCGGCGCCGAGCTTCCCGAGCGCGGCCTTGTCCGCGGCGGTCGCGGGCCGGATGACGATCGCCGGGTCGCTCATGCGCTCCTTCTACGCGGTCAGGCGGTCGCGCGCACCTGCCGCTCGCGCGCGGTCTCTTCTTTCAGACGTTCGAGATCCTCGCGGGTCACGCGCTGGTAGGACTTCGGCGCCCAGATCAGGAAAATGCCGCCCTGGAACGACAGCAGGAGCTTCTCGATCCAGAACCCGACGTGGCCGATCAGGAACGCCTTCGCGGTCGGGATGCGGCCGCCGAGGAGCTCGACGAACATGAGCTCGCGCACGCCCTCGCCGGCGGCGGTCGGGATGAGGAAGGTGAAGAGAGTCATGACGGCCGCGGCGTAGAAGACCTGGAGCATGGTGACGCCCTCGACCTGGAGCGCCATCGCGTTCCCGAAGTACATCGCCATGGTCGTAATCTGGCCGAAGACCGCGCAGCCGAGCGCGATGAGGAGCGTGCCCCGCCGCGTCGAGTAGGCCGTCGCGCTCCGGATCGCGTTCTCGAGGAACGTCCGCACCTTCGCGATCGGGACGAGGCGGATGAAGGGCGCGAACATGCCGGGCTGGAGCAGCAACGCGAGCCCGAGCCCGACGGCCGCCGCGAGCGGCACCGCGAGCTTTTGGATGACGTCGGCGAACGTGCGGCCCTGGAGGTCGGCGAACGGCATGAAAAGGAGAATGGTCGCGATCAGGCCGATCAGGCCGGTGATGCGCTCGACCGCGAGCACCGTCGTGCACTCGACGGGCTTTCGCGAGATGCGAATCGTGTCGTAGAGGCGCCAGCCGTCGAGCCCGAGCGTCGACGGCATCACGATGCCGAAGAAGCGGCCGACGAAGTAGCTCGCCGTGAGCCAGCCGAAGCCGAACTCCATGCCCTGGCCCGCGAGCAGCACCTTCCAGCGCACGATGTTCGCCATGATGCCGAGGAACTTGATGAAGGTCGCGAAGAGGAGCCACGGGACGAAGACCGCGAGGTTCAGCCCCTGGATCTCGGTCCAGAGGTCCTCGACCGTCATCGGCACGCGCTGCACGCCCTGCTTCTCGACCCAGACCGTGTCGCCGGTCGCCGACGCCAGCGGCACTCTGCTCTTGTCGTGCTCGCCCGCGAGCACCTGCCCGAGCTTGCCGTCGACGCAGTGATGCAGCGCCCGCAGCTTCACGACCTCGCCCGCCGCCGTCCGCACCATCACCTGGCCGCCCTCGAGCGCCAGCGTGCAGGCGTACTCGCTCGACACCGGGACGTACGGCTCGGGAAGCGTCTTCCCCGTCAGGCGGGCCTTCATCTTGCCGACGAAGCCGGGCATCTCCGGGTTCGCGCGATAGAGGATCGAACCGTCCTGGAAGCCGCTCCGCGATACCGCCACCGTCCCGCCGCCGAACTCGACGAAGAGCGAAACGAAAATGCCGACGGTGACGAGCGTCTTGACGACCGTGACGAGCGTCTTCTTGAGGTTCATGCGGTGATTCCTTCCTGACGGGATCGAGCCGGGACCGGGGCTCGGCGGGTGTGAGGGCGGAGTCTACCCGAAGTCCGGGGGGGAAGGCGATGCACGTTCGCACGGCGAGTCGTTCGCGTCGGCTAGCGCAGGCGCCACGGCCGGTGCGCCGCCGGGGCGGTTGACTCGCCCCCGGGCGACGGCCAGAACTGACCGGTCAGTTCTGGAGATCCCGCCGCATGGCCGCCCGCAAACCCGACTCCGACAAGCGTACGCAGATCCTGCGCGCCGCGACCGACGTGTTCTCGGCGCGCGAGTTCCACACCGTGCCCGTCGACGACGTCGCGACGGCGGCCGGCGTCGGCAAGGGCACGCTCTATCTCTACTTTCCGACGAAGGAGCAGCTCTTCTACGCGACCATCATCGAGGCGCTCGACGTGCTGCTCGCCGAGCTCGCCTCCGCCGTGCGCGGTCGCACCGGCGAGGATGCGATCCGCGCCTTCGTGCGTTCCTTCGTCGACTTCTTCTGGACCCGCCGCCACCTGGCGGTGCTGATGGGCCGCTACGAGCACAAGCAGCGCGAGCCCGAAGGCGAGCCGTGGCGGCTCCGCCGCCAGAAAGTCGTGACGCTCGCCCGCGGCATCCTCCAGCCGGAAGCGCGGGCGGCGCGGCTCGGCAGCGCCGACGGGCTCCTCGCGGCCGAAATGCTGCTCGCGTTGATCCGCGCCGCCGTCATCAATCAGCACGAGCGCGACGACCGCGAAGCGAGCGTCGACTTCGTGGTCGACATGTTCCTGAACGGGCTCCGCGGCGCCGTCCGGCGCACGTCGAGCCGTCCGGCGCCCCGTGGAACCCGTCGCGCCGCCGGAGGCCGATCGTGAAGCGTCTCCTCGCGACCCTCGCGGTCTGCACGACGGCGGCCCTGCTCGCGGCCGGCTGCTCGCACGAGACCGACTCCGCGGAAGCGACGGCCAACACCGCCCCCGCACCGATCACGGTCGCCGTCGCACCCGCGACGATCGAGACCGTCGAGCGTACCGTCGACCTGGTCGGCGCCTTCTACGCCAACGAGGAAGTGAAGATCGCCGCCCAGATCGAGGCGCGCGTCGCCTCCTTCGGGCCCGACGTCGGCGACCGCGTGAAGGAAGGCGACCTGCTCGTGCAGCTCGACGACGCCGACCTCCAGGCGTCGTTTCGCGAGATCCAGGCGCGCCTCACGAAAGCGCGCGCCGACAACGCGCGCGCCCAGGTCCTCCGGACCCAGGGCATCATGTCGGCCGAGGAAGCGGACAAGATCCGCACCGAAGCGTCGGTGCTCGAGGCGCAGCTCGACGTCGTCGAGGTGAAGATCGACCGCGCGAAGATCCGCGCGCCCTTCACGGGCGTCATCGCCGCCCGCACCACGTCGGTCGGCGCCGTCGTGAAGAGCGGCGAAACGCTCTACGAGCTCGTCCAGGACGACCCGCTCAAGTTCCGGACGCCGATCCCGGAGCGCTTCGCGGGTCTCTGCAAGGTCGGGCAGGAGCTCCGGCTGAGCGTCGACGCCTATCCCGGCCGCGTGTTCACCGGCCGCATCACCCGCATCACGCCGACGTCGGCGATCGCCAACCGGTCGCTCACGATCGAAGCGGTGGTGCCGAACGGCGACCGCACCCTGCTCCCCGGTTTCTTCAGCAAGGGTCAGCTCGTGGTCGACACGCACGGCCAGGCGGTCTTCGTCCCGGCGAGCGCGCTCACGACCTTCGCGGGCGTGACCAAGCTCTTCGTCGTCGCCGGCGACAAGGTCGAAGAGCGGATCGTCCAGACCGGTGTCACTCTCGGCGACCGCCGCGAGGTCGCCGACGGCGTGAAGGCCGGCGAGCAGGTCGTGACGTCGAACCTCGACAAGCTCGAGCAGGGCACCCCCGTCACCGTCACGCCGTAGCCCGAGTGAACCACTAGATGTCCCTCGCCGATCTCTGCATCCGCCGACCCGTCTTCGCGACCATGCTCGTCATGTCGCTGGTCGTGTTCGGCTGGTTCTCGCTCCAGCGCCTCGGCCTCGACCTCTTCCCGAACGCCGACTTCCCGACCGTCACCATCACGACGACGCTGAAAGGCGCGAGCGTCGAGGAGATCGAGAGCGGCGTCACGAAGCCGATCGAGGAGATCGTCAACACGATCGACGGCATCGACATCCTGCGCTCCACGAGCAAGGAAGGCGTGTCGCTCGTCATCGTGCAGTTCCTGCTCAGCAAGAACAGCGCGGTCGCGGCGCAGGAAGTGCGCGACAAGGTCGCGACGATCGTGTCGCGACTCCCGCAGGGCACCGATCCGCCGATCATGGAGAAGTTCGACATCGGCGCGACGCCCATCATGAGCGTGGTGGTCGCCGGCAACCGCGACCTCCGCGAGGTCACCGAGATCGCCCGGAAGCAGATCAAGGAGAAGATCGAGACGGTCGCGGGCGTCGGCGCCGTCATCATGGTCGGCGGCTGGGATCGCGCGGTCAACGTCTACGTCGACCCCGAACGCCTCATGGCGTACCAGCTCTCGATCCTCCAGGTGCGCGACGCGCTCCGCGCCCAGAACATCGAGGTGCCCGGCGGGCGCGTCGATCAGGGCCACAAAGAGCTCGTACTCCGCACGATGGGGCGCATGGAGGACGCGCTCGACTTCGCGGACCTGATCGTCACGACCTACGAAGGCCGCCCGATCCGCATCAAAGACATCGGCCGCGTCGAGAACGGCGTCGCCGAGCCGCGCAGCCACTCGCGCCTGAACGACAAGAACGCCGTCACGCTCATCGTCAAGAAGCAGTCGGGCACCAACGTCGTGAGCGTGGTCGACAAGGTGAAGGCGACGCTCGCCGAGCTCACGCCGGGATTGCCGCCCGACGTCTCGACCGAGGTCGTCGTCGACCAGTCGCGCTTCATCAAGCGCACGATCGAGGAGGTCCAGCATCACCTGATCCTCGGCGCGCTCCTGGTGGCACTCACGGTCTGGCTCTTCATGCGCGACATGCGGAGCACGCTGATCGCGTCGGTCGCGATCCCGACGTCCATCATCGCGACGTTCACGATGATGTGGCTCATGGATTTCACCCTCAACAACGTGACGATGCTCGGCCTCGTGCTCGCGGTTGGCATCGTCATCGACGACGCCGTCGTCATCCTCGAGAACATCTTCCGCCACATCGAGGAGAAGGGCCTCGACCCCTACACCGCCGCGTCGACCGGCACGCGTGAGATCGCGCTCGCCGTCATGGCGACGACGCTGTCCCTCATCGTGATCTTCCTGCCGGTCGCGTTCATGGGCGGGATCATCGGGCGGTTCTTCCAGAGCTTCGGCGTGACGGTCGCGTTCGCGATCGCGGTGTCACTGCTGGTGTCGTTCACCCTGACGCCGATGATGTCGTCGCGCTTTCTCCGCCCGAAGCACGGCGGGGAGTCGGCGAAAGAAGGTCGCTTCTATCGCGCCATCGACCGGTTCTACGGCGCGTGCCTCCGCTGGTCCCTCCGCCACCGGGTCGCGATCCTGCTGCTCACGCTCGCGATCGTGCTCACGACCGGTCCGCTCATGCGCGCCGTCGGCACGCAGTTCGTGCCGCAGGACGATCAGAGCGAGTTCGAGGTGATCATCCAGACGCCCGGCGGCTACAACCTCGAGCGCAGCGGTGCCGTCCTCCAGGAGATCGAGGGCCGCATCCGCGAGCTCCGCGGCGTCACGCAGACGCTCACGACGATCGGCGACACCACCGGGAAGGCGCGGCCGGGCGAGGGCGACGTCACGTCGGCGTCGATCTACGTGCGCCTCACCGACCTGCACGAGCGCGCGTTCAGCCAGCTCGACGTCATGGGCGACGCGCGCACGCTCATGAGCGCGTACCCCGATCTCCGCGTCAGCGTGCAGGGCATCAACGCCTTCCGCGGCGGCGGCTCGCGCCAGAGCGAGGTCGAGTTCAGCCTCCTCGGGCCGAGCCTCGAGAGGCTCACGAAGTACTCCGAGCAGATCGCCGAGCGCATGCGCGCCGATCCCGCCTTCGTCGACGTCGACACGACGCTGTCCGTCCGGAAGCCCGAGATCCGCGCCGTCATCGACCGCGAGCGCGCCTCGGCGCTCGGCCTCCGCGTCGAAGAGATCGCGCAGACGCTGAGCCTGCTCGTCGGCGGCGAGCCGGTCTCGAAGTACAAGGAAGAAGACGAGCAGTACG
>Ga0268299_1004779_pt1 | contig 10108 bp, 5 predicted proteins | sample NOBtaG_FD_193484 | JGI IMG/M metagenome (GOLD analysis project Ga0268299, IMG submission 193484) | Activated sludge microbial communities from bioreactor in Nijmegen, Gelderland, Netherland - NOB reactor | ecosystem: Engineered > Bioreactor > Aerobic > Activated sludge | place: Netherlands... | reverse complement strand
GACCATCATCCGGCGTACGGGGTCATAAGCCATGTTGTGGTTGAAACGGGCACCGGGAGCCGTGGAGCCCGGAGCCGCCGCCGTCGTCCGGGTGGTCCACGAAACATTGTCCCATTCCAGCACGTCGTTCAGGCGCGTCGTGCACTGGCCGCTGGCCCGGATATTGGTCGTGGTGCCATTGTTATCCGCAGTGCCGGCGCTGCAGCCGCCGTACATCGCCACACGCCCGCGGGTGCTGTCCCAGGCCATCGCGTGGCCCCAGCGGGTTCCGGGGCCGCTGGAACCCGTGATCGCAGCGCTCCAGGTATTGGAAGCCGAGTTATAACCCCGGAGGTCGTCAGCCTGGATGCCGCCCCTCAGGTCGCTGCCGCTATGCACGAGCACGCGGTTGGTCCAGCCGGTATTGTCGGCATACACGGCCGCATATTTGTTACGGGTAGTCCCGGCAGCGGACACCGCATTATTCTCGTAGGTGTTGGCCGCCGAGTTGTATTCGAGCGTGCGGACCCGGTCGTCCGCCTCGTGCTGGCAGGTTCCGAAAAATCCGCAGCCGTAACTGTAGTGGTCATCGACGCCGCTGTTGATTACCGATTTGGCATTGGCCTTGTCGTAGACTGCCGAAATGTATGCGGCTCCATCCGCCGGCAGGTTGGCCATGGCCACCCACTGGTTCGTCGCCGGATTCCACCGGCGGGTAAACTGCCTGGCGTCGTAACCGTTGTTCAGGTCGCCGCCGAAAGCGAATACCGTGCCGCCGCTGTACGCCGTATCGTAGGTGAGCGACAGGCCGCGCGTCGCCTCGTTCAGGCCGCAGGCGCCGTTGCACCGGTTCGTGAGTCCGGGGGTTTCGGCCCCCACGAAAGCGGTGACGAGCACCCGCCCGCCAGTCCCGTAGAAGTGCATGTAGTAGGTCGTGTTGCCCAGCGGCGCAAAACCGGACCAGTTGCCGCCGCCCGGCATGAAACCGCCCGGGCACGGGCGGTAAACAAACGGGTTGGTGATGACCGTGTCGCTTCCGACAAGCGGCGAGTATGCGTTCGGACTGTTTGTGAAAGCGTTATCGGTAGCCGGGTTCTTCTGAAGCGTGTAGGCGCCAAAGCGGTCGCCGCTCTTCAGCTGGGTGAGAAATGCCTGACTGGTGCCCGTAATCGTGCCGTCCGGCTTCAGCGTCAGTGTCTGATAAATGGTCATGGCCACTTCGCAGGTGACGGAACCCGGGCTGGGGTCGACAATGCCGCCGATGGTCAGCGTCACCGGACGGCCCGGAGTGACCGAGACCGGGTCAGCGTAGAAAACGCCGACACCGAGGGTGTTGCCTGATCCGCCGCCGAAAGTTGCCGCGCTGCCCGTCGGGGTCCCGTCGGCAAACGAGCTGACCAGCGAGCGGTCGTCGCCCGCACCGGGAACGGTTTCATCCGAACCGTCGCCACAGGCAACGAGCAGCATCGCGAGTGCGGCTCCGGAAAGCGCTCGCATACACATGCTGCGAAACCGCGTCAGTGACTCAATGGGTACCCAAAAACTCACGGCCAATCTCCCTCGAACAGAGGACTTGCACCTGACGTTCAAAACTTTGTTATACAGGCTTAATCAAGCTATCACAGCTGCCCGGTTTCAACAAGCGAGGCCGGGTGTTTAAGCGCATGGAAGTGTCTGAAAGCGTTGGGGATTCCGCCGCGACCCGGTGCGTCATCTAACGCGACGCGGCTTTCCTTTCAGCGCTTGCCCAAATGACTGTAACTATTGGCGAAATTGTATTCAGCCGGCGGTTTTCCTGTTGCCCGTTGTGATGCGACCCAAAACCATCTGGTGATTCGACACACAGCTGGTGTGTGACACGTCACAATGGACGGCTGGTACCCCTCGCCCTGAATGACAGAGGAAAATTTACATTTTGGGTGCGGATCGAGTCCCAATTGTGACCACTGAACGAGGTTGCCGGTTAGTCACGATAGCCGTCGTGAACCGGCTGTCCCCGAAATCCGCTCCATACGGCTTCGGGATCAAAACCGATCGAGGGCAGCCGAATCCCCACTATTCTGCCTCCACGATTTTCAAATTCGTGATCTTCATCGAATGCATCGACAAGACCGGATTCATAGACGAACAATTCAGTGGATGAATCATCGGCATCAATATTTCCGATGACCGGGCTTCCCAACCAGCATCCGTAACCGATTCGGTCGATCAGTTGACCCGTAGCGCCGGAAATGATCGTGATTCCTTCCCGATATCCGATCAAATTATCGGTCAGCAGGTTCGCTTCTGGAATCAATGGGTCTTCGATTCCATCCAGATCGACATCCACCGTTACGGGCGTCCCAAATACAATCTTGGGGATCGTTGAGGACCAAAGCTTGTCTCCATTCGTGCCCTTGAAAGCCTGGATACTGGATTCATAACGATCAGGAATTCCCCTGCTAAAGTTCAGGGATTCAAAAACCGCCAGCACATCCAGCAATCCGTCTCCATCGAAATCGGCCATTACGGGATTCGCAGTCCCAAATTGTACGCCGTCGTTGACGGACCAAATGATATCGGCATCCAAATCGGTGGCAAATATCGTCCCGCAATAATCCGTCCCGACAACCTCTGGAGTTTCGTCACCGTCCAGGTCGCCAAACATTGGCGATGCAACCACCCCGCCATCTTCACAAAATGACGGCACCGAACCTTCAACGCCAAACTCATCCGTCATGCTGTTGAATTCCAAGACGTACATCTCTCCAGAAAGGGTTTCACCGCCCGATCCAACTGCGACCAAAGTGCGGGTAGAGTTAACTGCGTATACCGCGGCGGATGAATAGATCTCGCGTCCATCCGGTTCTTCCCAAACCGCGCGGATTACTCCATCAGCCCGGTTGAATGCGATGACTCCCCCGGCGGCGGAAATTCCTCGTCGTCCGCTAAAAGTCACGAACAGAATATCAGGGGCCGTACCCACACCAACAACCGAGTGAACAAACTCGGTGTCACTTGGAAAGGTTGATGGATTCAGATCCGCCAGACTCCACAGAATCGCGCCGTCAACCCCCGACAGGGCAATTAAATCTCCAGTTCGGCCCGCAACCAGAACATCGTCTGTGCTGTCGCCATTCACATCTATGCAAAAAGGATAGGAATATGCGTGAATACTGTCTTCATTTATCCAGACAACATCACCGGTTTCGGCATCAGCGGCGATCACCCGAGGGTACATTGTGAAATTATCAGTGAACGGGAAGATAAGCTCCGCATGTCCATCATGGTTCAGGTCGCAAAGGGATGGAGAACCTTCGTAACCGCTTTCTACATCGAGTGTCCAAAGAGTTTCCGTCTCTACCGGAAAGCCACCGCTGGCATTTCCGTCACACGCCGCATTCACTGCGCTCAATATCCATGAGGCCAGAATAATCTTCCGTAAGGACATACTGCCTGCCTTTACCGTCCGTTGAGGAGAATGCTTGGATACTTACCATGCCCCGTGAGTCTGGTATAGTGGATGCCAGCCCGGCGATCCTAGTTTGCCAGTGAACTCCTGCTCCAAAGCCGGCCGCCACCCTCTTCGCCCTGCGCCAGCCCCAGCCAGAACTCCTTCGAGAGCCACCGTTCGTCGAAGATAAAAAGATGGAATACCAGCATCCCTGTGCTGACGAGCGGAATCCGCGCCAGAACGAGGACCCCGACATGGGTCAGGGTCATCAGGACCCAGTTGACGGCCCGGGCCTTTCGGAAAAAGCACATGGGCAGTGCCAGCAGTTCGATCGCCATGACGAACCAGGTGAGCCACTTCCCAAGCCCCCCGGTCAGCGCCGCTTCCACGGCATCCCGAAGCCACGACTCCCGGCGCAGCGGCGTTCCGATCACCCACGTCATCGCCGATCCGTCCTGCCAGTTCTCGTTATAAAGAAGCTTGTCGAGGCCGCTCGCCGAATAGGAAACGGCATAAATCGCCCAGGCGCCCGCAAATACCGCCGCCGGGAACCGCCACTCCGCGTCCGCTTTCCGGCGCCCGATGGAATCAAGCGACCAGCCCTCTCCCGGCGGGATCAGGATACACGCCAGAATCACCCATCCGACGTAGGCATTGGCCACGCAGGTAGCGTATTCGCCCATCATGAACATGCAGGCGAAACCGTAAAACACGAACACCGCCAGCGTCCGCCGGAACACGCCCACCGTGAAGGCCATCACCAGCGTATTCAGGATGGACAGGAAATCCGTGACGTCCTTCTGCGTCTTTGCGTACCTGAGGAGGTTAATCCCCGGTTCGTGCACAAAGCGCTCGAATCTGGGGAAGCCCTCAATGCTGTACAGGAAGAACGCGTGCGGCCAGATCGACCGGATATAACAGAAAAGATACAGGCCGAGCAGAACCCGGAACCATCCAAAACGGTTCCGGCTCACGGCAGGCGGCACGGTCAGCAAAGTATTTTCACCCGGACCAGTTCTTTGGTGAGCGAAGACGGACGAGGGGTTTCGATGATGATCTCGTCAATGGGGGAAGAAAGATCCAGCGCCTTGCGTAACGCCCCTTCCCCGCAAAAACCGTCGGCGAGAATCTGGATCGCCCGGTTGCCTGCCGGATAGATCAGGGCCTCGGCGTAGGCGAGACGGAGAAATTCGCTGGCATCGATGCCCCCGTAGAACCGGTCGTCGAGCGTAAAATCGAACGATCGGGAGTCCTCCATCGTCCCGGTGATGTGCAGCCATTTGATGAAATCCGCCGACGCCGTATAGCCATGAATGACGGCCGGCATCGGGGACATGGTCATCAGCCAATGGCCGTGGCCGATAAAAGCCCGGTCGCTGACGACATAGAAGGCAGCCGACCTCGCAAGCCCCACCACTGTCAGGATCAGTGCAAAAACAGAAATCCAGTTGACCCGACGCTGTCCGCCCGGTCCCGGCAGAAACTCATCACGCAACGCCCGCCAGCGCGATCTCAGGTGCATTTTCATCAGTCACAAAAGCCTGACACGAAGCGTGCCCACGGACAAGAAACCGGTTCTTCAGATACATTACACAACCGCAAACTGTATCACGGCAAACGAATGCGGGCAGGATTCAGCCGGTCAATCTCCGGAGAGAATCACCGCGGGGATAATCTATGAGAAGCAAGATTTTCCCGTACCGCGAATCACTCCGGCCCTGCAGGTCTGCATACAGTGAAAATTGAACTGTGGCGGCCAAGGAATTATCCTTTGGGCTGATTACAAAATCGTAAACGGCCCCACTGCTTAAGGCACCGCAGCAGCAGCCCTGGCCCTATGGAGTCCCCGCATGCGCAATGTTTTTGCAGCAGTTTCCATTGCAGTTCTCGCTTTCGTTTCCGGCTGCACCAGTGATTCGGCGATCGTCTCGACCTGGGAACCGCCGGCCGGACGGGAGCCGCCGCCCGAATCCGTCGCCCGCATCTGGAACGAAACCCTGCTCGATGCGATCCGTCGTGACACGCCGAGGCCCGGCGTTCACGCCCGGAACCTGTTTCACCTGTCCGCTGCCATGTACGACGCGTGGGCGCTCTATGACGGCAAGGCCAAGGGTTACCTGGTACCGCTCAAGGTTCTGGTTCCGGATGACATCCGCCCGTATGCCCGTGCCGAGACGATTAGTTTTGCGGCCTACCGGATACTCAAGGCCCGGTTTGCCACCTCGCCCGGCGCGGCTGTCTCCGAGCAGCAGTTTGACGACACCATGGAGATGCTGGGTTTTGACGGAACCTATACCGGTACGGCCGGGCTCTCGCCCGCGGATCTCGGTAACCTGATTGCCCAGACCGTCCTTGCCTACGGCCTCGGGGACAACTCCAACGAGACCGGTAATTATGCGGACAGCTCCTATGCTGCGGCAAACCCGTCACTGATTACCGAATTGAGCGGAACCTCGCTCATGTCCAACCCGAACCGCTGGCAGCCGCTGGCCTTCGACTACGCTGTTTCACAGAACGGCATTCCGATCGGTGCTCTTGTACAGAAGTTCGTCGGCTCCCAGTGGGGCCGCGTTACGCCGTTCGCCCTGAGAAAAAAACCCAGCGATCCTCCGTATCTTTATTACGACCCAGGTCCGCCGTTCCGCCTGGACCCCGTCCATGCGGAGACAACCGAGGAATACCGGAACGAGGCGGTTAAGCTGATCCGGATGAGCAGCCAGCTCACTCCGAATCTGGAAGAATACATCGATCTTTCGCCGGGAGGATATGGGAACAATCCGCTGGGTACGGACGACGGCGAGGGCTACGTGCTGAATCCGGTAACCGGACAGCCCTATACACCCCAGATGGTCAAGATTGGCGATTTCGGCCGGGTGCTGGCGGAGCATTGGGCCGACGGGCCCCACTCCGAAACCCCGCCCGGACACTGGAACGTCATTGCCAACGAAGTCGGCGACACACCCGGTCTCGTCAGGCGGATCGGCGGCCGGGGCAATGAAGTCGACCGTCTGGAATGGGACATAAAACTGTACTTTGCCCTGAACGGTGCCGTCCATGACGCCGCCATTGCCTGCTGGGGCATCAAGCGGCATTACGACAGCGCCCGGCCCATCTCGATGATCCGCTATATGGCGGAAAAGGGACAATCCACCGACCCCGAACTGCCTTCCTACAACGCAGAAGGACTGCCGCTAATTCCCGATCTGATCGAACTAATTACCGAGGAAACTACAGCGGATGGGCAGAAGCACGAGCACCTGGCCGGTCATGAAGGAGAGATCGCCATCCGGTCCTGGCTGGGAGTTCCGGAAGACCCGCTCACTGAAATCGGTGATGTCGGCTGGATACTGGCAATCGACTGGTTTCCCTATCAGCTGCCGACATTCATTACCCCCGCATTTCCCGGGTACACTTCCGGCCACAGTACCTTCAGCCGTGCGGCCGCAGAGGTGCTGACCGGATTCACCGACAGTCCCTGGTTTCCGGGAGGGCTTGGGGAATTCCATGTCGAAGCAGGAACGGGCCTCAAGTTCGAATACGGACCCAGCGACGATATCGCACTGCAGTGGGCCAGCTACTACGACGCCGCCGATCAGGCCGGTCAGTCGCGCCGCTGGGGCGGTATTCACCCGTCCATGGACGACTACCCCTCGCGCATTATCGGGTCCGAAATCGGGAAGGCCGCCTGGGCGCTGGCGAAGCGCTACTTCAAGGGAGAGCAGCCGGCGAGGCAGGCGCATCTTCCTCCTCTTTCCGGACCGCCTCCGGCCACCGACGTGCCGAGCATTCCGAAGGAGCCGGTCGAGAAACCGCCTTACACGGTTCCGGATCCGGGCGAATGCAGTCTGGTCGCAGAAGGCACTTACCGGACCTCGCCGGAAGAACCCGGCTGCCCGGAAATCAATACTACCTGTACCGGGAGCGGCGGTGTCGTCATTCAGAAAATTACCGGGGCGGTCTCGCCGACGCACGGTGCCTACATTCACGTTGATACCAATCTTCTGCCCGGCGCGATCGAAGTTCGCCTGAATGACGAACTGCTGACGGAGATATACAAAGATCCCGAAGACAGCAGCCGGGGGGCGATCTACGCCCTGCCGAGACCGGAGGACACCGCACTTCCTCTCTGTCCGGTAAAAGTTGCCGTGCGCCCTGTGGACGCAACTGAAGACGACGACTGCGAGGCTGTCGAGATTGTCCGTCCGTATTTCGAGGACGTGGCCGACGTCATGGGCCTCTCCTTCTTTCACAAGGAAGAAACAGAAACCCAGTCTTACGCGTCAGGCGTCGCCTTCGGCGACGTCGATAACGACGGCGATCTCGATCTCTATATTCCCAATTTCGACGAACCCGGCAAATTTTTCCTGAATAACGGCGATACGAATGCAGATGCGATACCGGATTTCACCGACGTGACCGAAGCCGTCGGTCTTGCAGGAGGAGAAGACGAGGACGAAATCATTATCGACCGGGGAGCATCGGCTTCGTTCGCGGACTACGACAACGACGGCGACAGGGATCTTTTCATCGGCCGCCAGGGCGACAGCCGCCTGTTCCAGAATCAGCTGGTCGAAACGGAAACCGCGACGTTTCTGGACGTGACCGAGGACGCCGGACTCCTGGATATTCCGTCCCGTGTAACCGGCCAGGCCTGGGGCGATTACGACGGTGACGGCGATCTGGATCTCTACCTTTCAACGCATGTGAACCTGAATGAACCCCCGGGAAGCTGGCACGGCCACCTGTTCCGGAACGATAACGGCCTGTTCATGGACATCACCAGCAGCGCCCTCGCGGAACAGATCCCGGACACCCACCCGACCGTATTGTTCAGTTTCGCCGCGACCTGGATCGATGTGGACGGCGACGGCGATCTGGATCTGATGGTGACAAGCGACGACATCAACCCGGAGGCAGAAGACATCGGGAATGTCCGGCCGAACGTGCTCTGGCGGAACGACGGACCGGGCGAGTCGGAAGGAGACTGGGTATTCACCGACGTTTCCGCCAGCTCCGGCTGGGCAATCTATCCTGATGCCAAGGGCCAGGGGATGAACGTCATGGGCATGTCGGCCGGCGATCTGAACCGTGACGGCAAGCCGGACTTCGCCCTTTCGAATATCGGCCCCAACTACCTGCTCCTCAACTCGACGGCCGACGGGAACATCGGCTTCAGTGATATCTCCGATTCGGCCGGAATCAGGCGTACACATCCGGACTGGGAACCCGAAACGCCCGGTGCCTCCGGTGCACTTGCCTGGTTCGATATGTCGGCCACCTGGGCGAGCATTCTTTTCGATACCGACAACGACGGAGATCTGGATCTGTTCTATGCCGGCGGTCCGGCATTCCATCTGTTTGGGATGCGGGTCATTCCGAACGCCCTGTTTGTCAACAACGGCAGCAATGTGTTCACCGACAGGACGCCGGAATCGGGCACTCTGGATACGGCTTCGTCCCTTTCTACGGCCCTTGTCGATATTGATCAGGACGGGTTCCAGGATCTCGCAGTTGCGAACGTCGGCGGCAAATTCCGGTTTTACCTCAATGTGGTTCCGCAGAACGGGAATGCCAACCGCTGGCTGCAGGTCGACCTCATGGGTACGGTTTCAAACCGGGACGCCTACGGTTCCGTCGTCCGGGTGACGACGGAAAACACCGGCACCCAGACCTGCTGGGTTGTCAGTACCAACGGACAGGGCTCCGGCAGCGAAAACACCTGTGCCTTCGGCCTTGGGAGCGACGACGAAATCACCGATCTGGAAATCCAGTGGCCTGACGGAACGGTATCGTACCCCGATATCCCTGATGTGGATACGAGAATCCTGTGCAAGGAACCCGCGCCCGATTGAAGATGCGCCGGAGCCGGACGCCGTCCGTTCATAAATGACGGAAAAGTAACCGTTCCGTAGGGACATAGACCCTATCCGTCCGCCGGATTTGGGAGCACGCTCCGCCAGTTACCCCCATCCCGTGGATGCCGGGTAGCGTTTCTTCAACAACCACCGAAAGGAATTCTTCCCTCATGCAGATCCGCAATTCCCTGTTCGCCTCCGCCGCTCTTTCCCTCGCCCTTATCGCCGTTCCGGCCTTTGCCGCCGGTCCGACGCACACGGTGGATGCCGTCCACTCGTCGGTCCTGTTCAAGGTCATGCATATGGGCGCCTCGTACAACTGGGGCCGCTTCAACGACTTCTCCGGCACGATCTCGCTGGACAGCGCGAAGCCCGAAAGCAGCTCCGTCGAGTTCACGATCAAGACCGCGAGCGTCGACACGAACAACTCCAAGCGCGACGACCACCTGCGCGGGCCGGACTTCTTCCTCGCCAAACAGTTCCCCACCGCGGCGTTCAAGTCCAAGAGCGTGAAGAAGACGGGTGAGAAGACCTGGGACGTGATGGGCGACCTCACGATCCGCGGCGTCACGAAGCCGGTCTCCTTCACCTTCAATCACGTCGGCACGGGCAAGAACCAGGCCGGCAAGGAAATCCTGGGCGGCGAGACCTCGTTCAAGTTCAAGCGCAGCGACTTCGGCGTGAACTACGGCATCCCGAACGTCGGCGACGAAGTTGAACTCGTGATCTCGATGGAAGCGATCCAGAACTGATGCTGCTCGGCGCAGTTCTCTACGGAGTCCTCCTCCCCGCCGGACTGGCCGCCGCGGTGCTCACGGGCGCCGTGCGCGGCCGGACTGGC
>Ga0268299_1004778_pt1 | contig 10109 bp, 9 predicted proteins | sample NOBtaG_FD_193484 | JGI IMG/M metagenome (GOLD analysis project Ga0268299, IMG submission 193484) | Activated sludge microbial communities from bioreactor in Nijmegen, Gelderland, Netherland - NOB reactor | ecosystem: Engineered > Bioreactor > Aerobic > Activated sludge | place: Netherlands... | reverse complement strand
CAAAGAAATGGACAATGCCGTTGCGGGACTGGGGGGCCGCAATGAATCAATTCTCGATCGAGTTCGAAGGAAGGATCTCGCCTTGACTCAACCTTTGACACAAATCAATTGACAGTTCCCTCGATCGAGTTCGAAGGAAGGATCTCGCCTTGACTCAACCTTTGACACAAATCAATTGACAGTTCCTCCTACACATTGAGAAACTTCCTGTAGCTGTGTTGGGAGTCTGACTCAGCCTTGTAAGCATCTCGTCTTTTTCTGTTGTGCTTTTCCTCATCTCCGTCTTTTTCAGCATCATCTGCCTCTTTATGGAGTACTTTGGCTTCAAAGTATTTGTCTCTATATTTGTCAAAATGTCGTTGCCTGCGCGCATTCTTTTCGGCAAGCTCAGTTCGGTTTCGGAGCAATTCTTCTGATGCTTCCCGTGCCTTTTCCGTATCTTCTTCTCCTCTATTCACTGCATCCTTTATGTGTTTAAATTCCCGTACCTGCAAGTCATCCTCTACTAACTCCTCGTTGTGAAGGAACATTCTTTGCGACAGCTCGGGAGAATTGATTTTGCATCTGTTCAGTTCAATTTCTCTTTGATGCTCTTCCCATCTTTGTTGTCGCCGCTCCCTTGCCTGCTGGTTCAGCGATTCTTCGCGGGCCGATCTTCTTCCCGTAAGTGTGGGGAAGAGCGCTGTTATCACCATTCCGATTCCGAGTCCAGCAATGAGAATAAACTGCGCGAACAGAAGCATGACTTCGTGAGCCATATGAAAATATTCGCCGATGTGGTCGATTATGGTTGAACCTGTAGAAGTGAAACCCGTCAAGCACTTTTCGCAAACTTGTTGACCATTTTCGTGCACATGATCTTTCACATTTTTCTTCGTCTGCGATGCATGAATCGAACCGACTCTGTTCAATCCAAACTTGACGCTTCTTGCCAAAGCTACCAGTAGCCTGACGCCGCTATCGATCAGTAAACCGATCAACTGACCGGTCACATAAACGTACTCGTGAAACCCATCAACCAAAGGACTGCCGGAAGACGCTATTTGACTCATGCATCGCTCACAAACGATTTGATCTTCGCGATGAAAGTGATTCGGGATCGCTCCAAGTTTTAGAGATTGGTCTTGCATAAATGTTCCTCTTCCTTTGAGAAACGGCGAGCGGATGCACCTGCGCAGCGGCAGGAGACATTTTGTGAATGGAGAATTTGCTATTCGCAGCTCGGGGTGGCGCCGCGAAGCTCAATTTCGGTTTGCAAAAACCAAATTAGCGCCGATTGGAGCGCAAAATAATGTTCAATTCCACATTATCGAGCGGCACAGCCGATCCTTCCTTAAGGTTTGCCGCTTTCCTACGTCATAACGCTCACGATGCCATCGAGCAATGCTGGAAACGCCTTAACCGGAGCAGTAAAGTGTCTATCACGCTAGACACTCTTATGTTATGATTAGCAAATGAAAGCGCGAGAACTCCTCAAAATCCTAAAGGATCATGGCTGTGTCCAAGTTCGACAGAAGGGTTCTCATATTCGAATACAGTGCCAGAGCTGTTCTACGACGGTTCCCAACCACCCGGGAGAGGATTTAGGTATCGGACTCTTGAAGCAAATTGAAAAGGACTTAGCGCCGTGTCTAGGTCAAGGATGGCTGAACCCGTGAGCATTTACACAATACGATATGAAAAGGATGAGACTGGTTGGTGGGTGGCAACCGTAAAGGAAGTGCGCGGCTGCCATACCCAGGGACGCACCATTGAGCAAGCGCGCAGAAGAATTAGGGAAGCTCTGGGATTGTTTGTTGATCATGCTGAAAGCGCCGAGCTGATTGATGACGTCGTGTTACCGGCAAATGCTCGCACTTTGTTGAAGCGAGTTCTGTCCACGCGCAAGCGTGCTGAAGAGGAAGCAATTAAGCTACAAGTCACAACGGCAGAGGCCGCTGAAGTTCTCACTAAAGATGTGGGAGTGAGCGTGCGCGACGCCGGCGAACTGCTTGGACTTTCTCATCAACGAGTCCACCAACTGTTAACAAGCAGGTCTAGGAAGAAAAAGGCAAAGTAAACGGTTGGCTAAGCAGACCGCTTATTGCTGGCGTCCGCCCCTGCGGCGCTTGACCATCTCGACTGCTTTGAGACGCGCCATTGCTTTCGACAGAGCCATTTCTGCCAGGTGCACTTCGAGCTTGTCGGACTTCTGAGTCTTTTCAGCTTCGAGTCTTTCACGTGCTTGTTTGGCGCGCGCTTCGTCGATTTCAGTATCGAGTTCGGCCATGTTGCTGACGATGGTGACGTAGGTCATGTGGCCGTTGTTTGACTTGGCTTCGGACTCGCCGTTCTCACTCGCGTCAGCTTCTTTTTTCACTTCCATGACACCACCGATGACGGCAGCAGAATCGGAGGTTGATTCGCCTTTGAATTCGACTACATCAATTGCGAGCGCTGTGACGATCGGCTCGTGATCGGGAAGAATGGTCAGTTCGCCGTCGACTGCCCGGGCGGTGACTTGTTTCACCGGTGCTTCGAAAACGATGCGATCCGGGGTAATGATTTTGAGGTAGATTGTGCCAGCAGTCATTGAAACCGTTCTCCCTTTATTTGCTTTTCTTCGCTCTTGCGGCTTTCTTCTTCACTGCAAGCGCGGGTGCTAACTTTTGTCTTTTGGCTGCCTTCGAAGTCGATTCTCTCAACGCATCCAAGCCTGTTGCTTCCGATGCAGGGGCTGAACCGTTAGTGGACGAAGATTTGCCTTTGCCTTTTTTCTTGTGGGGTATGACCTTGTCGATCAGCCCGTAGTCTAAAGCTTCGCGCGCGGTCATATAGTGATCCCGTTCGATGTCTTTGCGCAGGCGCTCTCTTGTTTGGCCGGTGCAGCGGTGCAGAACTTCGATTTGAGCATTGCGAAAACGCTGTCCCTGGGCGGCTTGAATTTCCAGATTGGTGATGTCGCCATCGGCTTCCCAGAGGGTCTGGTGGAACATCAATGTGGCGAATTCATATGCCGAACGCTCTCCGGTGCCGGCTGCCAAAATTTCGCAAGCACCGGAAAGCGCATGACCTAAGCAAATGGTGTTGACCTTCGCTTCGATCTGAGACATTACTGCGATGATGGCGTCGGCGTTATAACCATTGCCGCCCGAAGAATTGATATACAGATTGATCGGTTTTTCCGGATTGCTCTGATTCAATTTCAGGATGCGGCGAATCACCGGCAGCGCCACTTCGTTTTCCAATCGTCCGAACACAAAGATGTCTCTGCTTCTCGGTTTTGGAACCGCGGGCACTTGCGGTTTTTCGTCTTTAGCTTCCTGATTCTTCTTTTTCATGCAGGTTTTTCTTTGCGCGATATGCGCTGTTTTCGCCCGTTGGAAAGAATTACTTGCCTTCTTTCTCTTTCTCTTTGGCTTCTTTGTCGTTCTTGATCGCTTCTTCGATGGTGCCGACCATGTAGAACGATTGTTCGTACATATCGTCCAACTCACCGCTGATGATCATCTTGAAGCCCTTGACGGTGTCTTCGAGTTTGACGTAGGTGCCGGGGCGTCCGGTGAAGATTTCCGCTACGTTGAACGGTTGGCTCAAGAAGCGTTGAATCTTGCGGGCGCGAGAGACGGTGATTTTGTCTTCTGCGGACAATTCGTCCATACCGAGAATCGCAATGATGTCTTGCAAGTCTTTGTATTTTTGCAGTATTTGCTGAACGCTGCGAGCAACGTCGTAGTGCTCTTGTCCGACAACTTCCGGTTTGAGAGCTGTGGATGTCGATGCCAGAGGATCTACTGCAGGGTAGATTCCGAGTTCTGCGATTTGACGCGAAAGAACCGTGGTTGCATCCAAGTGAGCAAACGCAGTTGCCGGCGCCGGATCGGTCAAGTCATCCGCAGGTACGTAGATGGCTTGTACTGAGGTTACGGAACCTGCCTTGGTGGAGGTGATGCGCTCTTGCAGCGCGCCCATCTCTTGAGCCAAGGTCGGTTGATATCCTACGGCGGAAGGCATACGTCCGAGCAGCGCGGATACTTCAGAACCAGCTTGGGTGAAACGGAAGATGTTGTCGACGAAGAGCAAAACGTCTGTTTTGTTGACGTCACGGAAGTATTCGGCAACGGTGAGAGCCGAGAGACCAACGCGCATTCTGGCGCCCGGCGGCTCATTCATTTGACCGTAAATCAGGGCGACTTTGCTCAACACGTTTGAGTCTTTCATTTCGTGCCAGAGGTCGTTTCCTTCACGGGTGCGCTCGCCCACGCCGGCGAACACGGAGAATCCACCGTGGTTCTTCGCAACGTTGTGGATGAGCTCCTGGATGATAACTGTCTTGCCTACGCCGGCTCCACCGAAGAGACCGACCTTACCGCCTTTGATGTAAGGCTCGAGCAGGTCGACGACTTTGATACCGGTCTCGAATACGACGGTGTCGGTTTGCAATTGAGTGAGGTCAGGAGCTGGACGGTGAATCGGCCATCTTTCTTCAGTGTCGATAGGACCGGCTTCGTCTACCGGTTCGCCGACTACATTCATGATGCGGCCCAGAGTTGCTTTGCCGACCGGCACGGAGATTGGCTTTTTGGTGTTGGTGGCGATCATGCCGCGGGTCATGCCGTCAGTGGAGCTCATCGATACTGTACGAACTCTGTTGTCACCAAGCATCTGCTGCACTTCGCAGAGAACTTTGTAATCGTCGCCGGCGGGGTTTTTTCCGCTGATCTCAAGGGCGTGGTAGATCTCGGGCAGATTGCCGCTTTCAAATTCAACGTCCACAACGGGACCGATGACTTGAACGACTTTGCCCTGTGTTGCTTCAAGAACTGCGCTCATGTGCACTCCAGATGAGAATTTCCAAATACTTTCTATTAATAGGCTTTTTGAGAAGCCCGATTCTACCAGCTAAGGATAATCGCTAAAGTCTCGATAGGACGGCTCGTTTATGATACTTTTCGTATGCTCGACGTTTTTTGCTGCTCGAGCCGAAAATAAGTGGGTGCTGTGGACTCTCGTAAATCAGCGGCTCGGCTGAAAAGGCTTCATAAGAGGAACATCATACGGCGCGTGCTCCGCGATGTCGGAGCAATCGCAATCCTCCTTATCATCGGCACTTTGGGCTTTGTGCTCATCGAACACTGGCGCTTTCTCGATGCTCTCTTCATGACTGTTATCACTCTGACCACGGTCGGATATGGCGAGGTGAGACCGCTTACAGATTCGGGCAAACTTTTCGCAATGTTTGTAATCTTGGCGGGCGCCTCCACTGTTCTTTACGTGTTGGGCGACATGGTAGAACTGTTCGTTAGTTTCAATTTCGAGCTCAGGCGCATGAAAGATCAGATTTCAAAACTCAGCGGGCACTACATTGTTTGTGGCTGGGGGCGCACGGGGCAAGAAGTAACCGACCATTTCCTGGTCAAGAAAATTCCTTTTGTCGTCATAGAAGAAGATCCGGTGCTGGCGCGGCGGGCGCGCGATGCGGAACTGCTTGTCATCGAGGGGGATGCCACATCTGATGACATTCTCTTGCAGGCGCAAATCAAGAGAGCCGCGGGTGTGATTTGCGGATTGCCTGACGATGCCGCTAATACATTTATTGTGCTTTCGGCCAAGGAGCTGAATTCCGAAGTATCGATCGTGTCAAGAGCTGCAAATCCAGGCTCTGAGTCGAAACTGAGAAGAGCGGGCGCGAAGATGGTGATTTCGCCTTATGTAATCGCCGGCAGGAGAATGGCCACAGCGGTAACCCAACCGCTTGTAACTGAATTTCTCGACGTTGTAATGCATACTCCTGACTATGACCTTCGCATCGACCAGGTCAAGCTGAGCGCAAGTAGCACGCTTGTTGGAAAAACTTTAAAGGATGCAAATATAAAACAACAGTCTGGGGCGATGATCTTGGCGGTAAATCAAAGTGGTAAGCTGATAACCAATCCGCTGCCGGACCATGTGTTTAATGGCGGAGAAGACCTCATCGCGTTGGGAACTGAAGAGGAGCTCAAGAAGCTCGCTGCGCTTGCAGGTTTCAAGAAGTAATAAATAAAAGGATCGACGAAATAATGAGCAACGAAGCCCCGACACAAGACGACGAAGCGATTATCACTCTTGAAGGCGAAGATGGTCAGTCGTATGAATGTCAGATTCTTGACATATTTGATTTCGAAGGACAGGAGTATGCTCTGCTTCTGAAGAAAGCCAGCGAAAAAGATGCTCCCAAACCTGAAGACGACGAAGATGGTTCGCTCGTCATCATGCGCCTGATCCAGCGTGACGATCAGTCGATCTTCCAGACTATTGAAAGCGACGAAGAATTCGACAAAGTAGTCGCACACGTTGAAGAACTCGCCCGCATGAGTGAAGAAGGCGAAGGCGAAGGCGAAGAATAGTCCGTCCGTTTTTTAGTCGTATTTAGGCAGCAACAGCATCGGCTTTGCAGCTTCTGGTTTTGGCGCGGACTGGCGCTGGATGTCCCCAATGATCGCATCGGCCAAAATATCGTAGGTGGCGCGGCAATCGAACTTGCGTGTCGAGTTCTCGTCCATCGTCCACATGCCGTCGTCGCCCCGACCGGTGACGTGAAATGTCGTATAGCGGCCGCCCAGATGCACCGTGTAAAGCACCGCTTCCTTTTCGAATTTGCTCCAGGAATCGATCACCAGGCGCTCGAGAATAATCGAGCCGGCGGCTTCTGAACCGTCGGGCGTGGGAATGAGTTTGTTGCCCTTGTAGAAGGCTTTGACAATCGCCTGCCTGACTTTGTCCACAAACTTCATGTCGCTGACCGTCAACGGTCCCTGGTCCACGAAAAAGCCGGCCTCTGTTTCGCAGACGCTGGGAGTTATCAGCTTTCCCTGATGGAAGTAGAAACGAAATAGTCCCATTTATTTCACGATCGGCTTCATGGTCGGGAATGCGATCACATCACGAATAGAAGCGCTGTCCGTGAGCAGCATCACCAGGCGATCGATGCCGATGCCGATGCCCATGGTGGGCGGCATACCGTATTCCATTGCATTAATGAAGTCGAGGTCCAGGGGCATCGCTTCTTCGTTGCCTGCGGCTTTCTTTGCCGCCTGATCTTCCAGTCTCTTGCGCTGGTCAAGCGGATCGGTGAGTTCGCTGTATCCGTTGGCCAATTCGCGACCATAGGCAAACAGTTCGAAACGTTCTACTTCGCCAGCTACGCTGCGGTGCGGCTTCGTGAGCGGCGACATCTCCACCGGATAGTCGATGAGGAAAGTCGGCTGCATCAGCGTCTCTTCGCACTTGCCTTCGAAAATAGCGTTGATGACATGACCGCGTGTATCGCAGTGAGTCAGGTCGACGCCCAGCTTTAGCGCGGCATCTCGGGCTTCTTCGAAGGTTTTCAAATCATTGCAGTCGATGCCGGTGGTTTCTTTGATGGCATCAACCATGCGCAAGCGCTTGAATGGGCGCTTGAAGTCGATTTCCACGCCTTGATATGTGACTTTAGTGCCGCCTGCCACTTTCATGGCGGTTTCGACAATCATCTCTTCGGCCAGGTCCATGAGCTGGTTGTAATCGCCGTATGCCCAATACAGCTCCAGCATTGTGAATTCCGGATTGTGGCGGGTGCTGATGCCTTCGTTGCGGAAGATGCGTCCGATTTCGTAAACGCGCTCGAATCCGCCCACGATAAGCCTCTTCAAATGCAGCTCGGTGGCGATGCGCAAATAAAGGTCGATATCGAGAGTGTTGTGATGCGTCACGAATGGGCGCGCGTCGGCTCCGCCGGCTTCCACTTGCAAGACCGGTGTCTCGACTTCCAGGCAGCCGCGCGAGTCGAGAAACTCGCGAATAGTGCGGATGGCGATACTGCGTTTTCTAAAAGTGTCGCGCACGTTCGGATTCATGATCATATCCACGTAGCGGTGGCGGTAGCGCGCCTCTACGTCAGTGAAGCCGTCCCAACTGTCGGGCAGCGGTTGAAGCGTTTTTCCCAGAATTTCATAGCCCGTGACTTTTACCGACAATTCGCCTTGTTTGGTGCGGCGTATGGTCCCTTCGGCGCCGAGAAAATCGCCTTTGTCCAGCAGTCTGAGCTGTTTGAGAACATCCTCCGGCAGGTTTTGCTTGTGGCAGAAAAGCTGGATTTTGCCGGAGTCGTCATACAAGTCGACAAACATCCAGGTATTGCGCTCGTTGAGAATGCGCCCGCAAACGCGGACTACGTCTTCGGTTTCGGTGTCGGCTGCCAGGTCTTTGTATTTCTCATGCAGCTCTTCAGCTTTGTGGGTGCGTGCGAAGCTGTAAGGATAAGGATTGATACCTTGTTCCTTCATAGTCTCCAGCTTGCGCAGTCTTTCTTGCCTAAGCCTGGAATCGTCTTGCTCGGACGTCATTTTTACGAGGCTCCCTTGAGTCATGATGAGAAAACCTGATTTTGTTGAGGGACAGAGAATCAATCGTAAGACATGCGGGTGCCAAGTGGGATATATAGGAAGTTTCGTTAAGAATTTCTACGCTTTGAACCTTGATGCGAATTAAGCGAAAGCCGCACCGGGTCTTGAATATACCAGCATGTTATACTTAGCGCTGATATGTTTGGGGATCAATGCGCGCGTTGCAATAGCGTCGCCAAAACGCGCATGAAATCAGAGTTCCAAACGCGACCGAAACAAAGCGGCGACGATCTCAGGGAGTAAGAACAGGTGGCTGAACCGACAAATCCTTCAGGCGGCGGATCTGGAGAAAGAATCGTTCCGATTGAAGTACGGGACGAAATGCGCAAGTCATTCATCGACTATGCGATGTCGGTAATCGTCAGCCGAGCCATTCCCGATGTGCGCGACGGCTTGAAGCCGGTGCACCGCCGCATCATCTACGGTATGTATGAGAGCGGTCTGGACCCCACACAGCGCTATCAGAAGTCAGCCAAGACAGTCGGATACGTGATGGGTAATTACCACCCGCACGGCGACTCGGCTATTTATGAATCACTCGTGCGCATGGCGCAGCCTGGCTCCAGCCGCTACGTCATCGTCGATGGTCACGGCAATTTCGGCGATCTCGATAACCCGGCGGCGGCGATGCGATATACGGAAGCCAGATTGGCTCCTCTCGCCATGGAAATGCTTGCCGATATCGATGCTGAAACAGTCGACACCAGAGGCAACTTCGACGACAGCAAGCGCGAGCCGATCGTGCTTCCTTCCAAGGTTCCCACTCTTCTGTTGAACGGCTCGACCGGTATCGCAGTGGGCATGGCCACCAATATTCCTCCTCACAACCTGACTGAAGTTTTGGATGGCACGATTGCCAAAATCGACAATCCCGACCTTACTTCCAAAGAGTTGATGCAGTGGATCAAGGGACCGGACTTCCCGTCCGGCGGTGTGATCATGGGCACCGAAGGTGTTGAAGAAGCATTTGAAACAGGAAGAGGATCGATTCCGGTTCGCGGTGAAGCCACCATCGAACAAATTCCCGGCAGCGGCGGCAGGCAGCAGCGCATGGGTATCGTCGTCACATCGCTTCCTTACACGGTCGGTCCGGAAGCATTTGCCAAGCGTGTTGCCGATTTGGTGCGCGATGAAAAACTGACCGGCATCAGTGATGTTTGTGATGAGACAAACCGCCACGGCATTCGCGTCGTCATCGAATTGAAGCGTGACGCTCATCCGGATGTCGTGCTCAACAACCTGTATAAGTTCACGCAATTGCAGCAGTCTTTCCCGGTCAATACGCTGGCGCTTGTGCGCAACAAGAAGACCGGTGCCGCCGATCAATTCAGACCGATGACTCTGCCGCTTGCGAACATTCTGCAAGAGTTCATCGACCACAGAATCGAAGTCGTTACGCGGCGTACCGAATACCTCCTCAAGAAAGCCGAGCACAGAGCTCACATCTTGGAAGGCTATCTCAAAGCCCTCGAAAATATCGATAAGGTCATCAAGCTGATTCGTGATTCGAATTCGACCGAAGAGGCGCGCAATGCGTTGATCAAAGCCTTCAAGCTTTCTGAAGATCAAGCCAATGCAATTCTCGAGATGCAATTGCGCCGGTTGACAGGATTGGAGCGCGGCAAGATTCAGGGCGAATACGACGAACTGCAAAAGAAAATCGCCAACTACAAAGATATTCTCGCCAGCCGTCAAATGGTGCTCGAT
>Ga0268299_1004777_pt1 | contig 10112 bp, 9 predicted proteins | sample NOBtaG_FD_193484 | JGI IMG/M metagenome (GOLD analysis project Ga0268299, IMG submission 193484) | Activated sludge microbial communities from bioreactor in Nijmegen, Gelderland, Netherland - NOB reactor | ecosystem: Engineered > Bioreactor > Aerobic > Activated sludge | place: Netherlands... | reverse complement strand
ATCGATATCGACTTTCCCTGGGACGAGCGCCCCAAGATTCTCGAATGGGTGTTTGCCCGCTATGGGGCGCATCAGGCGGCCATGGTCGCGAATCAAAACACCCTGGCGGCGCGGGCGGCCATGCGGGCAATTGCCAAGGTGTACGGCCTACCGGCGGCTGAAATCGGCAAGGCCCTGGATCTCCTGCACCGCCGAGCCGACTTTGTTGAGGTGACGACCGACTCCACCTTGAAGACATGGGCGGCACAGGTCTGCGCGGCCTTGCGCCTCAACCAGCCGTGGCCGGACATTCTCTTCTGGGCAGGACAGCTCCAGGGACATTTCCGCCATCTCGGCCTGCACCCTGGCGGCGTGGTGCTGGTTCCCGACGAGATCCGCCGCTATGTTCCGGTGGAACGGTCGGCCTCGGGAATTCCGGTGATTCAATGGGAGAAGGACCAGGCCGAAGACGCGGGGCTGGTGAAAATCGACCTGCTCGGTAATCGTTCGCTCGCCGTCATTCGCGATGCGCTGGCGGCTATTGCCGCCAACAGCGGCCGCACCATCCACTATGCCGCCTGGGACCCGATCAGCGACACAGACACGCAGGACCTGATCCGGCGCGGGGATACGATGGGCTGCTTCTATATCGAGTCGCCGGCTACCCGGCTCCTGCTCAAGAAACTCTGGACGACCATGCCGCCCGCCCAGCGCGCGAGGGCGGATGTCTTTGAATATCTCGTGGCCGTCTCCTCCATCATCCGCCCTGCGGCCAATGTGTTCGCCGATGACTTCGTCCGGCGCGCGCACGGACAACCGTATTGCGCCTTACACCCCCTGCTCGAGACGGTGTTGGCCGAAACCCACGGGATCATGGTGTACCAGGAAGACGTGATGAAGGTGGCCGTGGCGCTGGGCGGGTTCTCGGTGCATGACGGCGATCAGCTGCGCAAGATCTTGAGCAAGAAACACAAAGAGCGGCAACTGCGGGACTATCAGCGGCAGTTTTACAGCGGAGCGGCGGCACGGCAGATTTCACGCCCGGTGGTGGATCAGGTCTGGGCCATGATGATGAGCTTCGCCGGCTACAGCTTCTGTAAGCCGCATTCGGCCAGTTACGCGCAGGTCTCCTTCAAATCGGCCTACCTGCGGGCGCATTACCCCGCAGAATTCCTCGCCGCCGTCATCAGCAATCAAGGCGGGTATTACTCCGCCTTTGCCTATCTGTCCGAGGGCAGACGAATGGGACTCACCATTCTTCCGCCCGACATCAACGCGAGTGACTGGGCCTACCGCGGATCCGGCAGGGCCATCCGGGTCGGATTGATGCAACTCAAGGCGTTGCGCGAAGACTTCGTGAAGCACATCGTTTCGGAGCGACAGGCCCATGGCCCCTATCGATCGCTGCAACACTTTCTCGATCGCCTCAAGCCGGAGACCGCCCAAACCACCCTGTTGATTAAGGCCGGCTGCTTCGATTCGGTGGCTGGCGAATTGACCAGACCTGCGCTGATCTGGAGACTCTATGCATCCCGGAGCAGCACACCTGCGGGCTACCTCCCGATCCCCGCGGATTACTCCGCTCTCCGGCAGCTCGCGCACGAATGGGAACTCTTCGGCTTTCCCCTCAGCGGACATCCACTGGATCGGTTCGCCAAGAGCGTCGCAGGGCACCCACCTATCCACGCGCAAGACCTACCTCGACACGTCGGCACCACGGTCCGCCTGCTGGGGTGGATGGTGACGGAAAAGATCGTGTCCACCAAACGCGGCGAGCCCATGGAGTTTGTGACATTCGAGGATCGGACCGGTCTCTATGATGCGACCTTCTTTCCCGACACGTATCGGCGGTACTGCCATCTCCTGGCTTCCGCTCAGGCCTACCTCATCACCGGTGTGGTCGAAGAACATTTTGCCGCGGTGACCCTAACCGTGAAAACGCTCCAGCCACTGGCCAGCCCAGACTGGAGCGGGGCCGACGATCGCTGAACGGTTGGGCCATGCCGATGGGAGCCGGAGTCGGAACAATCAGCACGCTACGAGAGCAGTTAAGAAGCAACGGTTGGTGGTCCCAACGGGATTTGAACCCGTGTCTGAGCCTTGAGAGTCGATCCAGAGCAGTTTTAACAGTGGCTTGATTTTGCGAAGGTTTCCCCGTTTTATCTTGTGAATTGAGCAGTTAAGAACATTCTATGGATTCTACTAGTTCGAACCAATAAGGTGGCTTGTGACAATTTTTAGCACAAATTTAGCACATCCCGCACGGTGCGTAGATTCGAGTACCCGATAGCTACAGAGAAACTCGGGGCCGGTATTGTATTCCGATTAAAATGGTCAATCATTGACAAGTCAGGAATTGCTCGGCAGAATCTTGTCTCTGTAACTCATAGAGACTACTTATATATCCTAGACAAAGAGAGATTTTTCAAGCGCCCATGAGCGCTCACGTTAAACTACTGCGTGAATCGCGTGTGGGTTAGTCACGAACCAAGAAGGGGCCCAACGTATGGCCAGACCGCGGGTGTTTGTCAGTTCGACCTATTACGATCTCAAGCACCTGCGATCGTCAATAGAGAACTTCGTGGAATCCCTTGGCTTCGATGCGATCCTCTCGGAAAAGGGCAAGATTGCTTATACACCTGATATTCCGCTCGACGACTCCTGCTATAGAGAGGTCGCGACGGTGGAGATATTTGTCCTGATTGTTGGTGGTCGATATGGCTCGGAAATGTCTTCGGGCAAATCTCCAATTCCTAAAGCGTTCTATGATCGTTACAATAGCATTACTCGCGGTGAGTACCGTGCCGCTATTGAACGAGATGTTCCCATCTATGTCCTAATCGAACGTTCTGTTTATGCTGAGTACGAAACATACTTAAAAAACAAGAGCAATAAGGCTGTCGCCTATGCACATGTTGATTCGGTAAACATTTTCGAACTCATTGAAGACATCATCAGTCAGCCACGCAATAACCCGATTCAGCAATTCGACAAATACAGTGACATTGAGAGCTGGCTGCGTGAGCAGTGGTCTGGGCTATTCCGGGAACTCCTCCAGCGCATTCAGCAACAGGCGCAGCTGTCATCACTCCAGGCTCAGGTAGCCCAAATGTCTGAGTTGAACACGACTTTTAAGCGCTACCTCGAGGAAATTGTGTCGCGCATTTCTCCCAAGAAGTCCGAGAAGCTTATTAAGACGGAAACAAAGAGACTTGAGGAAGCAAGAGTGCACCGGCAAATCCGAAATAATCCCCTACTCGACTATCTGACCCGTGCAATGGAAGTCCCCGAGCCGGCGGTGCGAGTTGCTGCAGCAGAGGCCAAGTCGCTTGAGGATTTCGTAACGAGCTTGAGAGCGTTTCTGAAGCAGGATCGACAGGAGAATTTGCGGAGAGTACTTCTCGAATCATCCCGAGACGCGGCACTGAAAGATCTTAATGACTTACGTGCCATCTTAGGAAAGGGTCCGTTTCCTGGTGGCTCGCCACAATCCAATGAAAGCGCTTCAGCAGATTCCTCCCATCCTCCTACTCGGAAGCGACGGGCAGGAAAATCCACAAGACGCGCTCGCAAGCCGTTACAGCTTCCGAGTGGGCCAGACACTAGCACCTGACTCGAGTTCGCGGAGGACGCCGAAAACGACTGGGCGGATCATGTATTAGACTTGGTGGTCTATCTGTCCATGGTACTTGCTGGAGCCAGATACACATCCCACTCACTCTTATTGTTTTTCACCAATAGTTTGGGGAACTCTTCTATGGCGTAACCGAGCAGACCTTTATCATCATGCAGAAACAGCAAAGGGCCGTCTAAGGTTGAGGCTCCGCAGTTCTTTAGATTTGCATTGATAGTCCCTATAAGAATGGAAATATTCTGTTGTGCGTGCTCCCTGGACAATACACCAGCCATGCCAGCAACATCGATATAATGTATTTGATTTTGGCTGAAAATTTCGAAAACTTGTCGTCTATTCAATCGGCTCATATCGAAACGGGGGGTGGGCCTCAGGTCCAAGACGAAAGTTGGACGAGCCTCGTTCAATAATTTAACAAAGCAATCCCCCGAAATCTCGGAAGCATCAGCAAAAATCAAGAGGGATGGCTTAGCCATCGGGAAGAGTTCCGCTTGTGCCATGCTTCGATCAGGGGCGATCGGCATGGGCTTGGCCTCCTCAGACTCTGCCTTTACAAGCTTTAAATAGGAAGGTTGGCTCATGAGGCTATTCTAAGACATTTCTCGGGCTAATGCTGCTTCAATTTGGACATAGCTTATCTTTCTCAGATGCCATGGACTGCCCCAATCTGGCTCGCCAATTTTTCGGGTACCACTTTTGTCATCTTTTAAGTCTCGATCTTTCAAAAAGGCTCTTCTGTACATACTGGGAGCCACACCAGTAAAGTGACGAAAACGCACTTTCGCATTTTTTTCATTTTTTGATGCGCTGGGCGGTGTCCAGTCTTTGGTATGCTCCAATGTCACAGAATCATCATGAAGTTCGAGAGCTTTGCTTTTCTGGTAGGGCTCAATGTACTGAACTTCATCCACCCCCGCACTTACAATATGCCTTGCACAATAATGACACGGGAATGTAGTGACCCACATCCTTGTCCCTATAGTAGATACACCTTTCCTTCCTGCTGTGAGTAGTGCATCCATTTCCGCATGAACTGCTCTACTAAATTCAAGGAGTGACCCGATCGGGGAATCCCTGAGTAAATCAATTAAGTCATTCTTTGACTTATTCTGAAGCTCAGGAAAGGATTCTCGAAGGTCGCTGATTATCTGGCCAATTATTGCGTTCTGTTCTGTCGTATTTCGGCAATGTGGAGCTACCGAATATGCGCAACGTCCATCCGATTCCTCTTGCTCGAAACTCTCTCCGTAAAGTCCCCCACCAGCCTTCGGCACTTCGTTTGTGCCCAACGCGACAATATTGCCCTTGTCATCTACCAGGCAAGCACCAACCTGTCTTGATAAACAAGCGCTACGCAATCCGGCCGCATGAGCCTCGTACATTGCTGTTTCGCTCAGACTTGGGCGAACAATTTCTGTGTGTGTGATGATTTTAACTAATCGGCTCAGATTGTCATTTACGGTCCATTCTCCTAAGGACTTCCCAGGCTCAAATCGATCCACGCTATTATCAACAAAGAAATCAGATAGCTGTAATGCATCGGCGACTCTCTGGCCATGCTTTAATGAGTCTTTTGCATCTCTGCTCATAAACTTCTTGGCTGAGTCCGTTCCAGCATCCGAATACTTATCTCTCACGCGAGACAAGCACTTTGACTCTTCGCAAACAACCCCTATGAGGGTAAATGAGGAACCGTATACGTTGCGGAGCAGGTGAACTTCAGCTGGATGGCGAATAGACTCCAAAATATAGGCTCTATTCTCACCATTCGGTACTACAGCCCCGTCACCTATCTCTTCTATATGTTGCTTCTTCGCTCTTGTGGACCGAATTTCTTTAATCAAGCATCGTGCGACAGCAGATTTATCGGTCTCTCGCATTTTGTCACCGAGATCCTGAAGTCGCTTAACATTCGCCAATGTCTTTTCGTCGGATGGAAGGTTCTCTCCATTAGCCGTGGCCCATTCCTTTATTTTATTCGATGCCTTAATGATACTCGTATCATAAGATCCCGCTGACGGACTCTCCAAGATTGCCTTTAGGCTTTGGGCTATGAATCCCGGGCCAGATCCCACATGCCCCACAATGGCGAATATAAGCTCGCGCGATTCGTGTTCAACAAGGATTTGCCTGGAATCCTGTCCTGGTTCTGTCTTAACCAATTGAAGAGGTTTCGTGGTGCCAATCATAGTTCTAGCCTCACCATGGAAGAAAAGTCAGCTTTGTGTCACTGAAAAATGCCCGGCACTCACAAGGTGAATTCAGCTGAATGGCCAGCACAATTTAGTCCAGCGAACTAATATTCAAAATGTGAGGAGCCATGATTGTGTGTGGGGGGAAACGGTACATCTCGGATGGCTTGTCCGTGCGGGAAAGTCGCATAAGTGCAGTCGACTGCGTAACGGTGGAGTGCATAGCTTTGGGTCCGTTAAAGTTCCTATAGTAGTCGAGGCCCCGAAGCAGTATGCCAGAGCGGAGATTCTTTCGCTAGATTCCCTAAAAGACTGGGCAAGTATACAGCTGTTGACATATTATAATATATTTCGTAATATCTTATAGCACATGGGAGATTGCATGAAAATAGACGAAACTAAAACCCAAACGCTGCAGTTCAAGGTTACAGAGCAAGAACGGGCACTGATTGAGAAATGCGCTCAAGACGAAGGGACAACCGTCTCCAAGTATGTCCGTGGGGCTGTCCTAATGAGCATGGTCATGGACGGCAAGGCCGACGCGATCAAGATTGTGGCGAGAGAAGTCGGAGAAAAGACGTTTGCCGTCGTCCGACAGAAACTGACCCGACCGAGCCAAGAAGGACGCTGAGAACAGTGCTGTCCGTCTCACCATCAAGAGGCGATGCCGGTCCGCGCCGCATGCCGGCAGGCTGCGGGGCGGAGCGGAATGGCCCCCGTCTTGGTAACACGGGGGCGCTACCTACAGCGCTCCTTACAGGAGTTCGATAGATTCCATGGATTCTACGTTCACGCTCTCCATTGATTGGTTGGCCTTTACGGTCCTGGCCAGCAATCCTCAAGAGACCATGAAGGTCCTTGGTGGAGAGTGGAGTCGAGCCAAAGGGGGTTTTCGAGGGTATCCCCTCTCGTGGATCAAGACAGATGGACTGCGAGGAGTGGGCAAACTGGGCACGAACGCGCCTCGTCGTCCAAATGAAATCCATGTCGATCTCTCAGGTGGTTTGGTCTCTGCGCTCACACTCGATCAAATTCGAGTGCTTCTGAAGTGGGTCCATGCACAGCAAGGGCACGTCACCCGAATTGACTGTGCGCTCGATGATCGAGCCGCGACCGTCTCCGTCTCGACGGTTCGAGAGGCCGTCGCTGCCGGCCAATGTGTGACGCGTGCAGCACAGGTCCGACACATTGTCTCCAACCTGACGCATGGGGACGGAGCGACGACAGGCGAGACCATGTATTTCGGCAGTCCGCAGAGTCAGACCTTGTTGCGCATTTATGACAAACGGCTCGAACTCAAGAGTAAGGGCCAAGAGAACTGGCAGGACTACGGTACTCGGTGGGAACTAGAACTCAAGAAGGATCGGGCTGACCAATGTGCCCGCGCATTGGCAACCTTAGACGAAGCCGACTGGAAGGAGTTTGTGATCGGCTTACTCCGGTCCTATGTGGATTTCCGGCAGATCCCGAAGGATGCCGAGGATGAAGAACGGTACCGGGCTCCCATGCTGGAGTGGTACGCCCTTCTGACGGAGGGATTTCAAAAGGGGCGGTTAGCCCAGGAGACGCAGGTGCAGACCCTGCAAGATGTGAAACGATGGGTGAGCGACACCCTGACGCCAATGCTGGCGGTAATTTGTGCCACCCCTGGAGGGGAAGAATGGCTACAGCACGAAATAGTCAGGGGCATCTCCCGGTGGAAAGACCGACACCGCAATTTGCTCACACAACCACCCACTCGGTTTCACCGGTCTGCCGGCGGTCACGCGGGCAGCCCATGGTAGGGGGACTGGGGGTGTCGAGAGACTCCCCCGGTGCATCTGCATATGCTTACCGTCAAAGAACTCTCAGCTTGGCTCAACATCAAAGAATCCACACTCTATCTCTGGGCTTCCAAGAACAAGATTCCTTGCCGCCGTATTCACGGCCTCGTCAGATTTGAACCAGAAGACATTCGGAAGTGGCTCGATGCTTTTGAATCGGCCACAGCAAGCCGCTTACCCGCCCTGAGACGCGACGATACCCGCGACCTAGACCATCTCATTGAAGCGGCGAAATGCGAGGTCTATACTCCCCGTCACGGGGAAACTAGACCGAAATCAGGCCTCATCCAGAAGGAGGATGCAGATGGGGCTGTTTAAGCGCAACAAAGTCTGGTGGATGACGTTTGTGTATCAGGGACGGCAAATCCGGCGGAGTACCGAATGTACAGACCGCCGACTCGCAGAAGCGGTGCTCGGAAAGATCAAGGTCAAGTTGGTCGAAGGTCGCTATTTCGACCGGCTCGAAGAACAAGAACGGACCTTTGAAGAAATGGTCGAGCGCTATGTGGCTGAGCGAGTCGTGGGAGCGAGCCGTCACGGTGAGCGGCGGGCGCGAGGCATCTTGGCGCACCTGCTGCCGACGTTTGGCAAGCTACCTTTAGTTCGGGTCACGCCGAAGGAGATTGCCGCGTACAAATGGAAACGGCAACAGGCGGGAGCAGCACCGGCCACCATCGTGAAAGAATTGGCGTTGATGAAGACGGCCTTCAATCTCGCCATTCGAGAATGGGAATGGTGCCGAGACAATCCGGTCTGTCGGGTGTCGATGGGGAAGGTGAACAATGCACGCGTCCGGTACTGCGATGACGAGACGCTGGCGAAAATTTACCAGGCCTGCCCGGCATGGCTGCGACCGATCGTGATGCTGGCACGCTACACCGGCCTGCGCCGGGAAAACGTGGTGTGCTTGCAGTGGGAGCAAGTCGATCTGGCTCGGGGGCTGATTATTCTTGAACAGACCAAGAACGGCGATCGCTTGGGCATTCCCCTGTGCGATCCCGCAAGGACGACCCTGGAAGTCCTGAAACCCTGCCGACCGTTAGCGAGTGGGTCCGTGTTTCTTCAACACACTCCCGACAGAGAACCGGTCACGCCGGACATGGTCACGACGGCCTTTCGGCGAGCCTGCGAGTCCGTAGGCGTGACGAACTTTCGCTTTCACGACCTGCGGCATACCTTCGCCTCCGCACTCGTGCAGCGAGGCGTGGATCTCTATCGCGTACAGCGGTTGCTCGGTCATCGCGACGGACGGATGACGCAGCGTTATGCGCATCTCGCGCCGGAGAATTTGCGGGAAGCGGTGCAGGTGTTTAAGGATGACTATCACAAATTTAGCACAATGGCGGGGTGTGAACCGCCACGGTTGGTGCTAACTGCGTGAAAAGGTTGGTGGTCCCAACGGGATTTGAACCCGTGTCTGAGCCTTGAGAGGGCTCCGTCCTAGGCCAAGCTAGACGATGGGACCAGAGAGGCGATTTATGCGGAATCGGAAAGAGCAGAACTGTACCATAGCCGGTTTTACGTTTTCAAACGGCAAGTCACTCTGGCACGGGACGCGCCTGTACGCACACACAACAACACCAGGGTAGCTGACCCGCGGCTTGCAGCACCGAGCAAATTGGCCTAAAGTGCGCCTATGTATCTGCACGCTCTGGGTCCGAGGGGATTCGTCGTTGTCGGCTTGCTTCCTGCTTTTATGACCTTGGCAGGCTGCGGAGCCAGCTTCATGGAAGGGATGATCGCCCCGCCCAATTCCAGCGCATGGACCAAGTGCGGCACCACCACGAAGGTGCACGTCAAGCCGCCGAAATCCACCATCACCGTTTCCTATACCGAGCCCACCACCGGCACAGACGGCAAACCGCTCACAAACCTCGCCCACACCACCATTTACTACAATGCCGGCGATGGGCCCGTAATCGCCAAGGTGGTCCCGGCCTCGCAAAAAACCGGGGGTGATACGGTCTCTCAGACCATTACGATTCCGCTGCCAAACCAGACAGAACAAGACGTCACGGTCTGCGTGACGGCCACCGACGCAGACGAGCGTGAGGGCCCTGCGACTCCTTAGCCCGCATGATTCATGAGCACTTCTGCTGCAATCGCCGATTCAGGGCTGCGACAGGCCTTCGGCCGGCGGGCTCGCCCCTCGGATTCTCAACGTACTGCACGAGTACGCGTCGAATCCTCCCGGCTCCACGCGCCGGTCTCCCCACGTGACTCAGCGGTTTCGCGGCAAACCGCCATGAATGACGCGGGCTAGCCCGTCCCACGACAGACTTGACAGCGCAGGCCTAACGGCCTACCTTGCTCTCAACTTGCTCAGGGACGCAACGCTCGACTGCGTTGCTCAACCGGTCTTCTGATCGCCCTAGATCTCGACGCATGGACCTACGCAATCCTGACGCATCAGCCACATCGCACCCGGCCGAATCGGACCGCCACAAACACCGCCTGGAAATCCGGCTTGGCTCCAACATTTTC